>OGCL01000574.1_pt1 | contig 38561 bp, 33 predicted proteins | sample 1570041 | NCBI WGS metagenome assembly OGCL01 (sample SAMN06266162, study PRJEB24511) | hot springs metagenome | isolation source: Hot spring water | place: South Africa: Limpopo | collected 2015-06-22 | reverse complement strand
TCGCTCGTTTTCTCGGTCGCTGCGCTCCGTGCGCCTCGCATCGGGCCATCCTCGCGACGTTTTTCAACAGCCTGCTAGAGGGCAATAGTGGACCAACAAGCGCTTCGAGAGGGTGTGTCCAACAGCGTGGGCTCGGCCCGCTTTCGGTCGGCCCCTCAAGCTGGACGTTGCGACTTGCCTCGCGTGTGCACGCCGTCTGGATCGGATTCACCCCCCAGCCGGGCGCGCAGTTCGGCCAGGCGGCGACGGCCCTCGGCGCGCGCGATCTCGGGTGAGGCGGGATCATTGGCTTGGCGCACTACCTCGCCGTCCAGTTCGGCGATGAAGCGGGAGGCTTCGCAGGGTACCCAGTCGCCGCCGCGCTTTCGCCGGCTGCACCAGCTCAGGGTGAGGTGACGGCGGGCGCGGGTGATGCCGACGTACATCAGCCGCCGTTCCTCTTCCAGCCGGTCGCCCTCCAGACATTCGCGGTGCGGGAGGATGTCTTCCTCCACCCCGGCCAGATAGACGTTGGCGAATTCCAGCCCCTTGGCCGCGTGCAGTGTGGACAGGCGCACCGCGTCGGAGGCCTCGTCCTCGCGCCCTTCGAGCAGGTTCATGAGGGCCACGCTCTGGGTCAGCTCGATCAGGTTGCGGCCGTCCGCCTCGCCCTTTTGCGCCAGCCAGGCGACGAATTCGCGCACGTTTTCCCACTTGCCGCGCGCGGCGCGTTCGTCCTCGCTGTCGTACAGCCATTCCTCGTAGCGGATGCCGGCCAGAAGTTCGTCGAGCAGGGCACCCGCGGCCTCGCGGGGCGCCCGCTCGGCGAGACGGGCGATGAATCCGCCGAATGCGCGCAAGGGTTCGAGCTGGCGTGGGCTCAGGTGCGCCTCGATCCCCTGCTCGAACAACGCGACGAACAGGCCGAGATGGCGGCCGGCGGCATATTCGCCGAGCCGTTCCAGGGTGGCCGCGCCGATGCCGCGCCGGGGGGTGGTGGCGGCGCGGATGAATGCGGGGTCATCGTCGGGATTGGCAATCAAGCGCAGGTAGGCGGTGAGATCCTTGATCTCGGCGCGATCGAAGAAGGATTGTCCGCCCGACAGGACGTAAGGCGCCCGGGCGCCGCGCAACACTTCCTCGAACAGGCGTGCCTGGTGGTTGCTACGGTACAGGATGGCGTAGTCGCTGAATCGGCCGCGATGCTGGAACTTGTGCGCCAGGAGGCGGTTGACCACGGTCTCGGCCTCGTCGCGGTCGTCCTTGCAGCGCACGATCTCGATCGGATCGCCCAGCCCGAGCTCGCTCCACAGTTCCTTGGCGTGCATGCGGGCATTGTTGCGGATGACGCTGTTGGCGGCGCGCAGGATGCGCTGGCTGGAACGGTAGTTCTGGGTGAGCGGGATGATCTTCAGGCGCGGGTAATCCTGACCCAGCCGACGCAGGTTTTCCACGTCAGCACCCCGCCAGGCGTAGATGGCCTGGTCATCGTCGCCCACCGCGGTGAAGCGGCCGAGCGGGCCGGCGAGCTGGCGCAGCAGGGCGTACTGGGCGCCGTTGGTGTCCTGGTATTCGTCCACGAGGAGGTAGCGCAGGCGGTTCTGCCAGGTGGCGAGCGCCTCGGGTTCGGCGGCGAACAGTTGCACCGGCAGCCGGATCAGGTCATCGAAATCCATGGCCTGGTAGGCCTTGAGACTGGCCTGGTAGCCGGCATAGGCCAACGCGAGCTGGCGTTCCTCCTCGTCGCCGGCGGCGGCGAGCGCGGCCTCCGGGTCGAGCAAGGCGTTCTTCCAGGCGGAGAGCGCTGCGGCGGCCCGGCGCAGGCTGGCGCGGTCGGTGGTCTGGACGATGTCGGCCAGAATGCCCTGGGCGTCGGCCGCGTCGAGCACCGAGAAACGCGGCTTGTAGCCCAGCCGACGCGCCTCCTGGCGCAGGATCATGAGTCCCAGTGAATGGAAGGTGGAAATGGTGAGGCCCTGGCCGGCGCGCCCCGGCAGCAGTTCGCCGACCCGTTCGCGCATCTCGCGCGCGGCCTTGTTGGTGAATGTGATGGCGGCGATGGCGCGCGCGTCGAAGCCGCACTCGGCCACCAGATAGGCGATCTTGCGAGTGATGACGCGGGTCTTGCCGGAACCGGCGCCGGCGAGCACGAGCAGGGGGCCGTCGAGGTATTGGACGGCCTCGCGCTGGGGGGCGTTGAGGTTTTCGAGCATGGCGTGGATTGCGCGGCCGGCCGGCCGGACCGGGTTACAATCGGGGCGGAATCTTACCATCCCGCACCCGACTCCCCCATGTCCACCTATGCCATCGGCGACATCCAGGGCTGCATGCGCGCATTCGAGCGGCTCCTGGTCGAGATTGCATTCGACCCGGCCCGCGACCGCCTCTGGATCACCGGCGATCTGGTCAACCGCGGCGAGAATTCGATCGGCATGCTGCGCTGGTGCATGGCCCACGACGCCCATGTGACCGCGGTGCTGGGCAACCATGACCTGCATCTTCTGGCGGTGGCGGAGGGCTTCGTTCCGCCGCACCGCAAGGACACCCTGGGCGAGATCCTGACCGCGCCGGACCGCGCCGCGGTGCTCGACTGGCTGCGCCGGCGGCCCATGCTGCACCGCGAGGGCCCTTGGCTGATGGTGCATGCCGGCCTGCTGCCGGCATGGACTCTGGAGCAGGCGCTGGCGCTGGCGGCTGAGCTGGAAGAGCAGCTGCGCGGCCCGCGCTGGCGCGATTTCCTGCGCCACATGTACGGCAACGAGCCACGCCGCTGGGCGCCGGACCTGCGCGGTCAGGATCGCCTGCGCTTCGTCGCCAATGTGCTCACCCGCATGCGCTACCTGCATTCCGACGCCAGCCTGGAGTTCCAGCACAAGGGACCGCCGGCGGAAGCGCCGGCGGGGCTCACGCCCTGGTTCGAGCGGCCTTCGGCGCGGCCGCCCGAAACACGGGTGCTGTTCGGCCACTGGTCCACCCTGGGCCTCATCGTCCGCGAGGACGTGGTGGCGCTCGATACCGGCTGCCTGTGGGGCGGCGCGCTCACCGCACTGCGTCTGGAGGACGGGCGCCTGTTTCAGGTGCCGTGCCTGGCGCGGCGCGCGCCAAAAAAGAGCGCATGACCGTTTCTACCTCGGCGGCCAGCGCGCGGCGTGGCCGCCCGGCCGCTTCGAGCGGCGCCAGGAAAGCGAGTTCGGCGATGATTCCGGGCGCGGCAAGGATGCGGCGCATCGACTCGCCCATGCCCATGTCGCCGTAATAGGCCGGGGTCGGGTCGGGTCGCCCGTCAGCGGTGAGATAGCGGATGCACACCGGCCACACCCGGGCCCCGGCCGCCACCGCCGGCTGGAACAGGCTGGGGTAGAAGGGCAACAGGCCGCTGCCGTCGGACGTGGTGCCCTCGGGAAAGAACGCGAGACAGTCGCCGGCGGTCAGATGCTCGGCCATCAGCGCATTCACCCGCGCCGCGTCGGCCTTGCGGCTGCGCTCCAGGAACAGCGTGCCGCCGGCCTCGGCCAGCCGACCCAGGACGGGCCAGCCACGCACCTCGGCCTTGGAGATGAAGCGGGCCGGCAACAGGCTGTGCACGAGGTGGATGTCGAGCCAGGAGATGTGGTTGGCGACCAGCACCGCGCCCCGCCCCGCGTCGGGCGGCAGGGTGCCGACGAGGCGCAGTTCGATGGCGCAGATGGCCAGCAGGCGGCGGGCCCACCAGCGCACCCAGCGCCAGCGCCGGGCGGCATCGATCAGTGGGAACCAGGCCAGGACGATCAGCAGCCCGGCCAGAACATGCAAGGCCAGCCGCGCCCCACGCCAGCCCAGGCGCATCAACGTGTCACCCGCGCCTCTCCGCCGGATTCGAGCAGGCGCACCCGGTCACCGACCCGAAAGCTCTCGCCGGTGTCCTCCTGCACCACGGCGATGAGACGACCGGAATCGAGGCGCAGAGTAATCTCCAAGGCCGGCTTGCGGGTGGCCGCCTCCTCCACCGCCGCCCCGGCAATGCCGCCCGCCACCGCGCCCAGAACCGCCCCCACCGCGCTGCCACGACCGCCGCCGACGCCACTGCCGACGATGCCGCCGATGGCGCCACCGGCCACCGAGCCGACCCCGGACTTGGTGCCTTCCAGCCTCACCTCGCGTACCGCCTCGACGGTGCCCATGCGCACCTCCTGCACCCGGCGCGCGTCGCGCCGCGCATAGTCGTCGCCACCCAGACCGCTGGCGCACCCGGCCAGACCGATGGGCAGGGACAGCATGAGTGCGACGCCGAGCTGCTTTCGATGGGGGTTCATGTCAAGACTCCAATGCATAACCGAACTGTTCATGGAAACGCGCCGCCACCGTGGCGAAATCGAAGCGGTGGTTCTGACCACCGCGGCTTTCCACCTTGAGGGCGCCGAGCAGGCTGGCCAGGCGCCCGGCGGTGGGCCAGTCGTAGCCCTTGAGGATGCCGTACAAGAGGCCGGCGCGATAGGCGTCGCCGCAGCCGGTGGGGTCCACCACGGCATCGGCGCGGGCGGCGGGAATATCGATCGCACGGCCCTCGACATGGATGCGCGAGCCTTCGCCGCCCAGAGTCACGATCAGTGCGCGCACCCGTTTCGCCAGCGCCTCCAGCGTCTCGCCGGTGCGCTCCTGCAAAAGTTGCGCCTCGTAGTCGTTCACGGTCAGGTAGTCGGCCTGGCGGATGAATTCGAGCAATTCCTCGCCGTTGAACATGGGCAAGCCCTGCCCCGGATCGAAGATGAACGGGATGCCGGCCTCGGCGAACTGGCGGGCATGCTCGATCATGCCCTGGCGACCGTCCGGGGCGACGATGCCGAGCCGTATACCTTCCGCCTGGCCAACCTTGTTTTCGTGCGCGAAACTCATCGCGCCGGGGTGGAATGCGGTGATCTGGTTGTCGTCCAGATCGGTGGTGATGAAGGCCTGCGCCGTGAAACTGCCGGCCACGCGATGGATGTGGCCGCGTTCGAGGCCGAGCTGGCCGAGCCGTTCGCAGTAGGGCGCGAAGTCGTCGCCGACCGTGGCCATGATCACCGGCTCGCCGCCCAGAAGCTTCAGGTTGTAGGCGATGTTGCCGGCGCAACCGCCGAACTCGCGGCGCAGGTCCGGCACCAGGAATGCGACGTTGAGGATGTGGATCTTCTCCGGCAGGATGTGGTTCTTGAAACGGTCATGAAACACCATGATGGTGTCGTAGGCCAAAGAGCCGCAGATCAAAGCGCGCATGGGCGGGAGCTCCTGTGCAGAATCGATGCGCGCATTTTCGCTCCAATGGCGGCACTTGTCTCGCACCCTTGCCCATGGTCACGCTTTGCGCCATCCTCTCGCCCCTTCGCATTTCCCCTTCATCGCCATGCTGCATGTCATCGCCCCGCGCATCGCCGAGGAGCTCGGCGTCGCGGTCCGCCAGGTGGTGACCGCCATCGAGCTCATCGACGATGGCGCCACCGTGCCCTTCATCGCCCGCTATCGCAAGGAGGCCACCGACGGCCTCGACGACACCCAGCTACGTCATCTCGAGGCGCGCCTCGCTTACCTGCGCGAGCTGGAGGCCCGCCGCGCCACGGTGCTCGCCAGCATTGAGGAACAGGGCAAGCTCACGCCCGAACTCAGGGCCGAGATCGAGGCCGCGGACAGCAAGCCACGCCTGGAAGACCTCTACCTGCCCTACAAGCCCAAGCGCCGGACCAAGGCCCAGATCGCCCGCGAGTCGGGGTTGAAGCCGCTCGCCGATGCGCTGCTCGCCGATCCGGGGTTGAACCCGGAGACCGAGGCGGCGCCCTTTGTCGATGCCGACAAGGGTGTGCCAGATGTGAAGGCCGCATTGGATGGCGCCCGCCAGATCCTCATGGAGCGCTTCGCCGAGGACGCCGGCCTGATCGGCGAGCTACGCGCCTGGCTGATGGACGAGGGCGTGGTGGTGGCCACCCTGATCGAAGGCAAGGAGGCCGAGGGCCAGAAATTCCGCGACTATTTCGCCTATTCCGAGCCCTGGCGCGAGATTCCGTCGCACCGCGCGCTGGCCCTGTTCCGGGGCCGCAAGGAGGGTGTGCTCAAGCTGGAGCTCAAGCAGCCGGAAGAGCTCGTCCTCGAGCCCGGCGCCCGCCCGGCGCCGACCCTGTGCGAGGGGCGCATCGCGGCCCGTTTCGGTCTGCGCGACGCCGGCCGCGCCGGCGACCGCTGGCTCATGGACACGGTGCGCTGGACCTGGCGTGTGAAGCTCTCGCTGCACCTCGAACTGGAGCTGTTCAACGCACTGTTCGAACGCGCCGAGGACGAGGCCATCCGGGTGTTCGCCAGCAACCTCAAGGACCTGCTGCTCGCCGCCCCGGCCGGGCCGAAGGCGGTGCTCGGCCTCGACCCGGGCATCCGCACCGGGGTCAAGGGGGCGGTGGTGGACCGCACTGGCAAGCTGCTCGACACCACCACCATCTACCCGCACGAGCCGCGCAACGACTGGCAAGGCAGTCTGCACACCCTGGCCGCGCTGGTGCACAGGCACGGCATCGAGCTGGTGAGCATCGGCAACGGCACGGCCAGCCGCGAGACCGACCGCCTGGTGGCCGACCTGATCCGCCTCTTCCCCCAGGCCGGGCTGACCAAGGTGATGGTAAGCGAGGCCGGCGCCTCGGTGTACTCGGCCTCGGAATTCGCCGCGCGCGAGTTTCCCGAACTCGACGTCAGCCTGCGCGGCGCGGTGTCGATCGCCCGGCGGCTGCAGGACCCGCTCGCCGAGCTGGTCAAGATCGATCCCAAATCGATCGGCGTCGGCCAGTACCAGCACGACGTATCCCAAGGCAAGCTGGCCACCAGCCTCGACGCGGTGGTGGAGGACTGCGTCAACGCCGTCGGTGTCGACCTCAACACCGCCTCGGCACCGCTCCTGGCGCGGGTGTCCGGGCTGAACGCTACGCTCGCCGGCAACATCGTCGCCCACCGCGATGTCCACGGCCCGTTCCCGAACCGCGCTGCGCTCAAGGCGGTACCGCGGCTGGGGCCGAAGACATTCGAGCAGGCCGCCGGCTTCCTGCGCGTCAACGACGGCGACAATCCGCTCGACGCCTCGGCGGTCCACCCCGAGGCCTATCCGGTGGTGGAGCGCATCCTCGCCGCCACTGGGCTGAATGTACGCGGCCTGATCGGCAACACGGACGTGCTGCGCCGGCTCGATCCGGCCCGTTTCACCGATGCGCGCTTCGGTCTGCCGACGGTGAAGGACATCCTCCGGGAGCTGGAAAAGCCCGGCCGCGACCCGCGGCCCGAATTCAGGACCGCCAGCTTCAAGGAAGGCGTGGAGGACATGCGCGATCTCGTCCCCGGCATGGTGCTGGAAGGCGTGGTCACCAACGTCACCAACTTCGGCGCATTCGTCGACATCGGCGTGTGCCAGGACGGGCTGGTGCATGTGTCGGCGCTCTCCAGCCGCTTCGTCAAGGACCCGCGCGAAGTGGTCAAGGCCGGTGACGTGATCCGGGTCAAGGTGATGGAGGTGGATCTCGCCCGCCAGCGCATCGGTCTGTCGATGCGCATGGACGACACGCCCCGCCCGGCCGGCGAGGGGCGCGGCGCGCCGGCGACCCGGGCGCAAAACCGGGTCTTGCGCGAGGAAAGCCGGGCTGGCGGCGCGCTGGCCGAGGCCCTGGGCCGCGCCCTGCGGCGCTGATACACGGATATTGAGCGCGCGACGGGATAGAGTGCGGCCATGCGCATCCTGTACACCGCCGCGTGGTGGCTCGTCCTGCCCTTTGCATTCATCTACCTGCTCTGGCGCGCGCGCCGGCAGCCGGCATACCGCCGCCACTGGGGTGAACGGCTGGGGGCTGTCCGGCTCGCCAACGACCGGCCGCTGATCTGGCTGCACGCGGTGTCGGTGGGCGAGACCCGCGCCGCCGCGCCCCTGATCCACGCCCTGCAGCTGCGCTACCCCGGACACCGCATCCTGCTCACCCATGCCACGCCCACCGGCCGCGCCACCGGCGCCGAACTGTTCGGCGATGCGGTGAGCCAGGCCTATCTGCCCTATGACCTGCCGCCCCTGGTGAACCGTTTCCTGGCCCGCGCCCGGCCACGTCTGGGCATCCTCATGGAAACCGAGCTCTGGCCCAACCTCGCGGCCGCATGCCGTGGCCGGGGCGTGCCTTTATGCCTGGTCAACGCCCGACTGTCCGAGCGCTCGGCGGCCGGTTACCGGCGTGTGTCCGCGCTGATCCGCCCGGCGCTGGCCGGATTGACCCAGGTGGTGGCCCAGACCGAAGCCGACGCGACCCGCCTCGCCGCGCTCGGCGCGAGCGCGGTGCGGGTGTGCGGCAACCTCAAGTTCGACGTCGAACCCCCGCCCGGCCATGTACGCCTCGCCGAACGGTTGCGCACGGTATTCGCCGGCCGTTTCGTTTTGCTCGCCGCCAGCACCCGGGAGAGCGAGGAGGAGGCGATCCTCACGGCATTCCGGACCGGCATGCCCGAGGACGCGCTGCTGGTGATCGTGCCGCGCCACCCGCAGCGATTCGATGCCGTGGCGGACTGCATCGCCGGGCAGGGTCTGGCGCTCGCCCGGCGCAGCCGGGGCGAGGCGGTGCGGCCAACAACACGGGTGTATCTGGGCGACAGCCTCGGCGAGCTCGCCGCGTTCTATGCCGCCAGTGATTGCGCATTCATCGGCGGCAGCCTTGAGCCGCTGGGGGGACAGAACCTGATCGAGGCCGCCGCCGCCGGCTGCCCCATCCTGGTCGGACCGCACACATTCAACTTCGCCGCCGCCACTGCGGACGCCATCGCCGCCGGCGCGGCACGGCGGGTGGACAGCGCCGGCGAACTGATGACGGCGGCGCGCGAACTACTCGCCCGGCCCGAACTGCGCACCGGCATGGCCAAGGCCGGCCGCGCCTTCGCCGAACGGCACCGGGGCGCGACCGCATGCATCCTGAAGGCGCTGCAAGGCATTCTGGATACGCCGGAAAACCCCGGTTGATGAATTCGGACTCACTTGCGCCAGAATGCAGGAGTCAGCACCACCAGCAGGGTAAACAGCTCGAGGCGGCCGAGCAGCATGGAGAATGTGCACACCCAGGTCTGGAAATCGGTGAGCACGGAATAGTTTCCGGCTGGGCCGACCGCGCCGAGGCCGGGGCCGGTGTTGTTGATGGTGGCGACCACGGCGGTGAACGCGGTGACCACATCCAGACCGCTGGCGATGAGCACGAAGCTCAGCACCACGATGGATGCGACGTAGATGAACAGGAAGGCCAGCACGGCGTAGATGATCTTGTTCGGCACCACGCTGCTGCCCAACTTGGTCGGCAGTTCGGCGTTGGGGTGCAACAGCTTCACCAGCTCGCGGTACACCTGCTTGTAGAGCAGCATGGCGCGCAGCATCTTGATGCCGCCGCCGGTGGAGCCGGCGCTGGTACAGAACGAGGACAGGAACAGCATCCACATGCCGGCGACGAAGGGCCAAGCGGAATAATCGGTGGTGGCGAAGCCGAGCGTGGTGGCCACCGAGATGGTGTTGAAACTGGCATAGCGCAGGGCGGTGAGGAAATCGGGATACACCTCCCGCGCCCACAGCAGGGCCGCCAGGGCGAGGCATGAATACAGCACCACGAACAGAAACCAGCGGATCTCCGGGTCATGCAGGTAGGGACGCAGGCTGATCCCGTGCATGGCCATGAAATGGGTGGCGAAGTTGACGCTGGCGAGCAATGCGAAACCGGCGGCGATGGCCTCGATGGTGATCGAGTTGAAATATCCGAGGCTCGCGTCGTAGGACGAGAATCCTCCCAGGCTCATCACCGAGAATGCGTGAATCAATGCATCCAGCCAGCTCATGCCGGCCCACCAGAATGCGCTGACGCACAGCACGGTGAAGATCAGGTAGGCCACCCACAGGCCCTTGGCGGTCTCGGTCATGCGCGGGGTGAGTTTGGTGTCTTTCATCGGCGTCGGGATCTCGGCCTTGAACATCTGCCGGCCACCGACGCCGAGCATGGGCAGCACCGCCACGACCAGAACGATGATGCCCATGCCGCCGAGGTAATGCATCTGGGTGCGCCACAGGTTGATCGAGGGTGGCAGAAGCTCCAGCCCCGAGAGCAGGGTGGAGCCGGTCGCGGTCAGGCCCGAGGCGGCCTCGAAATAGGCATCGGTGAAACTCAGGTCGGAGATGTGGAACATCAGTGGCAGAGCCCCGAACAGGGGAAGCAGCAACCAGATCGTCACCACCAGCAGAAATCCGTCGCGCGCCTTCAGCTCGCGGCGGTGACGGCGGCCGATCAGCCAGAGCATCAGGCCGCTGCCGAAGGTGAGCAGGAACACCTGATCGAATGCGAGCTGGGCATCGTCGCCGATCGCCAGCGACACGGTGAGCGGCAGCAGCATGGACAGGCCGAATACGGCGATGACCAGTCCGAGTACATGCAGGATGGGCAGAATGCGGTTTTGCAGCACGGCGGCGCGGGGATCAGAAAAAGCCGAAACCGACCTGCAGGAGCTTCTCGACCTTCGGAACCATGCGTTTGTTGGGCACGAACACGATGAGGTGGTCTTCCGGTTCGATCAGGGTGTCGTGGTGGGCAATGAGCACCTTTTCGCCGCGGGCGATGGCGCCGATCGACACGCCTTCCGGCAGGTCGATGGCCTCGATGCGACGGCCGACCAGCTTGGAGGTGCGAACGTCGCCATGCACCACCACCTCCATCGCCTCGGCCGCGCCGCGGCGCAGGCTGTGCACCACCGCCATGTCGCCGCGGCGGATGTGGGTGAGCAGGGGGCCGATGGTGGCCTGCGCCGGCGACAGGGCGACATCGATCTCGCCGCCCTGCAGCAGATCGACGTAGCTGGCGCGATTGATGAGCGCGATCACCTTCTTTGCTCCCATGCGCTTGGCCAGCAGGCCGGACATGATGTTGTCCTCGTCATCGTTGGTGAGGGCGCAGAACGCATCCATGTCCTCGATGTTTTCCTGCTGGAGGAGCTCCTCGTCGGTGGCGTCGCCGACCAGCACCAAGGTATTGCCGAGCTGCTCGGCGAGGCGCTGGGCATGGGCCTTGTTATGGTCGATCAGCTTGACCTCGTAGTCGCCCTCCAGGATTGCCGCGAGCCGACTGCCGATGTTGCCGCCGCCGGCGATCATCACCCGGCGCACGCCGTGGTCGCTGCGCCGCATCTCCTTCATCACGGCGCGGATGTGGCTGGTGGCGGCGACGAAGAACACCTCGTCGCCGTCCTGGATCACCGTGTCGCCCTCCGGCACCAGGGCGCGGTCGCGGCGGAATATGGCGGCCACCCGCGCATCGAGCGGGTGCAGGTGTTCGTCCTTGGGCTCGCGCAGGTGCAGGCGCAGGTGATCGCGCATCTCCTTGAGCTGGCGTCCGACCAGAAAGCCGCCCTGCGCCCGCACCCCGACCAGTCGGATGCGGCTCTCGGCGAAGTCCACCACCTGCAGCGCTTCGGGGTAGTCGATCAGGCGGCGGATGTAGTCGGTGACCTCCTTTTCCGGACTGATGACGTAGTCCACGGCCATGTTCTCGCGCCCGAACAGCTCCGGGTGACGCATGTAGTCCTGGGCGCGGATGCGGGCGATCTTGGTGGGGATGTTGAACAGCGCCGCCGCCAGCTTGCAGGCGACCATGTTGGTCTCGTCGTTCATGGTCACCGCCACCAGCATGTCGGCGAACTGGGCGCCGGCCTCGCGCAGCACCGTCGGGTGAGAGGCCTGGCCGCACACCGTGCGCAGGTCGTAGCGGTCCTGCAGGGCGGCGAGCTTGGCGGCGTCGACATCGACCACGGTGATGTCGTTGGCCTCGGAAACCAGGCTCGCCGCCAGATTGGAGCCGACCTGGCCGGCGCCGAGGATGATAATCTTCATGGCAGGGGCTCAGTCGCCACCGTTGCGGGGCCCGGATTTTACCCCCAGCTGCTTGATCTTGCGGTACAGATGCGTGCGTTCGAGCCCGGAACGCTCGGCCACCCGGGTCATGCTGCCGCCGCACTCGGCGAGCAGGGCCTCGAGATAGGCGCGCTCGAACGCATCGCGCGCTTCCTTGAGGGGCAGCCCGAACAACGGCGCCAGATCTCCGGCCTGGGCGCGGCGGTCTCTGCCGATGAGGGCCTCGACCTCGGTCAGCTCGATGGTCTCGGTCAGCGCGGTCACCGCCAGGTTGTTCACCACGCTGTTGAGTTCGTCCAGGTTGCCGGGCCAGTCATACCGGGCCAGTCGTTCGAGGACGCCCTCGCCCAGGCGGCGCGGCGCGCCGTGCGGCCCGGCCGCAGCGACGAGCGCGGCCTCGACGAGGCGCGGGATGTCCTCGGGGTGTTCGCGCAGGGCCGGCACCCGCACCGCCACCTGCGCCAGGCGGTTGTACAGGTCCTTGGAAAAGCTGCCGGCCGCGGCCTTGTGGGCGAGGTTTTCGCTGCTGCCGCAGACCAGTTGCACATTGAATTCCGCCCGGCGCGCGATCAGCAGCTGCAGGCCCTTCTGCTGCAGTGGAGTGAGCTGGGCCACCTCGCGCAGGAACAGGAGCCCCCCCTTGGCGGACTGCAACCAGTCCAGCGGGCGTTCGACCAGCGGCGCCATCTCGTCCGGCGCCACCCAGGGCGTGCCGGCGACATGGATGAAACGGGCACAAGGCTCGAATCCGACCCCCGGCTCGCCCGACAGCAGGATCGGCGCCTTGGCCTGTGCCGCCTGGCGCAGGCGCTGGGCGAGCTGGCGCACCGTCTCGCCGCTGCCAAGGGGATCCAGGCTGGCCGGGGCGATGGCCTGGCGGGGCCGGCTGGCGAGCGCCTTGGCCACCGTCTGCAGAAGTTTCTTGTAGGGGATCGGCTTTTCCAGGAAATCGAACGCGCCCAGACGGGTGGCCTCCACCGCAGTGTGGATGGTGCCGTGGCCGGACATCATCACCACCGGCATGGTCAGCTGGCCGCCGCTGGCCCACTCCTTGAGCAGGGTGAGACCGTCCAGGTCGGGCATCCAGATGTCGAGCAGCACCAGCGTCGGCGGCTGCATGGCAAGTTCCGTACGGGCCTCGTTGCCATCGGCGGCGAGCCGGACTTCGTAGCCCTCTTCCTCCAGGATCTCGCGCAGCAGCTCGCGGATGCCCGGTTCGTCGTCCACTACCAGGATGTCACTCATTCCCGTTCTCCATGCACGGCAGGGTGAAGCACACGCGCGCCCCACCCGTGCTCGGATTGCTCACTTCGACCTCGCCGTGGTGTTCCTCGATGATCTTCTTGACGATCGCCAGCCCCAGCCCCGTGCCCTTGGGCTTGGTCGAGGCATAGGGCTCGAACAGCCGGTCCATCAGGGCCTCGGGGAAGCCCGCGCCGTTGTCCTCCACGCACACCTGCACCCCGGGCCGGTGGCCCTCGGGGCCGCTCAGGGTGTGCCGCCGGGTGGACAGGGTGAGACTGGGGTGTTCCACCGCCATCATCGCCTCCTCGGCGTTCTTGATCAAATTTACCAGCACCTGACGCAATAGCGTCGCATCCGCGGCCACGTCCGGCACTCCGGGCTCCAGCTCCAGACGCAGGCGCAGGCCGCTCTCGTAGAGGGCCGTCACCTCGTCGACGAGTGCATTGAGATCGACCGGCGCCAATTTAGGCGCCGGCATGCGGGCATATTGGGCGAATGCATCGACCAGGGTCTTCATCGCCTCCACCTGTTTGACGATGGTCTCGGTGGCGCGTGTCAGCACCCCCTGACCGGTCGCGTCGAGACGCTCGGCGAGCTTGTTTTGCAGGCGTTCGGCGGAGAGCTGGATGGGGGTGAGCGGGTTGCGGATCTCGTGCGCCAGCCGCCGCGCCACCTCGCCCCAGGCGGCGTCGCGCTGGGCCCGCACCAGCTGGGTGACGTCGTCGAACACCAGCGCGAGGTCGGTCGTCTCGCTGCGGGTGAGCGGTGTACCGCGCACCAGCAACAGGCGGCGGCTGCCGTTCTGTTCGTATTCCACTTCATCGCGCCAGGCCTGGCCGGGCGACTGTTCGAATCGCGCCGCCATGCGCTCGCCGAAGCGGCGCAGGCTGTCGCCCGCCTCGCCCCACTCGGCCAGGACGCAGGCCTCAAGGCGGGCGCGTTCAGCGCCGAGAAGCTGCGCGGCGGCGGGGTTCGCCAGGCGCACACGCAGGGCGCCGTTCAGGGTCACCACCCCGGTTTGCACGCTGGCCAGCACGCTTTCCAGATAAGCCGAGGTCTCCAGCAGGCGGTCATGATGATTCTGCGCCTCGGCGCGCGCCTCGGCGAGTTGCTGGGTCATGCGGTTGAACGACTGGGTGAGCATGCCCAGCTCGTCGCGGCTGGCCACCGCATGCACCTGCGAGTAATCGCCGCGCGCCACCGCCCGGGTGCCGCGCGCGAGGGCCCGCAAGGGAGCCGACAGCCGTTCGGAAAGCAGAAAGGCGATGGACATCGCCGAGAGCAGCGACAGCAGCAGGGCGAGTGTAAGCGACAGGCCATACAGGCGCTTGAGGCCCAGGCGCGAGACGGCGAGCTGCTGGTATTCGCGATGCGCCGCGTCGACGCTCAGGACATCCTGCGACAGTTTCTTCGATACGCCCTGGGTGATCTGCAACAGACGTAGGCTTTCGGTGAGGCTGACGATGTTGACCGGCACCACCACCCGTACCCGCAATACGCCATCCTCCTCATTCCCCTCGATACGCGACCAGGGTTGTTGCAACTTCGCCTGCCAGATCGCGGCGCGTTCCGGTGGACGCGGCACCAGCGCGGTCTTGTCGGCGGATGCGAAACCGTGCAGGCGGCCGTCGATGTCAAACAGGGCAATCTCCTGCAGTCCGACGGCTTCGCGCAGATCGTCGAGGTGCGCCGCCTGCTGGCCCAGCGGCAGCAAGGCGAGCTGATGTGCGAGTCCCTCGCCTTTGTTCACCAGTTCGGTTTCCAGGTGTTCGAGCGCCGAGCGGCCCAGTGACAGGCCGCTCTCCAGGGCCGATTCGATGCGCACGTCGAACCAGGATTCGATCGATTTCAACAGGAACTGCACCGATACCGCGTAGATGATCAGACCCGGCACCAGGGCCATGAGGCCGAACGCCCACACCATGCGGGTGGTCAAGCGCGCCCCGAACACCCCGGCCTTGACCCGTCTCCAGAGGTTGAACACCTGGTAGGCGAACACGCCCGCAAGCACCAGCACAGCGAGCGCGGTAAGGCCGAGCAGGAGCGGAAAATTGCCGGAGAAGAACTCGGTGTTGGCGGCCGCCAGGGCCAGCAGAACGATGAACAGGCCACCAAGCGTCAGACTGCCGAGGACCAGATAGAACATGGGCGTGTCGGCGCGGCGGCATTCAGGGCCGAACGGTCCATTCCCGCCACCCGGAATCGAGGTCCCAGCGGCTCGATGTGATGGCGTTGACCTGCAATGGTTTGGGCAGCTGGCTGGTGTCGAGCACCATCCGCACCCGGACCCGGTAGGACTGGCCACGACTGAGCTGGTGCCGTTCCAGCACGTGCCAGTCGGACAGTTCGCCGAGCGCTTCGAGGGCGGGTTCGATCTGCTCGAACACCTGCACTCGAGTGCCGACCTGGAGACGATACTGGCGCAGCAGGGCGTTGTAATACAGCCTCAGGGTGCGATCCAGGCTGGTGATGTATTCCGGGAACCAGTATGAACGCGGCCGCTCCGCCTCGAAATGCTGCACGAAGGTGAGCGGCACGCCGCGCTGCAAGGCGTCCTCCAGCGGCGCGGTAAGGCGGATCTCGTATCCGCCGCCGAGCAGGTAGGCGTCTTCGCGCGGCTTGAGCTCCACACGCTTGAGCCAGATCAGCTCGCGCGCCAGGACCCGCACCGGCGCCAGACCGAGCACGGCCAGTGCAAGACTGGCACGGATGAATTCACGTCTTGACGAATCGGGCATAAAAGAAGCCGTCGTGCTCGCGGGTGGGCAAAAGCTGGCCTTCCTCCACCCAGTCCAGGCCGGCGAAGGCGCCGACAAGTTCGCGGCGGGCGTCGGAATGACGGGCAAGAAAGGACTCGGCCTGCAGCCCGTTCTCTTCCGGGAACAGGCTGCAAGTGGCATAAAGCAATGTACCACCTGGCGCCAGCAGCGGCCAGAGCGCATCCAGGAGGCGGGCCTGCTCGGCGGCGAGGCGGGTGATGTCCTCGGGACGTTTGAGCCACTTGCCGTCCGGATGACGGCGCACCACGCCGGAGGCGGTGCAGGGCGCATCGAGTAGGATGCGGTCGAACGGTCGGCCGTCCCACCAGTCCGCCGGCCGGCCGGCGTCCGCCAGGCCGAGCGTGGCCTTCAGGCCGAGGCGGGCGAGCCCGGCCTCGACCCGGGCAAGGCGCGCGCCATCGACATCCAGTGCCACGAGCTCGATATCGGCGAGCTCGAGCAGATGGGCGCTCTTGCCGCCGGGCGCCGCGCAAGCGTCCAGCACCCGTTCGCCAGGCTGCGGGGCGAGCAGCCCGGCGGCCTGTTGCGCCCCCAGGTCCTGCACCGAGACCTCACCTTCGCCGAACCCTGGGATGTTCTCCACGGCTAGGGGTCGCTCCAGCGTGAGCGCCCACTCTCCATGCTCCAGGAAGGGGATGCCGGCGGAGGTGAGACGGGCGCGATATGCGGCTGCGCCAATGCGGCGGCGCTGGATGCGCAGGCTCATGGGCGGCGGGGTGTTGGCCGCGTCGAGCAGCTCGGACCAGCGTTCGGGATAAGCGGCCTGGAGGTGTTCGATCCACCACAGCGGGAAATTCCAGCGCCCCGTCGGGTCGGCCGCGGCGGCGGCGTCGAGCGCTGCACGCCGACGCAGGTAGTTGCGCAACACGGCGTTGACCAGGCCCTTGGCACGCGGTGCCATGCGGCCCGCCTCGCGCACCGCGGCATCGACCACGGCATAAGCCGGGGCATTGGCACGGCCGAGTTCGAACAGTGCCACCAGCAAGGGGCCGGCGAGGCCCGGGGGCGCAAGGGGGCGCGCCAGCAGCGCGTTGAGGATGTGATTTAGGCGGCCATACTGACGCAACACGCCATACGCAAGGTCCTGGGTCGCCGCGCGCCGGCGTGGATCGGCGGTGTCGCGCCGCATCGCATCGAGCGCCGCGCTCAGGCTGTGCCGATCGAGCACAACGGCATTGACCAGGGCCGCCGCCAGGCTGCGCGCATCGCCGTCCATGCGGGCTTCAGCCCAGACGCTCACCGGCCGCAAGCGGATGTCCGGCCAGGAATGCGGCGATGGGCAGGCGCTTGCCGCCCATCTTCTGCACCTCGACGAGATCGAGCGCGCCTTCGCCGCAGGCCACGCGCACGGCCCGCGCATCGACGGCCAGGATCTCGCCTGGAACGCCCGTTCCGGGCGCCGGCTGGGCCCGCCAGATCTTGAGCGTCTGTCCGGCCCGTTCCGTCTGGGTGCCCGGGAAGGGGTCGAATGCGCGGATGCGACGGTCGAGTACCGTCGCTGGCAGGCTCCACTCGATGCGTGCCTCGGCCTTGTCGATCTTGGCCGCATAGGTGGCCAGGGCCGCATCCTGGACTTGCGCCTCGATCTCGCCCGCCGCAAGGCGCGGCAGCAGCTCGACGATGGCGCGCGCGCCCAGATCGGCCAGGCGATCGTGCAGTTCGCCCGCCGTCTCCCGCGGGCCAATGCCGAGTGGGTGGCGGACGAGCATGGCACCGGTGTCCAGCCCGGCGTCCATCTGCATCAAGGTGATTCCAGTCTCGGGGTCGCCGGCGGCAATGGCGCGCTGGATTGGGGCGGCGCCGCGCCAGCGGGGCAGGAGCGAGGCATGGATGTTGACACAGCCCAGACGCGGAATTTCCAACACCGCCGGTGGCAGGATCAGGCCATAGGCCGCCACCACCATCAACTCGACCGCTGCAGCCTCGACCGGTGCGCGTGCCGCCGCATCGCGCAGCGATTCGGGTTGCGCCAAGGGAAGCCCGTGTTGCAGGGCCAGCACCTTCACCGCGCTGGGCCGCGCCTTCATGCCCCGGCCGGCGGGCCGGTCCGGCTGGGTCAGCACCAGTGCGATGTCATGACCGGCATCGATCAGCGCGGCCAATGCTCGGGCGGCGAATTCCGGCGTGCCGGCGAATGCGAGCCTCACATCGCTTCCCGCTGCTGTTTTTTCAGCTTGGTACGGATGCGGCCCTGCTTGAGCGGAGAGAGATATTCGACGAACACCTTGCCGTCGAGGTGGTCGATCTCGTGCTGGATGCATACCGCCAGCAGGCCTTCGGCCTCCAGCTCGAATTCGGCCCCGGAAAGATCCTGCGCCCGCACCCGGATGCGCTCGGCGCGCCGCACCTTGTCATAGATGCCCGGCACCGAAAGGCAACCCTCCTCGCGCACGGCCTCGCCTTCGGCTCTGAGGATCACCGGGTTGACCAGCACCTTGAGGTCGTCATGGGTCTCGCTCACGTCGGCCAGCAGCATACGGACATGGCGATCCACCTGGGTCGCGGCGAGGCCGATACCGGGAGCGGCATACATGGTCTCGGCCATGTCGGCGGCAAGCTGGCGCAAGGCCTCATCGAACAAGGTCACCGGAGCGGCTACCGTGTGCAGGCGCTTGTCGGGATAATGCAGGATCTTCAGAATCGCCATTTAGGTGCAAAGTTTCACAATTTGGTTTAAGTTTTACGCTATGAATTATAAATCAGGTGCTATCCGGTACCGGCAGGGGGGATTCCGTGCCCCGTACCGGCCCGCCCCGCGAACCGGAAACCAACCCTCGTTCACACCTCGACATTAAGGTAGGCCCACCATGCGTACCCTGGCTTTGATCGCCGCACTCGCCACCTTGTTCACCACCACGCCGCTGGCGGTCGCCGAGCGCGTGGAGATCCGCTCGGACGCCCCGGACCGGCATGTGGTGGTCAAGGGCGACACCTTGTGGGACATCTCCGCCAAATTCCTCAAGTCGCCCTGGAAATGGCCCGAGGTGTGGCGCCTGAACAAGGACGGCATCCACAACCCGCACCTCATCTATCCCGGCGACGTCATCCTGCTCGCCTACGATGCCGACGGCCAGCCCCGCCTGACACGCATCGAGATGGTGCGCCTAAGCCCGCAGGTGCGCGCCGAGCCGATCAAGCGCAAGGACGCCATCCCCACCATCCCGTATGAAGCCATCGCCCCCTTCCTAATTCACACCACCCTGATCAGCGAGGCCGACCTGTTCTACAAGCCACAAGTGCTGGGTACCCAAGACGAGCGCACTTTGCTGACCCCCGGGGACACCATCTACGCATCCACCACGGACGGAGTGACCGAGTCTTGGGATGTGGTGCGGCCCGGCAAGGCACTGAAATCGCCCACCACCGGCGAGGTGCTCGCCCAGGAGGCTGAATATGCCGGCCGGGTCCGGGTGGTCAAGCATGGCAACCCCGCGACATTACGCATCACCGAGACCGTGGGCGAGATCCAGATCAAGGACCGGCTGGTGCCGAGCAACGAAAACGCCCTCCTCAACTTCGTCCAGCACGCCCCCGAGGCCTTGATCGATGCGCGGATCATCTCCGCCTATGGCGGCGTCATCGATTCGATCAGTCAGTTTGCCACGGTGGTGATCGACAAGGGACGCGCCGACGGCCTGCGAGAAGGCAGCGTATTGGCGGTGTACCGTCCCGGCCGCATCATCGATCCGAGCAAGAAACCCAAGGAATACAAGAGCTTCAAGGATGAGTTCGCGGATTTCATGTCGCCCTTCGGATTTTTCAACCGGGTGCACCGGGATGGCCGGGTCGGCTGGCGCTACATGGACCAGAAATGCGTCAAGCCAGGTGAAGCTCTCGGCTTCGATTTCTATGAACCCGAGGACAAGCTTGCCGATTGCACGGATGCGGCAGCCCGGCCGGTGATTTACACCGACATCGGCTGCCTCAAGCCCGGCAAGCGGATCTCATTCGATCAACCGTTCAACCCGCGCGACGTGTATGACCCGCATTGCAAGCGCGAGCCGGTCATCCAGCTGCCCGATGACCGCATGGGCCTGATCATGGTCTATCGCGCCTTCGAGCGGGTATCCTATGCCCTGGTAATGCAGGCGGACGGACCCATCCATCTCCTGGATTCCGCCCGCAATCCTTGACCCTGACCCCGGATCTGCCCTACTGGCTCGCGCTGGAGGCGGTCCCCGGCCTCGGCCCGGAGGCGGTGCGCCGCCTGTTGGAGCGGTTTGGCGGGGTGCAGGCGATCTTCTCCAGCCCGCTCGATGCGCTGCGCGGCTGCGTCAGCCAGCCGCTGGCCGAAGCGATCGGTGCGAGCCGTCCGGAACCCGGCAACCCCGCCTTCGCGGTCACGCTGGACTGGCTGGCCGCGCCCGACGCGCACTTCATCCCCTGCACCGATCCGACCTACCCCGCAGCCCTGGCGCAAACCCCGGGTGCGCCGGCCTGGCTGTATGTGAAGGGCGATCCCGGCATCCTCGCCCAGCCCATGCTCGCCATCGTCGGCAGCCGCAATGCCACGCCGCAAGGCCGGCGCGACGCGGCGGCCTTTGCCCAGACACTGGCTGAAGCGGGATTGACGGTGGTGAGTGGCTTGGCCGAAGGCATCGACACGGCGGCGCACGAAGGCGGCCTGACCGGCAACGGCCGCGGCGTCGCCGTGGTGGGCACCGGCCTCGACCGGGTCTACCCGGCCCGCAACCGGGCGCTGGCCCATCGCCTGGCGGCCTCGGGTTGCATCGTCTCGGAATTCCCGCTCGGCACCCCACCCCGCCCCGGCCACTTTCCCCGCCGCAACCGCGTCATCAGCGGGCTTGCCCTGGGGGTGCTGGTGATCGAGGCCGCACCGCAATCCGGCTCGCTCATCACCGCGCGGCTCGCTGCCGAGCAGGGGCGCGAGGTGTTCGCCCTGCCCGGCTCCATCCATTCGCCGCTGTCGCGCGGCTGCCACCGCCTGATCAAGGACGGGGCCAAGCTGGTCGAATCGGCCGCCGACATCCTCGATGAACTGGCCTGGCAATGGTCGCCTCCTGCCCGCGCGGATTGGGACGATGACTCCGGGCCGAAAGACGATCCCATCCTGGCGCTGCTCGGCCCGGAGCCGGTTTCACTCGATGCCCTGGTGGCGGCCAGCGGCTTGACGGTGGATAGGCTTTCGGCCATTCTTCTTGCGCATGAACTGGATGGCCGCATCGCGGCCCTGCCGGGCGGCCTGTATCAAAGGCTGTACCCGGGAACCGATTGACCGCCGCCCGGCTCCATCCAATCCACCGTGTTGCTGCCCACTGCCCCTGACGATGTTCGACATCCTGCTCTACCTCTACGACCACTATCTGGTCGCCGATCACCATCCCGACCCGGACACCCTGTCGCGCAAGCTGCTCGCCGCCGGATTCGAGACCGAGGAGATCGACCAGGCCCTATCCTGGCTGGCCGCACTCGGCGACCTGCGCGCCGACGCCCCCTTGGCTGAAAGCCGGGGCCAGCGCGTGTTCAGCAGTGAAGAGTTGCGGCGCATCGAACCCGAAGGGCTTGGCTTCCTGGTGTTCCTGGAAAACGATGGCCTCTTGCCGGCCCAGGCCCGCGAATGGGTGATCCAGCAGGCCCTGGATCTGGAGGCGGGCGAGATCTCCGCGGACCAGATCAAGTGGATCGCCCTGCTCGCCATCTCTTACTTGTTCGGCCCGGGCGACGCGCTCTGGCTGGAGGACATCGTGCGCGGCAGCGATGAGTTTGGCGACGGCTGGACGCCCACCCTGCACTGAGCCCCCACCCGACGCCCTGCCGCATGGCCAAGAAACTCATCATTGCCGAAAAGCCTTCGGTCGCCCAGGACATCGCCCGCGCCCTGGGCGGATTCCATAAGGAAAAGGACTATTTCGAGTCGGACGAGTACGTCCTGTCTTCGGCCATCGGCCACCTGCTGGAGCTCACCGTCCCGTCGGAATACGAGGTCAAGCGCGGCAAGTGGTCTTTCGCCCACCTGCCGGTGATCCCGCCGCGCTTTGCCCTGCACCCCATCGAGAAGACCGAGGACCGCCTCAAGCTGCTCACGCGACTGATCAAGCGCAAAGACGTGGAGGGCCTGATCAACGCCTGCGACGCGGGGCGCGAAGGCGAGCTGATCTTCAACTACATCGTCCAGCACAGCGGTGCGAAGAAGCCGATCCAGCGCCTCTGGCTGCAATCCATGACCCCGGCGGCGATCCGCGACGGCTTCTCCACCCTGCGTGACGGCGAGGAGCTGGCCGGCCTGCGCACCGCCGCCATCTGCCGCGCCGAGAGCGACTGGCTGGTGGGCATCAACGGCACCCGCGCCATGACCGCGTTCAACTCGAAGAGTGGCGGTTTCCACCTCACCACCGTCGGCCGGGTGCAGACCCCGACGCTGGCCATCGTGGTGGAGCGCGAGGAACGCATACGCAAGTTCGTCCCCCGCGCTTACTGGGAGCTCGAAGCCCGCTTTCGCGGGGAGCGGGGCGAATACACCGGCCGCTGGTTCGACGAATCCTTCAAAAAGCAGGACGACGACGAGCACGCCACCGCCTACCGACTGTGGGACGCCGCCCGCGCCGAGGCGATCCGCGATGAATGCATGGACCAGCCGGCATATGCCTGCGAGGAAACCAAACCCGCGAGCCAGCTCGCGCCCCTGCTGTTCGACCTCACCAGCCTGCAACGCGAGGCCAACGGCCGCTTCGGCTTTTCCGCCAAGACCACCCTGGCGCTGGCCCAAGCCCTGTACGAGCGGCACAAGGTGCTGACCTACCCGCGTACCGACGCCCGCGCCCTGCCCGAGGATTACCTGGCCACGGTGAAGGACGTGCTGGGCGGCCTGCCGGAGGAGTACGCGCCCTTCGCCAAGAACATCCTGCAACGCAAGTGGGTGACGCCCAACAAGCGCATCTTCAACAACGCCAAGATCTCCGACCACTTCGCCATCATCCCCACCGGCAATGCGCCCAAGACGCTGTCCGAGGCGGAATGGAAGATCTTCGACCTGGTCACCCGGCGTTTCCTGGCGGTGTTCTACCCCGCCGCCGAATACCAGGTCACCACCCGCATCACCCGTGTGGCCCGGCACGCATTCCGCACCGAGGGCCGCGTACTGGTCAATCCGGGCTGGCTCGCGGTCTATGGCAAGGACGCCAGCCTGGAAGGCGAGGAGGGCGGGCCCTCGCTGCCACCGCTCATCCCGGGCGAGACCCTGGCCACCCGCGAAGTCGCCCTCAAAGCCGGCCAGACCCGGCCGCCCACCCGCTTCAACGAGGCCACCCTGCTCTCGGCCATGGAAGGCGCCGGCAAGATGGTGGACGACGAGGAACTGCGCGCCGCCATGGCTGGGCGTGGCCTGGGCACCCCCGCCACTCGCGCCCAGATCATCGAAAACCTGATCGGCGAGGCCTATCTGTTGCGCGAGGGCAAGGAACTGACCCCCACCGCCAAGGCATTCTCCCTGATTACCCTGCTGCGCGGCCTGGGCATCACCGAGCTGGCCTCGCCGGAGCTGACCGGCGAGTGGGAATACAAGCTGGCGCAGATGGAGCGCGGCAAGCTCTCGCGTGACGAATTCATGGCCCACATCACCGGCCTGACCCAGGAGATCGTCGAACGCGCCAAGCGATACGAGTCCGACACCGTGCCCGGCGACTTCACCACCCTCACCGCCCCCTGTCCTAAATGCGGCGGCGTGATCAAGGAAAACTACAAGAAGTTCGCCTGCCAAGCCTGCGACTGGAGCGCCTGGAAGATCGTCGCCGGACGCCAGTTCGAGGTGCACGAGATGGAGACCCTGCTGGGCCAGGGCCGGGTCGGGCCGCTTACCGGCTTTCGCAACAAGATCGGGCGCCCCTTCGACGCCGAGATCCGCCTCAACGACGAAAAGCAGCCTGAATTCGATTTCGGTACCGGCCGCGACGCCGCCGCCGACGCGCCGCTGGACTTCAGCGGCCGCGAGGCCGTGGGCGCCTGCCCCAAGTGCGGCGGCACGGTGTACGACCTGGACAGCGCCTACGCCTGCGAACACAGCGTCGGTCCCGAACGCCGCTGCGACTTCCGCAGTGGCAAGCTCATCCTGCAACAGCCGGTCGAAGCGGAGCAGATGAAGAAGCTGTTGAGCGAGGGCCGCACCGACCTGCTCACAGGCTTTGTCTCCGCGCGCACCCGGCGCAAGTTCGCGGCCTTCCTGGTGCGCGACGCCCAGGGCAAGGTCGGTTTCGAGTTCGAGACGCGCGAGAACCGCCGCGCCGCACCCGCCCGCGGCCGCGAACTCGGCCCCCACCCCGAGGATGGCAAGCCCATCCTGCTCAAGGACGGCCGCTTCGGCCCCTATGTCGCCCACGGCAAGGTCAACGCCACCCTGCCCAAGGACATCGCCCCCGACAGCATCAGCCTCGATCAGGCCCTCGCACTCCTCGCCGCGAAAGCGGATTCACCGGCAAAAAAACGCCGGATCGGCTCCAACACCTGACCCTTCACGGCCCGCCACAAGGGCGGGCCCATGACCTGAATTCCAAACCGACCATCGAGCGTACGTGGCCGGATGCAGCGCCCGGCTTTTTTCCTGAAAACCGTAGTTTTCCAGTCCTGGAGGGTTCACGCAGCCAGCGCACAGCTTGTCCCCGCGCTGGCCAGAAAGCCGTAGTTTCAACGCATCCGGACTCCCTCGTCACTCAATATGCGTGGCGTGATGAACACCAGCAGCTCGGACTTGGTATCGGACTTGCTTTGATGCTTGAACAGCCAGCCAAGCACCGGAATACGTCCCAGCAACGGCACCTGATTGACATCATCGACGATTGCCTGATCGAAGATGCCCCCCAGAACGACGGTTTCTCCATTCCGCATCCGCACCTGGGTCGTCACGTTACGGGTGTCGATGGACAGGCCATCGGGCGTGACCCCGCCCACGTTGTCCTTCGATATCGTGACGTCGAGAATGATCTCGTCATTGTTGAGGATCTGCGGTGTTACCGTGAGCGCCAGATTGGCCTTGGCGAACTCGGTCCTGGTGCCCTCGCTTGATGTGGTCTTGTAAGGAATGCTTTGGCCCTGCGAGATGCTGGCCTGGGTAAGGTTGGACGTGATCACGCGAGGGTTGCTGATGGTCTTGCTCCGGCCATCGGCCTCGGCCGCCTGCACCTCGAGATCGACCAGACGGGTCGACGCGGCGTTGAACAGGGAGAGCCGGTATGGGTATGGTTTGTCGCTGGTGGTGCTGTCGATGCTCACGCCAAGATTGGTTCCAGCCAGACGGCCATCGGTGATGCTTCCACGCAGCCGGGCACCGAGGTCGCGGCTGAAGGTGTCCTGTGCAATCACCACCCGGGCGTCGATCATGACCTGACGCACTGGGATGTCGAGCACCTTGATCATGTCCTCGATGCTCTGGATGGCACTGGGCGTGTCCTTGACGAACAGGGTGTTGGTCTTCAGGTCCGAGGAGATCGAGCCTCTTGGGGACAGGAGTGACTGGCTGGCCGTGCCGGTTGTGCCGGTTCCTGTGGTTGCAGTTGCGCCGGTCCCCGTTTGCGTACCTCGGATCATCCTCACCACTTCATCGGCGCGGGCATAGTTGAGCTTGATCGCCACCGATACGAGGTCGGCCAGTTGTTCGAACGTACGGCGTGCTTCCAGCTCCTGCTTTTCCAGGGCTTGCAACTCGGCGCTGGGCGCGACCAGGATGACGTTGCCATTGACGCGTTTGTCGAGACCGCGCTGCTTCAGGATGATATCCAGCGCCTGGTCCCAGGGGACGTCGCGCAGCTTGATGGTGATGTTGCCGGATACGCTGTCATTGATGACGATATTCTTGCCGGTGAATTCACCGATGACATACAGGAGCTGGCGCACCGGGGTGTCCTGGAAGTCGAGGGTGAGCTTTTCGCCGCTATACACCGGCCTCTGTCCAGGGCGCAGGCGCTCGTCCTCGACGGGGCGAACCTCCAGCGTGAACTGGTCGCCGGTCTGGTAGGTGAAGAAATCCCATTTTCCACGCGGCGTGACCAGCATGCGGGTGAGCCCGGGCATCTGGGTGGTTTCGATGGTCTGCGCCGGAGTGGCGAAATCGGTCACGTCCAGACGGCGCTGCAATTCGGTTGGCAGGGCGGTGTCGAGAAAATCGACCTGGATGCCCTGGCCACGCTGGCGCACATCGACTGCCGCCCCAGGCTCGCTCAGGCCGACTTCGATGCGTGCCTCGCCATTCGGGCCCCGCCTGAAATCCACCCCACGAATGCGCTTAGACAACACCGGTTCGGCGCGTCCAGCGGCAATCCTCGGCGCGTCGGCTTGAGCGGGGGCTGAGTCCGCGGCCTGGATGGCGACGGTCAGCCGGTTGCGATCCTTTTTGAGGTCATAGCGGGCCGCAGAGGTGAGATCGATGACTACCCGGGTACGGTCGCCCGCCTGCACTGCGTTATAGGCGCGCAGCATACCGCGGCCGATCCGCTCGCTGACGCGGCCGCCGGGCAAGTCGGTGCCGGCGAAGTCGAGCACGATGCGGTGGGGGTTGCTGGTGGTGAAATGGATGGGCAGGGTGTCGATCGCATCCTTCAGCTCGATCTGGACCTCTTGGCTGCCGCCCCGCCCCGGCACGACCTTGATCGCCTGCAGGCTGTTCGCCCAAGCCGAGAAGGAGGAGAGGAACCACAACCCGACCGTGGCCAGGATGCCGGGGAGAGTTTTGCTCATGGAATACGACATGATTGGCCTCGATGGAAGTGTTCTGTATCGCAACGTCAATTCATTTCACGGCCAAGATCGCCTGGCCTTCGACCCAGTCGCCGGCGCTGTCCTGCACGGTTTCACGGATCTGCAGGCCGGTATCCGGATGGATGGCGGTGATGATCCCGAAATTCTGGCCGATGCGGTTGCCTGTGGTCACCCGGTGCAGGGCGCCATCCGGAGCGCGGATGATGGCATACAGTTTGCCACGCTGTTGCACGACGCCCATCATGCGCAACGCATCCAGCGGAAACTCCTCCAGGGGCTCGCGCGGGCGGTTGAGGTCGGGCTGGTTGCCACCACCGTCTGCCTTGGTCGGGCGCAGGTTGCGCGCCTTGAATGGGCTCTCCAAGTCGGTGCTGTCGTATTCAAAGGTGTCCGCAGGTTTTACCGGGGGAAGTGGGTCGAGTTTTTCCTGGCCATCCAGACCGGTCTCCTGCATGAATTTTTGTAGGTCGTCATGCGAGTCGCCGCAGCCGGACAGGGTCAGCCCGGCCAATAGCGTGATAAGCAAGTAAGCGCGGGCCCTCATCGCTTTCCTCCCTTCGGATCCGCAGGAGGCGCCGCATCCTCATAACGATAGGTGTTGATAACCGCATCCATGGTCAACAGATCGTCCTTGCCCTGAACTGGAGTCAAGATGACGTCATGCAGGGTCACGATGCGTGATAGACGAGCAATGTCACTGACGAAATATGCGATGTCGTGATACCCCCCGCTAACCTTGATGGTGACCGGGAGGGTGATGTAGAACTCTCCGGCGCGTTCCTGTCCGGGGCGGAACAGCTGGAACTCCAGGCCGCGACCGATACCGGTCTGGTTGATGTCGGTCAGCAGGGCATCCATCTCGGCCTTGTTGGGCAGTTGCCGCAACATGGCGGCGAGCGCTTTTTCCGTGTCGTCCAGCCGTTTCTTGTAGGCCTCGTAATGGATGGCCTGGCGTTTCTTCGCGGTGTATGTGTCGCGCAGGGTCTGCTCCTCGTGCTCCTTGGCCTCGAGTTGCTGGAGGCCATCTGACCAGAGCAGGTAATAGCCGCCGGCGATGATCAGCAGAAACAACACCCCGATTAAAATTCCCTTCACCGCCAGGGGCGCGCGGGCCAGATCCTTGAAATCGATGTTCTGCAGGTCGATTTCGTTGAGCTTGGATAGATCGAGAGCCATGGTCATTGCGCCTTCGGATTGTCGGCGGCTTCATCCACCTTTGGAGAGGTCTGCTGTACGACCAGACTGAACTCCTGCACCCGCAGGTTGCCGACGCTGGCCGCCTTGACCTCGATCAGCTGAGGCGTTGCGAACCAGTCCGAGCCTTCCAGGCTGCGCATGTAGGTCGATACCCGGGCGCTCGACTGAGTGTAGCCATTGAGGTCGAGGCGCTTGTCGGTCTGCTTCAGGCTGCGCAGGTAAAGACCGTCGGGAATGAGGCGCGCCATCTCGCTGAACAGGCGCACGGATTCGGAACGGTTGCTCTGCAGGTCCTCGACCACCTTCTTGCGCGCCAGAAGGCTGTTGGTCTTGTCCTTGAGCACCGCGATTTCCTTCATCTGCGCCTCCAGCTTGGCGATTTCGCCACGCAACAGGGCATTGCGGGCCTCCTGAGCTTCCTGCTTGTTGGTGAGGATCATGTGACCGGCGCCGACCACGGCCAGGCCCGCCAGCAGGGCCGCCACCAGCATGGCGACGAATGCCTTCTGTTGCTGGGCGCGCTGCATCTCGCGATGCGGCAACAGATTGATGCGGATCGTGGTCATGCTGGGTCGAACCTCCGCAAGGCGAGGCCGCAGGCCACGAACAGGGCAGGCGAGTCGGCGGTCAGCTGGCGGGCCGCCACCTGGCTGGCGACCGCCATCCGGGCGAATGGGTTGGCAATGAGAGTGCCGGTCTGCAACTTGTTGTACACCATCTCGTCCAGTCCGGGAATGGCGGCACAACCACCGGCGAGCAAGATGTGATCGATCTTGTGATAGTGCGTCGATGAAAAGAACAGTTGCAATGCCCGGCTGATCTCGAGGGTAATGGAGTCCATGAACGGACGCAGTACCTCGGCTTCATAGGCCTCCGGCAACAGCCCCTTGCGCTTGGCCTCCTCGGCCTCCTCGGGCGGCAGGTCGAAACGGCGCGCCACTTCCTGGGTCAGGGCCTGGCCACCGAACGGATGTTCGCGCTGGAATACGGGAACGTTGTCATACAAGACGTTGATGTGCGTGGTCGAAGAGCCGATGTCGACGATCCCCACCACCAGCCCCTTGCCCTTGTTGGGCAACTGGAATGCGATTTGATCATAGGCGCGCAGGGTGGCATAGGTGTCCACGTCCATGACCGTGGCTTTCAGACCCACCGCCTCGGCCACTGCCACACGCTCCTCGACCCGGTCCTTGCGGGTGACCACCACCAGGACCTCGTTTTCATTGGGGGCCCGCTCGCCGGACCCGAGCACCTGGAAATCGAGGGCGACCTCTTCGATGGGGAAGGGGACCATACGCCCGGCCTCCTCGGTGGCCTGGGTTTCGATGTCGTTTTCCGAGAAGTCCTTTGGAAACACCAGTTTCTTGGCGATCACCGCCGAGGCGGGCAGGGCCAGCGCAACGTTGCGGGTGCGCGTACCCAGCGCCTTCCAGGCGTCGCGCAGTGCCTTTTCGACCACCTCCGGCTTGGCGATGTTGCCTTCGCCCATGGCATCGCGCGGCAAAGGCGCGAATGCATAACGATCAACCCGCAAAGCGCCATTGCCGGAGTCTGCCAGCTCAAGCATTTTGACGGCCGATGCGCTAATATCCACCCCGATGAGCGGTCTGGACTTGTTACTGAGTAACCCGAGACGCAAAGTATCCCTTTCCTACGTCGTGGTTGAGCTGGGTTTTAACGTTCTTATTTAAAAGTCCTCGTCAAATCCTAGCAACGACTGCATTTTTTGTGCAACTTTTTTCATTCGCCTTCGGTATACAAAACGCAAGCGCCCGATGGGCGGCGACTCAACCGTGAGGCGTGCACCCCGAATCATGAAACCTTGGGTTCTATACCTTCTTGCCGGCCTGGCAGGACTGTTCCTGGTGGCCGGGGCCTTCGCCGGCGTCGCGGCGGCACTCATCTATCCCTCCCTGCCCAACCTCGATGCGCTGACCAATTATCGCCCCAAGGAGCCTTTGCGCATCTTCAGCGAGGAGGGTGCGCTTCTCGCCGAGTTCGGCGAGGAGCGCCGGGCAGTGGTGCGATTGGCGGACACCCCGCCGATCCTGCGTCAGGCCATCCTGGCCGCCGAGGACGAACGTTTTTACCAGCATGGCGGCGTCGACACCATCGGCGTGGCGCGGGCCGCATTGTCCAACATCCTTTCGCGTGGTGTGCGCGAGGGGGCATCCACGATCACCATGCAGGTGGCGCGCAATTTCTTTCTCAGTTCGGAAAAGACCTTCCGGCGCAAGATCAATGAAGCCCTGCTGGCATTCAAGATCGAGCGCGAACTCTCCAAGGACCAGATCCTGGAGCTTTATATCAACCAGATTTACCTCGGCCAGCGCGCCTATGGCTTTTCGGCCGCCGCCCAGATCTACTTTGGCAAGCCCTTGGCCCGCATCGATCTCGCCGAGGCGGCCATGCTGGCCGGCCTACCCAAGGCGCCGTCGGCGCTCAATCCGGTAGTCAACCCGGAGCGTGCCCAGGCGCGCCAACACTATGTGCTGCGGCGCATGCTCGACCTCGGCTATATCAATGCCGAATCCTTCGAGGCGGCCAAGGCGAAAACTCTGAAGATCCGTCAGTCGGCCGCGCCTTCGGAGGCGGCGGCTGGGCATGTCGCCGAGATGGCGCGCCAGTATGTGTATGAGAAGTACGGTGAGCAAAGTTATTTCAGCGGCATGCGCGTATACACCACGGTGCGTATCGCAGAGCAGAAGGCCGCCGAGGAAGCGGTCCGCGCCGGTGTGGTCGAATACAACCGCCGCCGCGGCTACGCCGGCCCCGAGGGTGAGCTCACGCTGCCTGCCGAGGCCGAAGCGCGCCGCGATGCAATCGACCGGGCGCTGGCCAATCGAGCCGAGGTGAACGGACTGGTGCCGGCGGTGGTGGTGGCGATCAATGACAAACACATCCGGGTGCGACTGCGCAACGGCAATGAGGTCGAGCTGGGCGCAAGCGAGGCCCGTTTCGCCAGTGTCGGCCTGACCCCCAGAAGCCCGCCGGAACGTCGCCTCAAGCCCGGTTCCATCGTGCGGGTGGTGCGCCTGGGCAACGACCAGCCCTGGCAACTCACCTCCCTGCCCAAGGTCGAGGCTGCCCTCGTCGGCCTGTCTCCGGACAACGGCGCCATCCGTGCCCTGGTGGGTGGATTCGACTTCAGCCGCAACCAGTTCAACCGCGTGGCGCAGGCCTGGCGCCAGCCCGGCTCGTCGTTCAAGCCCTTCATCTATTCGGCGGCGCTGGAGCGTGGTGTCACGCCCGCCACGGTGTTCGAGGATGCCCCGCTGGAAATCGATCCTGCCATTACCGGCGGCCAAGTCTGGGCACCCAAGAATTACGACGGCAGCTATGAAGGCGAGATGACCGTCCGCACCGCCTTGGCCCGCTCCAAGAACCTGGTGGCGATCCGCGTGTTGCAGGCCGCGGGCGTCGAATTCGCGCGCGAGCATTCATTGCGTTTCGGGTTCACGCCGACCCGCATCCCGCCCTACCTGACCCTGGCCCTGGGTGTGGGAGAGGTCACGCCCTTGCAACTGGCCACCGCCTATGCCGTGTTCGCGAACGGCGGCCTCCTGGTCAAGCCACATTTCCTCGTCCGCATCACCGACAAGCAGGGTCGAGTGCTGGAGAGCTTCCAGGCCAGCCCGCCGCAGCGCGTGCTCGATCCGCGCAACGCCTATGTGATGACCAGCCTGATGCAGGACGTGGTGCGGCGCGGCACCGCCACCGCGGCAATGCGGCTGGGTCGCAACGACCTCGCTGGCAAGACCGGCACTACCAACGATCACCGCGATGCCTGGTTCGCCGGCTACAACCCGCAGCGTGTCGCCGTCGCCTGGATCGGCTTCGATCAGCCCCGGCCGCTGGGCAGCAACGAGACGGGCGGCGTGTCCGCCCTGCCGATGTGGATCCGCTACATGGCGGTGGCCTTGTCCCGGGTTCCGGATGTCGGATATCCGGTCCCGGAAGGTGTGGCCACGCTGCCCGCGTCTGCGGAGGGTAGCCCGTCGGAGGTGTTCTTCGAAGAGTTCAAGCCGCCCCACCTTGATCGCGAGACGGAATCCACCGTTGAGCCCAATGCCGCGGCCCCCGCGCTGCCTTCCGTACCCGAAAGCCGCCCCGCAACGGATGCCCAGAGATAATTCGCGCCAGGCGGCGCTGATGCGCCAGCGCATCGCCCAGCAAGCGGCATTGCTGATGGCCGAGCACGGCATCCGTGATCATACGCTCGCCAAGCGTAAGGCGGCACGCCAGCTCGGCCTTGAGGACAGGCAGGCCTTGCCGGACAACGATGAGATCGACGCCGCGCTGTGCCAATACAACGCCCTGTTCGCGCCGGAGTCCAGCGCCCACGAACTGCACCAGCTGCGTCAAGCCGCCCGGGCGGTCATGCGCCAATTGGCGCGCTTCAACCCGTACCTGTGTGGTGCCTTGGTGAGCGGTGCAGTCACCCAGCACAGTGCCATCGAGCTGGAAATCCACGCCGACTCCAGCAAGGCGCTGGAACAGTTTCTGCTCAATGCCGGCATCCCGTTCGACATCGACGAACGTCCCGATGCCTCATGCTATATCCTCGCCGCGGAAGACGCCGAGGTCCGCATCCGGGTGTTGCCGGAGAACGCCCGGCCCAGCAAACGCGCGGGCCGCAAACGCCTCAGCCTCGATCAATTCGAGGACCAGCTGGCCGAGGCGCCGGCCCACCCGCTTTTCCAAGGCGCGGCAGACCCAACCGTCTCGGACGCATTGTGAGTTCCGCGCCATCGGGACATGGAGTTTGCCTCTTTCAAGAAAACGAAGGGCCGCCCCGAGTTTTCTTGTCCCCCTCGGGGGGCGGGCTGGGCGTAGCCCGGCCCTGGGGGCGCTCAAAGGCAGGCGCCATCCCCTTGTCCCTGGCCGGGATCGAGCCTTCGATGACCTCGCCCCGGCGTGTGTCCCCGGGTCCGAGCAGGGCGATGATCGCCTGGGCGACGGATGCGAGGCTCGGCAGACCGGCCTTGCTTTCGCCGGGGTGGCTGCGGGCGCGCTGGGGACTGTCGATGGGGCCGGGAATGAACAGGTTGATGCGTGGCCGGGGCGGTTTTTCCCATTCTTCCGCCTGAACCCTGAAATAGGCCGCGAGTCCGGCCTTGGCGGCGGCAAAGCCACCCCAGTATGCAGCGGGCTGCTGGCCCGGGGTGGCGCCGACGAGGACTACGCTGGCGTCGGCGGCGGCCTTGAGCAGGGGCTCGCAGGCCCGGTCGATGGCGGACGGTGCGATGCAGTTGACCCGGTACAGCTGTTGCCACTCGCCCACCGTTTGCAGGGCCAGCGGGCTCAATTGGTCGAATTTGGCGGCGCAATGGACGATGCCGTCGAGGCGGCGCAGTTGGCTGGCAATGGCCTGGGCCAGGCTGTCGAAGTCACGGTCCTCGGCGAGTTCGAGATCCATGGGCAGGATGGCGGGCATGGCGCCGCCGGCGGCGAGGATTTCGTCGTACACCTTTTCCAGCTTGCCCACGGTGCGACCAAGAAGCACCACCGTGGCCCCCCGGCTGGCGGCTTCGAGGGCGCATGCGCGGCCGAGGCCGCTGCCCGCACCGGTGACCAGGATGACGCGGCCCTCGAGGGGCGGGTGGATGGATTCGGTGGGCGAGGTCATGGTGTGTTTTCCAGGATCAGGCGGGCGCATTGTACGCCGCTTGCCACCGCGCCTTCGAGGGTGGCGGGATAGGGGCCGGCGGCGTAGTCGCTGGCCAGGTACAGGCGGTCATCGAGTTGCGGGGGCGGGCGCGGCAGATCGGGCCGACAGGCGAATGTGGCGCGCTTTTCGGTGATGGCCAGGCTGTCGATCAGTTCGGGCAGGGGGCCGAAGCGGTCCTCCAGGCAGCGGAGGTAGCCGGCCTCGCGGCTCGCCCGATCCTGGGCAAGATGCGGGCCGTTGGCGCTGGTGACCACGGCCACCATGCCGGGGGCGATGTCGTCGCGGGCGAATGCCCAGGGGGCCGGGCCGGGCCCCAAACCCAGCATGGGGTAGGGGAAGGGCAGGGGCGCGGCAAAGCGCAGCCAGGTGGTGTGGATGGGCTCCCACGCCGGCGCGGGTGGGCGTGTGCCGGTCGGCATGAATTCACCCACATGGGCCGGATGACAGGCAACCACCACGGCAGTATAGGCGGTGCCGTCGTGGGTGCCGTTGTACAGGGCCGCGAGGTCGCTTGCATGGACGCGATGACCGAGCCGGATCTCGCCGCCGCGATGGGCGATGAACTGCGCTGCCGGGGCGCAGAACAGGCGGTCGAGGTCGCTGCGGGCAAATACGAAATCGGAATCGGCGCGAGTTTGCATGAGGCTCGCGCGCAGTACGTTGCAGAATATCCGGGCGCTGGCGGTCTCGATCGGCGTGTTCAGCGCGGCGACGCAGATCGGCTCCCACAGCCGTTCGACGAGCGCCGGCGGCTGGCCGACGAGCAGTTCAGCGACGGGCAGGTCGCGGTCGAGCCGGAAACGGCGGCGCTCGAGGCGGGCGACGAATGTCGCGGCGGCGAGCTTTTCGCCCGGGCTCAGGCCGCGCGCGGCAAGGAGTCCCCAGGCGAGATGAAAGGGCGCCGGCAGGCGCGGCAGACGCAGCCTGAAGCCGGGCAGGATCAGTTCGAGCGGGCGACGCTCGATCAGCGGCAGGGTGCCCAGGCATTCGAAGAGGCGGAGGGTTTCCCGGTATGCGCCGATCATCAGGTGCGGGCCGTTGTCGACATACAGGGTTTGGCCACCGCTCTTCCAGGCCACGCTGCGGGCACGACCGCCGAGCTGGCGGGCCGATTCGAACACGGTCACCGGCACCCCGGCGTCGCTGAGCTCCATGGCGCAGGCGAGTCCCGCCCAGCCGCCGCCGATGATCGCCACCGGGGCCGGCATTTCAGCCCTTCAGCCAGGCGGCCAGCGCCACGCCGTATTTGACCGGGCGCGCCAGCCGGACGCGGCGGTGCAGGACCGGGTAGCCGCTCGCGGCAATCCGGCGCAGGGTGGCGCGATAGATCGCGGCCATCACCAGACCGGGCCGCTGTGCCTTGCGGTCGGCCGCGGGCAGCCGCGCCAGCGCATCGTCGTAGGTCGCTTCAGCCCGTTCGCGCTGGTCGGCCATGAGCGTGCGGAATGCATCGCTGTCGCGCCCGGCCAGGATGTCCGCCTCGTTCACGCCGAACCGCGCCAGCTCATCCTGAGGCAGGTAGATGCGGCCACGGCGGGCATCCTCGCCGACGTCGCGGATGATGTTGGTGAGCTGGAACGCGAGCCCCAGTCGTTCGGCGTACTCCAGGGTGGCGCGTTGGGTATGGCCGAAGATGCGCGCCGCCACCTCGCCCACCACACCGGCGACCCGGTGGCAATACAGGCGCAACTGGCTGAAATCGGCATACCGGTCGGTGTCGAGATCCATCGCCATGCCGACCAGTATTTCTTCCAGCAGTTCGCGCGGGATCGCGTATTCGTCCACCCCGGGGCGCAGCGCGCGGGTGACCGGATGGGTGGGGACGCCGGCATACATGCGTTCGATTTCGCCTTGCCACCAGGCCAGCTTCATGCGCGCCACGTTCGCGTCGCGGCATTCGTCGACCACGTCGTCCACCTCCCGGCAATAGGCGTAGAACGCGGTGATCGCAGCGCGTCTTGGCGCGGGCAGGAAGCGGAAAGCGAGGCTGAAACTGGAGCCGCTCGCCGCGGCTTTGTCGCGGCAATATTCCTGGGGCGTCATCGGCCGCACTTCCCGCCGGCACAGCCGCCGCCACAGCCCGGGGTGCTTGCGGCGCCGGGGCGTGTCCCCGGCCACAGGGCGCGACGCAGCATGGAGGGCCAGTCCAGTGCGGTGAGGCGGGGCCGCCGGGTGAACACGTCGCCTTGCGTAGCGTGCAGTTTTTCCAGGACGCGCTCGCCGCCCAGCACGATCAGCCGCATCTCCAGGCCGATGCGGCCGGGAAGCGCCCGGCCGAGCGGCGCGCCGGCCTGGAGGATGCGGCGGGTGCGCTCGATCTGGGTCTTCATGAACCGTTGCCAGAGCGCGTCGACCCGGCCCTCGGCGATCTGGCGTTCGGAAATCCCGAAACGCTCCATCTCGTCCTGGGGCAAGTAGACCCGCCCCTTTTTCCAGTCGATGGCGATGTCCTGGAGAAAGTTGATGAGCTGGAGCGCGGAACAGATGCCATCCGACCAGGCCTGGTGGCGCGGCACGTTGTCGCGATACAGCGCCAGGAGCAAGCGTCCGACCGGATTGGCCGACTTGCGGCAATAGGCCATGACCTCGCCGAAATCAGCGTAGCGGGTTTGGGTCACATCCTGGCTGAATGCATCGAGCAGGTCGTGAAACGGCGCCATGGGCAGCGCGTGGGCACGGACCGCGTGCGCCAGCGGTGCGAAGATCGGGTCGTTAGGCGTCTCGCCGCGCTCGATGGCATCGAGTCTGGCGCGGAAGCCGGCGAGCGCGGCCAGTCGTTCGCCGGCTTCGGCATCGCCTTCGTCAGCCAGATCGTCGGCGGCGCGGGCGAATGCGTAGATGGCCTGGATGGGCCGACGCAGTCGGCGTGGCAGCAGCACCGAGGCGACCGGGAAGTTTTCGTAATGGCCGGCGTTGATGAGGTTGGGCCGGGCGGGCTGGAGGGTATCGACCATCGCGACTCAGCGTTTGTTGCGCTGGAAGCGCAGACAGGCCTGCGCGGCATTGGCTCGGGCCCCTTCCCGGCAGATCAGGTTGAGGATCTCGGGGTCGCTCTCGATGCCGTCCTCGGGTTCGGCGAAATGGTTCGGGAAGCGCTCCTCCAGCATCGACTGGATCAGCATGGCCTCGGCGCGCTGGCGCTTGCTGAGCGGCTCGTTAGCGTTCTTGATGGCATCGAGCGCACGGGCGAGCGACTCGTCCTCCCGGAAACTTCCCGGATTCAGCTTCATCAGGTTGGCGGCGAGGACCTCGCGGCGGCGCCTGCTGAAGTCGGCGTAGGGGCTGTCTTCCTCGCTGCCGGCCACGGCGAGCCTGCCCAAGGTCTGGGCCGCATCGATCTGTTCCGGCTGCCGGCCGGCCTTCACGGCCAGCAGGCGCGCCTTTTCAAATGCCTGTTGTGGCGCCTGGCATTCGTCGCGGTAGGTACGCTTGACCAGGCAGGATTGCAGGCTGGTGGCTGCATCCTGCAAGTCATCGAGGGGGTCGCGCGCGCAGCCGCTGATGAAGGCCAGGCTGGCGACCATGCCGAGCACGGGTAGCCACACGCCCCGGTGTACGGAGCGGAGGACGGATAGGCTGCGCGGGCTGGAAGACTTCATGGGTACTCCCTAGATGAATATGAGTCCGTCAATGAGGCCAGACTGGCGGATCCTTTGCGTCCTGTCCCAGGTGGGCACGGGGGCCCAGCCAGCCGGGCAGGTCGATGCGCCAGTCCGCATTCTGCACCGTCAATGCAAGTGCGCCGAGAAGGCGATGGTAGTCGATGCGATTGAGTTCAAGCGTGGTTTCTTCACCGGCAGCCACCAGGGTCAGGCGACAGGTGGCCGGATTGGCGTCGAGACGCAGTGTATTCACCAGTCGTGGGGCTGCCGGTGCCTGAGCCGTCGAACGGGTTTCGACGTCACGAGCAAAAGCCGGCTCCCCCTCCGGGCTATCCATCAGGGCCTCTGCATGCTCGATGGCGATACGCTGGCGGTTCGGGAGCGCATTCGGCACCTCGCCGCCGGCTACGGTACGTTCGAGCAACTCGGCGCATGGACGGATGAACCGTTCCAGCAAACGCCGGGTGAGCCAGAATTTACTGCCATCGCTGCTGGCCAGCCAGATGCGGTCCTCGCTGTCGCTGTAGCCGAATGTGAGCTGGGACATGGGCTCAGCGCGGGCGACGGTCGATGTCGCCTTGATGGAGGCGGAACTCACCGCACCGCAGGTCGGCGAAATAGTGCTCCAAGGTGGTGTGCACGGTGCGGAATGCAAGTTCGCGCCAGGGGATCTCGGCCTCGCTGAACAGGTTGACTTCGAGACTTTCCTCGCCAGGGGCGAAATCGAGGTCGAGCAGCTGGGCGCGAAACAGCAGGTAGACCTGATTGATGTCCGGGACGCTGATGAGGCTGAACAGATCGATGATCTCCACCCGTGCACCGGCCTCTTCCAGGGTCTCGCGCATCGCGCCCTCGCGCGTGGTCTCGTCGTTTTCCATGAAGCCGGCCGGCAAGGTCCATAGGCCATGGCGCGGCTCGATCGCCCGCCGGCAAAGCAGCACACGGTCTTCCCACAAGGGCAGACAGCCCACCACCATGCGCGGGTTCTCATAATGGATCCGTCCGCAGGCCGTGCACACATGCCGGGCACGGTTGTCTCCGGACGGTATGCAGAGCTGGACGAGGGCGCCGCAATGGCTGCAATAGTTCATGGCTTGAGTGCGCGAGGGGGAATACGGCCCCTCGCAAGTATAGCGCCGAGCTGTCGGACCCCATACCAGGCCAGACCCGTCTATGTGTACGCTGATGTGCAACCCATAACAAAAAAGCCAGCTTTTTAGCTGGCTTCCATGTCAGAACTCCTGGCAAGTTCTTGATTTTGGTCGGGGCGAGAAGATTCGAACTTCCGACCCCCTGCACCCCATGCAGGTGCGCTACCAGGCTGCGCTACGCCCCGACGAGCCGCGCATTATAGGGGTTCGGGACCGATCGGTAAACATGAGATTTCCGCGTGTGCGCATGGATTCAGCACGGATGGGGCAGTCTCTCCATCAGATAGCACAGGCAGTCCTGACGGATGACCGCGGCGTCTTTCGTCAGCATGGCCGGCATGA
>OGCL01000573.1_pt1 | contig 38602 bp, 33 predicted proteins | sample 1570041 | NCBI WGS metagenome assembly OGCL01 (sample SAMN06266162, study PRJEB24511) | hot springs metagenome | isolation source: Hot spring water | place: South Africa: Limpopo | collected 2015-06-22 | reverse complement strand
GCACCCGGCCTGCCGAAGACCCGCTCTGGCAAGATCATGCGCCGCATCCTGCGCAAGATCGCTGAGGACGATTTCGGTGCGCTTGGTGACACCTCGACGCTCGCCGATCCGGCTGTCGTCGACGACCTGATTGCCAATCGCCAGAACAAGAGCGCCTGACAGCAAAACACACCGGGAGCTTGAGCAAGCTCCCGGTGTCTTCAACATCCTATGACGCGTCGTATCTCGTTGACCTGTTCTCGTGTGGAACAGACGTTCTCACAAGGGATGCCGTCATTGTCACCATCTGCCCGGCTATAGCCATTGCACCAGAGGATGACTGCCTCTTCACAGCTCGTAACCTGTTTGCAGGTCCGCGCGGCGAATTCTGTGCCGGCTGCCTGCGCACCGTTTGCGCAGACCATTGGCGCTGAAAGCAGCATAACCAGGAGGAATGCGAGGCGCCTGCGGAACATCTGATGAATCAACATGCGCTTACAAAGCCGATTCGGGCGGCCGCTGTCCACCACTCGGCTGCAACCATTAGTCGGGGCAGGCCTGCTTCGGTTTCCGCTTTCCCGCGTAAGGGTGAGCCAGTCCGCGCTGCATCAGTGCCTGCGCCAAATCCTGTCCGTCATCCGTCTTGAGTGTTGCCACCACACGGCCAAAATACTTGTCGCCGCTGATTTCCGTCAGCGTGACGTTCTGCCGTCCATCCACCATTGCGCTCAAGGCTTGTTTGGCAAGATTGGCCGACTGACGAAATGCCGCGCAAGATGAGTTGACCTCCGCGGTATCGATCCCACGCAGTCGAACATAGGTTCGGATTCGCTGGTTCGGCCATGGCATGGCATCGACGAGAATGGTGTCGCCGTCGACGACCCGTATGATGTCCGCCTTGACCGGACCGAATAGTTCATACGCCCAAGCCGTGACGGGGAGCCCTAGACCGGGCAACAGCAATAATCCAAGGAGAAGAGGGGCGCGTCGGAACATAATAGGAACATATTCCGAACAGTCCCGGCAATCAATAGGTAAAATTTCCTCTCAGAAATCGATTGCGCGACCCTTGATTTCCCAATCGCCGAAGCGCGCAGGATCGGCTCCACCGCGTCCGCCGATCTCTGGCGGCATCTCAGTCGCTGCTTCCTTGCGACGCCGCTCCTCGGCTTCGGCGAGTGCGCGCTTCGCGGCCGGGCTCAACTCACGTGGCTGTTCTTCCACCTCGATTTGGGCTTCACGATCTTCTGACATCACATCGTCCTTTGCTGAGACGGCATTTCATGCGCAAACATTGAAATTGGTGTGGCCGCTTTTTAAATCAACAGTCGAAAACGGCAAGATAACTGCTAGTGCGCTGCTTATGGAGGAGCACGACATGAATACCATGCGGACTGCGATGCTGCTCGCCTTCATGACTGCCCTCTTCATGGGCGTCGGCTTCCTGATCGGCGGCAGGGGCGGGATGATGATCGCCTTTGTCGTCGCCGCCGGCATGAACTTCTTCTCCTACTGGAATTCGGACAAGATGGTGCTGCGTGCTTACCGGGCGCAGGAGGTCGATGAGAGGACGGCGCCAGAGTTCTACGTGATGGTGCGCGACCTGGCGCGCAATGCCGGTCTGCCAATGCCGAAGGTTTACGTGTTCGACAGTCCTCAGCCGAATGCCTTCGCAACCGGTCGCAATCCGCAGAATGCCGCGGTCGCAGCTTCGACCGGCCTCCTGCGGCGACTCACTCCGGAAGAGGTTGCCGGCGTCATGGCGCATGAACTCGCCCATATCGAAAATCGCGACACATTGACCATGACGATCACGGCCACGCTTGCCGGTGCAATCTCGATGCTCTCGAATTTCGCGTTCCTGTTTTCAAGTGGGCGTAGCGATCGCAACAACCCCCTGGGTATCATCGGTGTCATCGTGGCGATGATCGTTGCGCCGCTTGCTGCCATGCTGGTTCAGATGGCGATCAGCCGGACGCGGGAATATGCCGCCGACCGTCGTGGCGCAGAAATCTGCGGTCAGCCGCGGTGGCTCGCTTCGGCACTTCAAAAGATTGCCGGCGACGCGGCGCAAATCGAGAACCTTGATGCGGAGCGCAACCCTGCAACAGCGCATATGTTCATCATCAATCCTCTCAACGGCCAGCGGATGGACAACCTCTTCTCCACCCATCCGAACACGAAGAACCGGATCGAGGCGCTGCTGGCGATGACTGATATCCACTCTGGGGGATCGACGCAGCCGGAGCCCACTGTTAAGGCAACGCGCACTGCGCGTTCCGTCCCGACCACCGGTTGGGGGCGCGGCAAAGCCGAAACACCCAAAGGACCATGGTCTTGAGCGATCGATCGACGGGCAAACCCAAAAACAAGCAGATCGGTAACAGGAACCATCGCGAACGCATTCCCAGGCAACCCTTGAAGCCGGGTCTCGAGGCCCGTATTGCAGCCACCCGGATTCTTGCGGCCGTCGTCGATCGAAAAACCTCGCTCGATGGGATGCTGGATCCCGAGCACGGCAATCCGGCCTTTCTGCCGCTCAACGAGGCTGATCGAGGCCTTGTCAAAGCAATCCTTCAGAGCGCGCTGCGGCACTTGCCGCGAATTGACGCGATCATTGCCAGCCTCCTCGATAGCCCGCTTCCGGAAGGGGCTCGCTCTCTTCATCACCTTCTGGTCGTTGCTGCGGCGCAGATGCTCTATCTTGACGTTCCAGACCATTCGGCCGTCGATCTTGCGGTGGAGCAGGCGAATGGGGACCCCCGCAGCCGACGTTTTGCCAAGTTGGTCAACGCCATCCTGCGGCGCATTGGTCGGCAAAAGGCAGAATTGCTGGCAAGCGTGGAAGTCATTCCCTGCATGCCGGCCTGGTTCATGCAGCGACTGACCGAGGTCTATGGTCAGGATCATGCACTGGCGATTGCTGCCTCGCAGCTTCAGCCACCGACGATCGATCTGACCGTGAAGTCTGACCCGGCCGCCTGGGCGGAACGGCTGGGTGGGCAGGTCTTGCCGACCGGCAGCGTGCGGCTCGATCGCTTCCGTGGGGCGATAACCGCGCTTGAAGGTTTCGAAGACGGGGACTGGTGGGTTCAAGATGCCGCCGCTGCCATTCCTGCCAAGTTGTTCGGCGATCTTCATGGAAAGCGCGTCGCCGATCTGTGTGCTGCTCCGGGCGGCAAGACAGCCCAGCTGGCGCTGGCCGGTGGTGACGTGGTCGCCGTCGAACAGTCTTCGTCACGGCTCAAGCGGCTGGATGGCAATCTGGCGCGGCTCGGCCTGCAGGTTGAGACCCGGTGCAGCGATCTCATGACCATAGACGAGAAGGACAGCTTTGACGCGATCCTGCTGGATGCGCCTTGCTCATCCACGGGAACGACTCGACGCCATCCGGATGTCTTGTGGACGAAGAATTCGGATGACATCGCCAAACTTGCGGCGCTTCAGGAAAAATTGCTGCGCCACGCCCTGACTCTCCTCAAGCCGGGCGGGCGCCTGGTGTTCTCCAATTGCTCCATCGACCCATCCGAGGGTGAGGAGATCATCGATCGCTTGCTGGCAGATTTTCCCGACGTTCGCTTGCTGCCGATCGATCCAAAGGCGTGGGCAGGGCTTGAAGTCGCGATCACACCCAGGGGTGAATTTCGAACCACGCCGGCGATGCTGGCGGAGCAAGGCGGCCTTGACGGCTTCTACGCCGCGGTCATTGCTAAAATTTAACTAATAACTGAATAAACCTGTTGGCAAGTTTGCTCGAGTAACTCCGGTCGCTCCGCATGTGCGACACATGGCGGTAAGACATGAAATTTCGTGCCCCCCGTTACCGGGGCCGGAGGTTCTTCGTCTCTTCCGGATCAGCTTGGCCGGACAACTGGAATGACTGGATCATCAGGATCCGGTTACAGGACACAGCATGCGAATCAACGATCGCACCCGACTGATTTCGCTACACGTTGCCGAGGCCTGGCGGCAGACGCGGCAGGCGGCGGCTGCGCTGAAACTGCCCTTGGGGCAACGTGGCCGTTTCCGAATCAATCGGGTGGTTGTCGCGCCCACCGACCTGAGGGCGGTTGATTCCTTCGTTGCCGAAGAAATTCTCAACGGTCGCTATCCACTTGCCGGGCGGATTCTGGATGCCGGGCAGCAATCTCCCTTCGAGTTGGAATTGCCATCCGTGCAGTTCGCGCGTCGTCTTCACGGTTTTGGCTGGTTGAGGCATGTGCGCGCCGACAAGAGCGCTGCTGCCTGCCAGAATGCGCGTTGGATCACGGACCAATGGATCGGGCTTCACGGTAGCCGGACGAGAGGGGTCGCCTGGGACAGCGAAGTCGTCGCACGGCGTATCATGAGCTGGCTCTCCCATTCTCCAATCGTATTGCAGGATGCTGATGCCGGCTTCTACAGACGCTTCACAACCTCGCTCGGCCAGCAGGTGCGGTATCTGCAGCGGCGCGCCGATTCGCTCCCCGATGGATTGCCTCGCCTGAAAGCACGAATCGCGATTGCCATGGCCTCCATCGCTGCGGAGGCTCGGCCTGCCGCAATGCGACGCGCCGGGCGGCTGCTCGACCGGGAACTGGAGCGCCAGGTCTTGCCGGATGGAAGCCATATTTCCCGGAACCCTCAAGCCTCTGTCGATCTGCTCTTCGACCTCTTGCCGCTGCGCCAGAGCTACATCAATCTCGGTCACGAAGTGCCATCCAGGCTCATTCCGGTTATCGATCGGATGTTTCCCGCTGTCCGCTTCTTCCGGCATAGCAGCGGCGACCTCGCCTTGTTCAACGGGTCCAGTTCCTCGCTCGCAACAGACCTGATGAGCGTATTGCGCTACGACGAAACCTCAGGCCAGACCTTCAAGGCTTTGCCGCATGGTCGGTTCCACCGCCTCTCCGCCGGCGATACGGTCATCCTTGTCGATACGGGGAAACCGATTTCAGCACGCTTGTCGACAACAGCCCATGCCGGTTGCCTTTCGTTCGAGCTGTCTTCCGGACGTAACCGCTTCATCGTCAACAGCGGGTCCCCGCGCTTCGCCGGGGAGCGGCTTCGGCAGCTTGCCCGCACCACCGCTGCTCACACCACCCTCTGTATCGGCGATATGTCTTCCGCGCGCATCGCCCATTCGTCTCGCCTGGGCCCAGTCATGGTTTCCGGCCCGTCGCGGGTCGAGATGGAGCGCCAGACAGGCCCTGATGGCAGTGATCGCCTCTCGGCCCGACATGACGGCTATGTCGAAAAGTTCGGCGTCATCCACGAGCGGGAAATCCGCATCAACGAGCAGGGAAACAAGATCGCCGGCCGTGACCGCCTGCTTCTGCCGGACGGACTGCCAACGCCGAACCTTCCTGCTAGCGAGGTGGTGGCGCGCTTCCATATTCATCCATCGATCACTGTCGAGCGCGCCGATGACCGGAAAGTCCGTCTTGTTGCGCCGGACGGGGAAAGCTGGTCCTTCTCCATTCCGGTCGGTGCGATCACCATCGGCGAAGACGTGTTTTTCGCGGATGTCTCCGGCATTCGCCCTTCGCAACAGCTGGAGATCGTGTTCGAGGGACCTGAAATACGCTGGTTTCTCGCGCATCACGCCTGATGACGGCGATCTTGCGGTTTCATCGGAGATGAAGCTGTGCTAGGCGGCGGCATCGCGCCCGCTGCCGCATTTCCGGGCGCCCGCCAGCTCGGAGTGAACCACATGGCCGTCGTTTCCAAGAAGATCCCCGCCCCCGACCTTGTGCGCGTGCGTACCGCGCTTCTTTCGGTCTCCGACAAGACCGGCATCGTCGAGTTTGCGCAGGCGCTGCATGAACGTGGCGTTCGTTTGCTGTCGACTGGCGGCACCCACAAGACGCTGGCGGCTGCCGGTCTGCCGGTCACCGATGTCTCCGAGATCACCGGGTTCCCGGAGATCATGGACGGGCGCGTGAAGACGCTGCATCCGCTCGTGCATGGCGGACTTCTTTCGATCCGTGACGATGCGGATCATGTCGAAGCGATGAAGGCCCACGGTATCGAAGCCATCGATCTCTCGGTCATCAATCTCTATCCTTTCGAGCAGGTCCGAGCCGCCGGCGGTGATTACCCCACCACCGTCGAAAACATCGATATCGGCGGCCCGGCGATGATCCGTGCCTCGGCGAAGAACCATGCCTATGTCACCGTAGTGACGGATGCCGCCGACTACCCGGAGGTGGTCGCAGCACTCGCCGACAATGACGGCCAGACGACCTATGCGCTCCGCCAGCGTCTTGCGGCCAAGGCCTATGCGCGCACGGCCGCTTATGATGCAGCTATCTCCAACTGGTTTGCGGAGGCTCTCGAGATCGAGATGCCGACCTATCGTGCCATCGGCGGCGTGCTGAAGGAAAAGATGCGCTACGGTGAAAACCCGCATCAGAGCGCGGGCTTCTACGTCACCGGCGACAATCGTCCCGGTGTGGCGACGGCCACGCTCCTGCAGGGCAAGCAGCTCTCTTACAACAACATCAACGACACGGATGCCGCCTTCGAGCTCGTGGCCGAGTTCCCGCCGGAAAACGGTCCGGCCTGTGCGATCATCAAGCACGCGAACCCCTGCGGTGTCGCCACCGGATCCAGCCTCGTCGAAGCCTATAAGCGGGCACTGGCCTGCGACAGCACCTCGGCCTTCGGCGGCATCATTGCGCTCAACCAGATCCTCGACGCCGAAACGGCTCAGGAAATCGTCAAGCTCTTCACGGAAGTCATCATTGCGCCTGAGGTAACCGTCGAAGCCAAGGCGATCATCGCGGCCAAGCCGAACTTGCGCCTGCTGACGACGGGTGCCCTGCCTGATCCGCGGGCCCGCGGCGTCATGGCGAAGACCGTCTCGGGCGGTCTGCTGGTTCAGAGCCGCGACAATGTCATGGTTGAGGACCTCGAACTCAAGGTCGTGACCAAGCGTGCACCGACGGCAACCGAACTCGAGGACATGAAGTTCGCCTTCAAGATCGCCAAGCACGTGAAGTCCAACGCCGTGATCTATGCCAAGGACGGCCAGACGGCGGGCATTGGTGCCGGGCAGATGAGCCGTGTGGATTCCGCACGCATTGCCGCGCTGAAGGCTGAAGACGCGGCCAAGGCGCTTGGGCTTGCCGAACCGCTGACCAAGGGTTCGGCCGTTGCATCGGAAGCCTTTTATCCCTTTGCCGATGGTCTCCTGGCCGCAATCGCGGCTGGCGCAACCGCTGTCATCCAGCCGGGTGGTTCGATGCGTGACGAAGAGGTTATCGCGGCTGCCGACGAGCATGGGGTCGCCATGGTCTTCACCGGCGTCCGCCATTTCCGCCACTGAGCGGACATCCGTTGATTTCCAGGAGGGGCCGGTGGAGAAATCTGCCGGCCCTTTCCTTTGATCAGCGGTCGGTTGCGGGATAGCGCGTGGACCAGAGCAGTGCCAATCCACCGACGAGGAAGATGAGCAGGGTCGCCATGCCGGCGCGGGCGGAGCCCGACCAGGCCGTGACCACCGAGAAGCTCAACGTCGCGAGGAAGCTGGTGGCGCGCCCCGAGAGCGAGTAGATACCGAAGTAGCGGCCCGCCTCATGCAATTCGACGCTGCGTGCCAGATAGGACCGGGAGGAAGCCTGGACCGGGCCAAAGGACATGCCGATCAGCAGACCGTAGAGGATGTAGGCCTTCTCTGCCGGCGTGGCGAAGATGCCGTCCGTTCCGGCGATCGGCAGGCTCACAAGCCCGAACAGGGTAAAGTCGACGCCGGTGGATATGATACCGAAGGTCGCGGTGATCAGCATGACGAGGCTGATGACGACGACGACCTTGGACCCCAGCGCCTTGTCCACACGGCCCGCCACGAGGCAGCCGAAGATGGCGACGACATTCAGGATGATCCCGTAGATCCCGATTTCCATGGTGGACCAGCCGAACATGGCTGCGGCAAAGACGCCGCCCAGCACCAGGAGACCATTCACGCCATCCTGATAAATCATTCGGGCGATCAGGAAGCGCAGGATGTTCGTGCGGTGACGCAGTTCAACGAGCGTGGAGCGGATTTCGCGAAGTCCGGAGCGAACGGCCGATCCCAGAGGCTTTCCCCGGGATGTATCGGGCGTGAAGAGAAACATCGGCAGGATGAACAGGAAGTACCAGATTGCGGAGATCGGACCTGTGATGCGGGCGTCCTCGCCGGTTGCTGGATCGAGCCCGAACAATGGATCAAGCCCGATCAATGTCTTGCCGGTCGTCGGGCTGCCCGCGAGGAAGAGCACCACGAAGATCAAGACGATTATGCCGCCCAGATACCCAAGGCCCCAGGCGATGTTGGAGACGCGTCCGACATCCTGCTGACTGACAAGTCTCGGCATCATGGAATCGTTAAAGACGATCGAAAACTCCGCTGCCACGCTCGCCAGGATCATGAGGAGCATGACAAAGGCCACTGGAGATCCCGGAGCGGCGGTCCAGAGGAGGGCCAGGCACAGGATCTTGATGAGGGCGAAGAACGCGATCCACGGCTTTCGCGCACCGGACTCGTCGGCAATCGATCCCAGGATCGGCGCGAGAATGGCGATGATCACGCCGGAGATCGTGGCGGCATTGCTCCAGGCCGTCTGCGCGCTCACGGGATCATCGGTCATCCGCGAAACGAAGTAGGGGCCGAAGATGAATGTGGTTACGACCGTGAAAAACGGCTGAGCCGCCCAGTCGAAGAACATCCAGCCACGGACCCCCCTATTGATGGGTCCGTGGCCGGATTCAATGTCTACCCTTGTCGTCACGCGCACCCCCACAGGCTCTCAGGCCCGGGACAGTGTCACCTCACGTGGTCTTGCGCAAGATCACCAAGCAGGCCGGCGGCGACGGCAAGTTTCGAAATGCTCGGCTCGCCGCTGTCGACGATCGACGCCAGTTCCTTGCCGATGCGCTCGACGCGGGTCTTGTCGGTCGCCATCCAGGCTTGAACGGGCTGCGCATCCTTGCCATGGCTCGTCAAGGCCGCGCAGACGATCTGTCTGCGCGCCTGTCCGATCCGATCCAGGCTGCGCGTCAGCGCAAGGCTGTCATAATGATCCGTCGTCTGCACACGACCGGCATTCTCGATGATGCGACCGATGCGGAAGGCCTCGGACACCGCGAAGAAGCCACGCATGGCGCTGGCGAAATCCGCCCCGGTTCTCTCGGCGATCTGCAGGATTTCCGGCAACAGCTGCATCGTCTGCAGGTTTACCACGTCAGCAGCCAGGGCTGCCGGCGCACCAGCCTCGGTCAGGGCAGCAATCTGATCATCGAAATGCTGGCGCAGCGTGGCGGGTATGGCCTTCTTGAACACCGGCGCTGCCGCGGCAACCGCTGCCTTCAGCTGGGAAACCGCGTCGCCGATCGATCCTTTGGCATAGCCGGTGTCGATCAGAAGCCGCGTCATTACGGTGTAGACGTCTTCGACGATCGCGTAGAGCCGGTTCTGCGTCTGACCCGGGATCTTCGCGTCAAGTGCGTCGATTTTTTCCCAAAGCGCGGAAAGGTCGAGAGCATCCCGGGTCACCAGCGCCGCTTTCACGACCCCCGCCGGAGTGCCGCCTGTGGCGTCGCACACCGAGACCACAAATCCGGGACCACCGCGGTTGATGGCGTGATTGGCGAGAACGGTTGCGATGATTTCGCGGCGAAGACGATGTCCGGCAATCTCTGCGGCGTAGGCCTCGCGCATCGCAGCCGGAAAGTAGTTGAACAGCGTCGTCTCGCAATAGGGATCGTCCGGCAGATCCGACTCGACCAGTTGATCGAAGAGGACGATCTTGGCGTAGGAGAGAAGCACGCCGATTTCGGGCCGGCTCAGCGCCTTGCCGGAGACGTAGCGTTCCGCAACGGCAGCGGAATCCGGGAGCGTCTCGACCTTGCGGTTCAGGCGTCCCATGCCCTCCAGGTAATCCATCAAGCGGTTGAGCGGCTCCCTGTTACCAGGGCCCTTGGCTTCGGTCAGGGAGATGGCGAGTGACTGGAGGTAGTTGTTGCGCAGCACCAGGCCGGCCACTTCATCCGTCATCTGCGCCAGCAGCACGTTGCGCTTCTCGCGGGGCAGGCGTCCTTCCTGCATCGCCGGGCTGAGCGCAATCTTGATGTTGACCTCGACGTCGGACGAATTCACACCCGCCGAATTGTCGATCGCATCGGAATTGCATCGGCCACCGTTCAGGGCATAGGCGATGCGGCCCTTCTGCGTGACGCCGAGGTTGGCGCCCTCGCCGATCACCTTGGCACGGACATCCGTGGCATTAACGCGGATTGCGTCATTCGCGCGGTCGCCCACTTCGGCATCGGTCTCGGTTGCGGCCTTGATATAGGTCCCGATACCCCCAAACCAGAGCAGATCGACGGGCGCCTTCAGGATCGCCGTCATGATGTCCATCGGTGTGGCGGTCGTCGTTTCCAGACCGATCGCGGCTGCGGCTTCCGGCGTGAGTTTCACGGACTTGTCGGCACGCGAGATGATCATCGCGCCCGGTGAGAGCGTCGAGCGGTCATAGTCCTGCCAGCTGGAGCGCGGCAGGTTGAACATACGCTTGCGCTCGGCAAAGGAGATGGCCGGATCCGGATTCGGGTCGATGAAGATGTCACGGTGGTCGAAGGCGGCGATCAGCCTGATCTTCTCTGAAAGCAACATACCGTTGCCGAAGACATCGCCGGACATGTCGCCGACACCCGCGACCGTGAAAGGCGTGCTCTGGATGTCCGTATCGATCTCACGGAAGTGGCGCTTGACTGTTTCCCAGGCGCCGCGGGCCGTGATGCCCATCTTCTTGTGGTCGTAGCCTGCCGAACCGCCTGAGGCGAACGCATCATCGAGCCAGAAGCCGGCTTCCTGGGCGAGGCCGTTTGCCGTGTCGGAGAAGGTGGCCGTGCCCTTGTCGGCTGCCACGACGAAGTAGGGATCATCGCCATCGGGACGCAAAGTGTCAGCCGGGGGTATAATTTCGCCGGCAACGATGTTGTCGGTGATCGACAAGAGCGTGCGGATGTAAGTCTTATAGGCTTCCGTGCCGGCCGCGAACCAGGCCTCGCGATTGCTGACGGGAGGCAGCTGCTTGGGGAAGAATCCGCCCTTGGCACCCACCGGCACGATGACCGCGTTCTTCACCTGCTGCGCCTTGACCAGACCCAGCACTTCCGTGCGGTAATCCTGGGCACGGTCGGACCAGCGAAGGCCACCGCGGGCGACCTTGCCGAAGCGCAGATGCACGCCTTCGACCTCCACGCCGTAGACGAAGATCTCGCGGAACGGACGCGGTTCGGGGAGGCCTTCCAGCTTATGCGGATCGAACTTGAAGGCGAGCATCGGGCGCTCGCTCTTCTGGTAGCCCTTCTGGAAGAAGTTGGTCCGCAGCGTCGCCTCGATCGCGTTGATGTAGCGGCGCAGGATCCGGTCTTCATCGAGGCTCTTGACGTCGGTCAGCTTGCCTTCGAGCGCTTCCAGAAGCTCCGTCTGCCGGCCCTTTCGAGTCTTGTCGGAAAGCGAGGGGTCGAAACGATTGCGGAACAGGTGAACGAGATCCAATGCAATGGCGGGATGCTTTGCCAGCGTTTCGGCCATGTAGGTCAGCGAATAGACGGCACCCGCCTGACGCAGATATGCGGCATAGGCGCGCAGGACGGACGCCTCGCGCGCATTGATGCCTGTAGCGAGGATGAGGCGGTTGAAGGCATCGTTATCGACGGCGCCGGTGAAGGCGGCCAGGAAGGCTTCCTCCACCAGGCTGCCGTGCTGCCTGGTGTCGAACACCACCCCTTCGGGTACCTGCAGTTCCATATCGTGAAGGACGACGACCCTTTGATCCTTGCCGGACTGGGCAATACCGATGTCGAAGGTACGTTCGCTGATAACGCGGAAGCCGAGATTTTCGAGCAGCGGTACGCGGCGGGAGAGCGGGAGGTGATCCGTTGCGTGGAATATCTTCAGGTAAAGCAGAGGCCCGCTTTCCCCCGAGACCTGATGGAATTCCAGCGACAAGGGCGCACCCGCGATGCAGGCCTTTATGTGTCTGAGGTCGCTGACGGCTTCTTCCGGAGTGAAGGCTTCCTGGAAAGCCTGGCCGACTTCCAGGTTCGGCGCATCAGTGCCGGCAAGTGCGGCGAACCTGTCCGTCCAGCGTGCGGTGATCTCGCGGACGGCATCCTCGAGCGTCGCCTGCGGTATCTGCGGAGTCGTCCCTTCGCGCCGGCCGATGATGATGTGTACGCGTGCCACGCCTCCTTCCGGGAAGGCCGGGTAGAAGGCAGAGACATGTCCTTTGTAGACCGACTGGAAATAGAGGCCGATCTTCTCTCGGACCATCGAATTGTAGTCCTCGCGCGGGACATAGACGATCAGCGAGACAAAGCGGTCGAAGTGGTCGATACGGGGGAGAACGCGGACGCGGGGGCGTTCGGAGAGGTCGTTGATCTGTTCGCAGAATTTGGCCAGAAGCTCCGGAGTGATCTGGAAGAGATCGTCGCGGGGGTAGTTTTCCAGCGTGTTCTGCAGCATTCGCCCGGAATGGCCGCGTGGGTCAAAGTCGAAATGGGATACCACTTTCTCGACCTTGGCCCTGAGGAGGGGGATCTGGTTGACCGATCGGGTATAGGCGGTCGCCGTGAATAGACCGACGATGCGAAGCTCGCCGACGACTTTGCCATTGGGTCCGAAACGCTTGACGCCGACATAATCCATGTAGGCGCGGCGATGAACCACCGATTTGACGTTCGCCTTGGTCACAATGAGATAGTCCTGCCCCTGCAGGAAGGCGAGGATCTCCGGCGTGGTCGTCACCTGGTTCTGACCCTGGCGGAGAACCAGGACATCAGGATCCGAAAGAATGCCCAGCCCGCTCCCCTTGCCACGCTCGACAGTCGCATCAGCGCCCTCGCCGGAATAGACGTATTCCCGCATGCCGAGGAAGGTGAAATTGTTGTTGCGCAGCCATTCCAGGAAAGCGACGGCCTCATCGCGCTCCGCCTCGCTTCTTCCCGCCGGGAGATCCCGCAGTTCCGAAAGCGCCGTCTCCAGGAGATTGAGCATCGGCTTCCAGTCGGTTGCCGCCATCTTTACCTGGCCAAGCACGTGCTGGAGCCGCTTGATAAGATCAGCAGACTGCTCGGAAGTCAGGGGCGCCAGGTGAAGCTGGATGTAGCTCACCTTGATCGCGCCCTCTGGATCGGAGTCCGGGTTCGACAGCGAAACATCACCCGCGGCTGTCACAGCCAGGATCGGGTGAACCGCCATATAGATATCGCGATAGTGGCTGGTAATTTCGCCCATCAGCGAGTCGTAGAGGAACGACTTGTTGTGATCGACGATGGAGAGCACGCTGACCGGAAGGCCACCGGGGTTTACGCCCTCGATCGTCTCGATCTCAATGTGCGGTGTCTGGCGATTCCAGCTGGCAAGGTCCCGTGCTGCTCTTACCGAAGCGCGCGCAAGCATCGTGTCGTCATACCGGTCAATATCGTCATTGCTGGCTCTGCCGAAGATGACTGCCGGCGGGACGAATGGATGGCCAAGTCTGCGCGCTTCCTCCCCTGCCCCTTTGAGAATTTCCTCGCGCTTCGTGACCGCAGTCCTGCCCATTGACCCCTCCGTAGCTTACGCTGTTTCACTAATATTCCCGCAAATGGCTTGCGAAAGTATGTATGGAACAGGAATATGAAAAAATCAGGCGAAAATATGCGGTCAGACTCATAATGCCCGGTAAATTTTAGCTAAAACTGCTGGTCCGACGCGTAAAATGCCGGATCTGGGAAAGGGATTGCGCAAAATGCACGAAATGGCCAAGGGTGCTGTCATCGTTATATCCAGCCATGTTGTTCGTGGATCTGTCGGAAACCGTGCAGCCGTCTTTGCCCTTGAGGTTCTCGGGCATCCTGTATGGGCGCTTCCGACCATCGTCCTTCCCTGGCATCCTGGCCATGGCCCCTCGACACGCCTGCGGTTTGCCGATGATGATTTCGAGCGGGCGATCGATGATCTGGTGAATTCACCCTGGCTCGGCGAGGTCTCGGCCATTTTGACGGGCTATTTCGGGAGTTCACGTCAGCCGGCTGCGGTGGAGCGGCTGGTAAGGGCTGCAAAGCAACGCAATCCTGAGATCGTCTATGTCTGCGATCCCGTGATGGGTGATGTCGGGGGATTATATGTTGATCTCGGAATTGCAACGGCCATTCGCGATCATCTCCTTCCGATTGCAGACATTGCGACTCCCAATCGCTACGAGCTCGAGTGGCTGGTTGGCGGAGAACTCTCGAGCAACCAGCAGATCATCGACGCGGCATTGTCGCTCGGACCGAAGCGCATGCTGGTGACATCAGCGGTGCCGATGATGGCGGGAGGCACTGGCAATCTCCTGTTGAGCGGGCGGTCCGCCTTGCTGGCCGAGCACAGGTTGATTGACAATCCGCCGAACGGACTGGGCGATCTGCTGGCTGCCGTTTTCCTCGCGCGTCTGCTCGACGGGGCAGAAGAGGAGACGGCGCTGCGAACCGCGACGGCCAGCGTCTTCGAGATCCTCGCCCGAACCAGCAAACGGGGAGGCGACGAATTGGCCCTCGAAAGCGATGCCTCCAGCCTGTCCACACCGATGGCAATGGTGCAGATGCGCCGTCTCCTGCATCCGGCACAGCGCAAGCCAGTGCGGCCCGAGTGAACTCTCGACCAATGCACGACCTCGGTGTTGCCACGGCTGGTTACCCGCTGTAATCGGTAATGATGACCAGTTTTCCTCCCGCACTCCTCAATGGCTACCGCAATTTCATGGGTGGTCGTTACCAAGACCAACGTGACCGGTACCGGGTTCTCGCAGAGCAGGGCCAAAAGCCCAATACGCTGGTGATTGCCTGTTGCGATTCCCGTGCGGCTCCCGAGGTAATCTTCGATTCCATTCCGGGTGAGCTCTTCGTTGTGCGCAATGTCGCGAACATGGTGCCCCCCTATGAGCCGGATGGGCAGTACCACTCCACGTCGGCAGCGCTTGAGTTTGCGGTTCAGGCGCTAAGGGTTCAGAATATCATCGTCATGGGGCACGGCCGTTGCGGCGGTATCCGTGCGGCACTCGATCCCAATGCGGAACCGCTTTCTCCTGGGGATTTCATCGGGAAGTGGATGAACCTTGTCGCACCCGCCGCCGAGCAGATACAGGGCAACGCCAACATGACTGCGGGCGAGCGCCAGACGGCCCTCGAGCGCATCTCGATCCGCAATTCGATCGCGAACCTGCGGACCTTTCCCTGTGTGAAGATCCTCGAAGAACGGGGCAAACTGCGCATTCATGGCGCATGGTTCGACATCAGCAATGGCGAGCTGTGGCTGATGGACCCTAGCACACAGGACTTCGCCCGACTGGAGGTCGATGCTGCTGCCTGAGGTCGCTAAGCTTGATTATCCCATAGAGTGAAGAACGGCGGCCCGGAGGCCGCCGCTTTGCATTTTCTTACTCAGCGTCGATGCGAGCCGCGATATGGGCAATCGCTTGCTGATACACGGTCGCAGCATTCCAGCCCTGGATAGCCGCAAAGTTCGGCTCACCCGGCTGGTAGCCGGCGCCCGGCCGCCAGCCGTGTCCGCGAAGGAAGTTTGCGGTCGAGGCGAGTGCATCGGCACGCGAACGCACCATGTCGATATGGCCATCACCGTCACCATCGACGCCGTAGCGAACGACGTTGCGCGGCAGGAATTGTGTCTGACCGATTTCGCCATGGGCCGCACCCTTGGCATTGACGTCCAGATTGCCGGCCTGCACGAGTTCGAGGGCAGCATAGAACTGATCGGTGAAGAACTCGCTGCGGCGGCAGTCGAAGGCAAGGGTGGCGACGGCGGACAAGGTGTGTTCCTTGCCGAGGAAGGAGCCGAACCCGGTTTCCATGCCCCAGATGGCAATCAGCGGGCCAGCGGGAACGCCGTAGCGCTGCTCAAGCTTTGCAAACAATGCGGCATTGTTCTTCTTCATGGTCTTGCCGCGATTGATGATCGTCTGGCCGCCACGTTTTTGCATGAACTGGTCGAAAGAGAGCTTGAAGCTCTTCTGACCTCTGTCAGCACTGATCGTGCTGCGGCTGTAGCTGATCGTCGAGAATACCTTGTCCAGCATACGCGGGTTCAGACCCTGGCCCGCGGCCCGCTGCTTGAAGGCTGCAGCCCATTCCTCAAAGCCTGCGGAAGTGTTGCTGCACGCGGCGGCCGCCGCGCTTTGCGTGCCGCCCACAAGGACGACTACGGAAAACAGGGCTGCCGACAGAGTGGATGTCAGTCGCATTGATGCCTCATAACGGACGGTGGTTTGGGACGAATCGGCGGCACCATGCCAGCGATTGCGGATGCTGTCATCCATCGAACGCTTACATAAGGCCAGGGAGGTTTCAAATCGGATCACTTTCAGCTGAAAGGCCCGATGAGGCTTCCCGGTATGAACCGCGAAGCCTCATGAAAGAGTGCATCAAGCGGCGGCGCGCGGCTTGATCAGCCCGCGATTGACCAGAAGCTCCGCAATCTGGATCGCGTTCAGGGCCGCGCCCTTGCGCAGGTTGTCGGAGACGACCCACATGTTGAGGCCGTTCTCGACGGTGGCGTCCTCGCGGATGCGCGAAATATAGGTCGCGTCTTCACCGGCGCATTCGACTGGGGTCACGTAGCCGCCGTTCTCATGCTTGTCGACCACGAGGCAACCCGGAGCGTCTCGCAGGATGTCGCGAGCCTGGTCTGCGGTGATCTCGTTTTCGAACTCGATGTTGACCGATTCAGAATGGCCGATGAAGACCGGAACGCGCACTGCCGTGCAGGTTACCTTGATCTTCGGGTCGAGCATCTTCTTGGTTTCGGCCAGTACCTTCCACTCTTCCTTCGTGTAGCCGTCTTCCATGAAGCTATCGATATGCGGAATGACGTTGAAGGCGATGCGCTTGGTGAACTTCTTCGCCTCGACCGGATCGGCGACGAAGACGGCACGGGTCTGGGTGAAGAGCTCGTCCATGCCTTCCTTGCCAGCGCCTGAGACGGACTGGTAGGTCGAGACGACGACGCGCTTGATCTTGGCGACGTCATGCAGCGGCTTCAGAGCAACGACGAGCTGGGCGGTCGAGCAATTCGGATTGGCAATGATGTTGCGCTTCTTGAAGTCGGCAACTGCATCCGGGTTCACTTCCGGAACGATCAGCGGAACGTCGGCGTCGTAGCGCCAGGCCGAGGAGTTGTCGATTACGACGCAGCCTTGGGCGCCAATCTTCGGAGACCACTTCTGGGAAATGGTGCCGCCGGCGGACATCAGGCAGATATCGGTGTCGGAGAAATCATAATTCTCGAGGTTGGAAACCTTCAGGATCTTGTCACCGAAGGAGACTTCCGTGCCCTGGGAACGTGCCGAGGCCAAAGCCACGACTTCCGATGCCGGAAATCCCCGTTCGGAAAGGATGTTCAGCATTTCGCGACCGACATTGCCGGTGGCGCCTACGACTGCAATCTTGAAACCCATGTCAATGCTCTCTTTCTGTCTCTCCGCGGATGGTGAGGGGAAGCCTGCGACGGGTACGCAACCTTCCTTGTCCCCGGCCGTGCCGGGGAGAGAGCGGTGGCCGAAGACGTCAGACGGTTTTCGTCGTCGTTTTGGCCTTGGTCGTGGATGCAAGAGAAAGGCATGCGCAGCCGGCAGCGGAAAGCTGCAGGAGTTGGAAGACCGCAAAGGGTTGCCCGAAAGCGTGCATGGACCGAATTCCTCTTCGCGGCGAGGGATTACAAGGTTTTCGGCGCGAGTCAAGCCGACTGGCCGCGCACTGCGGCGAAAAGCGAATACCGGCCCCGTATCGGACCTTGTCACCAGGACAAGCTGGGGCTTGTCTGGCTACCGACGGCGTGGAACAAGGACTTCACTGTCGGAGTACGTGCATGAACCTCGAAATACGTGATTTGATAGCTGATGATCTCGCAGCCGTGACTGCAATATATGCGGATGCGGTTGCCAACGGATCTGCGAGCTACGAGCTCGTGCCGCCCGATGTGGAAGAAATGACGGCACGCTTCACTGCAATCAAGGCCAAGGGATATCCCTATCTCGCGGCTGTCGATCAGGAAGGCCGCCTTGTCGGTTATGCTTATGCCTCGGCCTTCCGCACCCGTCCGGCCTATCGGTGGCTGGTCGAGGATTCGGTTTATATCCACCCGTCTGCCCGCGGGCGCGGCGTTGGAAAGGCGCTGTTGACGGCATTGCTCGATCGCTGCGAAAACCTGGGTTTCCGGCAAATGGTCGCCGTCATTGGAGGAGCGAGCGAGGCGTCCATCGCTGTGCATAGAAGCTGCGGCTTTGATATGGCCGGGCGATTGGTCGGTACAGGATTCAAGCACGATCTCTGGCTCGACACCGTTTTCATGCAGAAGGCACTCGGCGAAGGCAATGCGACGAAACCTGATATGTCGGGCTATCCCGGCAGTCTTGGTTGATCGTCAGTCGATTGTTTTGAGGGCCTTGTCAAAAATCTTGAGCACCTGGCGGAGGTCATGACCGCGCTTCAAGATCCGGCCATCGGTCGCGACAACGGAAAACGCCCCCTGCTTGGCGGCGAGCTTCGGATTTTTCTCGATCCGGTAGAGTGGATATTCTCCAGCCCGCTTGAAGACGGAGAAGACGGCGCGGTCCTTGAGATGATCGATGGCGTAATCACGCCATTCTCCTTCCCCGACCATCCGGCCATAGATCCACAGTATGGCGTCTAGTTCGCGGCGGTGAAAAGTGACCGGTAGAGGATCGAGCGATTGTCTGTAGACACCCAGATCGACGACGCTGGTGGTGGTTCTTTCTGCAGCTTCATCTTCGTGGCGCTGCCCTTCCGACTGGTCTGTCATCAATGCTCCACGAGCTCCGATTCATGACGGATGGGTGACAGTGTGCCTGACATGCTCGAAATTGCAAGCTGATCGGGCAGATCGCTTTCGGATCGCCAATCCCGTCAACGACTTCTGCTTAAAAAGTGGCCAAGCAAGAGCTCCCGCAGGCGACCGGCGACAGGGGACAGTCGTTTCCCGCTCAGGGTGATCAGATGATAGGGGGTCACCTCTATAGGCGTATCCAGCTTGAGCGTGGTCAGATCACCGACCGGGGTCTGGCGACAGAGAAGATCCGAAACTTCCCGCGACATCGGGGCAATCGCGTTGGACGAGGCGAGCATCGCAATCATGACCAGAAGCGATGTCGTGTTGACGATGTTGCGTGGGATCGGGGCGCCTTCTTCGATGAAGACATTTTCAACGGCCAGGCGCAGGGGCGTGCCGGGTGCCTGCATGACCCATGGAAAATGGGCCGTGTCAGAAATGTTGAGCCTGTCAACGTTGACCAGGGGATGGCTGCGGTGGACCACGATCTCCACCTCCTCCATGGTCGCCCCCTCGACTCGAAACTGACGTGCGTCGATACCGGGCGGAATGCGTCCGAGCACGAAGTCGTACTGCCCTGACAACAGATCGCGGATCATCTCGCCGCTGGGTGCAACATCGACATGGATATCGATGGTGGATGCTTCTGCCTTCAGGGCTCGGATTGCCGGCACGACATAACCGACGGCGCCTCCGGTCACGGCTCCGATCCTGACCTTGCCTGTCAGCCCCCGCTGGATGGCTTCCACCTCTCGCGCTGCTTCCCGCATTTCCTCAAGCACGTTCTGCGCCCGGCGGGCGAGTGCGCTTCCCACGGCAGTCGGCTCCATGCCTTTCGGTGTTCTCAGGAAGATCGGTGACCCGATGTGCCGCTCGATCTCACCCAGCATCCGGGACGCCGCAGGCTGCGTCAGCGCAAGTTCCTGAGCTGCAAGGCTTAATTGTCCCAGCTCGGCAATTGAGCGGATCAGGTGCAGGTGCTTTGGCTGCAATCGGTGAATATGAATCTCTGACATAAAGGACATATCAACCATGGTATGCACAAAGTCAAAATATTCATTTGATCGGTATATTGGCCACGATAAGACTCGCCGCGGAGCTGGGGGCTGCTACGTCAGCCGCTCGTTCTTGTTTCAGCGGGTGCCAGGAGGAGCTTGGCCTCGCACGGTATGACCAGGGAGGTTACCATGAAGAAACTTGGCGCCCTGATTGCGTCTTTCGCAATCGGCATCGCATCATTCGCGCCCATGTCCTATGCACAGGACAAGGGAATGGTCGGCATTTCCATGCCGACGAAGACGTCGACCCGCTGGATCTCGGACGGCGAGACCATGGAAAAGCTGTTCAAGGACGCTGGCTACACGCCGGACCTGCAGTTTGCTGACGACGACATTCCGAACCAGCTCGCCCAGATCGAAAACATGGTCACCAAGGGTGCCAAGGTTCTGGTCATCGGCGCCATCGACGGCACGACGCTCTCCGACATCCTGCAGAAGGCTGCCGACGCTGGCGTCAAGGTCATCGCTTATGACCGTCTGATCCGTGACTCGGGCAACGTCGACTACTACGCCACCTTCGACAACTTCCAGGTTGGCGTTCTCCAGGCAACCAGCCTCGTTGACGGCCTCAAGGCGAAGTTCCCGGACACCAAGCCGTGGAACGTCGAACTCTTCGGCGGTTCGCCTGATGATAACAACGCCTTCTTCTTCTACGATGGCGCAATGTCTGTTCTGCAGCCCCTGATCGACAGCGGCGACATCGTCATCAAGTCCGGCCAGCAGGGCATGGACCAGGTCGGTACGCTGCGTTGGGACGGCACGGTCGCCCAGGCCCGCATGGAAAACCTGCTGTCCTCGACCTACACCGAAGACAAGCTGCACGGCGCCCTTTCGCCGTATGACGGCCTCTCCATCGGTATCCTCTCGGCTCTCAAGGGCGTAGGCTACGGTTCGGGCGACATGGTGATGCCGGTTGTCACCGGTCAGGACGCCGAGCTGCCCTCGATCAAGTCGATGCTTGCCGACGAGCAGTACTCGACCGTGTTCAAGGACACCCGCGAACTCGCCAAGGTCGCCGTCTCGATGGTTGAAGCCATCATGGAAGGCAAGGAGCCGGAGATCAACGACAACGAGACCTACAACAACGGTGTCAAGGTCGTTCCGTCCTACCTCCTGAAGCCTGTCGCTCTCGACAAGTCGAATGCCAAGGACGTTCTCGTCGGCGCCGGCTACTACACCGCCGAGCAGATCGACAACTGATCCTTCGGGTCAAGTCCGGGTCCGCGATTTATCGCGGACCCATTTTCTATACGCATTGAGGGAGCTCGCGCCTCCGGCTTGATCTTGATAGGATCGCTGGCCTGGCGCAGGAATTCTGTACATGGACAACATCATTCTCGAGATGCGCGGCATCACAAAGACATTTCCGGGCGTGAAAGCGCTGGACAATGTCAGCTTCAAGGTGCGTGAGGGAGAGATCCACGCGCTGGTCGGCGAAAACGGCGCCGGCAAGTCGACGTTGATGAAGGTCCTGAGCGGCGTCTATCCCGCAGGCACCTATGACGGCGATATCTATTACGACGGTGAAGTCCGTCGCTTTGGCCGGATCTCCGACAGTGAGGAGCTCGGCATCATCATCATTCACCAGGAGCTGGCTCTCGTGCCGCTCCTGTCGATCGCCGAAAACATCTTCCTCGGCAACGAGATCGCCCAGAAGGGCGTGATCCACTGGCCCCAGACCTTTGCGCGGACGAAAGAGCTGCTGGCGAAGGTGGGCCTGAAGGACGCGCCGTCGACACGCATCACCGATATCGGTGTCGGCAAGCAACAGCTCGTCGAAATCGCCAAGGCGCTGTCGAAAAAAGTTCGCCTGCTCATTCTCGATGAGCCGACCGCTTCGCTGAATGAAACGGATTCGGACGCGCTGCTGACGCTCCTCATGGAGTTCCGCAAGCAGGGGATGACCTCGATCATCATCTCTCACAAGCTCAACGAAATCCGGAAAGTGGCCGACCAGATCACCATTCTCCGAGACGGTGGCACGGTCGAGACGCTGGACTGTCATACGCAGGAGATCACGGAAGACCGCATTATCAAGGGCATGGTCGGCCGTGACATGGAAGACCGCTACCCGAAGCGCGAGCCGAAGATCGGCGACGTGCTGCTCGAAGTGAAGAACTGGAACGTCTTCCATCAGAATCACCGCGATCGCCAGTTCCTGCATGATGTCGCGTTCAATGTTCGCGCCGGTGAAGTCGTCGGTATCGCCGGCCTCATGGGGGCTGGCCGCACCGAGACGGCAATGAGCATTTTCGGTAAGTCCTGGGGTCACAAGATCACCGGCGAAGTGTCGATGCACGGCAAGCCAGTCGATGTCTCAACTATCCCGAAGGCGATCGGTGCCGGTCTTGCCTATGTGACGGAAGACCGAAAGCATCTCGGTCTCGTGCTGCAGAACAACATCAAGGAAAACACCACGCTCGCCAACCTGGACGGCGTGTCCAGCGGCACCGTCATCGATGACCGCAAGGAAGCCAAGGTGGCTGCCGATTACCGGCAGAAGCTTAGGATCCGGTCACACTCGATCTATCAGGAGGCCGTGAACCTCTCTGGCGGCAATCAGCAGAAGGTCGTTCTCTCGAAGTGGTTGTTCACCAATCCTGAGATCCTGATCCTCGACGAGCCGACCCGCGGCATCGACGTGGGTGCGAAATTCGAAATCTATACCATCATCAACCAGCTTGCCGCCGAAGGTAAGGGCATTCTGATGATATCGTCGGAAATGCCCGAACTGCTCGGCACCTGCGACCGCATCTACGTCATGAACGAAGGGCGCATCGTCGCGGAACTCACCAAGGAAGAAGCAAGCCAAGAGTCCATCATGCGTGCCATCATGCGCTCTGGGGAGAAACACTAATGGCCATCGACACAAGAACCGAAACCCCCAAGGTCTCCGTAGGCGACTACCTGCGCAACAATATCCGCGAATACGGACTGCTGCTTGCGCTCGTCGTCATCATGCTGCTGTTCCAGTTCCTGACCAACGGCGTTCTCTTCCGTCCGGTCAACATCACCAACCTGGTGCTGCAGAACTCGTTCATCGTGATCATGGCCCTTGGCATGTTGCTGATCATCGTGGCGGGCCATATTGATCTGTCGGTTGGCTCGATCGTTGCCTTCATCGGCGGTATATCGGCGATCATGCTGGTCAAATGGGGCTGGCATTTCTCGCTGGTCGTTCCTCTGTGTCTGGTGCTCGGCGGCATCATGGGCGCCGCCCAGGGATACTGGGTTGCCTATCAGAAGATCCCGTCCTTCATCGTGACACTCGCCGGCATGCTGGTCTTCCGCGGTCTGACCTATGTGGTCCTGCAGGGACGCCCGATCGGGCCGTTCCCGAAGGAATTCACGCTGCTGTCGACCGGCTTCATCCCGGACTTCCTGCCGCTCACGGACCCCGCCACCTCGGGTATCGCGAACCATGTCGCGATCATCGTGGTCGTCCTGCTCGTTGCCCTGGCTATCTACAACGGCATGAAGCATCGTCGCCTGAACGAGGAGCATGGCACCGAAAACGAACCCTTCGTGTTCTTCGCCGTGCAGATGGGTATCATCAGCGCCGTTGCGATCTTCCTCGGCTATCAGTTGGCCACCTATCGCGGTCTGCCGAACGTGCTCGTTGTGATGGGCATTCTGATCGCGCTCTATTCCTTCGTCACCACGCGCACCACCATCGGTCGCCGGATCTATGCGCTTGGTGGTAACGAGAAGGCCGCGAAACTTTCAGGCATCAACACCGAGCGGCTCACCTTCTACGCCTTCGTCAACATGGGCGTGCTTGCGGCTCTCGCTGGCATGATCATCGCAGCGCGCCTCAATTCGGCGACGCCGAAGGCTGGCGTCGGCTTCGAACTCGACGTTATCGCGGCCTGCTTCATCGGCGGTGCTTCGGCATCCGGCGGCGTTGGCAAGATCACCGGTGCAGTCATTGGCGCCTTCATCATGGGCGTCATGAACAATGGCATGTCGATCATGGGGATCGGCATCGACTACCAGCAGCTCATCAAGGGCCTCGTGCTTTTGGCTGCTGTCTTCTTCGACGTCTACAACAAGAACAAAGCAGTCTAAGGATAGGCTTATGTTTCTCTCGCAATTGAAGGCTGGCGGCATCATTTGCCGCCAGGGTGAGGCTGCGCGCCTTGTCCCAGGATTTAAAACCACATACGACCTTGCCAAGGCTGCCATTGCCGCCGGAACCACGGTTGCGGATCTGATCGAAAAACAGGGCGCGGGCGACACAGTCGACCTCGTGGCTCTGGCGGCCGACGGCAAGCTTGACTGCCCGGTCCGTCACCCTGATCCGGCGCATATGTATCTCACCGGAACCGGGCTGACGCATACAGGCTCTGCATCGGCTCGCGACAGCATGCACGCGGACACCGCAGGCATGAGCGACTCGATGAAGATGTTCCGCATGGGAATGGAAGGCGGCAAGCCCAAACCCGGTGAGATCGGCGTTCAGCCCGAATGGTTCTACAAGGGTAATGGCTTCAACGCGATTGCCCCGGGCGATGATCTCGTGTCGCCGTCCTTCGCGCTTGATGGCGGCGAAGAGCCGGAGATGGCCGGTTACTACATCATCGGTGACGATGGCACTGCGCATCGTCTCGGCTTCTCGGTCGCCAACGAGTTCTCCGACCACGTGACCGAGAAGATCAACTACCTCTTCCTCGCCCACTCCAAGCTGCGGCCGGCCTCCTTCGGTCCGGAGCTTCGCGTCGGCGCCTTGCCCGATCACGTCGAGGGCACCTCGCGTATCATCCGTTCTGGCCAGACCGTGTGGGAGAAGCCGTTCCTTTCGGGTGAGGCGAACATGTCCCATACGATCGCGAACCTGGAGTATCACCACTTCAAGTACGCGCTCTTCTGCCAGCCCGGCGATCTACATGTGCACATGTATGGCACGGCCACGCTTTCGGTTGCTGACGGCTTCGTCACGCAGGAAGGCGATGTGTTCGAGATCGAGTCCCCGCAATTCGGTCTTCCGCTGCGCAACCGCCTGGCAAAGGCTGCCGCAGAGACCGTCAAGGTGAAGATGCTCTGAGCGGATCGGCCTGCCGACCCGCCCATTCAACAGAGACAGGACGATAGCCATGAGCAAGTTCAAACCGGCGGCCTGGCCGCGCCAACTGAGATCGCAGCACTGGTATGGCGGCACGTCGCGCGACACCATCTACCACCGTGGCTGGCTGAAGAACCAGGGTCACCCGCATGACCTGTTCGACGGGCGTCCGGTCATCGGCATCCTCAACACCTGGTCCGACCTCACCCCCTGCAACGGCCATCTGCGCGAACTGGCGGAGAAGGTGAAGGCAGGCGTGTGGGAGGCCGGTGGCTTCCCGGTCGAAATCCCGGTCTTCTCGGCGTCGGAAAACACCTTCCGCCCGACGGCCATGATGTATCGCAACCTCGCGGCGCTCGCCGTCGAGGAAGCCATGCGCGGCCAGCCGATCGATGGCGCCGTTCTGCTCGTGGGCTGTGACAAGACCACCCCGTCGCTGGTCATGGCAGCGGCCTCGACCGACCTGCCGTCGATCGTCGTCACCGGCGGTCCGATGCTCAACGGCTATTTCCGCGGCGAGCGCGTCGGGTCCGGCACCCATCTCTGGAAGTTCTCCGAAGCCGTGAAGGCCGGCGAGATGAGCCAGGAAGAGTTCCTTGAGGCTGAAGCCTCGATGTCGCGTTCCAGCGGTACCTGCAACACCATGGGCACTGCCTCGACCATGGCCTCCATGGTCGAAGCGCTCGGTATGGCGCTGTCTGGCAATGCTGCCATCCCGGCCGTCGACAGCCGCCGCAAGGTCATGGCGCAGCTTTCCGGTCGTCGCATCGTGCAGATGGTCAAGGACGACCTGAAGCCCTCCGACATCATGACCAAGGAAGCCTTCGAGAACGCCATCCGCGTCAACGGGGCGATCGGCGGCTCGACCAATGCCGTCGTGCATATCTTGGCCATGGCCGGTCGCGTCGGTGTCGACATCACGCTTGACGACTGGGATCGCCTCGGCCGCGATATCCCGACGATCGTCAACCTGATGCCGTCCGGCAAGTATCTGATGGAAGAGTTCTTCTATGCCGGCGGCCTGCCCGTCGTCATCAAGATGCTCGGCGAAGCCGGCAAGCTGCACAAGGATGCTCTGACCGTCTCCGGCGAAAGCATCTGGGACGAGGTGAAGGACGTTCGCAACTGGAACGAGGACGTCATCCTGCCGGTCGACAAGGCGCTCACCCAGCAGGGCGGCATTGTGGTCCTGCGCGGCAATCTCGCGCCGAAGGGCTGCGTGCTGAAGCCTTCGGCTGCTTCTGCGCATCTGATGAAGCATCGCGGCCGCGCCGTGGTCTTCGAAGACATCGACGACTACAAGGCGAAGATCAACGACGAGGCGCTCGATATCGACGAGACCTGCGTCATGGTCCTCAAATATTGCGGCCCCCGCGGCTATCCGGGCATGGCGGAAGTCGGCAATATGGGGCTTCCGCCGAAGGTTCTTCGCAAGGGCATCACCGACATGGTCCGCATCTCCGATGCGCGCATGTCCGGCACGGCATACGGCACGGTTCTCCTGCACACCTCCCCGGAAGCTGCGCGCGGCGGTCCGCTCGCCATCGTCAAGAACGGTGACTTCATCGAAGTCGACGTCGAAGCCCGTCGCGTTCATCTCGACATTTCGGACGAGGAAATGCAGCGTCGTCTGGCCGAATGGCGTCCGCCGGTCGAGCCGCCGGCAAGCGGTTATGCCAAGCTCTTCCATGATCACGTCGAGGGTGCCGATACCGGTGCCGACTTCGACTTCCTGAAGGGCTGCCGCGGTTCGCCGGTCGGCAAGGACGCACACTGAGGAACGGGACCATGGCAGATCGCATTCCGCTCGCGCTTGTCGGCATCGGCAAGATCGCCCGCGACCAGCATATCCCGTCGATCGCAGGCGGTGACGACTTCGTCGTTGCCGCCGGTGTCAGCCGTCATGGCAAGGTCGAGGGGGCCGAGAACTTCACGGATTTCGATGAGTTCCTCGCCGCCCGTCCAGACATCAAGGTCGTTTCGCTCTGCACACCGCCGGAAGTGCGGTTCGACATGGCAAAGGCCGCGATTGCGGCCGGCCGCCATGTGCTGATGGAAAAGCCTCCGGCAACCACGCTCGGTGAAGCCGAAGCTCTGTCGGAGCTGGCGTCCAAGGCCGGTGTGACACTCTTCGCCACTTGGCACTCGCGCTTTGCACTCGGTGTCGAGCCGGCCAAGCAATGGCTCGCGGACAAGGTCATCCAGTCGATTTCAATCGTCTGGAAGGAGGACGTGCGCCGCTGGCATCCCGGCCAGGCCTGGATCTGGGAACCCGGCGGTTTTGGCGTCTTCGATCCCGGTATCAATGCCCTGTCGATCCTGACCGAGATCGTTCCCGGCCATATCATGGTTCAGAAGTCGGTTCTCGAATTCCCCGAAAACAAGAAGCAGCCCATTGCCGCTTCCATCGCCATGCGGACCGTCGAAGGCGCGCCAGTCTCGGCCGAATTCGACTGGCGACAGGAAGGGCCGCAGACGTGGGACATCACAGTCCAGACGAATGCAGGCGAGCTGCGTCTTTCAAAGGGCGGCTCGGAACTCTATATCAAGGGGACCGAACAGGCGTCCGGCCCGGATCGCGAATATGCGGGCATTTACGAACGCTTCGCCCAACTCATCCGCTCCCGCCAGAGCGACACTGACTATCAGCCGCTGCGCATCGTGGCGGATTCCTTCCTCTGCGGGGAACGGAAAGTCGTCGCTCCCTTCGAAGACTGACATGAAAAGGAGGCCCATCCCATGGCCTATACACCGACTGGAAAACACCTGATCGCCGGCAACTGGGTTGCCAGCACGGATACCTTTGCCTCGTCGCCTGCCACGGGCCCCTCCCACACTTTCTCCAAGGGCACCCCTGCCCTCGTCGATCAGGCGGTGAAAGCCGCCGAAGAGGCCTTCGAAACCTTTGGCTATTCGACACGTGAAGAGCGTGCGGCTTTCCTCGAAGCCATCGCCGAGGAGATCGATGCCCGCGGTGATGCGATTACCGAGATCGGCTCTCAGGAAACCGGTCTGCCGGAAGCCCGCCTGATGGGTGAACGTGGCCGGACGGTCGGCCAGCTTCGCCTGTTTGCAGCCCATATCCGCAAGGGCGACTATCTCGATCGTCGCCACGACGAAGCCCTGCCTGATCGCAAGCCTCTGCCGCGTCCGGATCTCAAGATGATCCAGCGTCCGATCGGTCCGGTCGCCGTCTTCGGTGCTTCCAACTTCCCGCTCGCCTTCTCGACGGCAGGTGGTGACACGGCCGCGGCACTGGCTGCCGGCTGCCCGGTCGTCGTCAAGGCGCATGATGCGCATCCGGGCACGGGGGAAATCGTCGCGTCGGCGATTGATGCCGCCATCAAGCGTTGCGGCGTCCACCCGGGTGTCTTCTCGCTCGTCCATGGCGGCAGCCGCGATGTGGGGCAGGCGCTGGTCCAGCATCCGCTTATCAAGGCCGTTGGCTTCACCGGTTCGCTCGGTGGTGGTCGCGCACTCTTCGATCTTTGCGCTCAGCGCCCCGAACCGATCCCGTTCTTCGGTGAGCTCGGCTCTGTCAATCCGATGTTCATGCTGCCCCAGGCGGTTGCCACTCGCGGCGAAACCATTGCCAAGGGCTGGGTCGGCTCGCTCACCATGGGTGCCGGTCAGTTCTGCACCAATCCGGGCATCGTCGTGCTGCTCAAGGGCGCCGACGCAGACAAGTTCGTCGAGACGGCCACCGAATCCCTTTCGGCGGTCGGACCGCAGATCATGCTGACCGACGGCATCGCCAAGGCCTATCGTGACGGTGCAACCCGAATCGCCGGCACGGAAGGCGTGCGCTCGGTTCTGACCTCGACCTGCGACCTGCGTAACGCGACCCCTTACCTCTTCCAGACGACCGCGAAGGACTGGCTCGACAACCACGTGCTCGGCGAAGAGGTTTTCGGACCGCTCGGCCTCATCGTCATCGCCGAGAGCGAAGACGAAATGGTGGCCATGGCGCGCAGCCTTTCGGGTCAGCTGACCGCTTCGATCCATCTCGCCGATGGTGACGAGACGCTCGGCAAGCGTCTAATGCCGATCCTGGAGCGCAAGGCCGGCCGCGTGCTCGCCAACGGCTTCCCGACCGGTGTTGAAGTGGCCGACTCGATGGTTCATGGCGGCCCCTACCCGGCTTCCACGAATTTTGGTGCCACTTCGGTCGGTACGCTGTCGATCCGCCGCTTCCTGCGGCCGGTCTGCTTCCAGGACATCCCGGCGGCCTTGCTGCCGGCTGATCTCGCCTGAGGGCATAGCGTGGTCGGATCACCGTTCGTCGCGCTCGTCGATTGGGGCACCAGCAACCTGCGTATCTGGCTGACTGACAGCCAAGGCGAGGTGATCGGTGAAAGGCAATCTACAGAGGGAATGGGCAGCCTGGATCAGGCTGCCTATCCTGTGGTGCTGGAAGGGCATCTTTCCGCACTCGGCGCGCCATCGGATCTCCCGGTGGTGGTCGCCGGCATGGCCGGTGCTCGTACCGGCTGGCGGGAAGCTCCCTATGTCGAGACCCCGGCTCCGCTGGTCGGTCTCTTCCAGCATGCCGTCCAGCCCACTGGCGTCAGCCGTCCGGTCTATATTCTGCCCGGCGTGTGCCAGCGCGAGGGCGGTGCCTATGACGTGATGCGTGGCGAGGAAACCCAGCTTGCCGGGGCTCTGGAACAGGGGCTTGATAACGCTCTGTTCTGCCTGCCGGGCACCCATTCCAAATGGGCTCTCGTCGAAGATGGTCAGGTGCGGCGTTTTTCCACCGTGATGACGGGCGAATTATTCCAGCTCATTAGCCGGCAATCGATCTTGCGACTTTCGGTACCGGAGGATGGTGATGCCGAAGCCGATCCGGACATTTTCGATACAGCCGTTGCGCAGGCGTTGGAGCCCGGGTTTGCTCTGACGTCCGTTCTCTTCTCAATCAGGGCCGAGGGACTGTTGTCGCAGGGCGGAAAGGTCAATCCCGCTGCACGGCTTTCCGGTCTGCTCATCGGCGCAGAGATCGCTGCCATCCGTGATGATCTTCTGCGCCACGGGAAGGCCTATCTGATAGGCACGGGCAAGCTTACACGTCTTTATGCGCGCGCCATTGCCAAGGCCGGCGGTGAGCCCGTGCTGCTGGATGGCGGTCTTCTTGTCCGTCGTGGCCTGCTGGCATCGGCACTTTCTCTTTTCGACCACGAATTCAAGGACTGAATCGATGAACGCATCCGTTACCTGGCCCGCGCTTCGCCGTAATCTCGTCGCCATTCTGCGTGGCATCAAGCCTGAAGAAATCGAAGCGACGGTGGATGCGTTGATCGAGGCAGGGTTCGAGGCAATTGAAGTTCCGCTGAATTCTCCGGAGCCCTTCGTCTCGATCGAGAAGGCCCGCAAGCGCGCCCCCGCAAACGTGCTGATTGGTGCCGGTACCGTTCTCGAGGTGTCGCAGGTGGATCGTCTCCATGACGTCGGTGGGAACCTTCTCGTGACGCCGAACGTCGAGCCTGACGTCATTCGCCGCGCGGTTTCCCACGGCATGGTCGCGATGCCGGGTGTGTTCACGCCGACTGAGGCGCTGCTTGCGGCCAAGTCCGGTGCCGCAGCGCTCAAGTTTTTCCCGGCGAGCGTGCTTGGACCTGGCGGTATCTCGGCTATCAAGGCTGTTCTGCCGCCAAATCTGCCCATTGGTGCCGTGGGCGGCGTGTCCGATACCAATTTCGCAGATTACTGGAAGGTCGGTGTCCGCGCCTTCGGGTTGGGTTCAAGTCTCTACAAACCGGGTGATGGTGCTGCCGTGATTCGCGAGCGGGCGATCAAGAGCGTTCAGGCATACGACGCTCTCACGGCCTGACAAACCTCATCACGATTGAATGGTGAAAGACCTGCCCGCCCCCGGGCGGGTCTTTTCGTGTGACCATTCCTCGTTGCTGTTGTGACAAAAATCACGCTGCGAGCGAGATATACGGGTCCCTGCCCAAATTTGACCATACGACCGCCGCTTTTTGCGATAGTATATAACTAACTTGGTTGGCGCGACGCGCCAAACGGTCCGGTCTGGCGCATTGACCCCTTACCCCCAGCCCCCCAATGCTTTCGGGCCGGACCACACCAAGTTTCCCAGTTTCCGAAATCAGAACGTGTTCGCCGTGCTCATCATCGCGGTCGCGCCGATAATCCGTGAAGGGTTGCCGCCGTTATCGGTGGCCTGCAGCAGAACGGCGATACCGTCGCTCTGATCATCGCCCATGGGTTTGGCCGGAAGTGTCAGGTCAAGCGCGCTGCCATCCCACATGCCAACGGTCTGCACGTCGGTCACGCTGTGCCAGTAGTCCAGGCGCTGGCCGAGGTTCTCGCCCTTAAGCACCTCAACCGTCTGTATCTGGCGGAAATACACAACGACAACATTTGCCTTGCCCGCGCCCTGCCCGATTGAGATCGATAGCTGATCGTCGTGCCGTGACGCCTTGACCGGCACCACCAGGCCGCCGCCGTTCGATTTCATCCGGTCCAAACGGCGGTTGACTTCGGCAGCGTCGGTGCCTTTCAGGTGATCGCGGCCGTTGAGCACGGCCTGCGGGGTGTAAACGCCGTTGCGTCCAAAGGTTTTGGCGTAGGCGTATTGCCGCGCAGTATTCTCTTTTGTCGCCAAGGTGTCGGCCCAGCCTAGATAGTTCCAGTAATCGACATGATAGGACAGAGCGACGACCTTGCCCTCGCGGACCAGTTGCTCGAAGGCGCGGTCTGCGGGTGGGCAGGAGCGGCAACCTTGTGAGGTGAAGAGTTCAACGACACCTTTCGGCTCAACAAATTCCTCCGCGGTGCCTTGCCCGGGAATGACGACAAGACTCAAGGCAACAAGGACAATCATTGTCCATGCCGTGACCCATGTCGTTGTCTTGTCAGAGTTCTTGTGCCGCATGCTGTCGAGATGCCTTCACCTGAATGCAGCACTGATAGCGCCAAGAGCGCCATGCGGGAAGTCACGATGGGGTGAAACTTTTGGCACCGAGCGAGCGTGATGCTGCAAAAGCAAAGGCCGCCGGTTTCCCGGCGGCCCTCCTTAGACTTCTGATCTTCGCCGATCAGGCGGCGAGATCACGCAGAACGGTCTGCAGAATGCCACCATTGTTCATGTAGGTGACCTCATCGAGTGTATCGATGCGGCAAAGCAGCGGTACGTCCTTCACGGTGCCGTCAGAGTAGGTGATCTTGGCGATCTTCTTCTCGCGCGGCTTGATCTCGCCTTCCAGGCCCTCGATCGTCACGATCTCGTCGCCCTTCAGGTTCAGCGAGGCCCAGGTCGTGCCTTCCTCGAAGGTGAAGGGCACGACGCCCATGCCGACGAGGTTCGAACGGTGGATACGCTCGAAGGACTGGGCGATGACCGCCTTGACGCCGAGCAGGTTGGTGCCCTTGGCAGCCCAGTCACGCGAGGAACCATTGCCATATTCGACGCCGGCGAAGATGACGAGCGGAACGCCCTCTTCCTTGTACTTCATGGCCGCATCGTAGATCGACAGCTCTTCCTTGGACGGGTAGTGGATGGTGTAGCCACCTTCCTTGCCGTTCGGGCCGAGCATGTGGTTGCGGATGCGGATGTTGGCGAAGGTGCCGCGCATCATGACTTCATGGTTGCCACGACGCGTGCCGTACTGGTTGAAGTCCGCCACAGCCACGCCGTTTTCGGTGAGGTAGGCGCCTGCCGGCGAAGCTGCCTTGATCGAACCGGCCGGAGAGATGTGGTCGGTGGTGATCTTGTCGCCGAAGAGACCGAGAACGCGGGCGCCCTTGATGTTCTTCAGGCCCGAGCCGGTCTTGCCCATGCCAACGAAGTAGGGCGGGTTCTGGACATAGGTCGACTTGTCGTCCCAGGCATAGGTCTGACCTTCCGGAACCTGCACGGCCTGCCAGTTTTCGTCGCCCTTGAAGACGTCGGCATACTTCGATTCGAAGAGTGCGCGGGTAACGTATTTCTGGATGAACTCCTGCACTTCGGCAGAAGTCGGCCAGATGTCCTTCAGGTAGACCGGGTTGCCGTTCTGGTCTTCGCCGATCGGCTCCTTGGTCAGGTCCTTCTGGACCGTCCCGGCGAGCGCATAGGCGACGACGAGCGGCGGAGAAGCCAGGTAATTGGCCTGGACGTCCGGCGAGATACGGCCTTCGAAGTTACGGTTACCAGAGAGCACGCCGGCAGCGATGATGCCCTTGTCGTTGATCGTCTTCGAGATCGGACCCGGCAGCGGACCGGAATTGCCGATGCAGGTCGTGCAGCCGAAGCCAACGAGGTTGAAGCCGAGCGCGTCGAGCTCCTTCTGCAGGCCCGACTTTTCGAGGTATTCGCCAACGACCTGGGATCCAGGTGCGAGCGAGGTCTTCACCCACGGCTTGGTCTTCAGGCCCTTGGCCACGGCGTTGCGGGCAAGAAGACCCGCTGCAATCAGCACGCTCGGGTTAGAGGTGTTGGTGCACGACGTGATGGCAGCGATGGCAACGTCACCATGGCCGAGATCGTAGTCGGTGCCTTCGACGGCCCAACGCTGGGTCAACTGGCCCGGCTTCTTGTAGTCGCCTTCGAGAGCGGACGCGAAGTTCGGTGCGATGGTTTCGAGCGGCAGGCGGCCTTCCGGACGCTTCGGGCCGGCCATCGACGGTACGACGTCGCCGAGGTCGAGCTCGAGTGTGTCGGTGAAGACGAGCTGCGAGCCGTCATTGTCACGCCACATGCCTTGAGCTTTCGAATAGGCTTCGACGAGCGCGATGCGCTCCTTCGAGCGGCCCGACATGTCGAGATAGCCGACAGTGGCCGAATCGACCGGGAAGAAGCCGCAGGTTGCCCCGTATTCCGGACCCATGTTGCCGATGGTTGCGCGGTCGGCGACCGGCAGCGTGTCGAGGCCGGGGCCGAAGAACTCGACGAACTTCGAGACAACGCCCTTCTTGCGCAGCATCTGGACGACGGTCAGAACGAGGTCGGTCGCGGTGACGCCTTCCTTCAGCGTGCCGGTCAGCTTGAAGCCGATGACCTCGGGCAGCAGCATGGAGACGGGCTGGCCGAGCATGGCTGCTTCGGCTTCGATACCGCCAACGCCCCAGCCGAGAACGCCGAGGCCGTTGATCATCGTGGTGTGGCTGTCCGTGCCGACGCAGGTGTCGGGATAAGCGATGGTTTCGCCGTCCTCGTCCTTCGTCCAGACGGTCTGACCGAGATATTCGAAGTTGACCTGGTGACAGATGCCGGTGCCGGGCGGAACAACGCGGAAGTTCTTGAATGCCTGCTGGCCCCACTTCAGGAAGCGGTAGCGTTCGCCGTTGCGCTGGTATTCCAGCTCAACGTTGCGGGCGAAGGCCGTCGGCGTGCCGAATTCGTCGACAATGACAGAGTGGTCGATGACGAGGTCGACGGGAACGAGCGGGTTGATCTTTTCCGGATCGCCGCCGAGGTTCTTGATCCCGTCGCGCATCGCAGCAAGGTCGACGACGGCGGGAACGCCGGTGAAGTCCTGCATCAGCACGCGGGCCGGGCGGTAGGCGATTTCAGCTTCGGCCAGGCCCTTGTTGACGAGCCAGGCAGCGCAGGCCTCGATATCGGCCTTGGTAACGGAACGGCCGTCTTCGTTGCGCAGAAGGTTCTCGAGAAGAACCTTCATCGAGTAGGGAAGCTTCGACACACCGGCAAGACCATTCGCTTCGGCCTTGGGAATGCTGTAGTAGACATAGTCCTTGCCGTCGACGGTCAGGACGGACCGGCAATTGAAGCTGTCGAGAGATTTAGCCACGGATAGAACCCCGCTTGATACTGATAGCCAACACATTCGTGCGGACGCCTATGCACTTCATGCACATCAGGATGCGGGTACGACCATTTCCGCTGTCCGCACGTGACACCGCTCCTCGCGATGTTCAAGTTCGGCACAAGGATGAACTTCACGCCGGCCGCTGGCGTGGTTGCAGGTCTTATAGATAATTTCTAAGAAAGGCGCCAGACCGACGAAGGGCGAAAACCGATTTTTTTATGAGGCAGGCCTCATTCTGCCAGAAAGCGACCATGATCAGGCTTGAAGCCGAAAATCTCTCCGCGCGTCGTGGCGAGGATCTGATTTTCGTTAATGTTTCCTTTAGGTTGAATGCCGGAGAGGCGTTGGTTTTGACAGGCCGAAATGGGTCGGGAAAATCGACGCTTCTGCGCGTCGTCGCCGGTTTATTGCGCCCAGAAACCGGGCGAGCGATCTGCGTTTCAAGCCTGGATGCGGAGGCCCGACCGGCAGGCGAACTCAGCCATTATCTGGGTCACCGCAACGGCATGAAGCGCGAACTGACGGTTGCCGAGAACCTGGCCTTCTGGAAGTCGTTCTTGGGTGATGCCGGTGGTGGGCGAGGCAACAGCGTGGAGGAAGCCGCTGATGCTGTCGATCTTTCCGGCATCACTCACCTTCCCTACGGATACCTCTCGGCCGGCCAACAACGGCGCTTCGCCATGGCGCGGCTTCTCGTCGCACATCGCCCTATCTGGATTCTCGACGAACCGACAGCCGCCCTCGACAGCAAGGCGGATGCCATGTTCGAGGAGCTCGTACGCCGTCACCGGCAGGCGGGTGGCATAGTGCTTGCCGCAACCCATCAACCGCTTGGGCTGGAGGGCGCCCAGTCCCTGGAGATGCTCGGTTTCGACGGCGTTGACGAGGAGTATGTGGCATGATGGCGCTCTTTCTCCGAGACATGAAGCTTTCGGTCCGGGCAGGTGGCGGCGCGCTGATCGGGGTCCTGTTCTTCACAACGGTCGTCGCGGTCATACCCTTCGGTGTCGGGCCGGATCTCAACCTCCTGTCACGGATCGGACCGGCGATCGTGTGGATCGGTGCGCTGCTCTCTGCCCTGCTTGGCCTCGACCGTCTCTTCCAGGCCGAGCGCGACGACGGTTCGCTTGATATCCTCCTGATGCAGGAGACACCGCTTGTCCTCACCGTTCTGGTAAAATGCTTGGCCCATTGGGTCGCGACCGGTCTGCCGCTCGTCATCGCCTCGCCGCTGCTCGGGCTGTTCATGAACATGGACGAGATTGCAATCGGTGCCGTGATGCTGACGCTGCTGGTCGGATCACCGGCCATCACCTTCATCGGTGCGGCGGGTGCGGCCGTTGCCGTTGCCCTGCCACGCGGCGGTCTGCTGGTCTCCATTCTCGTCCTGCCGCTCGCCGTTCCCGTGCTGATATTTGGAGTGAGCGCCTCCTATGCGGCGGTCGAGGATCCGGCTCCTTTCCTGCCGCCATTTCTCTTTCTGACCGCGATCACGCTTTTCTTTGCCGTGATCGGACCCCTCGGCGCCGCTGCTGCTCTGCGGAGTTCGGCGGACTGAGACGTTTTGGCTTGACCAGGATCAATTGCAGGGCCGCCTGAGACAGGTTAGAACGAGCTATGACCGACAACAGCCTTGCCGTGACCAAGATCATCGACCTCGCCAATCCGACGCGATTTCTCGCTTTTGTCGAGCGGGTCCTGCCGTGGTTTGTCGGGGCAACCGTGCTGCTCTTTGTGGTCGGACTTTATCTCGGCTTTACCTCCGAGACCGACTACCAGCAGGGGGACACGGTGCGCATCATGTATGTGCATGTGCCGGCTGCCTGGCTCTCTATGATGTGTTACTCCGTGATGGCACTGTCGGCGATCGGGACACTGGTCTGGCGCCATCCGCTTGCCGATGTGAGCCACAAGGCCGCGGCCCCGCTGGGTGCCGCCTTCACGCTGATTGCGCTTGTCACTGGTTCGCTCTGGGGCAAACCGATGTGGGGCACCTGGTGGGTGTGGGATGCGCGCCTCACCTCGGTCTTCGTGCTGTTTCTGATGTATCTTGGCCTGATTGCGCTCAACCGCTCGATGGATGATCCGGCCAAAGCTGCGCGGGTCAGCGCTGTGCTGATCCTCGTCGGCTTCGTCAACATCCCGATCATCAAGTTCTCGGTCGACTGGTGGAACACGCTGCATCAGCCCGCCAGCGTCATGCGGCTCGATGGTCCCACAATCCATCCCGAGTTTCTCTGGCCCTTGCTGGTGATGGCGCTCGCCTTCACCCTCCTTTTCTTCACGCTCCACCTGATGGCCATGCGCAACGAGATCTGGCGCCGCCGCGTCGGAGCGCAGCGCCGCATGGCCGCTCGACAGGCTGGCCGGGAGCATCAGGCATGACCCACGCCTTCTATGTCATTGGTTCCTATCTGCTGACGGCGGGGATCTGTCTCAGCTTGACGGTTTGGGTCTATCTGGACGGTCGCGCCCGCCAGGCGGAATTGAAGATGCTCGAAGCCCAAGGCATCCGACGCCGATCGGCATCGCCCTCCCAGGATGCAAAGGCATGACGCAGCAGGGCGAACGAGACGTGCCGGCAGGCAAGGGGCGTGCAAGATATCTGATCGCGGCTCTGCCACTGGTCCTGTTTGCCGGGCTCGCCACAGTCTTCATGACGCAGCTCCAGTCCGGCCGCGACGTGTCGGAGATTCCCTCGGCCCTCCTCGGAACGAAGGCACCTGCTCTTGAACTCGCTGCGCTCGAGGGCTCCGAGCGCCCTGCCCTGACGACGGCTGCCATTTCGGGCAAGTTGACGCTCGTCAACGTGTTTGCTTCCTGGTGCGTGCCGTGCCGGCAGGAGCATCCGATGTTGCTGGAGCTCTCCAAAGATCCCCGCGTCAATGTCGTCGGGATCAACTACAAGGACCGCAACGACAACGCGTTGCGGTTCCTCGGCGAACTCGGCAATCCCTATGCCGCGATCGGCGTCGATCCGAACGGCAAGGCTGCGATCGACTGGGGCGTCTATGGCATCCCGGAAAGCTATCTCGTCGGCCCTGATGGCACGATCCTCTACAAGAAGGTCGGTCCCTTCGATCCGGAAAGCTTTCAGACGCAGTTGATGCCGGCGATCGAAAAAGCGCTCGCCAACTGAGCCTCCTCGATCAGAGGGCTCCCTGCCATGTCTTCACCGCCTCGATCGGCCATATCAGCATGAGGACGTTGAGCGTCAGGTTGTCCCGGATGATGATCGCCGTCAGGATCTCGAAACCGATCGCGATCACCGCCGTCAGCCAGATCGGCGCGCGCGCTGCAAAGAAGAAACCGGCGATCATCGCCACCATGTCCATCCCGGAATTCAGGATGCTGTCACCGCTATAGCCGACCGCCATGGTGGCCGTCCGATAGCGGTCTATCACGATCGGGGAGTTTTCCAGGATCTCCCAGCCGGCTTCGATCAGCGCCGCGAGCGCGAGCTTTGCCGTGAGTGGCTTTTTGCGCATCACAAGCCAGCCGAGCGCATAAAAAAGGAAGCCATGGATGATGTGCGACGGCGTGTACCAGTCGAACAGGTGCTGCGAGTTGCCTGGGGTGTTCACGCCCGCTTCGAAGAGCTTCACATAGCCGCATTCGCAGATCCAGAGTCGTCCCATCAGATACTGGGAGACGACTTGGACCAGAATGATGACAAGAGTCACCGCCAGCCAGAAACGCGTCGTCGCGTGATCGCGGCTCTGGCTGGTCATAACAGTCATTCCGCTTCCTTCTCTTCCAGCGAGTGCTTCATGATCAGCGGCATCTGGGCGAGCGTGAAGAGGATGGTGATCGGCATGGTGCCCCAGACCTTGAAGCTGACCCAGACATCATCCGAAAAATTGCGCCAGACGAC
>OGCL01000572.1_pt1 | contig 38616 bp, 46 predicted proteins | sample 1570041 | NCBI WGS metagenome assembly OGCL01 (sample SAMN06266162, study PRJEB24511) | hot springs metagenome | isolation source: Hot spring water | place: South Africa: Limpopo | collected 2015-06-22 | reverse complement strand
AAATTTCGTACCTGCATACTGCGCTTGGTATCGAGCGGCTCCCGTCGTCACTTCCTTGACGGCATCCCAGCCGACGTCTTGGCTGGCGCTGCTTTTGCACTGCAATAACACGCCCTCTCGTCCCCTGAGCGCGATGACATCGATGCCGCCATCTCCACCACGTTTCGGCGTTAGCTGCGCGACATAGCCAGCCCTGGACCAGAGAATCTTGCATAGCACCTCGAACCGGAAGCCATCCATGCGGTCGACATCGTCAATATTCAGATAGCGCTTCGGCACCGTCGCTCCTGTGCCTCCGTCACCTACGAGGTCGATGAAGGAAACATCGTGTCCGGTACCGTTGAGCATCGACTCCATCGCCGAACCACCGATCGTGGCATCGGCCAAGTCGGCCTTTCGTCGCAGCAACTCGTCGAGACGGACATCGAAGGTAACGAAGTTTTCCGCCACGATGACCGGACAGTACACATAGACGTCCTTGTCTTGTCCGATGCGGAACGCTCGGTCGGTGGCTTGGTTCTCCTTGGCCGGATTCCACGCTCGCGTGAAGTGAAACACGTGATTGGCCGCAGTGATATTCAGCCCGGCTCCCGCAGCCAGCGTCGAAAGAATGATGACGTTGAACCCGTTGGTTTGCGAGAATCTCTCGACGTAGGACTGACGGTTTTGTGAGTCGCCGTTGATGATGTGCGGCCTTAGGCCAAACACCTCGCGCATGAAGTAATACAGCGCAGCCTGCACTTCGCGAAGCTCTGTGAAGATGATGGCTTTCTCGCCTGCCCTGCGGACTTCGTGCAGGCGATTGATAAGCCACGCCAGCTTCGGGGAGTTTTGCAGGTGTAGTTCCAGGCCACCCTTGTCTGGCAAGAACTTCATGCCGGGAAGGCAATAGGGCTCAGCGCATACAGCCTTCATCAAGTGCAGCGCGCCGAAGGACAGCCGTGCGCGCCGACGGCTGTCGGTTTCCTTGCTGGCATCCTGTAGCTTTTTTAGGCCCCCAAGGTAGAGCATTTCCTGATGAGCGGACATCGGGACTTCGAGCCGCTCATTTGGCCTTAGCGAATGCTTGAACTCAAGACGGTCAGCGTCCGCAGCGCGATGCCCAAAGTACTTCTTCGGCAACTCGTCGGCGATGTCCAGCTTCGTGCGACGAAGGGTCTGCGGGGCAATCGTGTCCTGCAGCTTGCTCAGAGCTGCCTTCTGCTCTTCCGTCTCGCATTCGATCGGGCGCCGGTAAGTGCGAACGAACTCCTCGAGGCCGCCAAGTAGACCTGGCTGCACGAAGTCGAACAGGCACCACAGATCGGCGAGCGTGTTTTCGACCGGTGTACCCGTGCACGCGATACGGAAGTCAGTCTTTAGCGCTTTGGCCGCCATGGTCGCCTGGGTTCCGGGTGTCTTGATGCGTTGCGCTTCGTCGCAGATTGCAAAGGCAAACGGCTGCCTGGCCAGCGAGAACTCGTAGCTCGTCAGAACCTCATAGGTGGTGACCACTACCTTGGCAGTCCCAACCCAGCCCGGTCTCAGAAGCTCGACAACACCCCGTTCTTGAAGTTGCTGGTCGATGAGTCCGAGAGGCTGCTTGCGCTGCCGGAGTTGTTCACCGTACAGGACCAAGACTTCCGGGTAGGACTCGTTGAAGAATTTTCGAATCTCGACTACCCAGTTTTCAATGAGACTCTTGGGAGCGAGAATGATCGATGGAGCAGCGTTGGGGTTCTTCTCGTAGTACCAGCCGAGAACGATCAACAGTTGCAAGGTCTTCCCGAGACCCATGTCATCTGCCAGCAAAGCGCCGCGGCAATCCATGGGCGCTCGAGAGACAAGATGCTGGAACCACGCGATTCCGTCGAGCTGATGCTTTTTGAGCCCGATGCCTGGTCGAAGCGACCGAGGCAACTTGGCTTTCGCGTAATGGGGTAGCGCAAGGTTCAGCTTTCTTTCTTCGGCATAGTCGACACCATAGAAGTTCAGTTTGACAAGCAGCCTGTCCTTTCTGAGGGCGTCCGGTTTCGGTTGGCCTGTGCCTTCGGCTCTTATAGCCTCCTGTGCACTGAGCAAGGCGCGAAAGCCATCGAGGAGTGTGCGAGCCTGAGCAGTCTCCACAGGGGTAGGCAAGGAGCCGTTGACGACTTCCTTCGCGCCGTTCGCCTCCGCCTGCTGGACTTGCTCTTCGAACTCGTCCACCCATTCCCTGCTGAGCGGAATTACCACCTGGCCTTGGTGCCCGGCAAGCGTGACCTTGACCATGGGCGTCAGGTCTGTCGGTAGCCAACCAGGCTTTCCTTCGTCCTCTGACGAAGGCTTCTGGATGAGCGGAACGTAGATGGGCTTGGCTTTACCAATCCCTTCGATGCGGCCGCTGTATCCCTCGAGTTCGTATATGTCCTCGAAGGAAATCTTGGCTGCTGGCTGAGTGCGCCACAGACGGGCGGCTTGTTGTCCGCGCTCTAGCTGTTCGGTGGAGTCACCGTCTAGCGATAGGTCATATTCGTTCCATGGAAACCATGGCCGCTCGTCTCTCAGTGCGGCTTCTAGATCGGCCAGAAACCTGTCTAGCTCAGCTGCATCCTTGAACGGTATCGTTTGCGTGCTCGCTGCGCCGCCATGGAAGTGCTCGGTGACGATGAGGTCGACCCATTCGATGCGGCCGTCCTGAGTCCGCGGCATGATTGAGAAATATGCGGCGAGAGCACCCGCGCCAGATTTGTCCTGCGCGAAGTCTTCCTCTTTGAGCACCTCGCGGGCCGCCTCGCCCAAGAACGCCCACGGGTTGTGCACAAAGCGCTCCGCACGACTGCCTGCCACCCGCCGGAAAGGCATTTCCCGCTTGATGACCTCCAGCACCTTCCGCACCGGCTCGGAAATGACCACGCGTACATGGCCGCCATCGTGAGAAACGAGGTCATAGTGAGGCTGGACCGAGTTGAACCTGTCGAACGTCTTAGTCCATCCGGGTGGGGCACCGTGGAAGCTAGGCTCCACCGTGAGCACGCGGCCGAAAGGGGTGTCCTCCCTACGGAGAGGCAATCGCAGCGTCTGAGGGATCAGGACGTAGGTCGTCTCGAGGTATGGTCGCCGATACAAGGCACCGGCTGCGTCAGCATGCGCACGAATCGTTCCCCAGGCGAGCTCGTTTTCGTGCTGCGTGCGCTGTGCCGATGTTTGCGCAAAAAACTGGCTGATGGCGTGACGAGTCGCCCAGGCTGCATGCGTGAGAAGCACTTCCCGGCCTTCCAAGACCGCTACGGCACCGTGGACTGCGGAGACAGTCACCTCGGCGTCGTCAAGAACCCATCCACAAATCCATACCGCGAAAGTCGGCTCCGCCAGCGTGCCTTCGCCATCGAGTATCGGACGCAAGTTCTCGGGCGGCGGGAGCCCAAGCCATTTAAGAGCTTCGGCATGTTCGGCCGAGCTCAACAGCTCGAAGACGAGCGGCCACGGAAGGGTCAGCCCCGTGGTGGTGATGGAACAACGCTCCTCGACCACTAGCTGGCTCAAGTAGGCCGTCAGACACGTTTCGTCGGCCGAACTGTGGGCGGTGGCGGCGAGCAACGCGTCAACAGTGGCAGTTGCAAGCGGCCGAGTGAACTGGATGACCACACCCTCGTCGGACCAAAGTCGACGAAGAATTGGTTCGGAGTTCCTTTTGCCGGAGGGTCCCCGCTTTGTGAAGCCGAACAAACCCATCAGCTCTCCGGGTAGTACCAAGCTTGCCGGCTACTAGCCCACTTGAATCCAAGGCGCATGAGCTCGTTGCCAAGTTCTACACGCTGCTTCGGGTCTTCAACCCACAAGCGACCGCCTGACGGGCTCCGCCTGTCGCTGATCGCCGCTCCCGGATGAGCCTCAACGAGTTTTCGTAGTTGGCTCATCGTGAATCGCGCGCCGACGTGCGCGCCGTCCTCGGCAGCCCGGTCAGGGAAGATACCGAGTCGCAGCAACTCGTAGCGCGCATTCTCCTCCCAGCCATGGGTATGGATGAAGCGAGCGGCGCACTCGTTCCGGAATCCGTGCTTCAAGTCCTCACCTGTGCCCGCGTACTCGCGGCTGTATGGCTCAAAGGGGAGCTCGTCAGCCTTGTAGACGTACGCCGCATTGGGAACCTTGCTGAACTCGACGACCAAGTAGCTCCCGAGCTGCATCATGAATGCGTCAACGTCTGCGTTTGCGCTCATCGTCGCGTACGACCCTTCCTCCCGCGCGATGAGGTTGCGGACACCCTCATTGCTATGGGCGAGCATTCGGGTCTGCGAACTGAAGATCAGGCGAGTCCAAGAGATTTGCTCTATGTACTGGCTCCAGAACTCCAGGCGTCCCTCGTCCGCCTGGCGACGAGCGGCCAGCAATTCGAAGAAGTCTCGCAGATTCGCCGTATTGACCCACTGCATGACCATTCGCCACACCGCATCGTCAACGCGGTTCCACGCCGGTGCCGAGCCTGCATCGCGAAGCTTCGGATTTCGCCAGACATCCTTGCGGCAAACATAGTCCCGTAGCTGTGGATGCACGGAGACGTCGACACAGCGGTGGTATCGGGTCAGCAGGAGCTCGAGCGCCTCGTCGCGATAGACGGGCCGCGCACTGATGAGCTTGAGCAAGTGGGGGATGCTCGCCTTAAAGCGCTCATCGCTTTGCTCTGTGCATCGACGAACAGCGCTTAAGACAAGCGCGTGCCAAAACCAGCTCGACTCTGGAATCGCAAGGTCCGCGGACAGCTTCTTGACGGCCGTATCGTTTCCGCGCAAGTAGTCGAGCGCGTAGCGATGTGCAGCCTTGTCGCTGATGAGGTCGGGGTCTTTTCGCAGCACCAATACCCAATCTGGCACCGCTGGTCCGCTGCTTTGCCTATCAATGAGCGGCCACGTGCGCTGCAGGAACGCGCGGAGCCTGATCCACCCGCCTTGCTCTGCCTCCGACGCTTTGAGGGGATCGAAGGAGAAGTACGAGCCTAACAAACCAAACCACGTCAGGCGCCACAACTCGCCTCGTTCTGCCTCTAGGTTGTACGCTTCAATAAGTGATGGGAGGTTGGGGTGGCCAAGGGCACAGGCGTTATCTTGCTCTTTGATGCGCATACTCAGCGCACTGGCCACAAGGTGGCGCTGGTGCTCATCTAAGGGCTTACCCCGCATGAATGCCAATGCTGCAGCATAGGCGTCCTTCGTCGACGGCCGCGCACTTGCATAGCCCTGGAAGACCTTCTTGACCTCGTCTACGGCCTTCCGCAGCAATTCGGGTTGACCAAGGCTGCTATCGCGAATATTCAAGGATTCGAGCGCGTTATTAAGCAGACGATGCAGAGAATCCAACGGCGACGGGGTCAGCATTGACCGTACTCCTTATCGTCCCTTGGGGGTGGGCTCCCCCTATCCTCGTCGAGTGCCCAAAATTCGACCTTAAGCTCGACGCGACGGCTAGCCTCCTTGGATGCCTTCGTAGAGTTGAAGGAGTAGCCTCCCACCAAGAACAAGTCGCGAATCTGCCTCTTTTGGTTGTCCGAGAGAGGGACTTCATCGGGTGCAGAAGCCGCGAACAGCACGCAGACGACACGCCTGCTGCGCTCGAGGCTCAGGCCAAGGTTGTAGAGATAGGTTCCATCCTGGTCAGTGAAGCCTTCGACCACGATGCGGCGAATCCACTTCTGCCCCAGCTCTGACGCCTGAGCCTCGAGAAGCACGGGCACATAACGTCGCAGGAATCTTGCGCCTGCAGGTTGAATATCAGAGCGGCCGCTATCGAATCGAACGATGTCACCGAGGTCGATGCGATATGTTGACTCGTTGACCTTAACTTCCGGGAAGTCGCGCGACCTCTCGCGAATGGTCGCCATCAGTTCCTTGATGTCCTTCTCTCGCTGAATCTTGCGCTGCTCGGCGCTGGTCACGTCCTTGGTCACCGAGATCAGTGTGACAGCCATCACCAAGAGGAACAGCACCATGAGGGCAGACATCAGGTCTGAGAACGATATCCAGAACGGACTCTCTCCCTCAACCTGGCCCTTGCGCTTTAAAGTGATTCGGGCAAGCATCGCTTAAACCCGCTTCAGTCTCGACAGGACCCTTTCGAGTTCCTGAACGACGCCATTCAGATGCTGGACACCGACGGCGAGCAATTCGTCTGTCGCACGGCCGAAATTTTTAACCAGCCCGTCGAGCTCATGACCGAAGCTCTTGAATGCCTTTTCCAAGGCGTTGTCGACCCCTTCGAAGTACCGGAGGCTTTTGATTGACGCGGCTTCGAGCTTTTCGACGATGCCCTCCAGGTCGTCAAGCATCTCGCGCGATAGGCCTGCCTCCTTCTTTGCGTTCTCGATGAGCGACTTCAGAGCCGTAATGCCGTTATCGACAGTACGCCTCATCGTTTCGTACTGCTCGAAGCCTTGCCTCAGCGCTGCCGCGGTGGACTGAAGAATGCTTGCCGTTTCGGCAAGCTGGTCGGTCACCTCTGCCGAACGCTCGAAGACTCCGGAAACCGCTTCACCTGCGGTCTCGAACTTCTTGGCGGCGCCGCTCATGTTCAGAGCCCCGGCGTTCATTCCGTCAATGGCCCGTATGGTGACGCTGCTGATGGCGTCGATGTTCTGCTGGGTCTTTGCGACCTGGTTCTGCACTGCCTTTAAGAGTTCATCGACCTGGTGCGACAGCCCGCCAACCAATTCTTGTGTCCGATTGGCCAGCTGGTCGTTTCGGTTTTGCTCCTGCAAGGCCGCATTCTTCCGAATGAGCTCCATTTGTTCGACAGCCGTTGAGAGCTGTTGAAGCAGCTTGCCGACCGACTCATCCATCGTCTTTTTCGACTTCTCCTGCCCGTCGAAGACCAATTCGCGGAAATCCTCGATGATTTGACGCATCTGCTCGGTGAGCGACGCCTGATTGGCAGCGAACTGCCTCATCGCGTCTTCCAGCGTATCGCTCATGCGTCTGGAAGCCTGCTCGTTGGAACGATCGATGTCCTCCACTAGTTTCTGTAGTGCCTGCTGAACTGCCGTAATCATTGCCACCGAGCGGTCAATCTGCTCGTTGATGCCTCGCATTTGTGCTCCGAACGTGTCTTCCAGCTTGGCCATGAACCCGGTGAGCATCGTCTCGACCATGCCGCTGACGGCTTGCGTGTTGCCCCTGCGAAATGTCTCCAGCACTTCGCTCATCTGCTTGAGCGGCCCGGATAGCGTCCCTGCGATGGCGTCACCCACTTGCATGCCCAGCGCTCGAGTGCTTGCTTCTTGAGCTTGAATCTGTCGCTCGACGAGATTGGTCATCAGCACGGTGAGATCTTCGACGAGCGCCTGCTTGAGTTGGGCTGCATGCGCCTCCGACTTCTCGGAGGCATGTACTAGGCGCGACAGATACTCCTCGCCGGCCCCCGTCGCGTACAGTGAGTCGATTGCATGACACAGCTTCTCCACCAGGCGGTAAAACACAGCCAGGCAGAACCTGCTCACAAACGTCACAACCATCGCGGAACCGATTGCGATTGCCGAGGCGATGAATGCATGTGCAACGCCGTCAAGAAGGGGCTTAAGCCCAGCGACGGCCGTGGCGGAGCTGGTCGCATCGAACTTGCTCAGCCCCTCCAGGAGCCCAGCAAAAGTCCCGATGATGCCGAGACCCGTAAGGACGCCTGGCAAGTGCCGCGTGAAATCGTCGAATAGCCGACTGTCTACGATGACTTCACGCGTGAAGAACATCTCTGCCGGCACGGTCGCGCGCACCTCAATCAGTGAGACAGTCCCACTGCCTGCTTTCTTCAGTTCATGAAGTGTGTCTGCGTATTCATCCCACAAGTGCTTTAGCGGCTCTCGGCGAAGCACGTTACCGACCTCCTCAGGTCTAACCTGCTTATTCGCCTTCTGAAGCGAACGAATTCGCCGTACCGAAATCCAGAGCTGTAGTCCAACCCTAGAGCCCTGCACTAGGTAACCAAGCAGGAAGGCGCCGGTAAGGACGATGACGATGACAAAGATGATCAGCGGTATTCCCGAGAGATTCCTCAGCACAGGATGGATATCCCCCAAAAGGCTAAGTAGCATTGCGGTCATTGGGTTGCTGCCTTCTCTTCGTTAGATTTACTATTTATTGGACTACTAGCAGGCCGCCGAATAACTTCTGTGAACTTCTGTGGTGGGCTATCTGCTGTGTCGCGCGGTGCCCGCTCCCTCGCCCAACTGTTTGATGGGTAACCGGTTGCTGTGCTTCTTGCGCCTTGCATCCGGCCATCTTCGCTACGTTTTTTTGCAGCCTGCCAAGTGTCACGTCCCGTCCGATCATGAGACCTTGGCTAAACAGTTCGGGGTTGAATTTGAACGATTCTTTCATTACCTGAACTGGAGTTTTACTGTCCGGCGCGGCTAGTGGCAATTGATGGTCGTAGACGACCGCATAGCGATGTAAGCTCTCCATCACATCCTCGCCCGACTGGAAACGATGGGTATTCGGGATGTCGTTGATGCGGCTACTAAAGCGCACGACCATGCCGTTGGTCTGCGGTGTTCGGGGCTGGGTCAGACGATGCTCGATGCCCAAGGCCTGGCAGAGCTGGTCGAACGCGTGCTCGCGGCTCAGCTCTCGGTCCTTGGCGCTGAACAGCCGGTCGGTGAACTCTTGCCGCAGCTGCGATGAAAGTTCGCCTGCGGCTCGATTTCGGTCAATAGCCTGGTGATCTTGATCGGTCCGGCCTTGGCGAGCGCGTTGAGAAAGCTCCGGGCCGAGGCGGCGCTCCGGTTAGGGTGAATAGCGATGAACACCCAGCGCGTGGCGCGGTCGATGGACACGAATAGAAGGCTGTGGCCGGCCTTGTCGGCCGTCTAGGGCAAGTCCATCTGGCGCAGGTATTTGACACGTCCATGTGCAGGTAGCCCGACATGTAGGCTTTGAAAGGCTCATGCGCAGCCTTCTCTGGTGTCGGTAACGGGTTGCGCAGATTGCCCACCCCATGTCGGTGCAGACGGCGGTCCAGGTCGAAACGCGACATACTCGGACATAGAAACTCGCGGACCACGGCCAACAGGTCATCCGGGGACAACCGGAGATCGTGGCGCGGCTAGTGCGCGATCGCCTCCTGGGCCGGCGTGAGCCGAGTTTGCAGACGGTACGCGGTATGGGAACGATCGTGGAATTCGTCGCGCGCGGGTCGAGCATCCGTTCTATGTGCTCGAGCGCCTGTGCGAATTCGCCAAGGTGCGCTACCGCGCCCTGGCCAAGTACGCCAACGGCGTCTTCACGGCGTCGGCGATGATCAACCTCTACATGGCCGCGCCGCGCTTGCCGGCGATTGTGCGCCCATAGGTGCTCAATGCCGGCCAAACGGCTTGCGAGAGGGGCTGGCAAGATCGCCAGGACGACAAAAAATGCGCTGCCCAGGCCCGTAGCGACCGATTTCGCCGTTCTGCGACTGCTCGATCAGCGTTTCCCTAGGCGGGCCGATGAAGGGCGCAGAGTTTGTGTCCGTCCGGATCGCGTACATAGGCGAGGTATAGCCGGCCCGAGCTGCCCTCGCGCCAGCCAGGCGGATCCTCGATCGACCGGCCGCCGCTCGCAACGGCAGCGGCATGAAAGGCATCGACCTGTTCCGGCGACGAGCAACGAAAGCCGATCGTTCCGCCATTGGCCACCGTCGCCGGCTGGCCGTCGATTGGCATGCAGACGCAGAAGGTCGCGCCGTCATGCCGGTAGTACACCCGGGGTTGTCCGGTCTTGGCGGCGCCGCGTATTCCTTCAGCGGCGCCAAGCACGCCCAACACGGCATCATAGAAGCGCTTGGCGCGCTCGATGTCACTGCTGCCTACGAAAACGTGACTGAACATGTGTCTGCTCCTGTACAAAAAATGTCCGCTCGGGTTGAGCGAAGTATGCTCCGGCGCGCCCCACTTCAGGCAGTCAGCGCCCGGCGCCAGAGCAGGGTGGCGAGCTGCTCCTCGTAGCGGTAGTGTGCCGAGTAAGCGCCTCTTTCGGTTTCCGGGTCGAAGGCCGTGCCGCCGGACAGGAACACGAAGCCCGCGGTCCGATCGGGGGCAAGGACGAGGGCCGAGGTCAGGCCGTAGGCGTTGCCTAGATGTCCCCAACCGATGAGACCGCCGCCCTCGACCAGACGGTCTCCGCGGCCGGGGCCGGAGGAGACATCGAGGAAGCGTTGCGGACCGAAACCCCAGGCGTTGAAAAGCCCGCCCGCGCCTTCGTCGTCCTCGGCCCGGTTGCCACGGCCGTTGCGCGCAGCGGGGTCGTACCGCCAGCGCTCACGAAACAGGAGCTCGAGCGCCTGCGGGGATATGCCGGCGCGCCCGCTGCCGTCGCGTCCGCCGCGCAGCATCAGGTTAGCCAAGCGCGCGAGCCCTGCCACCGAAATGCGCAGGCCGCCATGTGGCGCAAACAGACTGCCGTTCCGGCCCGGCGTGTAGGCATCGGTTGCACGTGGTTGAGGCTGGACGGCGTGATAGTCGTCGACCTGCGCAACCCAGGGACCGGCGGGGTCCCAGCGCGGCATGCCGTCGCCGGCGGGGCGCTTGCGGTAGAGCGTTGCAAGCTGCCTCACGGGATCGGAAAGGCTGGCGGGATCGAAGGTAGCGGTGATACCGAGCGGGCGAAACAACAGGCGCTGCAGCAAGCGATCGAAGCGCTCGCCGGTCGCCCGTTCCATGGCTTGCGCTGCGACGCCGAAACCGAGATTGCAATAGTGAAAGTATGCTCCTGGCGGTGCTTCACGGCCCCAGGCGCGCGGGTCACGCAGCACGTCGGCAAGTGCAACCGACTCGGCGAAGTTGTAGCCAGCGGCGTCGCGCAGGGACGAGGTATGCGACAGCAGTTGGCCGAGCGTGATGGCGACGTCCGGCGCGTAGGGGCTGCGCAGCTTGAAGCCGAGCACCTCGTTCAGGTCAGCCTCGGGCGCAAGCACGCCCTGCACGCAAAGTTCGGCGGCGGCGAGCGCGACGATGAGCTTGCTGACCGAGGCGATGCGGTACAGCGTATCACTGGTGGCCGGCCGATCCCGACCACGGTCTGCGGGGTCGATCCACGCCCGGCCGAAGGCGTGCAGCTCGGGCGGGCGCTCCGGCGCGAGCACGGCAACGGCGAGACTCGACAGTTCGCGCCCGGACCGCATCACCAGGGCTTGCAGCGTCGCCCGCAATTCCTGCTCAGTCATCGTTGCGCCTGCCGCCAGCAATGGTGACCTGACCGTCACGCTGCCCGACACGCAGCCCGCCATCGGCGCAAGCAGCATGTTCCACAGCAACGCCCGGCGATTGAGCCTCACGGCAGGCCCGGCTGTACACGAAAGCCTCCAGGCGAGGTGATGACGTCGAGCAGCGCCGCCGTCTCCGCATCCGGCACGCCATCGAATCGCGCTGGTCGGTACTTCATCTGGAACGCCTCGAGTGCACTGCGGGTCTCGGCATCCAGCCGGCCGCTCGCCGGTACCTGAAAGCCGTGTGCTGCAAGCCGCTGCTGGAACCAGCCGATGTCGGGCAGCACCGCTGCGTAGGTCGGGACCAGGGTCCGCGCCCGATCCTCGTCGGGCCAGGCGATCAGGCCTTCGCGCGCAAGGCGTCGCCACGGGAAGCGCGGCCCCGGATCGTTCTTGCGCGTTGGAGCGATGTCACTGTGACCGAGCACGCGGTCGGGTCTGACGTCGTGCCGGCGAACGATGTCACGCACCAGCGCGACGACCAGATCGATCTGTTCGTCGGCGTAGTCGTGCCAGATGCGTCCCTCGGGGGTATCGGTGTAGCCCTTGTTGACGATCTCGATGCCGACGGAACTCGCATTGATGTGTGTCACGCCATCCCAGTAGCTGCGGCCCGCGTGCCAGGCGCGGCGGTCTTCCGGCACGAGCTGGTATATCCGCGGCGGGCTCGATCCTTCGCGCTCGGTAACCAGATAGTGCGCGGAGACGGGGCCTTCGGTCAGGATGCGAATCGATCGTTCGTTGGTGGTGCTCGTGAAGTGCACGATCACGAACTGGACACGCGAGTCCTGGCTCTTTGCGCGAAACGTCGTCCGATCCACCGGCGGACCACTCGCAGGCGTCCAGCCGAGCGAAGCGCAGCCAGTGAGCGCGAGGCAGGCTGCGGTCGCTGCAGCCAGTCGGTAAGCGGGTAGCATGGCCCCGTGACGATAGCAGAGCGCCGGACGGCGCTGTACGGCGCAGCATGGCCTTGACCTACCTCTGGAGCGGCTTCTTCATCGTCGGCATCGCGGCGGCGGTGCTGCAGTGGCTGGTGACCGGCGATGGCGGCGTGTTCAAGAAGATCGTCGATGGCACCTTTGCCGCCGCCAAGCTGGCGGTGATGGACATTTCCCTGCCACTCGCCGGCGTGATGACCTTCTGGCTTGGCATGCTGACAGTGGCCGAGCGGGCGGGCGCGATCGCGGTCGTCAGCCGCTGGATCGCGCCGTTCTTCACGCGCATCTTTCCTTCGGTGCCACGGGATCATCCGGCGCACGGCCACATGATCATGAACTACTCGGCGAACTTCCTGGGCCTGGACAACGCCGCCACGCCGCTTGGTCTGAAGGCGATGAAAAGCCTGCAGGAACTCAATCCGCAGAAGGACACGGCGAGCGACGCCCAGCTTATGTTCCTGGTGATCCAAACCTCGGGGCTCACGCTGATCCCGCTCTCGGTGATCGCGCAGCGCGCCGTGCTCGGTGCGGCGAATCCGACCGACATCTTCATTCCCACCTTGATCGCCACTTACTGCGCCACGCTGGTGGCCATCCTGCTGTGCGGCTACAAGCAGCGCATCCGCCTGCTCGATCCGGTCATCGTCGGCTGGCTCGGCGGCATCACGGCGGGGCTCGCCGCCCTCGTCTGGGTGCTGACGACCCAACTCGACCGCGCACAGATCGAGACGGTTTCGCTGGTGGTGTCCAACCTGCTGCTGGCCGGTCTGATCGTGGTGTTTCTGGTCATGGGCCTGCGCCGCCGCATCAACGTCTATGAAGCCTTCATCGACGGCGCGAAGGAAGGCGTGCAGACGGCGCTCACGATCATCCCCTATCTGGTCGCCATGCTGGTGGCGATCAGCGTGCTGCGCAACTCGGGCGTGCTCGACCTGATCGTGAAGGGCTTCGCATGGCTGTTCGGCGCGCTCGGCTTCGACACCGAGTTCGTCGCCGCGCTTCCAACTGCGCTGATGAAGCCGATCTCCGGAAGCGGAGCCCGTGCCATGTTCATCGACGCGATGAAAGCCTACGGTGTCGATTCCTTCGTCGGCCGTCTGGCAAGCGTGATGCAGGGCGCCACCGACACCACGCTCTACATCATTGCGCTCTACTTTGGCACGGTCGGAGTGACCAAGGTTCGCTACGGGCTCGCGTTCGGATTGATCGCCGACCTGGCTGGCATCGTGGCAGCCATCTGGGTCGCCTATCTGTTCTTCGGCTGACCCCGTGCGCCGCCGTTGCATCACCCGCGCGCTCGTCTGCCTGCTTGCGGCAGCCTCGATCGACGGTCGATCGGCAACCGCGATGGCACTCGAACGCCATGGGGACACGCTGATCCTCTCTGGCGAAATCGTTCGGCGCGATCTCGACCGTATCCGGCAAGCCTTCGCCGAGGCGCCGGTACGAACGGTCGTGCTGCGCAACTCCATGGGTGGCAACAGCTGGACGGGTTACCGGCTCGGCGAATTCTTCCGCGAGCGGGGCGTGCGCACGCTCGTCTCCGGCCATTGCGTATCGGCCTGCTCGCGACTCTTTCTCGGCGGCGTCGAGCGCCGCTTCACCGCGGACTATCCTGCCAGTCTCACCTACGTGGGCTTTCATGGTCACTACGAGTTCGATCGTCTGGACCCTGGCGCGATCGAGCGCTACGACCCTGCCGGCTGGGTGCAGCGCTTCACGGAAGGCCGTGTCGATCCGGCGCTGATGCGCCGCTGGCTCGCGCTGCCACGGCGTGCCGGCGATGTGCGCTTCTACCCGGAAGCAGCCAAAGAGCTGCTCGGCGCGCGCAGCTTCCTCTGCCAAGGGTCGGAGCCACGTCGACCACAGCAATGCGAGCGGCTGACGGCCGCGTCGCACACGGCGCTCGCCAACGGTGTCGTGACACACGAGGCCTTGCTGTTCAGTCCCGACGCCGACCGGCTGCCATTCGTACGACGTGCGAGGGCGCACCCTGCGAGCGGCTATGCCAGCCTGATGGCGATCGAGCGGCTGCCCGCGCAACCCCTTGCCCGCGCGCGGTCGGATTACCGCGCCTTTCTGGATGCGCCGCTGCCGCGCGCCTTCGCGATGGCAGTCGACGGACGCCGCTGGGCCTGGGCGGGCAACGATCAGCACGCCAATGAACGCGCGCTCGAACGCTGCGGCGGCACGGTCCGCTGCCGGCTCTACGCGGTCGATGAGCGGGTCGTGTGGACGGCAAGGCGGTGAGGACGCCCGCCTAGAATCGCGCGGATGAAGAGGATCCGTGTGCTCGTGCTCGCCGGTGGTCAGTCGGAAGAGCACGAGGTCTCCATCAAGAGCGCGCGCAACGTGCTCGAAGCGCTGCCCAAGGACCGCTTCGATGTCACGCCGCTCGTGATTTCGCGCGAGGGACGGTGGCTACCGGCGGCCGAGTCGCAGCGCGCCCTCGCCCATGGCACGGCGCCGAGCGGCGGGTCACTCGTCCTCACCGAGGCGGCGAGCGCGGCGGGCTATGACGTCGTTTTCCCGATCCTGCACGGCCCCAATGGTGAGGACGGCACCGTTCAGGGCATGTTGAAGCTGGCTGGTATTCCCTGCGTCGGCTCGGGCGTGCTGGCGAGCGCCGTTTGCATGGACAAAGTGATGATGAAGTCCGTGTTGGCCGCGCACGGCGTGCCGCAGGTCGCCTATACGCTGGTCACGCGCGACGAGTATGCCCGCGCGCCAGAGCAGGTGCTGGCACGAGCGCAGAATCTCGCGCCGGTGGTGTTCGTCAAGCCGGCGAATCTCGGCTCCTCGGTCGGCATCTCGAAGGCGACCACCGAGGTCGAACTGCGTGCGGCGCTGCGCCTTGCCCTCGTTCATGACCGCCGTGTGATCGTCGAGGCCGCCACGCGCGTGAAGCCGCGCGAACTGGAGGTGGCGATCCTCGGCAACGATCGGCCCGAGGCTTCACCGGTCGGGGAACTGACGTTCGCGAGCGACTTCTACGACTACGAAACCAAGTACACGCCGGGTCTGGCGGAGATGCACATTCCGGCCACGCTGCCGGAGGCAGTGGCCGAGCGGGCGCGATGCCTTGCGCTCGACGCCTTCCGCTGGCTCGACTGCGCCGGCCTGGCACGTGTCGATTTCTTCTATCTCGACGACTCCGGCGAGCTGTACCTGAACGAACTGAACACGCTGCCGGGCTTTACCCGCACCTCGATGTATCCGGCCCTGTGGGCCGCCGCCGGGATCGACTACCCAACGCTCGTCACGCGGCTGATCGAGCTCGCACTCGAAAAGCGCTGAGAAGGGCCTTCGCCCATGCCCGACCACACGCTGGATCCCGACACGTTTCGCCGCATCTATGCGGCGTTCGCGCTGGTGGCGCTGCTCGCCGCGCTGACCGAAGCGCTGGTGCGCACATGGATCCTCCGCCAGGCTTACGACTGGCGAAGCTACTGGGGCTCGCTCGGGGTAGCCATCGGCCGCCGCCTGACGGATCTGCTGCCGGCAGCGGTGGCGCTGCCGGGCGCCTTCTGGCTGTACGAACGTCGTCTGGTGGAGTGGGACTGGTCGCAGCCGTGGGCATGGCTCACGCTGTTTTTTGCGCTCGAGTTCGCCTACTACTGGTTTCATCGCGCCAGTCACCGCATCCGCTGGTTCTGGCTCAACCACAGCGTGCATCACTCGCCGAACGATTTCACCCTGGCCGCGGCCTACCGGCTCGGCTGGACCGGTCGGCTCTCGTTTGCGCTGATCTTTTTCGTGCCGCTCGCGTGGTTCGGCTTCCATCCGGTGCTGATCCTGATGGCACTCGCGGTGAATCTGCTCTACCAGTTCTGGATCCATGCCGACTGGATTCCGCGGCTGGGTCCGCTCGAAGGCATTCTGAACACGCCCTCGGCGCATCGCGTGCATCATGCGTCGAACGTCGGATATCTGGATGCGAATTACGGTGGTGTCCTGCTGATCTTCGATCGCCTCTTTGGTACCTACGTGCCGGAACGCGACGACGAGCGTCCGATCTACGGCTGGGTGAACCCGCTGCGCAGCAGCAACCCGCTGGTGATCGTATTCAAGCCATGGGCGGACTGGTGGAGCGACCTGCGCAGCGCCCGCAACCTGCGGGAAGCGATGGGTTACACCTTCGGTCCGCCCGGCTGGCGGCCCGAGGGCCAGGGGCCGACGACAGAGAACCTTCGCCGCTGGGCGAAGGGCCAATGACGGCGAAGCGCGAACGCGTCAACCGCGCCGCCAGTGTTCGGCCAGCAAACCGGCAACGGCCTCCGGTGCTTCGTGATGCAGCATGTGGCCGACTTTATCCAGCACAACGAAGCGGATGTCACTGAATGCGGCCAGGCGCGCCTCGAAACGGTCGGCGGCGGGCGCCAACCCCGCGGCTGGCACGCGCGTGTCGGCATCGTAGCCGTTCCAGCGCGCCGCATCGGATACGCTGCCGCCGATCCAGAGCGTGGGCGCCGTGACCTGTCGCCAGATCACGAGCGCTTCGTCAAGCCGATAGCCGACCGGAAACGGCAGCTTGTGTGCCGGATCGGCCTTGATACGCCAACCGCTCCGGTCGTCGCCTTCGGCCCAATGGGCAGCGATCCACTCGGCACGATCGCGCCGCAGACGTGGATTGTTCGCCATCAAGCGATCAGCCACCGCCGCCAGGCTGGGATAGGGCCTGAGCAGCACCGGTCGCGCAATCGCATCCAGCCAGCGGCGATAACGCTCGGCCGCCTTGTCTGGATCGGCCGCCGGCAGGCCGAACCCATCGAGTGAGACAAGGGACCGCACGCGGTGCGGACGGATGCCGGCATAAAGACAGGCAACGTTGCCGCCAAGGCTGTGCCCCACGAGATGCACCGGCCGCTCCGGCACGAGCTGCGCGAGCAGTGCGTCGAGATCGGCCAGATACTCGGGGAACCAATAACCGCCGGCGGGCTCCCGGGTCCATTCGGTGTGCCCGTACCCGCGCTGATCCGGAGCGATGATCCAGAGATCCCGGCGGAGGTCGGCCGCGAGGGCCTCGACGACGAAGTGGAACGACGCGGCAACGTCCATCCAGCCATGCAGCAGAACCACCGGGTCGCCCGCCGGCGTCCCCCAGCTGAGCCAGCTCGCGCGATGGCCACGCAGCGTCCCGAAGGTGCGCTGCGCGGGCTGGATGGCACTTGGCATCGGACGATTGTAGGCGGCTCGGGTGGGTGCGGCTTGGATGGGGGCAACGCGGTCGCTGCTTCGGCAGCAGGCCGGATATCGCTCCGTAGAATCGCCGCATGCCGGCGCCGCGCTTCGTCCACCTCCGACTGCACAGCGAATATTCGATCGTCGACTCCACGCTGCGCATCGACCAGGCGATCGCACTCGCCTCGGCCGACGAGCAGGGCGCGCTCGCGATCACCGACCTCGGCAATCTGTTCGGTTTCGTGAAGTTCTACAAGGCGGCCCGCGCCGCCGGCATCAAGCCGATCTGTGGTGTTGATCTGCCGGTGGAACCCGAACACGTCGACGAACGAGCCCTGCCCTGGCCGCCGCGCGTGCTGCTGCTGGCGATGTCGACGAACGGCTATCTGAATCTCTGCCGGCTCATCACCCGTGCTTGGTGCGACAACCAGAAGCGGGGCGTGGCCCGGCTCGATCCGCGCTGGCTCGACGAACAGGGCGCGTCGGCCGGGCTGTTCTGCCTCTCCGGCGGCTGGTTCGGGGAAATCGGCCATCTTCTTCGCGGCGGTCAGCGCTCCGCGGCCAAGGCTTGCTGCGAACGCTGGGCAGCACGCTTCGACGGTCGCTTTGCGCTCGAAATCCATCGCGCCGGATTCGAGAACGAACATCTGCTGAACGAGCAGACGGTCGCCCTCGCCACGGCAACCGGGAGACCGGTGGTGGCAACGCACCCGATCCAGTTCGCCCGTAGCGAGGACTGGTATGCGCACGAGGCGCGGGTGTGCGTCGCCGAGGGATACACACTGGCAGATCCGCGTCGGCCGCGCCGTTTCACCGAGCAGCAGCGCTTTGCCACGCAGGCAGACATGGAGAGCGCCTTCCCGGCATGGCCGCAGGCGCTCGAAAACTCCGTGCGCATCGCGCAACTGTGCAACCTTGAGTTGACGCTCGGCGCGAGCCATCTTCCGGAATTCCCGCTGCCGCCCGGCGTCACCATCGAGGCGCATCTGGCCAACGAGGTCGCGCGCGGTCTCGGATCCCGCCTCGCGCAGCTCTATCCGGATCCCGCTGCCCGCGACTCCGCCCGGCCCCACTACGAGGAAAGGGCCGCGCATGAAATCGCCACCATCGTGAAAATGGGGTTCCCGGGCTACTTCCTGATCGTGGCCGATTTCATCGGCTGGGCCAAGCGAAACGGTATCCCGGTCGGCCCCGGACGCGGCTCGGGCGCCGGCTCATTGGTGGCCTATGCACTCGGCATCACCGATCTCGATCCCCTGCGCTACAACCTGCTGTTCGAGCGCTTCCTGAATCCGGAGCGTGTCTCGATGCCGGACTTCGACATCGACTTCTGCCAGGACGGGCGCGACCGCGTGATCGACTACGTGCGTCAGAAGTACGGTGTCGAGAGCGTCGGACAGATCGCCACCTTCGGCACCATGGCGGCCAAGGCCGCCGTGCGCGATTGCGGCCGCGTGCTGGACCTGCCCTACGGCTTCGTCGACGGTGTCGCCAAGCTGATCCCATTCAAGCCTGGCCAGTGGACCACCCTGGCGCCAGCGCCAGGCGATCCGAAGGCGCGCGAGGCGAACACCATCTACGCCTTCGAGGCGGAGCCTGCGCTTGCCGAGCGCCGCGACAAGGAAGAAGACGTCGCCGCACTGCTCGATCTCGCTGCGCAGGTGGAGGGTCTTCCGCGCAATGTCGGCATGCATGCCGGTGGCGTGCTGATCGCGCCCGGCAAGCTCACCGACTTCTGCCCGCTCTACAGGCAGGATGGTGAATCGAGCGTCGTCAGCCAATACGACAAGGACGATATCGAGGCGATCGGCCTCGTCAAGTTCGACTTCCTGGGGCTGACCACGCTCACGATCATCGACTGGACGCTGCGCTACTGCAAGCGGCTCGACTCGGGCTTCGACTTGCGCCTCGCCGACATCCCGCTCGATGATCCGGGCGTTTTCCGGATGATCCGGGAGAAGCCGCCGATTGGCATCTTCCAGTTCGAATCGAGCGGCATGCAGAACGCCATTCAACTGGTGCGGCCGGACCGCCTGGAAGACCTGACGGCTCTGAATGCCTTGTTCCGGCCTGGGCCGATGGACCTGATTCCCGACTTTGCGAGCCGCAAAGACGGCAAGGTTCCGGTCGACTATTACGACCCCCGGCTGAGGCCGATCCTGGAGGAAACCTACGGGATCATGATCTACCAGGAGCAGGTCATGCAGGTCGCCCAGATCATCGGTGGTTACTCGCTTGGCGGCGCTGACCTGCTGCGCCGCGCCATGGGCAAAAAGAAGCCGGAGGAGATGGCCAAGCACCGCGGCATCTTCGTCGAGGGCGCCGTGGCCAACGGGGTGTCCAAAGAGCTCGCCGGTCGTCTGTTCGACGATATGGAGAAGTTCGCCGGCTACGGCTTCAACAAGTCGCATGCCGCCGCCTATGCCCTGCTCGCCTACCAAACCGCCTGGCTCAAACGTCATCACACGGCCGCGTTCTTCGCCGCGAACATGAGCGCCTTGATGAGCGATACCGACAAGCTACGGGTATTGCTCGACGACGCTCGTACGTATGGAATCCGGTTCGAACCGCCCGACATCAATACCGGCGAGTACCGCTTCGTGCCAACCGACCGCGAGACGATCCGCTACGGCTTGGGCGCGGTCAAAGGAACCGGCGAAGCGGCCATCAACGACATCCTGCGCGCACGTCGGGACGGCCCATTCGCCAGCCTTTTCGACTTCTGCGGTCGGGTCAATCCACACACCGTGAACCGGCGCTCGATCGAGGCGCTGATCCGAGCTGGCGCGTTCGATGGCCTGCATGCGGAGCGCGCGAGTCTGCTCGCCTCGTTGGCCGCTGCCATGTCGGCTGCGGTTCAGGCGGCCGCCCGTGCCGGCCAGGATTCCTTGTTCGGCGATGACGAGGCACCGACGCCGCCTCTGATCCAGGCCCGCCCCTGGAGCCTGCTCGATCGATTGGCCAACGAGAAGGCGGCGCTCGGCCTCTACCTGAGCGGACATCCTTACGACGCCTGGCGCCAGCACTTGGCGCCGATGGCAACGGTCCCTCTCGCGCGCCTGGCCGAATCCGATAGCGTGCAGCGCATTGCCGGTGTCGTGCATGCCGTGCGCGTGATCAACGGGCGCCATGGTCGCATCTGCTTTCTTGCCCTGGATGACCGCAGCGAGGTGCGCGAGATCCGGCTACCTGAGAAAGTTTTCGAGGCGCACCGGCTCTGGCTCAAGGAAGACGTCCCACTCGTCGCCGAGGTCAAGGTACGTTGGGTTTTCGATGATCTCCGCATCGAGGTCGGAGCCTTGTATGACCTCGCCAGCGCTCGCGCGCGCTTCGCCCGGCGCCTGATCATTCACCTGAATGGGGCAAGCGACGAACGCGCGGTCGCCGACACGCTCGCGCAACTGGCGGCCTTCTCGCATGGCGCGCCGGATCAACGCCTGCCAGTCAAGGTTCGTCTCGAGCGGCGGTTGGGGACAGGGCCTAGCGCGTCGCGTTACGTCGGCGATGTCATGCTGGGAGACGCCCTGCGCATACGACCGCAGAACGAGGTCTTCGAACAGTTCGATGCTTCTTTGGAGTTTTGACGAATCCGCCGGAGAGCGGGTGTGGCGCGTGAGTCATCGCGTCGCCATCAGCGCGCCAACATCAGCATCAGCGCGCCCGCGCCCACCAGCAGCCATACCAGCGGGTCGCGCATCAGGTGGCGGATGGGATCGTCCTGCTCCGCCGCGTGATGCGTCGGAGAGGCGCGCCACCAGATGCGCAGGAAAGCGACCGCGACCAGTGTCGACATGGCCAACAGCCAGGCAGGCTGCCGGTAACCCATGTCAGCCGCGCTGGTAAGCGCATAGAGCGCGAGGGCGGCGGCGGCCGTCAGACCGCTTGCAATGCCCAGTCGCCTGATCTTCGGCAGATCGGCCGTGCCGTAGCCACGCGCCCGCGCAGATCCGGCCTGGCGGCGTTCGCGCAGCGCCAGTTCGAGCGCCCGCTTGAGCGCACCGAGCGAGGCGAAGCTGGCCGTGGTGAAGGCGATCAACCAAGGCGTCACGGGTAGCAGGAGTGTCCACGCACCCGCGAGGACGCGCAGGTTGTAGAACGCGGTGAGTGCTGCTACATCCCACCAGCGTCGGTGTTTGAGCCGCGCGTTGTAAATCAGGCAGAGCACCAGGTAGACGAGCCCGAGGCCGGCGAGCCAAACCGACATTGAGGCGAAAAGAAGCAGTCCCGCCGCAGCCAGCCCGAAGGCCACGGCCAGAGCGGCCAGCGGCGACAGCCGTCCGTCGGCGAGCGGCCGGCGACGCTTGAGCGGATGCGAGCGGTCGGCGGAGATGTCGGCCACGTCATTGATCAGATAGACCGCCGAGGCGAGGAAACAAAAGGCCGTGAATGCGGCGGCGAGACGCAGCCAGTTCTCTTCGGATCCGAGGGCGAATGCAGCCATCGGCGCGAGAAATATCAGGCCGTTCTTAAGCCATTGGCGGGGGCGGAGGGCAGCCAACCAGGCACGCAGTCGCTCAAGCAGCGACCGCCGCGGAACGAGAACGACGCTGTCCACGCCCTGCCGGCTCAAGCGCTCGAGGATGCGCTTGGTCGGTTCCACCAGGAAAGCTCGTTGCGCTTCTTGCCACACCGGCAAATCGGCCTCCGCGTCGCCGACGTACTCGAATCCTCGGCGCCCGAAGCGCTCGACGAGCCGCCTGGCCTTCTCGGCGCCCTTCAGGTTGTGCGTCCCATCCGACGCATGGATCTCCGTGAAATGACCCGGCAACGCGCGTGCTACCGCCTCCGCCGTGGTGCGATGCGCTGCTGTCACCAGAGCAACCGGCTGTTCCGGATGGGCCTGACGGACCGACCGGACCAGGTCGAGGACCTCTTCACGGTACGGCAAGGTGTCCGCATCGGCTGGCATCGAAACTGTGACAGCCGCCTTGAGCGCTGCCCGCCCGGCCGGCAAGCGCCGGAGCGCCATCAGCGCCTGCAACGGTTGCGTCGCGAGCAGCGTGGCGAACGCCTCGTGCAGCGTGTCGGTACGAACGAGGCTGCCGTCGAGGTCGATGCAGAGCGCCGGCCGAGCTGGGGCAGGCGGCCGTTCCGATGTGTCGGTCATCGTGTCGGGTGGATTGCGATGCTGCGCCCCGGCGGTGGTTCGGCCCGCCGTGCGCGAAAAGCGTATTAAAGCCTGAGAACTTGTTCAGCGTGTCCTTAGCAGAGACGCGCAGCGAAAACTCCTGCCCTGCGCGGCGGGCGCGATCAGGCCCGGTGCGTGCGGTTACGGGCCACCGGCAGCGACGGTGGTGAAGCCAGCCGCGTGCCCGCCAGCAACCAGCTCGCGCTGCGCGTCATCCACCGCTCGCCGGGGTCTCCGAAGCGCTCGGCTGACGCCATCAACGCACGGCTTTGGGGGGCGTCGACCGTCGGCTGAGGGCCGCAATCAGCCGCCGCAGGCTGCGGACCAGCCAACGCAGCGCGAGCACCAGCAACACAACGAACACCAGCAGCAGCGCAACGAACAGCAGCGGATGGGTAATGGCGAGCGCCAGGCCGGCCACGACGAGCGAGTCCTCCGCGAGCGAGAGGGCGACATTGGAGAACGGCTCTGGTGACGTATTGACGCCTGCGCGTGCCCCGGCCTTTCCGAAGTGCGTCCCTGCGGCGAGAGTGCCACCGATCAGCGCCGCGGCCATGGCGACGCCCTCTCCGGTATCTCCCAGCATGCCTGCCGCAAGCGCTGCCCCGGCCGGAATACGCAAAAACGTATGCACGGCATCCCACGCGGTATCGATCCAGGGCAGCTTGTCGGCAAAGAACTCGACGAATGCCATCAGGCCGGCCGCCCCGATCACCACGGGATTGGCGAGGATGGACAAGGTGTCGGGAAGCGAAATCACATCGAAGCGCGCCAGCACGCCGACGGCAAAGACGACCAGATAGAGCCGGAGACCGACGCCCCATGCCATCGCGAGCGCCATCGCAAGTTCGGCGAGATGTTGCTGCAACCAGGTCACGGGGTATCGTCGAAAAAAGTGAAGACGGGCAAACCCTGATTGGGGTACAGTTCGCGACACAATATCACTGGAGCGAAGCGTGGACTACATCATCTTTGCGCTGGTGGGGCTGGTGGTCGGTGCGATCGCAAAATTCATCGTTCCGGGCAAGCAGGGTGGCGGCATCATCATGACGGCCATTCTGGGTTGCATCGGCTCCCTGGTTGGAACGTATGGTGGTCAGGCTCTCGGCGTGGTGTCGCAAAAGGCCGGAACGCACTGGATCGCGTCGATCGTGGGGGCCGTCATCGTCGTGTGGATCTACTCGCTCTTGTCGCGAAAGTCGGGCACCAACACCTGATCGCGCGCGGCGCGTTCGAGTAGCCGGCCGCGCATGTTCGGTGGCGCGGCACGCGCCGATGCGGCAAGACGCATCGGCGGGACCCAGCGCGCCCCTGCGGACAGATCTGTACGCACGTGGCGTTGGCCGAGGCCGTGCTCGGGGAAGCGTAGGCCGAGGTCGAGCATTTCGGCCAGCGCCGCGATCCGCCAGCAGGCCGTTGAAAAACTGCTGCGGTGGGCCATCTGCTGTGTTGCACGGTGCTTGCTCCCTCGCCTATCTATTTGATAAGTCTTCGGTCGCTGCGCTTCGGTGCGCCTCGCATCTGGCCGTCTTCGCTACGGTTTTCAACAGCCTGTTAAGGAAACGCTGAAGAAAGCGGCGAGCGGGATGAAGCGCAAGAACACGCCCACCCGGCCCGCGGCTCATCGTTTGCCCGGCAAAGGCGTACCGCGTCGGGCTGCATCCGGGAGGCGCTGCGAACAAAAAACGGGGCCTCTCGGCCCCGTTGGTCAATACCGCCCGATGCGCCCGTGTTCAGGCTTCAGCCGACGTGGCGCTCTCGCTGCTCGGAGCCGTCGCTTCGACTGGGGTAGGCTGGTCCATCAGCCGAACCAGGGCCATCGGCGCCCTGTCGCCGAGCCGGTAGCCGCACTTCAGGATGCTGACGTAGCCACCCGGCCGGTTTGCATAGCGAGGACCGAGTTCGTTGAAGACCTTGCTGACCATCTCGCGGTCGCGCAGGCGATCGAACGCCAGGCGTCGGTTGGCCAACGTCGGCTTCTTTCCGAGCGTGATGATCGGCTCGACGACGCTGCGCAGCTCCTTGGCCTTGGGCAGTGTGGTGCGGATCGTCTCGTAGCGCAACAGCGCCGTCGAGAGATTGCGCAGCAGCGCCTTGCGGTGTGCACTGGTGCGGTTGAGTTTACGGAGTCCGTTTCCGTGACGCATGAGTATCTCCCGACGCTCAGCCGGCGTTGGTCCTGAGGTTCGCCGGCGGCCAGTTGTCGATCTTGGTGCCCAGCGACAGGCCGCGCTGCGCGAGCACTTCCTTGATTTCGTTGAGCGACTTGCGCCCAAGATTCGGCGTTTTCAGCAGTTCAGTTTCCGACCGCTGCACGAGATCACCGATGTAGTGGATATTCTCGGCCTTGAGGCAGTTGGCGGAGCGGACTGTGAGTTCGAGATCGTCCACCGGTTTCAGCATGATCGGATCGAACGATGCGGCAGCGCGCTCAAGCGCCGGCATGTCGGTGCCCTTGAGGTCGGCAAAGGCCGAAAGCTGATCGACCAGAATGCTCGCCGCGTAGCGAACGGCCCCTTCCGGCTCGATGGCCCCGTTGGTCTCGATCTCGAGCACGAGCTTGTCGAGGTCGGTGCGCTGTTCGACGCGGGCTGATTCCACCGTATAGCTGACGCGCTTTACCGGGCTGAAGGAGGCGTCGAGGAGGATCGATCCGACCTTCCTGTTGGCGGCATGGCCTGCCGCCATGCGGGCAGTTGCCGGCACGTAGCCGCGTCCACGCTCGACTTTGATCTCCAGATCGAGCTTGCCGCCTGTCGTCAGGTTGGCGATCACGTGCTCGGGATTGATGATCTCGACCTCATGGGAGGACTCGATGTCGGCCGCCGTGACGGGCCCGGCACCGCTCTTGCGCAGGATCAGCGTGGCCGAATCACGGTTGTGGAGCTTGACGACGAGGCCCTTCAGGTTCAGCAGAAGATCGACGACGTCTTCCTGAACGCCTTCGAGGGTCGAGTACTCGTGGACGACGCCGACGATGGTGACCTCGGTCGGCGCGTAGCCGGGCATCGAGGACAGCAGCACCCGCCGGAGGGCATTGCCGAGCGTATGACCGTAGCCACGCTCGAACGGCTCCATGACGACGCGCGCCGCCGATGGGCTGGTCGCGTGCACCTCGATGTTGCGCGGTTTGAGAAAAGCTGTGCTCTGCATGTTGTTCCTTTGCTTCGGTAACGAACGCCCGCAGCAATTACTTCGAGTACAACTCGACGACGAGGCTCTCGTTGATGTCGGAGGCGAACTCAGTCCTGTCCGGCGCGTGTTTGAACGTGCCTTTCATCTCCTTGGCGTTTACATCGACCCAGCCCGGAAAGCCAATGCGCTCCGCGAGTGCCAGAGCGTCGATGATGCGCGCCTGGTTCCGTGAGCGCTCGACGACGGCAATCTCGGCGTTGGGTGGGACGATGGCTGAGGGCACGTTGCAGACCTGACCGTTGACCATGATCGCCTTATGGCTAACCAGTTGACGCGCTTCAGCTCGCGTGGAACCGAAGCCCATGCGATAGACGACGTTGTCGAGGCGCGACTCGAGCAGTTTGAGCAGGTTCTCACCCGTCGAGCCTTTGCGCCGGGACGCCTCGGCGAAAGTGCGCCGGAATTGGCGTTCGAGCACGCCATAGATGCGGCGCAGCTTCTGCTTCTCGCGCAGTTGGAGTCCGTAATCGGAGGTGCGCTGACCGCTCTTGGCGCCATGCTGGCCAGGCGCGGCGGCGAGTTTGCATTTGCTGTCGAGCGCGCGACGCGCGCTCTTCAGGAATAGATCGGTGCCCTCACGTCGGGAGAGCTTGCACTTGGGGCCGGTATATCGAGCCATGTGTCCTTTTCTCCTCAGGGCCGATCAAATGCGGCGACGCTTCGGCGGGCGGCAGCCGTTATGCGGGACCGGCGTGACATCGGCGATGCTGGTCACTTTGATGCCAAGCGCGTTGAGTGCGCGAACGGCGCTTTCGCGGCCTGGTCCGGGTCCCTTGATCTGCACTTCGATGTTCTTCACGCCGCATTCGAGGGCAGCCTTGCCAGCAGCTTCAGCGGCGACCTGAGCGGCAAACGGCGTCGACTTGCGCGAACCCTTGAAGCCGGCACCGCCCGCAGTCGCCCAAGAGAGCGCGTTGCCTTGGCGATCGGTGATGGTGACGATGGTGTTGTTGAACGATGCGTGGACGTGGCAGATGGCTTCGGAGACGCTCTTCTTGACCTTCTTGCGCGCACGTGCCGCAGCTGCTGCCTTCGCGGATGCTTGTGCCATGTCGACTCCTTAGCCTTTCTTTCCGGCGATGGCCTTGCGAGGCCCCTTGCGTGTGCGCGCATTGGTGCGTGTGCGCTGCCCGCGGACCGGCAGCCCCTTGCGGTGGCGCGTGCCGCGATAGCAACCGAGGTCGATCAGCCGCTTGATGCTCATCGTGACTTCCCGCCGAAGATCCCCCTCGACGGTGAATTTGCCAACTTGTTCGCGCAGAGCGTCGAGCTCGGCGTCGGTGAGATCCTTGATTTTCTTGCTCTGGGGAACGCCGGCCGCATCACAAATCTTGCGGGCGCGCGTCGGGCCAATACCGTAAATGGCGGTCATGGCAATCCAGGCGTGTTTCTGGTTGGGGATGTTGACCCCGGCGATACGTGCCATAGTGGTGCCGTCCTTTGCTTAACCCTGACGCTGCTTGTGACGCGGGTCAGTGCAGATGACGCGCACCACCCCGTTGCGGCGGATGATCTTGCAATTGCGGCAAATCTTCTTCACCGATGCGTTGACTTTCATGTTGGCTTCCAATGTTGGTTCATTTGGCACGGAATGTGATCCGTGCCCGTGACAGGTCATACGGTGTCATTTCCACCGTCACCCGATCACCCGGCAATATCTTTATGTAGTTCATGCGCATCTTGCCGGAGATGTGCCCTAGGACGACGTGTCCGTTTTCCAACTTCACCCGAAACGTTGCGTTCGGCAGCGTTTCGATGATCTCCCCCTGCAGCTGAATGGTGTCTTCCTTGGCCATGTCAGACCTTGAGCCCACCCTTCAAATTGGCTTTCTTCAGCAACGAGTCGTATTGCTGAGACATCATGTAGGCCTGTACCTGCGTCATGAAGTCCATCGTGACGACGACGACGATCAGCAGGGAAGTTCCGCCGAAATAGAACTGCACGTTCCACGCGCTTATCAGGAATTCCGGTATCAGGCAGACGATGGTGACATAGACCGCGCCGAGCAGGGTCAGGCGCGTGGTGATCTTCTCAAGGTACTTGGCTGTCTGGTCACCGGGTCTGTAGCCAGGGATGAAGGCGCCGCTCTTCTTGAGGTTGTCGGCCGTCTCCTTGGGGTTGTACTGGATGGCCGTGTAGAAGAAACAGAAGAAGATGATCAGGGCCGCGTAGGTGATCATGTAGATCGGTTGGCCAGGCGCAAGGATGGCGCCGAGGTCGCGCAGCCACTTGGGCCCCGCCCCGGGCCCCATGAAGCCCAGGATGGTGGGAATGAACAAGATGATCGACGAGGCAAAGATTGGAGGAATGACCCCCGCCATATTCAGTTTGAGCGGAAGGTGGGACGTCTGTCCGCCGTAGATCTTGTTGCCAACCTGGCGCTTCGCATAGTTGACGAGTACCTTGCGCAGCGCCCGCTCGAAGAAGACCACCGCCGCCGTGACACCGATCACCAAAGCAATCAGGAAAAGGAGTTTGAGGATCGAAAGATTGCCCGAGGACTGCAGTTCCAGCGTGTTCTTGATGGCTGCCGGCAATCCCGCCACGATGCCCGCAAAGATGAGGATCGAAATCCCATTGCCCAGGCCGCGCTCGGTGATCTGCTCACCTAGCCACATCAGGAACATGGTTCCCGTTACCAAGGCGACGACGGCCGTGAAACGGAAGAGCAGCCCGGGGTCGATGACGAGGCCCGGCTGGCTTTCGAGCGCAATCGAGATACCGATCGCCTGGAAGGTTGCAAGCAGCAGCGTCCCATAGCGCGTGTACTGGGTGATCTTGCGCCGCCCAGCCTCGCCTTCCTTCTTGAGCGCCTCCAACGAGGGCACGACGAAGGCAGCCATCTGCATGATGATGGACGCCGAGATGTACGGCATGATGCCCAGCGCCAGCACCGAGAAACGCGACAACGCGCCGCCCGAGAAGACGTTGAACATCCCGAGAATGCCGCCCTGCTGGGAACGGAACAGCTCCTCGAGAACGGAGGCATTGATGCCAGGCACCGGGACGTGCGTACCGATGCGATAAACGATCAATGCCCCAAGCAGGAACAGCAAGCGGCGCTTGAGGTCGCCGTATTTGCTTCCGGACTTGGCTGCTGGATTCAACGCCACGCGTCAGATTCCCGATAGTGTGTGCTTACACGGACTTCTTAGGCAGCCGCTTGACCTTCTCGGCCACCAGAGCTTCCACCGTTCCGCCCGCCGCCTCGATGGCGGCTTTGGCCCGTGCAGTCGCGCCGATGCCGCGCAACTTGACTGGCGTTGAAATGGAGCCGCCGGCAATGATCTTGACGGCTTTCGCGTCGCTGGAAATCGCGCCCGCCGCCTTGAGGGCGAGAACGTCAATTTCCTCCATGCCAAGGGCAGCAAGACGTCCCAGCGTCAATTCGGCGCGGAAGTCGCGCATGCGGGACGTGAAGCCGCGTTTTGGCAGGCGGCGCTGCAGCGGCATCTGTCCGCCTTCGAATCCGACCTTGTGATAGCCGCCCGCGCGTGACTTTTGCCCCTTGTGTCCGCGCGCGGCCGTCTTGCCGAAGCCGCTACCGACGCCACGCCCGACGCGGCGCGGTGCCTTCTTGGCGCCTTCGGCAGGCGCGATGGTGTTAAGACGCATCGGTGATTCCCTTCATTCGACCACCGTCACGAGGTGACGGACGGTATTGACCATGCCCCGGGTCGCAGGCGTATCGACGAGTTCGCGCGTTTGTCCCAGCCGGGTGAGGCCGAGGCCACGCACACATCCGACGTGATTCGCCTTGGCGCCGATCGGGCTTTTGGTCAGTTTGACCTTGAAAGTCTTCTGGGTCATCGCGTCAAGCTCCTGTCAGTTGCTCGACCGTCAGCCCCCGCTTGGCGGCGATCTCGGCGGGCGAGGAAACCTTTTCGAGCGCGTTGATGGTGGCGCGGACGACGTTGTAAGGGTTGGTGGGCCCGAAAGTCTTGGCAAGGACGTTGGTGATGCCGACGACCTCGCAGACCGCACGAACGGCGCCACCGGCGATGATGCCGGTGCCGTCTGAGGCCGGCTGCAACAACACTTTGGTTGCACCGTGCTTGCCGATGACGGCGTGATGCACCGTGCCGTTCTTGAGCGCCATCTTCTTCATTTGCCGACGCGCTTGCTCCATGGCCTTCTGGACGCCGACTGGGACTTCCTTCGACTTGCCCTTGCCCATTCCAATGCGACCATCACCGTCCCCGACGACCGTCAGTGCAGCGAACGCCATGATGCGTCCGCCTTTGACCACCTTGGTGACGCGATTGACGGCGATCATCTTTTCGCGAAGACCGTCGCCCTGCTCTTCTTTCTGCTGTGCCTGTGGACGTGCCATAGCGCTTCCTTAGAACTTGAGACCGCCTGCGCGGGCCGCCTCGGCAAGTGCCTTGACTCGCCCGTGGTACTTGTAGCCAGAGCGGTCGAAAGCAACCACTTCGATGCCTGCAGCCTTGGCCTTTTCGGCGATACGCGCGCCGACCAGCTCGGCTGCAGCCTTGTTGCCTCCGTTGGCCACCTTGCTGCGCACTTCGGCCTCGACGGTCGACGCGGACGCGAGCACGCGCGCTCCGTCGCCAGATAGGATCTGAGCGTAGATGTGACAGTTGCTTCGATAGACGGCGAGCCGAATGGCGCCCTGCTCGGTAAGCCGACGTCGGGTCTGCCGGGCGCGACGGGCACGCGCGACTTCTTTGTTGATCGACATGAGTTCGCCCTGCCTTTACTTCTTCTTGGTTTCCTTGATGGTCACCGTCTCGTTCGCGTATCGGACACCCTTGCCCTTGTAGGGCTCGGGCGGGCGGTAGGCGCGAATCTCAGCCGCCACCTGGCCAACCTGCTGCCGGTCCACCCCGGAGATGACGATCTCCGTCTGCGATGGAGTGGCAACCTTGACGCCTGCCGGCATCTTGTGAACCACGGGATGCGAGAAGCCGAGCGACAGATTCAGGCTGTCGCCCTGTGCGGCCGCCCTGTATCCGACGCCAACCAGCGTCAGTTTTTTCTCGAACCCCTTCGAAACGCCGGTCACCATGTTGTTGACCAGCGCTCGGGCGGTACCGGACATGGCGCGACTGAACTGATCGCCATTGACGGCGGAGCAGACGATGGTGTCGTCCTTTCGCTCGAGTCTCACCTTGCCGCCAAAGTCCCGCTTGAGCGATCCGAGCGGGCCTTTCACTTCGATCATGCTGCCGTCGAGGGTGACCTCGACCTTGGCAGGAATTTGCACTGGGTACTTGGCAATTCGTGACATGCGCGCCTCCGGATCAGGCAACCGTGCAGATAACTTCGCCGCCCACGCCGAGACTGCGCGCCTTGCGGTCGGTCATCACGCCCTGCGGAGTCGATACGATGGCGACGCCGAGCCCATTCATGACCGAGGGCAATTCGTCTTTGCCTCGGTAGATGCGAAGCCCCGGCTTACTGACCCGGGCGATCTTTTCGATGACCGGCCGGCCCGCGTAGTACTTCAACGCGATCTGCAATTCCGGCTTCTTGGCGTCGCCGACGGTCCGGAAGTCTTCAATGTAGCCCTCATCCTTCAGCACTCGGGCGATGGCCGCCTTCAACTTGGAAGCCGGCACCGAAACCGTCGGTTTTTCCATTGCCTGGGCGTTGCGGATGCGGGTCAACATATCCGCGATCGGATCAGACATGCTCATACGGTCGACTCCTTACCAACTCGCCTTGACGAGGCCCGGAATCTCGCCGCGGAAAGCGAGCTCACGCAGCTTGTGGCGACCCAGACCAAACTTGCTGAATACACCGCGCGGTCGTCCGGTGAGCGCACATCGATTGCGCAGTCGGGTCGGATTGGCGTTGCGCGGTAACGCCTGGAGCGCGGCGCGCGCCCGGGCATGCGCCTCTTCACCGGCGTTGGCATCAGCCAGCACGGCTTTGAGTGCAGCGCGTTTGGCGGCGAATTTCGCGACCAGCGCTTCGCGCTTGGCCTCACGATTCTTCAAAGAAAGTTTTGCCATGATGTCCTCGCTTAGCCGCGGAACGGAAAGCGGAATGCCTGCAGCAAAGCCTTGGCCTCAGCGTCCGTCCGCGCGGTCGTTGCGAAAGTGATGTTCATTCCCCGGAGCGCATCGATCTTGTCGTACTCGATCTCCGGGAAGATGATCTGCTCCTTGACGCCAAGGTTGAAATTACCCCTGCCGTCAAACCCGCGCGGGGAAACGCCGCGGAAGTCCCTCACGCGAGGCAGCGCGACGTTGACCAGCCGATCCAGGAACTCATACATGTGACGCGAGCGCAGCGTCACCATGGTGCCGATCGGGTAACCCTCGCGGATCTTGTAGTTTGCGACGGCCTTCTTGGCGCGCGTGATAACGGGTTTCTGGCCGGTGATGGTTCCCAGCTCCTTGGTTGCAAACTCGAGGATCTTCTTGTCACCCACCGCCTCGCCGACGCCCATGTTGACGACGATCTTCGTGAGGCGCGGCACCTGCATGACGGAGCGGTAGCCGAACTGCTTCATCAGAGCCGGCACGATTTCCTTGCGGTATTGTTCTTGCAGACGAGCCATGATGGTCCCCGAATCAGATCGGCTGGCCGGTCGAGCGGTAGACGCGCACCTTGCGCCCATCCACGGACCGGATCGCAACCTTGTCGGCCTTCTGAGCGGCCGAGTTGAAAATCGCGACGTTCGAGATGTCGATCGCCGCCTCCTTGGAGACGATGCCTCCCGGCTCGTTCTTCATCGGATTGGGTTTGACGTTGCGCTTGACCATGTTGACGCCGGCCACGAAGACCACGCCATCTTCCACGCGCAGCACCTCGCCTCGCTTGCCCTTGTCGCGCCCGGTCAGCACGATGACGGTGTCACCTTTGCGAATCTTTTGCATGACCTCAACCCCGGCGTCAAATCACTTCGGGCGCGAGCGACACGATCTTCATGAACTTGTCGCCGCGGAGCTCCCGCGTTACAGGCCCGAAGATACGGGTACCAATCGGCTCGAGCTTGTTGTTGAGCAAAACGACCGCATTGCCGTCGAACTTGACGAGGGAGCCGTCGTTGCGCCGAACACCCTTGGCCGTACGGACGACGACGGCGTTGTAGACCTCGCCCTTTTTGACGCGACCGCGCGGCTGTGCATCCTTGATGCTGACTTTGATGACGTCGCCGATCCCGGCGTAACGTCGCTTGGAGCCGCCCAACACCTTGAAACACATCACGCGCCGGGCGCCTGTGTTGTCAGCGACGTCGAGCATCGACTGCATCTGAATCATGTTTGAAATTTCTCCAACTTGTTCGCCGATCCCACCGATGCGGGAACGACGACAGTCTTGGGGCCCGTACGGGCGCTGGTCTGATGGTGGTAGGCCGCGCGTCCAGGACAACCTGCCGAAGCTCGGAAGCGCGTCCGCCATTGGCACTGAATCAGCACCACTGGCATGTCAAGGAAACGCTGAACGAGTTGGTGTGCGGACGATTGCTGCGTTGCGCGGTGCGGGGTTCCGCACGCCTGCCTTACCGCAGACTTGACCCGAGCCTCGCAAAGGTTTGTCGACGCCGCAACTGCGTTGTCGCCCCCTCGCGTATCAATTCGATACGACTCGGTCGCCGCGTTGCGTGCTCCCGCTCACTGCATTCTTCACCGTTTCACTGACTACCTGCCGGCCCCCACGGCAGTCGCCCCGACGCCAGGGGAGGACGCCACGGACGCGCCGCACGCCCGAAGGCGAACGAATCGTTTTGCGGGCTCCAACAGGTTTGAGTCAAGCCAAGAATTATGCGCCTAAGGTCGCCGCCTGTCAAATTGATTCCGGATGGCACCGCAGGCGCGAGATTACGGGCCGGCATGCGAACTGTCCTGAGATCCTCATCGGCAGCCACAATGAACGATTCGGGGGACTACCGGCAACGAGCCGGCGACTGCGGCGATACGTCAGGCCTTCTCCAGGACGCGGGCTACGACCCACGACTTGGTCTTCGAGATCGGGCGGCACGCCTTGATCTCGACGAGATCACCAAGTTTGGCAACGCCGGCCTCGTCGTGCGCGTGGTACTTGGCGCTCTTGGTGACCACCTTGCCGTACAGCGGGTGCTTGACTCGACGCTCGACGAGAACAGTCACCGTCTTCATCATTCGATCGCTGGTGACACGTCCGACCTCCGTCGCGACGAGCGGTTTGCGTGCGTTTTCTTGCGTGCCAGTCATTGCGCATTCGCCTTCTGTTTGAGCACGGTATGAACCCGCGCGATATCACGACGTGTGCGACCGAGCTGGGAAGTATTCTGAAGTTGCTGCGTTGCCTTCTGCATCCGCAGATTGAAATGAGCGCGATAGAGCGCCTCGAGCTCCTTGCCGAGCTCCGCCGCCGTTTTGCCGCGCAGATCGGCGGCCTTGATCGATTTCGCCATGATCAGCCCACCAGACGTTGTACAAAAGTAGTCGACACGGGCAGCTTGGCCGCAGCCAACTGGAACGCCTCTCGCGCCAGCTCTTCTGCGACACCGTCCATTTCGTAGAGCACCTTGCCGGGCTTGATTTCAGCCACGTAGTACTCAGGGTTGCCCTTGCCATTACCCATGCGCACCTCCGCCGGCTTCTTGCTGATCGGCTTGTCCGGGAAAATGCGAATCCAGATTCGGCCGCCGCGCTTGATGTGGCGACTGATGGCCCGGCGTGCCGCCTCGATCTGGCGTGCCGTAAGGCGACCCCGGCTCGTCGCCTTGAGGCCGAACTCGCCGAAGCTCACTTTGTTTCCGCGTGTGGCGAGGCCCTTGTTACGCCCCTTTTGCTCCTTGCGGTATTTCCTTCTAGACGGCTGCAGCATTCTTCACTCCTGAACGACGGGGTCGACGCTCGCGCGGCGCGTCGGCAGCTTCAGCGGCAGGCGCTTCAGCGCTCGCAAGGCCGAGGTTCTCGCCGCGGAACACCCAGACCTTGATGCCAATGACGCCGTAGCTCGTCTTCGCTTCGGCAACGCCGTAGTCGATATCGGCACGCAAGGTGTGCAGAGGAACGCGGCCCTCGCGATACCACTCAGTGCGAGCGATTTCGGCCCCATTCAGGCGGCCGGAACTCATGATCTTGATGCCCTGGACGCCGAGTCGCATGGCGTTCTGCATGGCGCGCTTCATTGCGCGCCTGAACATGATGCGCTTCTCCAACTGCTGGGCGATTGAATCGGCGATAAGCTTGGCATCGGTCTCCGGCTTCCGAACCTCCTCGATGTTGAGCGTCACATCGCCGCCGACCATCTTGCGGAGACTAGCGCGCAGCGCCTCGATGTCCTCGCCCTTCTTTCCGATCACGACGCCGGGACGGGCGCTGTGAATGGTGATGCGCGCGTTCTTTGCCGGCCGCTCGATGGTGACCTTGGAGACATTCGCATTCTTGAGCTTGGACAGCAAAAAGCTACGCACCTTGTGATCTTCGGTGAGTTTCTCCGGGAAGCTTTTGCTGTTGGCGTACCACCGCGACGTCCAGGCACGCGAGACGCCAAGGCGGAAGCCGGTCGGGTTGATCTTCTGACCCATGACGACCTCTAGTTTCCGACCGTCACGTGAATGTGACAGGTTTGTTTGTTGAGACGCGCACCACGGCCCTTCGCGCGTGCCATGAATCGGCGCATCACGAGGCCTTTGTCGACATAGATCGACTTGACCTTCAGTTCATCGATATCGGCACCGTCGTTGTGTTCGGCATTGGCAATCGCCGACTCGATGACTTTCTTGATGATCACTGCGGACTTCTTGTGGCTGAAAGTCAACAGATTCAGCGCCCTCGCGACTGGCAAGCCGCGCACCTGGTCGGCGACCAGTCGGCACTTCTGCGCCGATACCGGCGCGCCCTTGAGAAAAGCTACGGTTTGCATGTCATGGGCTCCTATTTCTTGCCGGCCTTCTTATCGGCCGGATGACCCTTGAACGTACGCGTGAGGGCGAACTCGCCGAGCTTGTGCCCGACCATCTGGTCGCTTACATACACCGGCACATGCGCCTTGCCGTTGTGCACGGCGATGGTCAAGCCAACGAAGTCCGGTGTGATGGTCGATCGGCGCGACCAGGTCTTGATGGGCTTCTTGTCGTTCTTGGCCAAAGCGGCTTCCACTTTCTTCGCCAGATGCGCATCGACGAACGGGCCCTTTTTGATCGAACGAGCCATGATGCCTTACCCCTTCTTGCTGGCATGGCGCTTGCGCACGATCATGCCGTCGGTTCGTTTGTTACTGCGTGTTTTGAGCCCCTTGGCCTTCTGGCCCCACGGCGACACGGGATGATGCCGCCCCCCGCCACCGTTGGTGCGACCGCCCATCGGGTGATCGACCGGGTTCATCGAGATGCCACGCACCGTCGGCCGGATACCACGCCAGCGATTGGCGCCCGCCTTGCCGATCACGCGCAGCGAGTGCTCGCCGTTGCCAACCTCGCCGATCGCGGCGCGGCAGTCGACGTGCACTTTGCGGACTTCGCCAGAACGAAGGCGGATCTGTGCATACAGCCCCTCGCGCGCCATCAGCTGAACAGAGGTGCCGGCGGAGCGCGCCAACTGTGCCCCCTTGCCGGGTTGCAGTTCGATGGCGTGAATCGTCGTTCCAACTGGAATGTTGCGGATCGGCAGCACATTGCCAGGCTTGATCGGTGCCTCCGGTCCGCTCATGATCGCGTCACCCGCAGCAACACCCTTGGGGGCAAGGATGTAGCGCCGCTCGCCGTCGGCGTAAAGAACAAGCGCGATATTGGCGGAGCGGTTCGGGTCGTATTCGAGACGCTCAACCTTGGCTGGAATGCCATCCTTGTTGCGACGGAAGTCGATGATGCGATAGTGGTGCTTGTGACCGCCGCCCTTGTGTCGCGTCGTGATATGACCGTTGTTGTTGCGGCCCGATCCGCGCTTCTGCGCCACCAGGAGTGGAGCATACGGTTCGCCCTTGTGCAGATCCGGGCTGACCACCTTGACCATCGAGCGGCGCCCGGGCGAGGTGGGTTTGACCTTGATGAGAGCCATGGGTCAGGCCTCCCCTCCGAAGTTAATTTCCTGGCCAGGTTTCAGTGAGACATAGGCCCGACGGCTCGAACTACGACGGCCGAACCGCTGCCCAAAGCGCTTGACCTTTCCTGGGCGATTCAGCAGGCTGACCTTTTCCACCTGTACCTTGAACAGAAGTTCGACCGCAGCCTTTACCTCCGGTTTCGTTGCGTCATGGAGAACTTCAAAGACGACCTGCTCGTTGCGCTCGGCGACGAAGGTGCTTTTCTCGGAAATCACCGGCGCGACCAACACAGTCATCAAACGCTGCTGATTCATTGGTAAGACTCCTCGATCTTGGCAACGGCGGCCTTCGTCATGATGACCCTGCTGAAGGAAATCAGGCTGACCGGATCGACGTTGTGGGCCGCGACGACAGCCACATTCGGAAGGTTGCGCGCCGCGAGGTAGAGGTTGTCATCCACCGCGTCGGTGACGATCAGCGCTTCCTTGACCCCCATGCTGCGCAAGGCGGCAGCCATCAGTTTCGTCTTGGGCGCCTGGACCGAGAAGCCATCGACGACATGGAGCCGACCTTCGCGCGCGAGCTGCGACAGGATGGACGCCATGCCGGCACGGTACATCTTGCGGTTCAGCTTCTGCGAGAAATTCTCGTCGGGCTTGTTGGGGAAGGCGCGGCCGCCACCTCGCCAGAGCGGGCTCGAGGTCATACCAGCACGAGCATTGCCGGTGCCCTTCTGCCGCCACGGCTTTTTGGTTGAGTGGCGTACTTCTGCCCGCGTGAGCTGGGCACGATTGCCACTTCGTCCGTTGGCCTGATAGGCAACGACGACCTGATGAATCAGCGCTTCGTTGTACTCGCGTGCGAACACGGCATCGGAGGCGGTCAATGTTGCTTGCGCCTTGCCTTCCGCATTGATGACTTGCAGGTCCATGGTCAGTTCCTCACCGTAGGACGCACGATCACGTGGCCGCCAGCGGCCCCGGGAATCGCACCGGACACGAGCAGAAGGCCGCGATCGGTGTCCACGCGCACGATCTTGAGGCACTGTACCGTGCGCTGTGCGTTGCCGTACTGGCCCGCCATGCGCTTGCCGGGAAACACCCGGCCCGGGTCCTGCGCCATGCCGATCGAGCCCGGCGCCCGTGTCGTCACCGAGTTACCGTGCGAAGCCCGGTTCGAGCTGAAATTGTGTCGCCGGATGACACCGGAGAAACCGCGCCCCTTCGTGGTGCCCGTCACGTCGACCTCCTGGCCGACCTTGAACACATTGATGTCGATGACGGAGCCGGGTTTCAGATCGCCTGCCTCGGTGCGAAACTCGCGCGTGATCGATCCTGCGGTCACGGCGGCCTTGGCGAGATGCCCGGCGGCCGGCTTGTTGACCCGCGAGGCACGACGTTCGCCAAAGGTTACCTGCACGCTGTCGTAACCGTCGGTCGCCACTGTCTTGACCTGCGACACCCGGTTGTTGCCGACATCAATGACGGTCACAGCAATGGCGGTGCCGTCTTCATTGAAGACGCGGGTCATACCGACCTTGCGTCCGATGAGTCCGAGACTCATATGTCACCTCTTCTTTCTTTGCCCGCCTTGCGACAGCGGGTGCCGGTTGCAATTGACCGGCGTGATGCAGCGGTTACTGGAGTTTGATTTCGACATCGACCCCCGCCGGAAGGTCGAGCTTCATCAGCTGATCGACCGTCTTGTCATTGGGATCGATGATGTCCATCAGACGGAGATGGGTGCGGATCTCGAACTGGTCGCGCGATGTCTTGTTGACATGGGGCGAACGCAGCACGTCGAACCGCTCGATACGGGTCGGCAGCGGAACCGGGCCACGGACAATTGCGCCGGAGCGCTTTGCCGTCTCAACGATTTCCGAAGCCGACTGGTCGATCAGCTTGTAATCGAAGGCTTTGAGACGGATGCGGATCTTCTGGTTTTGCACGATTCGTTCCGATCGCCGTTATTTCAGGATCTTGGAGACGACGCCTGCGCCGACGGTGCGGCCGCCTTCGCGGATGGCAAAGCGCAGCTTCTCC
>OGCL01000571.1_pt1 | contig 38621 bp, 25 predicted proteins | sample 1570041 | NCBI WGS metagenome assembly OGCL01 (sample SAMN06266162, study PRJEB24511) | hot springs metagenome | isolation source: Hot spring water | place: South Africa: Limpopo | collected 2015-06-22 | reverse complement strand
CCGCGGGCGGGTTGTTTCCTGGGAGGGGGTAGGGGCGCGGCGCCGCCGCGCCCCTACGCCCAAACCCTCCCGCGGGCGGGCTATGTTCACCTCAGAAACATGGATTATACCCATCTCAACCACTATGTCCCTCCGGTCAGCGAAGGGATGAGCGATGCCTGGAGGCGCTTGCTGGCCCATCTGGGCGAGTACACGGCGCTGGTGGTGCGCGCGCTGAATCTGCGACCCACTGCCGTAACCCTCCACGGGCAAACGGAGCAGCACCTGCTGGTGCGCATCTCGACGCCTGATGAGCACCTGATCCTGCGGATCGCTCCCGAAGATGACCTGGCGGCGCACGTCTTTTTTCTGCGCATGATGAGCGCCCAGAACCTGCCCGCAGCGCGGCTCATCCAGCGAGACCTGTCGTGTACCCTGGTGCCTTTTGCCTACACGCTGGAAACCTTTATGCCGGGCGTGCCCGCGGCGGCGCTGGGCGAGCCACACCTGCTGCGCGGCGCGGGGCGCCAGGCCGGGCGCGCCCTGCGGCGCATGCACCGAATCAGCACCCCCGGGGCGGGGCGCCCGCGCATAACGGGGCGCTGGCCGCAGATGAGCTGGCGCCAGGTGCTGCGGCGTATTGGTGAGCACGTCGCCCTGCCCCCTACCGATGCGCTGCTGTTCAGCGAGGCGGAACGCGCGGCCGTCGCCCTGCTGCTCGACGACGAGCGCCTGGAGGTGATCCGGCCTGTGCTGATGCACGGCGCCTTTGGCCCGGCGGTTGTGCGTTGCACTGCCGGAACCGGGGTGCATCTGGAGGCGATTGAGGAGCCGGGGCGCTGGGTAGGCGGTGATGGGTTGTGGGATCTGGCGTGCGGTCTGTGCCCGGTGTACCCCGAACCCTGGCGCGAGGGCTTGCTGGAGGGCTATGGGGCGGCCGGGCCGCTCTCGTCAACCGAGGAAGAGCGGCTGCCCCTCTTGCGCTTGCTCGCCAGTTTCTGGCTTGCCTCCTACCACTATATGCGCGCCCAACCCTACGAGGCAGCTCGTGACGATGCCCTGCGCTTGATTGAGATCCTGGTGGCTACCTGAGCCGGGGGCTCTGGTGGTTACGCGGCTGCGCCGCGCAACGACAAGATGAATATGGGTTTTTCTTGGGAGGGCTACGCCCTCTCAAACCCTCCCGGTGGGGAGGGCTTGCCGCCCCCACAGGCAGGGGAATGGGGAACCCCGGTTTCCCCGTATTTTCACATTAGGCCCCATGCGCGGAGCGCACAACGCGGAATGAAAATACGTGTTCTTGGGAGGGCGTAGCCCTCCCAAACCCTCCCGGTGGGGAGGGCTTGCCGCTCCCACAGGCAGGGGGATGGGGAAACCCGGTTTCCCCGTATTTTCACCTCAGTCATCCATGCGGCTGCGCCGCACAACGCCAGAATGAAAATATTATTGTTCTTGGGAAGGCTACGCCCTCCCAAACCCTCCCGGTGGGCCGGCTATTTTCACATCAGACAGGGGTGCGGAGCGCTACGGACCCACCCCGGGGAGTTGCAGATCGTGCCAGCACAACCCGATGTGCAGATCTACGCCAGCCTGGAGGACCTCCAGGCGGCGGCGGCGGAACGTGTGGCGACCGTGGCCGAGACGGCTGGGCAGACGCGGGGGCGAGTGCTGCTTGCGGTATCCGGGGGATCGGCGGCGCCGGGCCTGTTCGGGCGCCTGGCTACAGAGCCGCTGCGGAGCCGGGTGCCCTGGGAGCGGGTCAGCCTGATCTGGTGCGACGAGCGGCTCGTGCCTTTCAGCAGTCCCGACAGCAACTACCGCCTGACACGCGAGACCTTGCTGGCTCACGTGCCCATTCCATCGCTACAGGTGTACCCCGTTGCGACCTACTACGACGCTGCGCGCGCTGCCGAAGTGTACCACCAGCAGGTAGCGGCCCTGCTCGCGCTGCACGACGGCCAGATTGACGTCGCCGTGCTGGGCATGGGTCCCGACGGGCATACCGCCTCGCTCTTTCCGGGCTTTCCGCAGCTCGATGCGCCGCCCGATGTGTGGGCGTTGCCAGTGGAGGGTGCTCCGAAGCCGCCCTCTACTCGCGTGACGCTAAGCCCGGCGGCGTTGAACCGCGCCACCCTGGCGCTCTTTCTCGTCGCGGGGGCCGACAAAGCTCCAATGGTTCGCGCCGCCCTGCGGGGACCTTACGACCCCCATGCCATTCCCGCGCAGATCGTGCGCCCGCGCCACGGGGCCGTGGTGTGGATGCTCGATCACGAGGCGGCGGGGGCATTGTAAGGGTCCGCGGCTCCCCGCTGGCGGCCAGGCGGCCGGAGTGACCCGATTTCGCCACGTTCACCGCAGCCCCTTAATCCGGAAACAACTCGTCCATCTCTTCCTGGGCCGAGCGGGCCGGGCCGGGCGCTGGCGCCCCGCGGCGCGAGCCACGCCGTTCCATCGCGGCGTAGAACGCTGTGTCGTAGGGGCGCGTGCGAACCACCACGGGCATGGGTACCGCATGGCCGAGCACCAGGGCCTGCTGCTTGCTGTCGAGCGAAGCCAGCACTGCCCGCAGGCCCGCGCTGCCGCTCACCCCCGTAAACACCGCCTCGATATCACGTTCGTCGTTGAGCAAGGCAGTAACCCGTGTGCCGAGCTGGCTCAGCACCTCCGGGTCAATCGAGGAGGGCCGTTGATCCACCACCAGCAGCGTCACGCCATACTTGCGCAACTCGCGGGCAATCGTGCCGAAGATCGTCTGGCGCGCCGTGTGCGGGTTGAGGAACTTGTGGGCCTCCTCAATAGTGATCATCAGTGGACGAGGGCGGTCGGCCTGGTTCTGGCTCTGGATGGCGCGGTTGGTCTGCTCCACCCAGCGCCGGTGAATGCGCCGGGTGATGATGTTGGCCACCAGTACGTAAACCAGACTGTTGTCGTGGCGGCCGAACTCCAGCACCACGTGGCGTCCGGCGGCCAGGGCCTCGATCAACCGATCCACGGCGGAAAAATCGGCCCGCTCACGCACAAAGCTTAGCCGGGAGATACGGGCCAGTTTGCGTTTGAGCGCGCTGATCGCGCCTGCGTGGGCCCCGCTGCTCTCGGCGAACTCGCGGATCGCCTCGCTGTCCATGTCCAGCAAGGCCCGCAGCCAGCCCTCCTTGTAACGGTCGTAGAGCAGGTACGACGACTCGGTGGCCGTGCTACTCAGATTGAGTTCTTCCTCCAGCGCGATCACGTCCTCGACTTCGATCTGGTCCAGGCCGATCACCAGGTCGCCGTCGTAGGCCCGCCCCCGCGACGCCTCAGCATCAATGGTATAGACCAGCACCTCGCTGCCGAAGAGCTGGCGCAGACCCTTCACGAACGTCCCACCCTCCGACGGAGCGCCCCAGCCGTACTCGCTGTGCATGTCGAAGATCAGGTTACTGGCCGCATTGGCGAAGATCGTACCGCAGAGTAGCAGGCGGGTCAGAAAACTCTTGCCGGTGCCGCTCTTGCCGAAGATGCCGTTGGAGCGTTCAACGAGCCGTTCCAGGTTCAGGCACACCGGCACGTCCATATCCAGCGGGCGCCCGATTTCGAACGAGGCGCCGCCGGCCTGCCCGAACACACGCCCGAAATCCTCCGCATCGGCCTCGTACACCGGGGCGAAGTGCCGGGGAATGGTCTTCACCGGCAGCAAGGGTTGCTCGCTCTGCTCGAGGGGCAGCATCAGCCGCGGCATCAGTTCGAGGGTACCGTAAGTGGCCGTCCCGGCCAGCACCTCGTGGACGAAACGGTCACCGTCGGGTGGGTCGAGCAGCACCTCCTGGTTGGTTGACGCCAGTGTAACGTCGGTCACCATCGAGAAGAAGGCGTGCCGGTCGCCCTGGATTACCACAAACTTGCCGACGCGCATATCCTCGACGTTCGTGTGCGCGTCGAGCCGGGCCGTTAGCCCTTCGATGAGCGAGCCGCTGATAACGACGCCAAGGCGATTCCGGGATGACGGCATGGGGTTCTCCTCTGTGCATTGATGGTAGCACAAATATACCACACGCGAACAGAGTTCTACACCCCTCCAGTGATGCAGCATCATGAGGTATAATCAGCCATCTGCGCGCCGCGATGATCACCGCTGGCAACTATGAGCATCCCACGCTACGACGGCTACATCTTTGATCTGGACGGCACGCTCTACCTGGGTGACATCCCCCTGCCGGGGGCGGTGGAGGTGCTGGCGACCCTGCGGGCCGAGGGCCGGCGGGTGGCCTTTCTCTCGAACAATCCGACGAGGACCCGCGAGCAGTACGTCGCCAAATTGCGTGGGATGGGCCTGCAAGCCGAACTGGGCGAGGTGGTCAACTCGTCGCACGTGCTGGTGCAGTGGCTGCTGGAGCACGCGCCGGGGGCCACGCTCTTCGTCTGCGGCGAGGCCCCGTTGATCGGCGAGTTGACTGCAGCGGGCTTCCGGCTGAGTGAGCGCCCGGGTGAGGTTGACCTGGTGGTTGCCTCGTTCGACCGCACCTTCACCTACCACAAGCTCCAGGTAGCCTTCGACGCTATTCGCGCTGGCGCGCGCCTGGTGGCCACCAACCCCGACCGCTTCTGCCCGGTGCCCGGCGGCGGCGAGCCCGACGCAGCCGCGATTATCGCTGCCATCGAGGCATGCACCAGCACCAGGTGCGAGGTTAACGTTGGCAAGCCCTCGCCAATTATGGCCCGCACGGTCGGAGCCTTACTCCAACTCCCCCCCGAGCGCTGTCTCATCGTCGGCGACCGGCTGATGACCGATATCGCTATGGGCACTGGCGCGGGTATGGCCACTGCCCTGGTGCTTACCGGCGACAGCAAACGCGCCGATCTGCCCGGCTCGCCCGTCCAGCCTACGTATGTGATTGAAAGCCTTCTGGAGTTACTGAGGTGAACATACGGGGAAACCGGGTTGCCCCATCCCCCTGCCTGTGGGGGCGCCAGCCGCTCCCAACAGCGGTTGGGACATGGGGAAACCGGTTTCCCCAACCCCCTCCGTACTGTGAACATACGGGGAAACCGGGTTTCCCCGTCCCCCTGCCTGTGGGGGCGCCAGCCGCTCTCAACAGCGGTTGGGACATGGGGAAACCGGGTTTCCCCAACCCCCTCCGTACCGTGAACATACGGGGAAGCCGGGTTTCCCCATCCCCCTGCCTGTGGGGGCGCCAGCCGCTCCCAACCGCGGTTGGGAAATGGGGAAACCGGGTTTCCCCACGCCCCTGCCCATCGGTGTGCCGGGTGACCCCACCAGTTAGTTGGGGTATCGGGAAACCGGGTTTTCCCGCGCCCCTCCCGGCGGGGAGGGTTCGCAGCGTTTCGCCCCCCTCCAGAGGAGCCCGGTTCCTTCCCCCGCTGGAGGAGAGGCCGACGACACCAGAGTTCCCGCTCTTCACGGCAGTCGGGGCAAAATGCTCTTGACTCTGGTTACATCCCGGATCTACACTAAGGAAAATCTACTGAATGATGAGGAGATGCCATGACCACCGCGCGTTCTCTAAGACAACCGCCGCAAGGGCAGCTTCCCCACTTCGTCGCCGGTGACATGGCATCGGAGGCGGGACTGGCGGCTGCTATGCGCGCGCTCCTGCTGCTGAGCGAAGCGAGCGCTGCCGCGGACCCTCTGCTTGCGCGCCTGACCGATGAAGAGTTTGCCCTGTTGCGCGCCTCGCTCGTGCGTCTCAATGCGATCGAATTGACCAGCGCCGCCTGAGATGAACATATGGGGAAACCGGGTTTCCCCACGTTCCTGCCTGTGGAGGTGGCAAGCTCTCCGCAGGGGGAGGGTTCGGGAGGGCGAAGCCCTCCCGAATCTGCTTGTCTGGCGGCGTGCCGGCTGCCCCTACACACCTCCACGCCTCTACCCACGCGGCCCTGCTTATTGCGCAGGGCGAGCCACGAAACTGAAGCTGATCTTCACATCGTCCTCGGCCCGTAGCACTCCCGCGATATCCGGTGGATCGAAGCCAAAATCGGTCATCTTGATCTGCGTCTCAGCCACACCGCGCATCGTTTCGCCATCAATCGCGCCGGTCACGGTGAATATTGCCGGCCTGGTCACGTCACGAACGGTCAGGTCGCCGGTGATGGTCAGGGTTACCTCTTCGCCAGAAGTGTAGGTGTCAGGAAGACCTTCGATTGTCGTCGGGGTGAAGGTCGCCAGTGGATAGCGTGCCGATTCGAGCCAGCGGTCGCGAATGGCATTGTCACGGCGCGGGCTGTCCGAGGTGAAGGTGCTGATGTCGATGGTGAGAGTGCCCACACTGCTGTTGCGCGGGTTGGTCTGGTCGAAGCGCACTTCACCATTGACCTGCTGTGTGCGGCCTACGGCAATCGCGTAGCGGTTGTTCTGATTGAGGAAGGTCTCACCGACCTCATACGTCACTTCCGACTCCTCGGGAATGATGCGAAACACAACTACGCCAGTGCCAGCCGGGGCGGCAGGAGTCGTTGCCGCGCCAGTGGTCGCGGGTACAGTGGCCCCGGTGGCGGGGGCGGGAGCGGTGGTGGGCGCCGTGGTCGGAGCGGGGGCGCCCGTGGGCGCTTCGGTGGGAGTCTGAGCGGCCGGGGCGGCGCAGGCGGCCAGCACGCCGGCGAGCAGAAGCGCGACAAGCACTCGTTGCAGCATAGGGCATTCTCCTGATACCTGCGCCAGCGCCGTGAACGCTCGTTGTTCGGGCGACGACGCGCTTCTCCCGGAAACGCCGCGGCATCGGCGACGCGGCCTCAATTCAGGGTACGGCACTTGAAGGTTTAGCGTCAAATGAGTGTTTGGTGAGAGGAGCAGGCGGTTCTGAATGTCCATTCGCACCCGTTACGGCCCGATGGTATACTCAAAACGGATGACCTTGAACCTGTCGCTGTTCGCCGTGGTTCCGAACCTTCGCATACAGCGCGGCGCGGAGCCACTGGATCACTCCTGATATTTGTGTTCGGGTATGGTGACACCATCGAGAACGGGTGATGTAATTATTAGCGTCAATCGGACGACGCGGCGGCGCCGGTTGTACTGGACGTTGGGCAATCTCCTGGCGGTTGCCGGGGTGTACCTGCTGCTCTACGTGGGCGGGGTGTACGCGGAGATTGCCTACCACCGCATGGCTGCCCGTGGCGACAGTGACATTGCTGCGCCGCGGGTGCTCATGGGTGGCGCTGCTGGTCGGGCCGATGTCGGTGTGGTCGGCGCGCCTGCGGTTTTGCCGCAGGCGTCACCCGGGGCTCTGCCCGCCTTTGAGGCGTCGGTGCTTGGCGGTGAGAGCGCGGCGCAGCCCTCGCGTGACGCCGTGGAGGCTCGCCCTGCCCTGGTCGAGCGCGTTGTTATCCCCAGCATCAAGGTTGACTCGAAGGTGATCGAGGTCGGGTGGGAAGTCGTAGAGCAGGATGGCCAGCAGGTGGCTGTGTGGCAGGTGGCTGAATACGCCGTCGGGCAACACCGGGATTCGGCCAACCCCGGTGAAGGCGGCAATATCGTGCTGGCCGGTCACGTCGGCGGGTACGGCAAGGTGTTCCGCGACCTCTTCTACGTGCGGCCCGGCGAGCCGGTGGTGCTCTACAGCGAGGGGCGGCAATTTCTCTACACGGTCAAGGAACGCCTGGTAGTGACCGAAGAGGGCGCGCCGCCTGAGCAGCGCGCCGAGAACGCGCGCCTGATCGCCCCAACCGACTATGAGGTCGTAACCCTGGTGACGTGCTGGCCGCTCACCGGTCCTCAGAAGTACACCCAGCGCGTGATCATTCGCGCCGTGCCCTATACCGCGGAGGCGCCGCCGGTTGGCGACGTGGCCCATCAGACGCCGCGGTGATCGGAAGGGTGCAACCCCCCGCAAGACTGGCGCGCAACGGTCATACCGGAAGGCTGGACCGTACCTGAGCGGCATTACCGCATCCGGCGGCCCCGTTGCAACCGCCCCCGCCAGGGGCGCAGCGGCAGCAGCCGTGGGCGGCGCGGTTCAGCGCCGATCCGCTCATTCACCAGCGAGAGTTGTTCCATCAAGATCTGCGCGATCTGCCTGGCGCCGTCTCGCGGCACCGCCCCTTCCAGACGCTGCACCGTGTCGGTGTAGCGTTGTGGTTCCTCCAGCTCACGCACCGCGCCGAGGATGCGCTCATTGGTGGGGCAGAAGAGGCCCAGTTCGTAGTTGAGCACGAAGTCAATATTGCCCCGCTCCTGCATGCCCACTGCTTCGGTGACGATCACCGGCTTGCGCATGACCAGGGCCTCCATCAACGTCCCCGGGCCGGCCTTGGTCACAACCAGGTCGCTCGCCGCCATCAGGGCTTCCATGTTGTCTACGAACCCGTAGATGTGGCTGTACGGTGAACCGTGGCGGCGCTGTAGTTCATCGTACACGGCGCGGTTCTTGCCTGTGACCACCAGCAATTGCTTTTCAGGAAAGGCGCGCTCCAACTCCACCACCAGCTCACCCAGCCGCCCCGAGCCGACTCCGCCAGCGGTGAGCAGGATGGTAAACCGCTCGTCCAGCCCCAACTGCCGGCGGGTTTCGGAGCGCGGCGTGATGTAATTGGCGAACTTGGGGTGGACAGGGAACCCCGTGCGGCGCAGCTTGGAGGGCCGCATCCCGCGCCGGTACATAATCCGGTAGGCTTCGTCAGTCGGCACCAGGGCCAGATCGACGCCGGGGTACGTCCACGAGGCGTGCAGGCTCACCAGGTCGGTCACCACGGTAACCACCCGAAAGGGCAGCCGGCGCGTTTGTCGCGCTGCCACAACCAGACGGTGAACCAGCGGGTGGGTGGAGACCACCAGGCGGGGCTGGCGCTCGAGCAGGAGACGTACCAGGTTGCGGCGCGCCGTCAGAAAGACCAGGCGCGAGAGCACATCCACGGTGCGGGTGGTGTTGGTGAGTTGAAAGGTCAGATCGTACAGCCGTAGCCAGCGTGTCGAGAGCCGCTCGTAATGTTCGGGCGCGCCGCGCACGCCCGGAAAGTCGGTCAGGCGCAGAATATCGTCAATGGACCAGGAGAGCGCATTGCCGCTGGCCTCGTCCAGTCCGGCGCTGATGGCAACAGCGGCGCTGCGGTGCCCGCCACCCGTGTCCGAGATCGCAAAAAGCACGTCTACCGAGCCACTCATAGACCTTCCTCAGGCAGGGGTCCGTAACGCGGGTATTCGGCTTGCTGCTCAGCCCCTCCCTGGCCCGCCCCGCTCGGAGAGAGAGCCAGGCGCCTTCACCGGCGCGGGGAGATGGAACGGGGCAGCAGTGCCGGGGCGCCATGTTCACGGACCACTCAATGGTAACGCCGATGGTTGAAATCGCTGATCACCTTCTCCGCGATGACCGCGGCGGCGCGGGGCCGGCCGACACAGCGGGCATTCTCGCGCATCTCGGCCAGCAATCGGGGCCGGTTGAGCAACCGCTCCACAGTTGCCGGCACCGACTCGGCCATTCGCAACTGAACCCCGGCGCAGGAACGAACAACGTAGTCGGCGTTCCACTCCTCGTGCCCGGGTATGGGATCAATCACCACCAGCGGGACGCCACGCGCCAGCACCTCACTCACGATCAACCCGCCTGCCTTGGTGATCACTAGATCGCTGGCAATGATCAGGTCATCGACAAAATTGACATACCCGTACAGCCGGAGATTCAGACGGGGTGTGGAACGCTCCTCGGCAAGGTGCTCCACCAGAGTCGGGTTGCGTCCCGCCACAACGATAAGCGTGGCCTCGACCTCACTGCGCTTGAGACCCTGCACGATCACCCGCACGTGTTCATCGTCCACCCCGCCGCCAAAGAGGGTGATGATCCGCCCCTCCACCGGCAGGCCGTAGCGGGTGCGAATCTCCACCGGGTCCTTGGGTTCGGCGATCTGCGGATCGACTGGAATACCACTGACGCAGATCTGCCTGGCGCTCACCCCGCGGGCGATCAACTGGTCGCGGGTCTGCGTATCGCCGACGAAATAGCCGTCAATCTCGGTATAGGTCCAGAACGTATGGGCGGCATAATCGGTGATGACACAATAGATCGGCTGGGTCAACTGCGCGCTGCGCCGGTAGCGCACCAGCAGCTCCATGGGTAAAAAGTGGGTGCAGATGATCACCTGCGGAAGAAAGGCCCGCAACAGATCCTTCAGCCCGGTGGTGCCGATGCTCTCGACGATCCGGCGCAGGTTATTGGTAAACTCGGCCAGATTGGGGTCTACATTACTCTGGGTGTAAAAATAGCCCCAGACCAGGGGCGCGCGGTCGGTCAGTTCCAGATACGAGCGGGCGTAAGCGACCCGAAACAGACGTGAGGTGTGGTCGAGCACGTCTTCCACCCGCACCTCGCCGGGCTGACGACGGGCAAAGGCAGCAGCCAGTGCCTCGGCGGCTCGCTTGTGGCCGGTACCAACAGAGGCGTGAAGCAACAACACTCGAGGCATGCGCGTGGTCCTGGAGGTGACGGACAGGTAACGGTGCAACCGCACCCATCGTACCACGTTTTTGCATCGGCTGGCGCTCACTCCTGAGAGCGCGGGCAGTTTGCCCTCGAACGCCAGGGAGGACGGGACACCAACGCCATATGAACACTCCGCAAGGAGCGCCGCGTTACAGCCCGCCCGGGCGCCCTGAGCGACGACCTGCAACCCGAAATCTACAATCTCAAATGCTAAAAGACGCCTGCGCTCCCGGGGTGACGCCTTACCCCACATGTGAACACGTACTGGCGATCCGGCCATTGACGTGGCCCCATCGCGGTGCTACAATGCCCCCGCCTTTAATGCAGCCCTGTGAGGCTGTGAAGGAGCAATGCAATGGCCGGATCATCGCGCGCCGGCGTGGCCTCTACCTACGGTTCCCCGCTTTTCGGGGCGTGGGTCTTTTTTTGTCCCGCGCGCTTACTTTGGGGACGGGGAAACCTCATCGGGGATAGCGTTTGTTGCAGAGCGCATCAGGAAGCCATGGCTGTCGCAAGTCCTCACCCCCCGGCTCTGAGCGGGAGAGGGAGAGTCCACATGGGGCGTCCCTAAGCCCGTTCCCCCCTCTCCCTGGCGGGCTGTGCATTACCCACAAGTTGGGAGGGGGGCGGGGGGTGAGGACAAAGCCGCCTGAGTTGCCCTCAACCGCTCTGTGGGTCCGTAGGATCGCTGGCGCTCAGGTGTGGGCAGGTCCTCACCCCCCCTTCCCCCCTCTCCACCTACGGTGGAGAGGGGGGCGGGAGCAGGCTGATCCTCCCGCTCCAGCTCGGCTAGCGCGGGGGGCAGGGGGGAAGATCCTCCCCCTCTCCCGCTCAGGGAGAGGGGGACAGGGGGGTGAGGACAAAGCCGCCGTGGCCCAAAAAACTCTACCCCTGAAAGAAAGGGGAACCCCGAGTTGCCCATCCCCCAACCGGTGGTGGGGGTGCCTGACGCCCCGGCAGGCAGGGGCGTGGGGAACCCCGGGTTCCCCATATGTTCACGTTAAATGTCCAGGGGCAATTAACCAATGAGCGAACAGAAGCAGATCATGACCGCCGACGAGATCCGGCGCGCGCTGGTGCGCATCGCCCACGAGATTGACGAGCGCAATGGCGGTCTCGCCGATGTGGTGCTGGTGGGCATTCGCCGGCGCGGGGCGCCGCTGGCCGAGCGTATCGCCGCGGCGATCGCCGATTTCGAGGGCCTGCGCGTGCCGGTGGGGTATCTCGATATTACCCTCTACCGCGATGATCTGAAGCTGCGCGGCCCTGTGCCCCTGGTGCGTAAAACCGATATCCAGACCGATATTACCGGCAAAGTGGTTGTGCTGGTGGACGATGTGCTCTACACCGGTCGCACCGTGCGCGCCGCGCTCGATGCGCTGACCGATCTGGGGCGCCCGGATCGTATTCAACTGGCGGTACTGGTGGACCGGGGGCACCGCGAGTTGCCCATTCGGGCCGATTTTGTAGGCAAGAACGTGCCGACCGCGCGCGCCGAGCGGATCGAGGTGCATCTGCGCGAGGCCGGCGATGAGGCTGATGAAGTGGTGATCGTGCGCCCCCGGTAGACGGCTAGAGCGCCGCAGGAAATGGCAGTAACGGTATGGCACCATCCTCGACGGAACACCCTCGCCGCCGCCACGCGATTGATCTGGACGATTTTTCATCAACCGAGATCGAGGAGATCCTCACGACGGCTGAGAGCATGAAGGAAGTGCTCTCCCGCGAGATCAAGCAGGTACCGGCCCTGCGCGGGCGCACCATTGTGAATATGTTCTACGAAGATAGCACCCGCACGCGCATCTCGTTCGAGCTGGCCGCCCGCGCCCTCTCGGCGAATATCGTCAACTTCAGCGCCCGCGGGAGCAGCGTCGAGAAGGGCGAGTCTCTGGTTGACACTGTGCGCACACTCCAGGCCCTGGGCGCCGATATTGTGGTGATCCGCCACAGCCAGGCTGGCGCCCCGTACCTGGTGGCCCGGCACTTCCGCGGCTCGGTGATCAACGCCGGCGACGGGCGCCACGCCCACCCCACCCAGGCGTTGCTCGATCTCTTCACCATTCGCGAACGCCTCGGCCAGATCCACGGCGTCCACGTGCTCATCCTCGGCGACATTATCCATAGCCGCGTGGCCCGCTCAAATCTCTGGGGCCTCACACGCATGGGCGCCCGGGTGACCCTCTGCGGGCCGGCGACGCTGCTCGGCCCGCCGGCCTACTGGACGGCGACCTGGCCGGAGGTGAGGGTCTCCTATCATCTCGACGAGGTGTTGAGCAGCGCCGATGTGGTGATGGCCCTGCGCTTGCAGAAAGAGCGACAGCAGGCCGGTCTGCTGCCGTCGTTGCGCGAGTATACCCGGCTGTACGGGCTGAACCCCGAACGGCTGGCGCGGCTTGGCGAACGTGTGTTGATCATGCACCCTGGCCCGATGAATGAGGGCGTCGAGATCTCACCCGAGGCCGCGACCGCTCCAAATGCGGTCATCGAAGAGCAGGTGACCAACGGCGTCGCCGTGCGGATGGCCCTGTTGTACCGCCTGGCAGGATAACCGGTCGAACCCGCTCCACAACGAGGTCCTATGCGCTATCTGATCAGGAATGGCTCCATCATCGATCCGACGCAGCGGGTTGCCACGGTGGGAGATGTGCTGGTGACCGACGGCAAGGTAGAGCGTCTCTTCGAGATCGCCGACCGGGCCGCGGAGCAGCACATGGTGGGTGACGATGTTGAGATCATTGATGCCCGCGGGGCGGTGGTGGCGCCAGGCTTCACCGATCTCCACGCCTACCTGCGCCAGCCGGGCGAAGAGCACAAAGAGACCATAGCCAGCGGCACCCTGGCCGCAGCCCACGGTGGCTTCACCACTGTCTGCGCTATGCCCACGGTTTATCCCACCCACGATACCGCAGCGACGGTGCGTCTGGTGCAGGAGCTGGCCCGCCGCGAAGGTCACGTGCACGTTGATGTTGTAGGCGCGCTAACCGTGGGCCGTGAGGGGCGCGCGCTGGCCGACCTGGCCGAACTGGCCGAGGCCGGGTGTATCGCCTTCAGTGATGGCGATCGAGCATTGAGCGACAGCGCGTTGATGCGGCATGCGCTGACCTATGCCGCTGCCCTGGGCTTACCGGTGATGAGCCTGGGCCAGGAAGCGCGGTTGAGCGCCGGCTGGGCCATGCACGAAGGCGCAGTGAGCACGCGCCTGGGGTTGCCAGGCTTCCCCGCCGCCGCCGAAGAGGCGCTGATCGCCCGGGACATTGCCCTGGCCGAACTGACCGGTGCCCATCTGCACATCTGCCAGGTGAGTACCGCGGGTGGCGTGAGCCTCATTCGCGCCGCCAGGGCCCGCGGCGTGCGCGTTACCGCCGACGTGTCGCCGCACCATCTGACGCTCACCGATCGCTGGGTGCTGGGCAGCCTTGCCGCGCACGATCCACCGCCGCCTCCCCAGTCCCGGCCAGGCCGCAAGCGCAGCCCGCACCCCGAGCTGGGCCTGCCGTCCTGGTTCGACGCCACCCGCCTGCCGCCCTACGACCCGAGCACCCGTGTCTGCCCACCGCTGCGGACCGAGGAAGACCTGGAGGCCCTGGCCGAGGGACTGCGCGACGGCACTATTGACGCCATTGCCACCGGCCACAGCCCTCAATCGCGGGTTGAAAAGGAGTGCGAATACGGACTGGCCGCGCCCGGCATCAGCGGCCTGGAGACGGCCCTGGCCCTGGTGCTCTCGCTGGTGCATCGTGGCGAGATGGACCTGGTGGATCTCGTTGCCAGGCTGACGGAAGGACCCGCCCAGGTACTCGACCGTTCCCCGGCCACGTTGCGCCCCGGCGCACGCGCCGACATCGTCATCTTTGATCCCGATGCCACCTGGACGGTGGACGCGACGCGCTTCGTCTCGCGAGGCCAGAATACCCCTCTGCACGGCCAGCGCCTCAAGGGCCAGGTACTGCTGACCATGGCTGGCGGTCGCATCGTCTTCCGCCGAGACCGCGCTGGCACGCCCGAAGCCGCGCCGGCGCCTTAAGAGGCCGTCCGAAAAGGCGTCATCGCGGCTGTGCCGCACCCTGACCGGGTGAACTTTTTTCCGGGAGGGTCTGCCATCCCACAGGCGGGGGTGGGGGAAACCTGGTTGCCCCTTGCCTCGGGGGGGAGGCAACCGGACTCCTCCCTCCAGCGACTCTCAGGGAGAGAGTTTTTTTGCGGATCGCATCAGGACGCTACCTGTGAAAGCCCCCCGGTGGGGGAGGCTTGTCACCAATCAACGCCCTGTTAATATTGGACAGCGAGAAAGCTGATCAGTCCAGTAACTCTTTACAATATAACAGGATTCGAAGCGACTTTCTGCCTTTATAATGCGATAAAAACCTCAACCCCCCCTTGAACTTGACAAGCCCGGAAAAGGTGTGTTACCTTACCGAATAATCTGTATCCAGTAGCGTGTGACAGGCGCAGAACAGGGTTTGGGAGTCGCACTCCGCCCCTGTCCGGGGGAGGAGTCAGGAGGGCCTGGCTCTCGCGGGGCCCGTCGCTTCCCGGCCCCCCAGCCGGGGCGAAAGATCTTTCGCCCCACCGGGGTTCCCCCTTGCCCCGGGCCAGCGGTTAAAGCGCAGCCGTACACCGCTCTGAAGCGCAGGTTGTTTCCCTGGATTGCTTAAGGAGGTCAACGTGAGCCAGCAACGGATCTGGTCCTTAATGGCCGCCGTGCTCGTCGGCGCAATCGCGCTGGCGGCATGTGGCGGCGCTCCCCCGGCACAGGCTCCCACCACAGCGCCGGCCACCACGGCGCCGGCCTCGCCCACGGCGGCGGTTGCAGCCACCGCGGCTCCTGCGCCCACCGCGGCGCCCACGCCCAGCGCCGGACGCGGCGCCGGTGATACGCTGCGTATTCTCTACTGGCAGGCGCCCACCATTCTTAATAACCACCTGGCCGTCGGAACCAAAGACGTTGATGCCTCGCGGCTGATCCTTGAGCCGCTGGCAGCGATTGATCCTGAGGGCAACTTCGTGCCCATGCTGGCCGAGGAGATCCCTACCGTCGAAAATGGCGGCGTGGCCCAGGATTTCACCTCGATCACTTGGAAGCTGCGCAAAGATGTGCAGTGGTCCGATGGCAGCCCGTTCACCGCCGCCGATGTGGTGTTTACGTATGAATACTGCGCTGATCCCAAGACGGCGTGTACGAGCGTCGCGGCCTTCCGTGGCATCAAGACGGTTGAGGCGCTGGACGAGTATACGGTCAAGGTGACCTGGGAGGCGCCCAACAGCTATCCCTACCAGGTGTTTACCAGCCAGCGCGGGGCGATTATTCAGAAGGCTCAGTTTGAGGACTGCGTCGGTGAAGCCGCCTCGACCGCGGCGGATTGCCAGGCTGCCAATCTGGCGCCGATTGGCACCGGTCCCTACAAGCTGGTCGAGTTTAAACCCGGCGACGTGGTGATTTACGAACTGAACGAACGCTACCGCGACCCCGACAAGCCCTTCTTCAAGCGAGTGGAGCTTAAGGGCGGCGGCGACGCCCCCTCAGCGGCGCGCGCTGTCTTGCAAGCTGGCGAGGTAGACTGGGCCTGGAACTTGCAGGTAGAGGCCGCCGTGTTGCAGCAGTTGGCCAGCCAGGGCGGCCAGGGCAACCTGGTTACGTACAACACGGCCAATGTCGAACGGCTGCTGATCAACTTCACCAACCCCGACCCGGCCCTCGGCGACGAGCGCGGCCAGCTCAGCCAGCCGCATCCCTTCCTGACCGACCTGAAGGTGCGTCAGGCCCTGGCCCTGGCAATTGATCGCAAAGCCATCGCCGAGCAGCTCTACGGCCCGTCCGGCTATCCGACCTGCACCTTTCTCTGGTACCCGCCGTTTGCCGAAAGCATCGCCGATATCTTTAAGGATTGCGATCAGGATATCGATGAGGCCAACCGGTTGCTCGACGAGGCCGGCTGGACGCGCGGCGCTGATGGCATTCGGGTGAAGAATGGCGTGCGCCTCAGCCTGCTCTTCCAGACCAGCGTCAACACCCTGCGCCAGAAGACCCAGGAGTTGATCAAGGCTAACTGGGCCGAGATTGGCGTGGAGACGGAACTGAAGAGCGTGGACGGGAGCGTGTTCTTCGGCAGTGATCCGGGCAACCCCGACAATATTGGCCACTTCTTCGCCGATATCCAGATGTACACCACCGGCGCTCCCGAACCGGACCCGACGGCGCATCTGTGCGGCTGGGTCTCCAGCGCGGCATCGCAAAAAGAGAACGAGTGGCGCGGCACCAACAATATGCGCTGGCAGAATACCGAGTACGATGCGCTCTGCGACCAGCTCCGCGCCGAGCTTGATCCCGACAAGCGGGTGGAGATCGCCCGCCAGATGGACGCGCTGATCGTCAGCGATGTGGCCATGATCCCACTGGTGGCGCGCCCGCGCGTTGCCGGCGCCAGCAAGGATCTCCAGGGCTACAACCCCTCCGGCTGGGACTCGGAGTTGTGGGACGTTGCCAACTGGTACAAGTGACGGTCGCAGGGTGTGGGAGGGCGCAGCCCTCCCACACCTCGCTGCACGGCGTATTGGGGAATGAGGGTTTCTCCCGGCCCCTGCCGGAGGAAGGTGTGGGAGCGCGCGGCTATGCCAGAAATCTTCGTGTTCGTTCCCGTGGCGTATGGCCTGACCGCCCGGGGCCTATCACCGCGACAATGTACAGTTTCAAGCACACGGATTCTTCATGGGTCGTTACATCCTCCGCCGCCTGATCTTTGCCGTGCCCACCCTGCTGGGCATCAGCCTGGTGATCTTCGCTATCCTCGCCCTCGCCCCGGGTGACCCGTTGGCGCAGTTCGCCGCCGATCCCTCGGTGCCGCCCGAGGCGCGCGAGCAGATCCGCGAGAGCCTGGGGCTGAACGACCCGTGGTACATCCGCTACTTCAAATGGCTGACCGCGCTGTTCCGGGGCGATTGGGGCTACTCCTTCGCCAGTCGCGTCCCCGTGCTGGACCTGATCGCCCAGCGTCTGCCCCAGACCCTGCAGGTGGTCGGGGTGGCCTATCTGGTCTCCATTCTTATTGCCATCCCCATCGGCATTATCTCGGCTGTGCGGCCCTACTCGCTCTTCGATAACCTGGCCACGACCTTCGCCTTCATCGGCTTCTCAGTGCCGACCTTCTTCACCGGCCTGGTGCTCATCCTGATCTTCTCCGTGCGCCTGAACGCGCTGCCCTTTATCTACGACTCGACGCTGCGCGTAACCGATTGGGAGACCTTTGTGCGCCAGGTACGCCAGATGATCATGCCGGTGACAGTGCTGGCCCTGTTCCAGACCGGCTCGCTCACCCGCTTCGTGCGCGCCGCTATGATGGAAAACCTGCCCGCGGATTATGCCCGCACCGCGCGAGCCAAAGGTCTCAGCGAGCAGGTGGTGGTGTTACGGCACGTGTTTCGCAACAGTATGATCCCCGTGGTTACCCTGCTGGCCCTGGGCGTGCCGACCATCTTCACCGGCGCGATTGTGACCGAACAGATCTTTCGCATTAATGGCATCGGGGAGTTACTGATCAAGTCGATCCAGAACTCTGACACGCCGGTGGTGATGGCGATTACGTTCATTTTTGCGGTGCTGGTGGTGTTTTTTAATTTGATTGCTGATGTTCTGTATGGTGTTCTTGACCCGCGGATACGCTACGACTAACGCGAACAGTGGGGAAAGCGGGTTTCCCCACGCTCCTCCCCCTGGGGAGGGTTTGGGAGGGCTGCGCCCTCCCAGGAGCACGTAGCGTTGTGCGGCGCAGCCGCATGGGTCTTCACGCGAAGAATGGGAAACCCGGGGTTCCCTGCGCTCCTGCCCGCGTGGGCGACTGCCATCAACACACATTGCAGGAACGAACATGTCGGAAGCGAACCCATCCGTTGGAAACACCTCGGCGGCGCCCACGACGCTGGGAGGCGCGACGCTCGCGGAGGTAGCGCGGCCACGGCGCTCGTTGTGGAGTGATGCCTGGCGACGCTTTCGCCGCCACCGTATGGCCGTGGCCGGCGCGGTGGTGTTCCTGCTCCTGGCTATCGGGGTCATCGCCGGCCCCGTGGTCTGGCACGGCGATCCCCGCAAGATTGACTTTGCACGCAGCCTGCAGCCGCCGAGCCGGGTGCATCCGATGGGTACCGACGATCTGGGTCGCGATGTGCTTGCGCGGGTGATGCTCGGCGGTCGCGTGTCGCTGTCGGTCGGTATGGCGGCGATGCTGATCGCAACGACCCTGGGCACGCTTATTGGCGCCGTAGCCGGCTTTCTCGGCGGCAGGGTTGATAGTATTCTGATGCGTATTACCGATCTGTTTCTGGCCCTTCCGGTGGTGCCGTTGCTGCTGTTGCTGATCTTTCTCTTCCGCGACAGCCTGCGGCGCACCTTCGGGGCCGAAACGGGCATTTTCATCCTGATCGTCACGGTGATCGGCGCGCTGAACTGGATGACGGTGGCGCGTCTGGTGCGCAGTTCGTTCCTCTCGCTCAAACAGAAGGAGTTCGTTGAGGCCGCTCACGCGCTGGGCGTCGGTGAGCTGACGATCATGTTCCGCCACATTCTGCCCAACACCCTTGGCCCGATCATCGTCGCGGCAACCCTGGGGGTCGGCGCGGCGATCATTACCGAGTCGGTGCTTTCCTTCCTGGGTCTGGGCTTTCCTCCCGATACGCCCACCTGGGGCCGCCTGCTCTACGAGGGCCAGAACTTCCTCGATTTCGCCCCCTGGATGGTGCTCTGGCCCGGCTTTCTCATCTTCCTCACTGTGCTGAGCATTAACTACATCGGCGATGGTCTCCGGGACGCGCTGGACCCGCGATCGCGGTTGTAGGATGCCGCTGCTCCTCGTTCCCCCGGCAGCGTAACTTCCCCTTGCCCGAGACGGTTTCTTTGCGTACCCGGCTGCGGCGCAGCCCTGCGCGCCCGGGGTGAACCTGGAGAAACCGGGCTTCCCATACCCCTCCCTGTGGAGAGGGCCTGGGAGGGCGCAGCCCTCCCAGTGCATGTTCATCGCATCGTTCGTGCTGCACCCGATCTGTAATCAGTACGCTGCAATCCGCACACGCACTATGCCTTCCTTCCCTCCCCCACGCCACTCCGGGCGTATGCTGGCCGTCCTGGCCCTGCTGCTCGTTGCCACGCTCGCCTATGGGTTTTCGGAACGCGCTGGACTCCTGCGCGGCTCGCCCACCCGGCCCCACCTGACCGCAGCCGGAGCACTGGCGGTCTACTTCACCACCCCGGAGTTGCAATATCCCGACGTGCCGCGCAACCGGGTTGCCCCGGCCTTCGAGCGGGCCTTGCTGGCCGATATCGCCGCCGCGAAAGAGCGCATCGAGCTGGCGAGCTTCGAGTACAATCTTGTCAGCGTCGCCGAGGCGCTGATCCGCGCCCGCGCCCGTGGCGTACAGGTGCGTCTGGCCCTCGATCGCGAAAGTCTGCACCACCCGGCTATGGCCCGCTGGTCCGGGCTGATCGAAGAGGCCGGCGCAACCATAAGCTGGGAGCAGAGCGACGGCTTCCTGCACAGCAAGTTTGTGATCCTTGACCGGCGCGTGGTCTGGACCGGCTCGTGGAACGTGACGGTGAATGACACCTACCGCAACAACAACAATCTCTTGCGCATCACCGCGCCGCAGGTAGTGGCGAACTACGTCGCCGAGTTCGAGCGTATGGCCGCAGGGCGCTTCGGCAGCCTGAAGGGCGGAGCGACGCCCTATCCACTGGTGCGCCTGCCGGGGGCGACGGTTGCCACCTTCTTCTCACCGCACCAACCGGTGCGCATGCAGGTGCTGGAGCATCTGGCCCGCGCGCGGAGGAGCGTGGACGTGCTGGCGTTCTCGTTTACCGACGACGCCATCGCCGAGGCGCTGCTCGCCCGCCACCGGCTGGGTGTGCCGGTACGGGCAGTCTTTGAAGCGCGCAACGCCAACGGCTCGGGTTCGGAGTACGGGCGTCTTCGCGCGGCTGGCCTCGATGTACACCGCGACGGCAACTGCCACACGATGCACCATAAAGTGATGATCGTGGACAGGCGCGTGGTCATTACCGGCTCGTACAATTTTACGCGCCGCGCCGAGGAAGTGAACGACGAGAACCTGTTGATCATCGAGGACCCTGCGCTGGCGCAGGCCTTCGCCGAAGAGTTTACCCGTGTGTACAGGCAGGCTCGCGTGCCTGCGCGCTGCGTGTAGGTGCAGGTCTGCCCCTGCGGGTCGGGATTCAGGGGCGGACAGAACGTATGAGCGCCGACGGGCGTTATGGCGTTGGGATGCGCCGGGTGGTCCTCACCCCCTCCCCCTCTCCAGCGAAGCTGGAGCGCCTGCGCTGAGCCTGTCGAAGCGGGGAGACCAGAGCCATGCGCGGGGGCGTTCCAATGCGGTATAAGCCACGTTAGCCCGGATGTTCTGTCCGCCCTTAAACCGGCAGGGGCGTGGGGAACGCCGGCTTCCCCATGTCCCACCCGCTGCTGGGAGCGGCTGGCGCCCCCACCGGCAGGGGAATGGGGAAACCCGGTTTCCCCGTATGTTCACCTCAGAGTTTGCCGCATGCGCCGCCCTATCTGCCCGGCCAGACGAGTTTTGATTGGGCAGTTCCTGATCAGCCTGTGAGCGGCCTCATAGCACCCGTTGAGCCTGGAATGAGCACCAGATAACCGCGGTACAATCGGCAACTCCGCGCTCAGCGAACCAGGAGCGAATCTTTGAGCAGTCAGGGATCGTATGGGCAGGTGATGTGTGAACGCCTGGCAAGCGTGGCCGGGAGAGCTGGGGAGGAGGGTGTGGAGAGGTGCGGATAGAAGGCCCGCGAGGGAACTATTCGACCGCAACAACCTGGCGGTAGAACCGTTCGAGTTCGGGGGAGGGATCGAGCCCTAACTCGGTGCGCAGGGCATTGACGCAGACCTGGTACTGGCGCACTGCCAGATGGCGCAGGCCCTGGGACAAATAGGCGCGCATCAGCAGCAGGTGCGCCTCCTCATCACAGCGCTCCTGGGCCAGAATGCGCTGCGCGTAGAGGACCGCCGTGGCAAACTCGCGCTGCCCGGCATAAAAACTGGCCAGACGATGGAGGGCCTCGCTGAGCATGGCCTGATAGGTGTGGCGCAACTCTTCGGCCCAAGCTTCGTAGCGCTCTTCCTCCAGAAACTCGCCACGCACCAGATCCACCGCGGTAGCGTAGGCGTTCATGGCCGCCGCCTGCTCGCCTGTAGCGTAGTGCGCCCGGGCCACGTTGATCAGGCGCGTAAACTCCTCGCTGTCAACCCACATCGTCGCCTCGGGGTTGAGGTAATAGCAGTCGTTGGCAAACATGACGATCGGCAGGTCTGGCGCAACCCGCTTGAGCGACTGGCGCAGACAATAGATCGCCTGATGCAGGCTGCGCCGGGCGAGATCAGGCTCCGACTCGTGCCAGAACAGCTCGGCCAGCAGGTCTTTCGGCGCTGGCGTGTGCCGCCGGACAGCCAGGTACTTGAAGATGGTCCGGGCGCGGTTACTCTCCCATCGCTCCACCGGCTGGTCGTCAATAGTGACCCGGAAGTGCCCGAAACACGTAACGGCGATCCTGGCGCCCCCGTGCGGCTCCGGCGGCAGATGCGGCTCGCCGTCAGGCGCCGGGCCGGCGCCGGGGTCGGGCGGAGGAGGGGGGGGCACGTTGATCTGGGGCGTCGGGAGGGGTTCGGGAGCGAGCAATGAGGCTGGCGCCGACGTTGCCGGCTCTGAGGCCAGGGGTGAGGCGTCGCGCTGCGGCAGCGCCAGAGAGGGGTAGGCTGGCGGCGCGATCGGCGGCGAGGGCGGCAGGGGGAGGCGCCCTGCCCGCAAGCTGCGCCACCAGTGCACCACCCGCTGTCCGAGCGAGGCGGTCTGCGACAGCAACTCGGAGGCAGGCGCCGACGCCAGCGTGAGCATAGGAAGCTGGATCGACCAGAGACGCTCGCCGGTGTAGGCGCGTAGATCGGTAGCCGCCTGGATCAGCCGTGTCCGCAGATCGCGTTGCACGGCCTGAATAACCTCCGCAGCGGTACTGTGTCTGGCAAGCCCCTGCCGAAGCAGATCCTTCCAGCGCAGGATTTCCAGGCACAGTTGCGCCGCAGCTTTCAGATCAGATGCCTGCGACGCAGCGCTAAGCATCTCCAGCCCACGCGCCGCGTGCGCCAGCCACTCAGCGCCATGGCGATAGTCCCCTTGCTCAACCATGAGCGCTGCCACCTGCCAGGCAGTCAACCCGAGGCCCAGCACGTCGTGAGCGGTTTCGGCGGCGCGTATGGCTGCCGATGCGCGGGCAACGGCCAGCGCCGCGTCACCCGTGTGCCAGTGCACCATCACCTGACCGCTCAAGGATCGCCACAACCCCTGTTGATCGTCGTGCGCGCGAAACTCCGCTTCGGCGACCGCTAGCGCTCGCAACGCCTGCAACCAGTCAGCACGTTCAAGAAGCTCTAAGGCCCGTTGGTAATGCTCCCATCCCGGATGATGCCAGAGTTCCTGCCGGTCCACCGGAACGCGCAACCACGGTTCGTCGCTCATAAAAGCCTCCTCTGGAGATGGAGCGACACTCCGGCCGTATCGCCGGACGACTCGATCAGTTGATATTCGCGCTATCAACGTTCGATGTGGACGAGAGGCTGCGAACGCTTACCTGCTTTCCACTGAACAGAAAGCTCCTTGAAGAGCGCAGCCCTCCCGCCCCCCCCTTAAACCCTCACCCGCCAGGGGAGGAAACCAACCGGGGAGGCTGGAAGGGGGGCGAAAGGCTGCGAACGATAAATTTCCTACGAACCTTGCCGTATCGTTGTGCGGCGGAGCTGTAGGGTATATATCGCATTGAGACCGCAAGCGCGATCTGGAGGGACGTGGCCGATGGACAGATACCCGCAAGACGATCTGAAACTTTAAACGTGGAATCTCAAAAGGTTTCGAACGGTGTTCGTCTCGAAACGTCAGAGATGAGCCGGTATCCTCTCCATAATCGCTGGAGCGCTGGGTGACAGGCCGGCCAAGGTCTGGTAGACTTCTTGGTATGCAGCTTCCTGATGTCAACCTCGATGCGATCTCCGATCCCGCAACCCGCGAGGTCATTCAGCAGTTGCTCAACATCATCGAGGCGCTGGCTGCGGAAAACGCCGCCCTGCGAGCCGAAAACCAGCAGTTGCGCGATGAAGTGGCGCGGCTCAAGGGCAGTTCGGGCAAGCCAGATATCAAGCCCTCGGTGAAGCCGCCGCCTGCCGACCACTCCTCAGAAGCCGAGCGCCAGACCCGCACCCCCCGCGGCAAGCCCAAGAAAAACGAAACCCTTACCGTCACCCGCGAGGAACGCCGCACGGTCGACCCCGCGACCCTGCCCCCTGACGCCCGCTTCAACGGTACGCGCGAGACCATTGCCCAAAACCTCATCTTCCAGGTCGAGGTCATCCGCTTCCTGCGTGACGAGTGGTTCGTTCCTTCCACCAATACGACGATCCTCGCACCCCTGCCGCCCGGCTACCGTGGCGGCTTTTCTCCCTCGATCCAGACCCTCATCCCGGCCCTCGGCCACGACACCTCCAACGTCAGCCAGCCGGCCTTGCTCCACTTCCTTCGAACCCTGGGCGTATCGATTGGTGCCGGAACCGTCGCCCGACTGCTCGCCGATGCCACCGGTCGCTGGGCCGAAGAGGCTGAGGCTATCCATCAGGCCGGGCTTGCCAGTGGGCCGTGGGTCGCCACCGACCAGACTTCGACCCGGGTGGACGGCCAGAACGAAGTCTGCCACGTCGTGGGCAACACCCTGTTCACCAGCTACCACACCCGGCCTGGCGGCACACGCCAGGATGTGCTGGCCGTGCTCTGGGGGCAGGAGCTGCGCTTCCGCCTGAACGCAGAGGCGGTTGCGTGGCTGGAGCGAACCAGCCTGCCAGCCCCGCTCCGTGCGCGTCTGCTCCTGGCGCTGCCCTGGGAGCGCGACCTGAGCCGGGCGGAGTTCCACGCGCAGTTGACCACCGCAGGCATGACCCTCGGTCGTCAGCAGCTCCAACAGGTCGGCGACGCGCTCGCCGTGGCGGCCTACCACGCACAAACGAGTGTGCCGATTGTGGAATGGCTCCTCAGCGACGATGCGACCGTCTATGACCACCTGGCAGACGGCCACGGGCTGTGCTGGGTGCACGACTGGCGGCACTATGCCAAGCTGCGACCGGTGGTGGCGAGCCATCTGCGCGAGCTCCAGGCGTACCGCACGAAGTATTGGGAGCTGTACCGGGGGTTGGCCAAGTACCGGCTGTCGCCGAGCGAGGCGGAGCGGGTGCGCTTGCGTGCGGCGTTCGACGAGTTGGTAACGAGCAAGACGGGCTACGACGCGCTGGATGAGCGGATTGGCAAGACCGCGGACAAGCGCGAGCAGTTGTTGGCGGTGCTGGAGCTACCGGACCTACCGCTGCATAACAACGATATGGAACTCGGAGCGCGACGGCGAGTGCGCAAACGCGATGTGAGCTTCGGGCCACAGTCGCGGGCGGGTGCACGTGCCTGGGACACGTTCCAGACCATCGCGGCCACGGCTGCGAAACTTGGCGTGGGGCTGTATCACTACCTCCACGACCGACTGGTCAGCCCCGAGACTACGCCCTCACTTGCCGAGCGCATCGCCGAGCGCTCGCACCTCGCTGCTCTCCCCGCTGGCTGATCCAGCGATTATGGAGAGGATACATGAGCCGGAACGACGCGGCCTTTCCAGGCCTGTGTGGCTGCTTCCAGAAACTGCATATAGCGGGGCACATGGATCAAGTACGCCTGCGATCCTATTTCTTACAGTTGCGTGCCCTGCTAACGTGAACATAGGGAACCCGGGGTTCCCTCCGCTCCTGTTCATCGGGATGCCAGGCGCCCCCAATGGCGGTTGGGGGGTTGGGGAAACCGGGTTTCCCCAACCCCCTCCCTGGCGGGAGGGTTTGGGCGTAGAGGCGCGGCGGCGCCGCGCTACGTCCTCCCAAGAACACATATGTTCATTCTGGCGTTGTGCGGCGCAGCCGCATGGATGACTGAAGAGGGAGCAGATGGTTCACTAAAACTCCTGACAAATATTCATGCGCCAGGGCTAGCAAAGTTCTTATTCCTATGCTATAGTAGCCTCGAAAGTGTTAACCCTCACCCGAACAACCGTTAACGAATATGAGCTCTGCTGTGATCCCCTTTCAGCTGAGCGTCAGCGGACGCGGGCCGGCGAACTACGTGGTGCGCGCCTTTGCGGCCGGGCGGGGCGCGGAGGCGCCGCTGGCGCTGCCTGATCCGCGGGCGGATGTCGAGGCTCTGAGCCTGGCGGTCGGGCGGGCTCTGTTTCCCGGACCGGTGCGCCAGTTGTTGATTGATGTGGCCCGCGGCGCCGACGAGGCCGGCGCGCGCGTTCAGATCCAGCTCTATGCCGCACCCGACCTGGCTGCTCTGCCCTGGGAGTGGGCCACCCTCGGTCAGAGCCGGCCCTGGCGCCCCGCCGTGCGCGAGGATTACACCCTGGTGCGCTCAGGAGAACTGCGCGCGCCACCGCGCCCGCTGCCCATCAGTGGCCCGGCGCGCCTGCTGATCGCCTGCGCGCCCGGCGCCGAAGCGGAGATCGCTCCCCTGGGCCACGCCCTCGCCGACGCGGTACGGGCCGGGCGCCTCGTAGTTGACCTGCTGCGCGATACCGACCCCCTGGCCCTGCGCCAGGCCCTGGCCGATGAACCCTGTCATATGCTGCACGTGATCGCGACCGATGCCCGGGGCCAGGGCGACGCGGCCCGGCTGCGACTCGGACGGGGACTGGACGGGGCGGGTCTGGCGGCTATGCTCGCCGATCACCCCGATCTGCGCCTCGTCACGCTGGCTGCCGGCGCCGACGCCGACCCGACGGCCCTCAGCGCTGTGGCCAACCGCCTCCACGACGACCTTGGCATCACCGCTGTTGCCCTGGGCGGGCTCGACTCCGCGCAGGTTGCGGGGTTCTGTGGGCCGTGCTACGCGGCGATCGCCGCCGGAGACCCGGTTGATCTGGCGGTAACCGACGGGCGGGCGGCGCTGGAGGGCCAGGAGGGGCCCTGGGGCGCCCCGCGGCTCTGGCTCGTGCCGGGCACCGAGGCGCTGTTCACCTTTGCGCCGGCCCCGGCACGCGCGCAACCTGAGGCGGAGAGCGCCGCCGCGCCTCCGCGTCTGCCTGTAGGCACCCCGCTGCGCCCTCGCCGCGCCTCCGCGGCAATGAGCCGCGCCCTGCAAACCGCGCGCGCCTTTGTTGTTGATACTACCATGGTAGATGCTACCACGGTAGGAAAGCCCGTCAAGCGGCAGCGAGCCGCCCCGTCCCGCAGCCCCTTCCTGCAACCGCGGTTGATCGCTCTGGCTGCGGCCATTCTGGTGCTGATCACCCTGGTGAGCCGCGTGCTGCCCTCCAGTGCCGCCGGAGAGGGTGAACCGGGGCTGGCGCCCCTGCCTACCCTGCGCCCGTCGGTGACCTCGGCCCCGCCCCCGGGTCCGGCCAGCGTTCCCGAACCACGGACTTTCTTCAGCACGGTGGTGGCCGCTGGTGATACGCTCGAAAGCATCGCCCGACGCGCCGGCAGCGACCCCGCTGCCCTGGCTGCGCTCAATCGCCTGCTTCCCGGCGAAACGCTTCGCCCCGGGCGCCCCCTGGTCGTGCCGGTCTATCACGAGGGTGAAGCGCTTCCCCTTGCGCCGATCATCAAACAGGGCAACCCCGACCAGCCGCTGGTGGCGCTGACCTTCGATATCGAGATTGACGATACCAGTCTTTATACGATCCTCGAGGCCCTCGACGCGCACCAGGCCAGGGGCACCTTTTTCGTGACCGGTCGCTGGGTGAAGTCGTTTCCCGCAGCGGCGAAGGCGATTGTGAGCCGCGGTCACGAGCTTGGCAATCACTCGCTGACCCATCCGGCCTTTTCGGCCATTGGCGCCGACGGGGCGGTAAGCGAGCTGGCGGAAACCGAGCGCCTGGTGCGCGAGATCACCGGCGCCAGCACCCGGCCCTACTTCCGCTTTCCCTACGGCGACTCCACGCCGCAGATGGTGGAAACAATCGGTCGGGCGGGCTACGTCGCTTACCACTGGAGCGCCGACGACGCAGCCATACCGGCCTGGCTGCAACAGGTCGCCGCCGATCCTGCCCGGGCCAGGGGAGCCATTCTGTTGATGCACGGCCGCCAGAGCACCGCCGCGGCGCTGCCCGGCTATCTTGAGCGGATGAAGGCCCTGGGGTTGCAGCCGGTGACGCTGAGCCAGGTGCTACGCTAGGCGCCTGTGCGGCTGCCCCGCACACCGACAAGGTGAAAACAGGTTGTGTGGGAGGGCTGCGCCCTCCCACACCCTCCCCCCGGGGAGCGGCTGCCCCGCACACTGCCGGGGTGAACATATGCGGAAACCGTTTCCCCTCGCCCACCCCGAGACTACTCTTCCAGGAGACGCCGCAGTAACTCATCGTCGTCGGCGGGCGGCGCGACAGGCCGTGCGCGGCGCGTGGTGGTGCCGGTATAGGCCGCTGCGCCGGTCTCGCTGGCCTCGCGGACAGGCGCCGGCCTGGGGGCCTGGCCGAGGCGCTCGAAGGCGCTGCGCCGGCGTCGGTAGGCCCGTCGCCGGGCGCCGTGCCGGCGAAAGGATCGCCAGTCGGCCACGGCGAACCCGATCAGGGTTACCAGAACCACCAGCAGGGCCGCCAGGGCCAGCACGGGGAACCACCAGCCGGCCCGATTGAACCTCAGGTCGAACAGGCCGCTCAGCCAATCCCACCCACGCCCATCCTCAGACTCGCTGCGCCTCGTTTCGCCGGCAGTCTGACCGGCTCGCCGGGTCCCCGCCGTCAGGTCGGTCGCCGGCGTACCGGGGCACAGCCGGGCCACACCTCCTGCCGCCAGCAACTCGCGCCCGAGCAAACCCAGGCGCACCTGTCCGGTCAGCGGAGCGCCGGGGGGGGCGACGGGGTCCAGCTCAAAGCGGGCACGCTCGAAATACTGCACCCGCAGCGGCGCGCCGGTCTCGGGATGCTCCTCGTCGAGCAGACCGGAGATCGGGTAGCCGAAGACGGCCAGACCGCCGAACTGCTCGTAGAAGGCCCGGAAACGGGCATCGGCGAAGGCGTCAGCCGCGGCAAGGTCGGTGCGCGGCGCGAACGCCACACCCGGATAACGGCGGGTGAAGGCTTCGACCCCGAGGAGCGAGCCAGAGACCCGGTAAGGCCACGGCTCGGCGGCGTGGAGTTCGAGCCGCTGCCGCTCGGTGTAGAGTACCGGCACAGGCGTGAGGCAATCACCGGCTGGCTCGGTCACCACCGGCCCCAGCGGCAAGCCCAGCACCGCAATCGCGTCGGTCAGGGGGCGGGGCGTCGTGCCGCCCAGCGTGGCGTAATGCTGGGCAAAATCGCCGCCGATCGGCGCCTCCGGCGCCTCGGCCAGGGCAATCGGCGGGCAAACGGCGATGATCGCGCCAGGGGCGGGCGGCTCCGGCGATACCTGGCGCAGGCCGCCGGGGTCGCGCATGATCGTCCGCACGTGGGCGATCACGTCGTCGGCGCTGCCGGGTTGGATGGGCGCGGGGCGCGTATCATTGTCAATGTGCATGGTCGGCAGATAGCGGTAGCCGGTCACGCGCACCTGACCATCGGCGCTGCGGGCCAGCCCGACGTAGAAGATCACCGACGTGGCCGCGTAGGCGCTGGCCTGAAAGGCGCCCTGGGAGGCTAGAAAGTTCGCCAGCGAGTAGATCACCAGGGCCTTGCGCCCGCCGACATCGAGGATGTCCACCGGTTGCAGGGTATGCGCCTGCGCGCCGAGGATCACGTCGGCGCCGGCTTCAGCCATGCGCCGCGCGGCATCGATCTGGCTCTCGTGCGGGTAGAACTCGTACTCAAAGCCGAAGTGCGCCGCAACCAGCACCACGTCGGTCTCCCGGTCGGCCTGCGCGATGGCATCGAGGATGCTCTGGCGCACGCCGCCTTGCTGCCCGTACTCGGTTGACTGGTAGAGCAGATTGACCTGACCGTGGGGATCGGGAATACCGTTGGTGCCCCAGGTGGCTGAAATGAAACCGATGGTCAGGCTAACCCCATCGCGGGTGAGGGTTAGCGGCAGATAGGGCGGACGGACCGCGCCGACCGGCGCCGTGCCGTGTTGCAGGATGCCATTGGCCTCCAGCACGCGCAGCGTGGCGTCAATGCCCTCGGGTCCGCGGTCGAGGATGTGGTTGTTGGCGGTGGAGACGACATCGATCCCGGCGTTGCGCAGGGCGGTGGCGAGAGCCGGGTTGAAGTTGAACAGGGGATAGCCGCTGATCGGCGAACCTTCGAGCATCGCCCCGTCGAAATTGGTGTAGGCCAGATCGGCGGCCTGGAGGAAGGGCCGCACAGCATCGAAGAGCACATCGTAGCCCTGGCTCTCGCCCACGGCCTGAATGTTTTCGTGGGGAAAGGTGTCGCCGGTAGCGGCGATGGTGAAGTGCGTCTCCGCAGGATCGCCCGCGCCGCACAGATTGGCCGCGAGCAGCGGCTGGTCAAGCCCGTCGGCGCGCTGGGCGCGGGCAAGCCCGCCCGGGGGCAGGGCAACCAGCAGCGTGAGCAGCAGCAGGACGAGGGAGATGCGGCGAGCCGCGCGGGACGCAGACCGGCATTGCCGGCGCAATCCGCGGACAATCGGGGTCGCGCTTCCAGAGCTGGCGCCGGTCATCCACCCGGATGAACTATCCGAAACGGCGTCTTCCTGCGAAAACGCCGCGCCACGGGCCTGCGCGCGCGCGACGCCCGTCGCTGGTAACTCATACCCGGACCGATCCATAGTAGAGCCGATGCAACCTCCGCCTCCGGCGCCGGAGTGTGGGGCAGCGTCGCCGCCCCGCAAGGATGTTCTGGTTCGTTTCAGGGGCAGAGCCGTCAAAACGAACCAGAACACCGGGGTTCGGGGCTTGCCCCTACGCCATCGCATCGGCCCTGCGCCCATGGTCTCCTCCAGGACAGATCAGCACGTTTGTGCTATACTAGCATATTAGAAGCGAAGAGGGAAGCCCGGTCGAATGTATAATATGGGCACGTCGGGGTTCCTCGTGTCCCCCCTACCGGGCAACAGGCCCGCAACAGCGGAAGGAAGGGAAACAGGGAGTTCGCTTTCTTCCGCCGGCCAGGGGTGCAGCCAGGCGGCCCGGGCTACTGCCGGAGCACTCGGATGTCGCTGCGAACTGTCCATCATATTGCCCTGGTGGTGCTGGCCAGCCTCGGGGCCTATTTCCTGTTCGTCCGGCCCCCGGCCGACACGACGCGGGTGCTCTCGCGCTGGGCCGCCACGGCGGCCATGGTGGCCGCGCCGGTGCCGCGGGGGCTGGTCGGGCGTTCCGAGCCGCAACCGGCGCTAACCGCGGCCAGCGAGCGCCTGGCGGCGTTCAACCGCGAGAGCGCGTTGCAGGAGCAGGTCGCCGATGGGCTGGTCGAGTTCTACCGGCGCGGGATCGGCGGCGGCGAGTTGCTCTACACCGTGGCGCGTCTCGATGAGCGGGTCCACATCGAGGTGATCAATGCCGACGGGGCCATTCCCGGCAGCGATGCCAGCGGCGATACGATCTGGCTCGATGGCCAGCGCCACCTGCAACCGGTAGTGGAAATGGTCAACGCGCCCTTCGCCGCGCGCGAGGGTATGGAACTGCTCTGGGCGATGGCGTTCGGCTTTCACGGCGCGGTGCGTACCTCCAACGAGGGCAGCGTGGTGATTAATGGCGTGGTGCACCGGGTGAACCCCTGGCGTGGCGCGCTGTGCATCACGAATGATGGGCGGGCGCTGATCGATCTCTTCGACGCCCAGGAATTGCAGGGGTGCTGGCAGGCCGTGGGCGGTGGGCCGGTGATCCTCTGGAAGGGCAGGATCGCCAACCCGGCCGTCAGCGCCGCAACCGACGAGTTCCTGCCCTTCAACCCTCTGGGTGAGGACTTTGTGCAACTCGACTGGCGCATAACCGTGTACAGCGGCACCTATCCCAAGACTGCGGTGTGCGTCGGCCATCTGCCGGGCGGGCGTTCGTTCCTGGTGCTGGCTACCTCCGCCGGTATCACCGGGGTAGACCTGGCCCGCGCGCTGCGCGATATGGGTTGCCACGACGCCCTCGGCGGCGACGATGACACCTCAACTCAGGCCGTCTGGCGCGGCCAGGCCCTCTGGCCCCGCCCTCAGCGCCCCGTCCCCGACGCCATCGCGGTCTACGTGCGCCGCTGACCGCAGGGCGCGGTTGGCAGCCGCGCCCCCCGCGCTTGCGCGGCGCAGGTGGGAAGCCCGCGGGGGGCGGTTCCTTCCGCAGTGATCACTCCACTCCACGCACAAACTGCGCCACCAGGGTCTCAACCGCGCCTGGAAGGGGCAGCGTCGCGTAGGGGTCACCCGCGATGCCGCCCTCGTAGACCAGGTTTTCGTCGAGGGCGTAGCGTTCAACCACCTCCGGCGCGACGTTGCGGAAGGCCCAGGCCAGGCCGATCATCTGCTCCAGACTGAGATCGGTCTGGATATGGTCGCGTAGCGCCGTGGTCAGATCGGCCAGCATCTCCACCTGACCGATCAGGTTCTGGTCGCGCACGCGCTGGAAGGCGGCGACGAGGACCTGTTGCTGGCGGCGATTGCGAGCGTAGTTGCTGTCCATATGCCGCATCCGGCTGTAGATCAGCGCCGTCTCGCCGTCCATGTGATATGGTCCGGGCAAGAAGTGGGCGACCATGTAGCCGTAATCCATGGTCGGATAGGCTGGGTCGTACAACTCCTGTTCAACCACGACGTCCACCCCGCCAATGGCGTCAATCGCGGTAATGAAGGCGCTAAAATCGGCGCGCACAACGTGATGGATGGGCAGGCCCAGGAGCTGGCTCACGGTGGCGCGGGCCAGTTCCATCCCGCCGCCATAATCGGCCTCGCCGTACACGGTTGCGGCGTTGATGCGCGCGTAGCCGTAGCCAGGGATGTTCACGACCAGGTCGCGCGGGAGCGAGAGCAGAGCGATGCGCTGCCGCGCAGGGTCCAGCCGTACCACAACGATAGCGTCGGAGCGGGTCTGCCAGCTCTCGCCGGGGCGGCGGTCGCTGCCGAGCAGGAGAATGTTGAGCGGCTCGCTGGAGACCGGCTGCACCGCGACGGTAGGCATGAGCGTGGGCAGGGGCTGCCCGTCGATGGCCGGCAGGCGCACGGGGGTGGCGCTCGCTCGGGGCGCGGGGGGCGGAAGGAGACCCGGCGTGGCGACGTCGGGCAGGCCCGCCTCGGCGGTCGCCACACCAATCGTCGGGAGAACCGGCCGCGCCACCGGCGTGGACGGCGCAAGGGTTGAGGCCCCCGGCATTCCCGGCGCAGGCCCGCTCCGCGGGGCGCCGACCACCCCCACGGTCGGCGCGGAGGCGCCACGAGGGGGCGCGCTGGTCACCCGCATTGCCGCCAGGTTACTCTGAATGGTATAGGCAGCCACAGCGATACGACCTGCCACCAGTCCCACTCCCACCAGCAACGCGATAACCACGACCCAGGCGGCATAGCGCCCCCAGGCCGGCCGCGCGCGTTTGCGGCGTATCCGCGGCAGCGGGGGCCGCAGCGGCGCGGGGGGGACGGGCGGCGGCGCCTCCAGCAGCAACGCAGCGAGCAACCCCAGGTCGCCCGGATGCTCCCGATAGGCGCGGCAGGCGGCGCACCGAGATAAATGAAACCCCAACGCCGCGCGTCGCGGGTCAGTGGACCCTGGCGCCACCCCCGCATCGAGCAACTGCCGCGCCTCGGCGCACTCCATAGCCTCGCTGCCTTTGCGCCCCCCTGCCGGAATAACACGCCGGGGGCAACGCTCGCCGGACATCCATGCGGCTACGCCGCGCCACCACCCGCTGGACAGAGGCGCTCCCGGAAGAGCCAGACCTCTCCAGGCGTCGGTTAATCGGGTTCCCGGCGCGTCGGTGTCGTGGAACCGTAAAGACTATTCGAGGCACAGTATACCATTTTCCTCAAAAGTTTGATATGATTAATTCAATTCTGCTTTACACTGTGGCGCCAGGTAACGCCAGGCCCACTCCAACCGCTGTTGCGCCTGCGTCGCCCAACAGCGGAGATGAAACGGGGGTCTACCCGGAAGGGCTGCGCCCTCCCGCCTCCTCCCCGCCGGGGGCGTGCCACCCCGCAGGCAAGGGATCGGGGAAACCCGGTTTCCCCACCGTAAATATGAAAGTCGCTCCGGGAAGGACAAAGCCCTCCCCAACCCTCCCCTCGGGGAGGGGCGCGGGGAAACCCGGTTTCCCCACATGTTCACCTCAGCCGTTCATGCGGCTGCGCCGCACACTACGAGAATGAAAATAGACTCTTGGAAGGGCTTGCCGCCCCCACAGGCAGGGGTATGGGGAAACCGGGTTTCCCCATATGTTCACGTCTAGAAGGAGCCATCACAATGCACCTCCGGCGGTGGTTACGGCTGTTGCTGATCCTTGCCTGCGCGACGGTTGTCGTTCCGGCCCAGGCCCAGCAAACACGGAACAATGTGGTCAACGTTGACGCCTCACGGCCTGGTCAGCGGCAGGATCTGTTGGAGCCGGAGGAGGTCGAGCGTCTTGAGCGCATCCAGACCGAAACGGCGCTGTATCTGCCCTTCAGCCCGCCCAGCCCCGATGACCAGATGATCTTCGTGGTCTCGGAAGAACAGGTAGGGTTCCTGAACCTGAGCGATGGCACGATACGGATGGTTGACCCTGAGGCATTCGGCAGTCTGGTGCCCCTGCCGCTCGTCGGCTTCTCACGTTTCACCTGGCTCGACGATCAGCACCTGGGGGCGCTGGGCGTTGACGAGCGCGCCAGGAAGGCCGAAGAAGCGTTTGTGAAGTTGCGTATCAACCGTGATACCCTGAAGGTAAGCGCCGAGCGGATCAGGCTACCGTCCGACACTGCTGTCGTGTCCGTTGCTCCCGATCTCGACCGTTTTCTCCTGGTGCTCCTGCCGCCCGAAGCCGAAGAAGACGCCGGGATGGCGGCGCCGATCCGCGTGCCGGTCACCCGCGTGGCTCCCGGCATCACCCACGCCGCTACCATTCCCCTGCCGCCCGGGCTGGAGCGCGCCGTCGCGCAGGCCCGTAGCCACCCGGCTTTCCAGCGCCTCTGGATGCGCCAGGAGGGCGAGGCCGAGACGGGCGACATCGCCGCCACGCCCGAAACCCTCGACCTTGCGCTTTTCGGGCGCCTCGATGGCAGTCTGCGCTACATGACCACGGTGCCTGCCGCCTCGGTGCTCTTCGGCGACACCTGGACACGCGACTCGGGCCGGCTTGCGGTGTCGATCTTTGGTCTGTTCGACCCGGATCAGGAGCGCCCCCCCTTCGACGGGGCGTTGCTCTCCGAGCAGGTCTACCGTGATGCGACCGGCAACCTGGCCCCTGCGGAAAACCCTATTCTGCAATACAACAACACCTACATTGTTGATTGGGCCACCGGCGCAGTGCAGATCATCCAGCCGAGCGGGACGCTGCCGCCCATCCTGGCCGCTCAGGCCTGGTCGCCCGACCAGCGCACCCTGCTGGTGCAGGCCTGGCATCCGGCCCGGCTCAAGGGCCGGCGCTACCCGATCTACACCCCGCAGTTCTCCGAACGCACATCGTACCGATTCTACGATCTTTCGGGCGTTGAGGTTGGGCGGCTGGAGAGCGATCTGTTCAGCAGCGGGGCCTTCTCGAGGGCAGTGGCCGAGTTTATCTCGCCCGACGAAATCATCTTCCGTGGCATGAAAGGTTCCGACCGGCATCCCTACTACTACAACCGCGTCAGTGGCGAGTTACGCAACCTGGCCGACCGGGCCGGCTCCTACTACAACGTCTTTGCCACCAACACCAGCCGCGAGATCGTCTTCATGTTCAGCTCCTACACCGAGCCGCCGGAGATCTACCGGCTCGGCTGGGACGGGCGCGGGCTGAAGCGCCTGACCTGGTTCAACGAGGAGTTGCGGCTGTTCGCCAATCTGCGCCAGGACCCGGTGCGCTTCACCCTGCGCAACGGGCAGACGCGGGTAGGGGTGCTCATCCAGCCTGCCGACGCGCCCTTCCCCCCGCGCAACGCGCCGCTGGTGGTATGGCAGGAAGGGGGACCGGGTGTAGCGATGGTGAACCGCTGGCTGGTCAACGTGGAAAACCCCTACGCGCTGCTGCCGGCCATGGGCTTTCCGCTGCTGGTCACCCCGCTGGCCGGACGGGCCGGCTATACCCCGGCGGTCTTCAATGCCCTGGTTGATGGCAACAACTTCGGCGCGGTTGACATTGACGAGCAGGCCGAGATCGTTCGCCAGATGATCGCCCGTGGCTGGACGCAGCCGGGCAGAGTCGGCATCACCGGGTGTTCGTATGGCGGGTACTTCACCTTGCAGAGCCTGGTACGCCACCCGGATCTCTACGCTGCGGCCAACCCCCAGTGCGCCTTCATTGACCTGATTACCGACTGGACGCGAGGCTACGACCGGCTGGTACCCTACATCCAGGGCCTGCCACCCTACAACATCCCCGAAGAGTACCGGCGCGACTCACCGGCCTACAACGCGAACCGGATCAAGGCAGCGGTGCTGACCTTCCACGGCACCGAGGATTTCTTGCCCATCACGCAGAACGAGAACCTGCACCTGCAACTGGCTAACCGCGGCCTGCCGGCCCGCATGGTGCGCTTCATTGGCGAGGGGCACGGCCTGGAGGAGCCAGCCAACCAGCTCTACGCGGCGCAGGAGCAGGTGGCCTGGTTCCGCGCCCACCTGAAGTAGTATTCGCGCGTTCATGGCCACGGCGCCGGGCGCCGTGGCCCCACGAGGTACCCTGTATGTGCCAGTCGCCCACACCTGTGCCGCACACGCTACGATGGCGCATGGTATTGCTGTGGTGCGTAAGCCTGCTCCTCGCCGGCTGTGGAGCGCTGGGCCGCCAACCCACGGCGACCCCCGCCCTGCCAACCGGCGCGACGCAGCAGATCACCATCATCACGCCGTTGAGCGACGCCACTGTCACCTCGCCTATCGTGGTTAGCGGCACGGTTGCGCTGCAACCCTTTGAGCGCAACCTCAATTACCGGCTCTTCGGCCCCGAGGGCGCTCTGCTGGCCCAGGGCTTCTTCACAACCACGGGGCCGGAGAATGGCCCCGGCGCCTTTAGCGGAACCATCGCCTACACCCTGGAGCAGCCGGGGCAGGGGCGGCTCGAGGTCGTGGAGATCGATGCGGCTGACGGCTCGATCCGGGCCATTGCCTCGGTGATGGTACAACTCAGCGCCGGGCAGGCGCCCACCCCCGGCGCGGAGACCGCTACCCCGGTGGCTTCGCCCACTCCGCTGCCTCCGCCTTCGCCCTCAGCGCAGCAGGAGATCCTGATCGACTCGCCACCGGCGCGCACGGTGGTCGGCAGCCCGGTGGTGATCACGGGGCGCACCGCGAAAGCGCCCGCCGGCAACAGCCTGAGCTACGCCTTCCGCGACGCCGCGGGCGGCCTGCTCGGCAGCGGCTCCTTCCCCGTCTCGGCCACTTCGAACGGCACGGGCGTCTTCAACGCCTCGCTGACCTTTAACCTGCCCCCCGGAGGCGGCGACGTCACCCTGGAGCTGATCGAGCCGGGGGCCGCCGGCGCGCCGCCGGTGGCCCGCGCCACCCTGGTGCTGGTGGTGGCGCCGCCGCAGGCTATTCTGATCGACACGCCGCCACCGGGCACCACCGTGGGCAGCCCGGTGGTGCTCACCGGGCGCACGGCGCGCTATCCCTTCCAGGGCTCGCTGGCCTACCGTGTGCTCAACGCGGCGGGCAACCAGATCGGCCAGGGTTCATTCCCTGTCACGGGCGCGCCCGGCGGCCCGGCGAGCTTCAACGCCAGCCTGACCTTCACGCTGCCCCCGGCGGGCGGGCGCATCAGCGTCGAGCTTTCCGACCAGGATGCCGCCACGGGCCAGATTGCGGCAACGGCGCGTATCGATCTGAACGTGGCGCCGCAACAGCAGGCGATTATCATCGAGTCGCCGCCGGCCAACCAGCAGGTGGGCAGCCCGATGACGGTGGTCGGGCGCACCGTGCGGCTCCCCCAGGGCAGCCAGCTTACCTACCGTGTGCGCGACGCTCGGGGGCAACAGATCGGCGTGGGACAGTTCGGGGTGGCCGGCACCCAGGAGGGAGGCGGGCGCTTCACGGCCCAGGTCTTCTTCAATCTGCCGCCGGAAGGGGGACAGGTAACCCTTGAACTCCTGGAGCTTGACCCGGGCAACGGCCAGGTGCGCGCCAGCGCCACGCTGCCGCTGGTCGTGGCCGGGCCGCCGCCGACCAGTACCCCTACCCCGCTACCGGCGCGCCAGGCAATTACGATCGAAACCCCACCCACCGACACGGTGGTGGGCAGCCCGGTGGTCGTCACCGGGCGCGCCGCCCTGCCGCCCCAGTTCGGGGAGTTGTACTACGTCATCCGCACCCCGGCGCGCGAGAACCTCGGCCAGGGCAGCTTCCCGGTGCGTCCGGCCCCCGGTCAGACTGCCAACGTGCCCTACGTTGCCTCGCTCACTTTTGCCGAGCCACCCCAGGGCGGAGCGATCATCGTCGAGATCTACGACCGCGATGGGGTGGGCCAGATTATCGCCAGCGCCACGGTGCGGCTCCAGGTGCGGCCGCGGGCCACGCCCACCCCAACCACGGCGCCCGGCGGGCAGGGCGGCAATCAGCGCATCACCATCACCGCCCCGCTCACCGACACCCTGGCGGGCAGCCCGGTGGTGATTGACGGCCAGCTTACCGTCCCTCCCTACCAGGGCAAGCTCAAGTACCGTGTCACCGATGCCGCCAACCGCGAACTGGGCGCCGGGGAGTTCCCGGTCAACACACCGCGGCTCATCGGCGCGCCGATCACCTTCAGCGCGGAGATCACCTTTACCCTGCCGCCGCAGGGCGGCGCGATCGTGGTAACGATCTTCGACCGTAACGACATCACCAATGTCATTCTTGCCGAGGCATCGGTGCGGCTCCAGGTGGCGCCACAGCCATACCCGCAGCCGCGACCACGGGCGCCGTAGTTGCCCGCGGCGCCCCGGGGCGGGGCCGCGGGGTCCTTTCACGGGCAGAGTTTTCTGGGCCACCGCTTCTCATCCTCGCCCCCCTGCTCCCCTCTCCCGCCAGGGGTTTAAGGACGGACAGAACATATGGGCGCCAACGGGCGTTATGGCGGCGGGATGCGCTGGTTGGTCCTCACCCCCGGCCCCCTTCGACAGGCTCAGGCTTCGCCCTGAGGCTCAGCCCGAAGGG
>OGCL01000569.1_pt1 | contig 38650 bp, 33 predicted proteins | sample 1570041 | NCBI WGS metagenome assembly OGCL01 (sample SAMN06266162, study PRJEB24511) | hot springs metagenome | isolation source: Hot spring water | place: South Africa: Limpopo | collected 2015-06-22 | reverse complement strand
TGGATTGCCACGCTGGGCAGCACAACGCCTGAAATCGCTTCAGGCAATGCGGCATCATCAACGGTAATTGGTATAACACCCGTCGGCGCCCATGCGTTCTGTCCGCCCTTAATATCGACAATGTGCGGCGTAGCCGCCTGGACAGGATCCTTCGGTGCAGCATATCCGCTCCTCGGAGATCACGCCGGAGCACGTGTACCTCTCGCGTCGGCGCTTCATCGGCAGCGCCGCGGCTCTGGGGGCCGCTCTGGCGCTGGGCGCCTGCGGCGCAACCCCCGCCGCGGCCCCGGCCACCCCTCTCGATGGGCGCACCGACGAACTCGGTGACCGGCTGAACAGCTTTGAGCAGATTACTACCTACAATAACTACTACGAGTTCACCACCGACAAGCAACAGGTCGCCCGCCTGGCTCGCGATTTCCGCATCTCACCGTGGGAGGTTGCCGTCGGCGGCCTGGTACGCTCGCCGCGGGTCTTCGCGCTGGAGGATCTGCTGGGCTTTGAGCAGGAGGAGCGCATCTACCGCCTGCGCTGCGTCGAGGGCTGGTCCATGGTCATTCCCTGGCAGGGTTTTCCGTTGCGCCGCCTCCTGGCCGGGGTTGAGCCCCTCGCCAGCGCGCGCTACGTGCGCTTCGAGACGGTGCTGCGCCCGGAGGAGATGCCCGGCCAGCGCGACCGCTTCTACCCCTGGCCCTACGTCGAGGGCCTGCGCCTCGATGAGGCCATGCACGACCTGACCCTGCTGGCGACCGGTCTCTACGGCCGGTCGTTGACGCCTCAGAACGGCGCGCCCCTGCGCCTGGTGGCGCCCTGGAAGTATGGCTTCAAGAGCATTAAAGCCATTGTTCGGATTGACCTTGTGGACCAGATGCCCCGTTCGCTCTGGATGACCGTTGCGCCCGAGGAGTATGGCTTCTACGCCAATGTCAACCCGGACGTGCCGCACCCTCGCTGGTCGCAGGCAACCGAGCGCCGCATTGGTGAGGGCGGGCGCCGCCCGACCCTGCCCTTCAACGGCTATGCCGAGCAGGTTGCCGCTCTCTACGCCGGTCTCGACCTGCGGGTGAATTACTGATGCGGAACTGGCCACGTCTGGCGGCCCATCTGGCATGGTTGCCGCTTGCCCTGCTGATCTTCGACGCAGCCACGGGTCGCCTGTCGGTAAACCCCGTCCAGGATCTAACCCTGCGCACGGGCAAGGCGGCGCTGGTGCTGCTCATCCTTTCCCTGGCCTGCACGCCGCTCAATCGGCTGCTGGGTTGGAAGTGGGCCGTGGCTCTGCGGAAGCCCCTGGGTCTCTACAGCTTCCTGTACGTCTGTCTGCACTTGCTGGTCTTCGCCGTGGCCGATTACCGGCTCGACCTGGCGCTGATCGGGCAGACCATAGCCGAGAAGCGCTACATCCTGGCCGGATTGGCGAGCTTTGCCTTGCTGCTCCCCCTCGCGCTGACGTCAACACGCGCGGCGATGCGGCGCCTGGGGCGCTGGTGGCGTCGCCTCCATCGTCTGGTGTATGTTGCGGCGGCGCTGGCCGTGCTGCACTACCTCTGGCTGGCAAAGGTCTGGCGCGAGCCAGCCCTGTGGGGCGCAGTCTTGCTGATCTTGCTGCTGGCGCGCCTGCCGCTGCTCCGGCGCTGGCGGGCGCGCTCAGGGGCGCCGCCGTCGGGGACGGCGCGGCCCACGTCGGCGCAGGGCCATCCAGACGCCCACAGCGAAACCGCCCAGCAGGCTCAGCACGGCGAACATCGCCCCCGGCCCGTAGACCAGCGCCGCGGCACGCAGGGCGCCCGCCAGGAGCAGGGCGACGATCCAACCCACGACGAACAGACGCTGCCGGAACTCCGGCCCGAACCATTGGGGCCGCCCCTGCCCCACCAGATAGCCCGTGCCCCCGGCGATGATCAGGAGTAAGACGTTGGTGATGACCAGTTGCATAGAACCTCGTTGTGTGTTGTCTGGCGGCTCGCTTCTGATGTGAACATACGGGGAACCCGGGGTTCCCCAACCCCCTGCCGGCTGGGGCGTCAGCCGCTCCCACCAGCGGTTGGACCATGGGGAACCCGGGGTTCCCCATCCCCCTGCCGGCTGGGGCGTCAGCCCCTCCCAACGGCGGTTGGGGCATGGGAAACCCGGTTGCCCCAACCCCCTGCCGGCTGGGGCGCCAGCCCCTCCCCCCAGCGGTTGGGCCATGGGGAAACCCGGTTGCCCCAACCCCCTGCCGGCTGGGGCGCCAGCCCCTCCCCCCAGCGGTTGGGCCATAGGGAAACCCGGTTGCCCCAACCCCCCGCCGGCTGGGGCGGCAAGCCCTGCTCACCGGGAGGGTTTGGGAGCAGGTCCCGGCCTTGTAAATGGGACAAGTGCCGTGCTACAATTGACGCTAAACCCGCTACCGGCCCATACGCTACCCATCACCGATCCCGGCCCCCTCCACGGCCCGGCCCGATCAGGGTATCTCGATGGGCCGCCGTCAACCGTGGAGACGGGGTGTGTATGTCAGAACTGAAAGATAAACTCGTACTTGTAGTTGATGATGAAGCGCGCATGGTAAACTTCATGCGCCTCAACCTTGAACTCGAAGGCATGCGCGTAGCTACCGCCGCCAACGGGCGCGAAGCCCTCGAGCGGGTGCGCGAAGATATGCCTGATGTTGTCTTGCTTGACGTGATGATGCCCGGGATGGACGGCTTCGAGACCCTGCGCCGCATCCGTCAATTCTCGCAGGTGCCGGTGCTGATGCTCACCGCCAAGGATGAGGAAGAGGACCGGGTACGTGGGCTGGAGCTCGGCGCTGATGATTATATCGGGAAACCCTTCAGCCACCGTGAGCTGGTCAGCCGCATCAAGGCGGTGCTCCGTCGCCACTATGCCTCACCGCCCGTCCCGCAGACGCTGGTCAGGGTGGATGACCGGCTGAACATTGATTTTGCCCGCCGCGAGGTGCTGGTTGACGGCAAACGGGTGAACCTGCGTCCTACTGAGTACCGCCTGCTCTACCATCTGGTGCAGAATGCGGGCTATGTCCAGACCCACGAGATGCTGCTGACCAAGGTCTGGGGGCCGGAGTACCGCGAGGAGAGCCACTATCTGCGGCTCTACATCACCTATCTGCGCCAGAAGATCGAGGAGGACCCGGCCAATCCCCGGTACATCCTCACCGAGCGTGGGGTGGGCTACCGCTTCGTTGATTTCGAGCACAAGTCTGCATAATGGCTGGCCCGTTGAACGGCAATGGGCCTAACGTGAAAATAGCCCGCCCGGGGGAGGGTTTGGGAGGGCTGTGCCCTCCCAGGAAACAACCCGCCAGCGGGGAGGGTTTGGGAGGGCTGCGCCCTACCAAGAACAATAATATTTTCATTCCGGCGTTGTGCGGCGCAGCCGCATGGATGACTGAGGTGAACATATGGGGAAACCGGGTTTCCCCATACCCCCTCCCGTAGAGGAGCGTATGGCTCCGTGCCTCGCCTACCCCCCTTCATCCACCAGGCTGAGCATCAACTGGCGCAACTGGCGCAGCCGGCGGTCGAGGCGTTCGGGCCGCAGGTGCAGATCATCGCGGATCTGGCTGAGCTGGAGCCGGAAGGTGTCAATCGGCCCCTTCTCGCGCTCGGCGCTGTAGGCATAGGCCTGATCCAGGGAGCGATAGGCCGTCAGCAGGGTGCGGTCGGCCTCGACCAGGTCGTTGCGTTGCAGGGCCGCCACTGCGTCGTCAACCTGGCTGGCGGCCCGCAGCAGGTAGAGGGCGCTCCAGAGCTGCCGGTCCTGGGCCTGCAAGTCGAGCACTTCCAGCCGCACAACGCTGCCATCGGGCGGCGGCGCCCCGGCTGGCGCCACCGTCGCAGGCGCTGGCGTGGGTGGCGGGGGTGTAGCTGGAGGCGCCGTAGTGGCCGGGGCCGGGGGGCGTAGCCAGAGCCATTGCAGGCTCAACGTCACCGCCACGGCCAGCGTTGCCGTGAGCACGTGCGGAAGCGCGGCGCGCAAGCGCCGCTGAAAAGCGGACGGAGACGCGCTCGCCGCGTCTCCGGGTGACTGAGGGGCCTCTGACACGCGCCTAGATCTCGTTGGCGAGAAGGATCGCCTGGGCGATCTCCTTCATCGACTTGCGAGTGTTCATCGAGAGTTGCTGGATCTTGCGGAAGGCTTCCGCTTCCTTCAACCCCTGCGTATCCATCAAAATGCCCTTGGCGCGCTCGACTATCTTGCGCGTATCGAGGGTCTCCTTCAGGTCGGCAATCTGCCGGTCCATTTCCAGAAACTCCTGATAGCGCGCCATCGCGATCTCAATCGCCGGCAGCAGCTCCGCCTCGCGGAACGGCTTGACGACGTAGTTCACGACCCCCGCTTCCTTCGCCCGCTCAACCAGTTCGCGGTCGGAGTAGGCGGTGAGCAGCAAGACGGGTGCGATCTTCTCCTCGGTGAGGATGCGCGCGGCCTGAATGCCATCAAGTTTGGGCATCTTGATGTCCATCAGCACCAGATCGGGCTTGAGTTCGCGGGCCAGGTTTATGACGCTCACCCCGTCGCCGGCCTCACCGACAACCAGATAGCCGAGGCCGACCAGGGTCTCCTTCAGATTCATGCGGATGATCGACTCGTCATCGGCGATCACCAGGCGAGTCTGTTGAGCCATGGGACACCTCTTCACTGCGCCGTTACGGTAGCCGATACTGTGCCAAGTATAGCACGCCAGCGCGGGAGGGGTCAAACGAATGACAATAATTGTTCCTGGGAGGGCGTAGAGGCGCGGCGCCGCCGCGCCTCTACGTCCCCCCCTCAGGGAGGGGGATGGGGAAACCCGGGTTCCCCATGTCCCAACCGCTGGTGGGAGCGGCTGGCGCCTCAGCCGGCAGGGGGTTGGGGAAACCCGGGTTCCCCATTTCCTAACCGCTGGTGGGAGCGGCTGGCGCCCCTACAGGCAGGGGGATGGGGAAACCCGGGTTCCCCGTATGTTCACCTCAGTACGGGCGAGCCACCCGCGCTCCCGCGCGACGCGTATGGAACCGTACCCATGTAACGCTCGCGCTGATAAATTATAGACGACAGGCGAACGTTACGGGAGGATGGCAATGCGACACCGAGTGGCACAGGCGGACACGACGTTGCCCGTGGCAAGGCCCCCTCGGAGCAGGTGGCTGTTACGGTATGCCTGGCTGTGGTTCGTCGTTGGCGTTATGGCCCTGGCAGCGGCTCTGCCGCGCCCGGTGGCCGCGCAAAACCTCGGCTGCGACCTGTCGGTCCTCACCGGCTCCCGCGGTCCGTACTGGATCCAGACGCGCAGGGTGGCGGTCGAGGGACATCAGTTGGAGTTGCGCTTCTGCGCCCCTCACGAGCACAGTATCGTGGCGGAACAGATGCTCGATCTTGCCGAGCGGGCGCTGCCGCGGCTGGATGACGTGACCGATGTGCGCCTCGATGGGTCGCACCGGCGCACGTTTTTTATGCAGGATACGCGTACCCTGATGGTGTACGGCGCCGATGGGTTCATTGACAGCCGTACCAATGCGATCACCCTGCACCAGGGCAGCCTGGAATCGACGGTCATCCACGAACTGGCTCACTACTGGGCCGACCGGCAGCGGTTTCCCGAACGCTGGATGGTGGAAGCCTACGCCGAGTACCTCACCAGTGTGGTGGCGCCGGAGCTGGGTGTACCATTCGTGCCTGCGGAGTCGAACTATGCCTGTGATGGATTGCCACTCCAGAGCTGGCGACCGAATTCAGGCCCCGCAGCGGTCTGCGCCTACGCCATTGGCCTGCAGGTGTTGCGTGATCTGGCTGCCGAAGCCGGCGCGGAAACCCTGCAGCGGGTGATTGGCGAGTTGAGCCGCCAGCCGGGGGGCGTGCGGAGCGAGGCGTTGCTGACCTACCTGGAGCGCGAGAGTGGAGCCAACCTCAGCCCGCTCATGCGCGGGCGGGTTTTCGGGCCGGAACTGGATGCCCGGTTGGAAGAACGGGCCAGGTTGCGCGATCGTCTGATCTGGGCAGTCGGCGTGGCTGCCACCTCAGGGGTCGCTATGCCGCCGGTGGTGGCTGAACAGCTCAATGCCTGGAACCACGAGGGTGCTGCCGCGGCCCTCGAGTGGATCGAGCCGGTGCTGCAAGAGGTCAGCGCCACGCAGACCCGCTGCAATGAACTGAAACTGGACTGCGCGGTGCTCTGGAAGGATTTACCTCCCACCCCGGCGGCCTGGCAGGCGCTACGCGAGCGCCTCAGCGGCGCGCCTCAGGTGCTCAGCGTGTACACGGCCACGCGCGATGCAGCGCAGGCCCTGGGTGTGCCAATACCCGCGGGGCTGAGCCAGCAGGCGGCCGGGCTGGAGACCCTGCCCGAGCTGATCGCGGCGCAGGAGGCTCTGGAACTGGCCGGGCGCACTGAGGAGCGCTGCGCTGCTGTCCAGGCTCCCTGCCCTTCCACCTGGCGCCAGGTCTGGGCCGCGGGCAATGTCCAGTCCGCGCGCGGCGCGCTCGATGACCTGAACGCCCTGCTCGATACGGCCACGCAGCTCGAACCGCGCTGCGCGAAGCTGGGGCTGCAATGCGGCGCCCTGTGGCGCCAGGCCCTCGAGCGGCAGGGACCGGAGGCTGCGAAGGCCACGCTTGCCGGTCTGGAGGGGATGCTCGAGCGGGCCACGGCGCTGGAGGCCGGGTGTGAAGCCCGGGGCGTGGCATGCGTTGCGCTCTGGCGCCGGGCCTTCAACCTCCAGGGAGCGGCGGCCGCCGAGCAGACGCTCGCCGACCTCGAGCAGTTGCTCGATGATGCCGCTCGGGTCGAGCAGGACTGTGAAAAGGTCGGGTGGCCCTGCGCGCGGGCCTGGCGCGACAGGCTTGGCAGCGCCGGCCCTCAAGCGGCGCTGGAGGTGCTCCACGCCCAGGAGCAGGCCCTGGGCGAGCTTGCGGCAATCGAAGGCGACCTTGCCTCTCCTGTCTTCCCTCGCATCCTGCCACCGACTGCAGAGGGTAGCCCGCCTACGCTGGCGCCCCTGGCCGAGGCAAAGCGGTTGTTCGAGGCCGGAGAGGTGCAGCAGGCTCAGGAGCTGCTCAGGGCAATGCAGAGCGAGCGCCAGGAACGGGTGCGGCGGTGGCTGATCGGCGTGGCTGCGCTCCTCGTCGTCCTCGTGGCCGCGCTGGGCGCGCTGCTGCTGATCAGGCTGCGGCAGCGCGCAGCGGGGCGCAAGGGAAGCCAACCCTGAGATGAGGGTTTGGAAGGGCTACGCCCTTCCGGGAGAACCGCTCTCCTGCACGACCGTGCGCTCCAGCAGCTTCACACATGCGTAGATCGCATCAATATGCGGCGTCGGCGCACCGACCAGGCGTCCAAGCTCGATCACCGCGCCCACCATGGCATCAATTTCGGTTGGACGGCCCGCCTCAATATCCTGAAGCATCGAGGTCTTATGGGCGCCGACCTCCTCGGCGCCCTTGATGCGCTGGTCAATGCTAATGCCAAACTCCACTCCGAGGGCCTCGGCGACCTGCTGGGCCTCAGCCATCATCGCCACGGCCAGGGCGCGGGTGAGCGGTTCGGCGACGATGGCATCGAGGGTGGCGCGGGTGAGGGCGCTGATCGGGTTGAAGGCCAGGTTCCCCCACAATTTGATCCACAGCTCATTGCGGATGCGCGGCCGCACGGGAGCCTTAAGTCCGGCGGCGGTCATGAGGTGAGACAGGCGCAACACCCGTTCGGTGCGAGTGCCGTCAGGCTCGCCGAGGGTGAAGCGGTTGCCTTCGATATGGCGGATGACGCCGGGGTGGGCAATCTCGGCAGCCGGGTAGACCACGCAGCCGATCACGCGCTCGGGTTCGGTGCTGGCGGCGATCTGCCCGCCCGGGTCAACGCTTTCGAGACGGCGGCCCTCGTGGGGGCCACCGTGGCGGTAGAAATACCACCAGGGGATGCCGTTCTGCGCGTAGACCACCGCCGTATCGGGCGCGTAGAGCACGCGCATTAGAGCGGCGAGGGCGGGCAGGCTCTGGGCCTTGACGGCAACGATAACGTACTCGTGGGGGCCGGCCTCGGCCAGATCGGCAGTGGCGCGGGCCGGGCGCACCGTCTCGCGCTGCCCATCGGCATACTCGACGCTGATGCCATGGCGCTGAATGGCTTCGAGATGGGCGCCGCGGGCGATCAGCGTCACCTCGGCGCCGGCGCGGGCCAGCTTCACCCCGAGGAAACCGCCGATCGCCCCGGCGCCAACGATACAGATCCGCATAGCTCAGAGCTTCCGCAAATAGACCCGCTCCAGCGTATGCCGGGGACCCTTCTCGAGGATCAGATCGGCCCGCTCACGAGTCGGCTCGATGTTCTGCTTCAGGTTCACATAGTTGATCTCGCGCCAGATGCGCCGGGCGGTTGCCACCGCCTCATCCACGCTCAACTCGGCGTAGCGACGGAAGAACGACGACGGATCGCGGAACGCCGTCTCGCGCAGGCGCAGGAACCGCTCGACGTACCACTGTTGCAGCAAAAGCTCGTCGGCGTCCACATAGATCGAAAAATCGAAAAAGTCGGAAACAAACATCTGCGGTGCGCGGGAGGCGCGCCCGCCACGTTGCAACACGTTCAGCCCCTCGACGATCAGAATGTCGGGCCGGTCGATCACCCGGGTCTCGTAGGGCACAATATCGTAGATCAGGTGTGAATAGATCGGCACCTCCAGGCGTGGAACCCCCGACTTGACATCGGCCATGAATTGCAGCAGCCGGCGGCGATCGTAGCTTTCGGGGAAGCCCTTGCGGTGCATGATCCCGCGCTGCTGGAGCACCCGGTTCGGGTAGAGGAACCCATCGGTAGGAACCAGATCGACCCGCAGGTTGCCGAACTGGCGGCTGAGGAGCACCTGGAGGATACGGGCGGTGCTGCTCTTGCCTACAGCGACGCTACCGGCAATACCGATGACATAGGGCACCCGGCTGGTCGAGGGGTAGTCGAGAAAGACATTGGTCACCTGATACAGTTGTTGTGAGGCCTCGAAGTACAATTGGAGCAGCCGGGTCAGGGGCAAATAAATATCGGCGACCTCCTGCATCGAGACGGTATCGCTCAGACTAACGAGATGTTCAAGTTCCTCTTCGGCGATCGGCAATTCAGCGCCGTCACGGAGACGCGCCCATTCGGCGCGGGAGAATCGCAAGTACGGGCTGAGGCGGCGTTCGTCGGCGAACACGGTGGCCATGGGTCTGTCCTCATTCCTGCGAGTGCGCAAGGCACGCTGATGCTAGAAGCGCTGGGGAGCGCAGGCATCGTCGCCAGCCGCGTCCCGTCGATTGGTACTACTCGGCCAGGCCGAGTGTTCTGGCCATAGTGATGCGTTGAAGCTTGCCCGTGGCGCCACGGGGGAGTGCTTCGAGGACGTGGATCCGGCGGGGTACCTTAAAATCGGCCAGGGCGCGGGCGCAGTGGTCGCGCAGATCGCGTTCGGTGGCCTCGGCTTTGAGGACCACGGCGGCATGCACCTCTTCGCCCAGGGTGGGATGGGGAACGGCAAAGGCCAGAGCCTCGGCCACGGCGGGATGACGCAGGAGCACATCGTCAATTTCCAGGGGTGAAATCTTCTCGCCGCCGCGATTGATCAGTTCCTTGATCCGCCCGGTGAGCACCAGGTAGCCGTCATCATCGAGGTAGCCCTGGTCGCCGGTGCGGAACCAGCCGTCTACGAAGGCTGCGGCGTTAGCCTCCGGGTTGTTCTCGTAGCCGTCAACAACATTGCCGCCCCGCACCACCACTTCGCCCTTCGTTCCGGGGGCGAGCAGGCGGCCGGTCTCGTCCATGATCCCCACGTCCACACCGAAGCCGATGCCAACGCTGCCGGCCTTGCGCGGGGCGGGCGGGAGGGGATTGGAGGTCATCTGATGGCTGGCCTCGGTCATGCCGTAGCTTTCGAGCACCGGCGCGCCAAAGACCGCCTCCATCCGTTCCATGACCACGGGCGGCAGGGGGGCGCTGCTGGAACGGATGAACCGGAAGCGATGGGCCTGGATCGCGGCCAGGTTGCGTTCGGCCCGCGCGAGGAGGGCCTGGTGCATGGTCGGTACGGCCGAGTACCAGGTGGGGCGGAACGCTTCGACCCACTGCCAGAACTTCAGGGCATCGAAGCCGGGCGGGCAGATCACCGTGCCGCCGCTGGCCAGCGTGCTCAACAGTGAAGCCACGATGCCGTGGATGTGGAACAGCGGCATCACGCAGAGCGCCCGGTCGGCGGGGCCAAGCTGGTAGGTTGCGGCGATGTTGGCCGTTGAGGTGGCCAGGTTGCGATGGCGGATGGGCACACGTTTGGGGCGGCTGGTGGTGCCGCTGGTATGGAGGATCATTGCCACATCATCGGGGCGGGCAACATCCAGGGTAATGCCGGGGGTGGGAGACGGCCCGGCGTGGAAGGCGACGGTGCCATCGGCGAGCGTTTCGACCTCGATCAGCAGCATGTCGGGGCGCATGGCCGCGCGGGCCTCGGGCAGGGCGCCAGGAGCCACGATCAGCGCCCTGGCCCGGGTGTCTTCGTAGTAGAACGCGAACTCCTCCTGACGATACTTCGGGTTCAGCGGTGCGGCCGTCGCCGCCGTGGCAACGGCCAGGAAGGTGATCGCCATCTCCGGACCGTTGGGCAGCGCCATCGCTACCCGATCGCCGCGGGTCAGGCCAAGGGCCTGCAACTGCGCCGCCAGGGCGGTTACATTCGCCCGTAGCGCGGCATAGCTCACCGGCGGGCGATCAGGGGCCAGAATCGCAGGTTGCCCGGCAGCACCGCTGCCGAGCAGATCGAGCAACGCACGAGTCACGGGCTCACGGGCCATCACTGGCTCCTGTCAGGGCAGGTTCAGAGGACAGGACGCCCCGCCAACCGGCGCCCCGACACGGGGGAAGGGGCAGAAAGCCGGGCGCCGGTTGGCTGGAGCAGCGTCATCTCGGGTACTCGAATTGTTGGGTTGTCGAATCGTAACCGGGTTCACGTTTCTCTACCCCTGGATCTATTGTATAACGCGGAGTTACACCGCTACCATCCGGCGGCGCAGCCATCGCAGCGCGGCTCACTGCCGGCCAGGTAGGCGCCCGTATCCAGGCGCCAGATGATCTGGCCGCGCCCGAAGGAACCAACTTCGGCCTCGATGCACACCTGGTGGCCCCGGGCGATCAGGCCCTCAATGACATGACGCGGCGTCTCCAGTTCCAGGTGCACCGTGCCATCGCGTTCCCAGCGCCAGCGGGGCGCGTCGAGGGCAGCCTGGGGATGCATGCCGTAGGTCAGGCTGTTAATGATCACCTGGGTGTGCCCCTGGGGCTGCATATGGGCGCCCATCACCCCGAAGGGACCCACGGGGTGGCCCTCTTTGAGCAGAAAGCCGGGGATGATGGTATGAAAGGGGCGCTTGCCGGGCTCCAGGCGGTTGGGATGGCCCGGATCGGTGACGAAACTGAAGCCCCGATTGTGCAGAGCGATGCCCCAACCCGGAACCACCACGCCCGAGCCGAAACCGGTGTAGGTGGACTGGATCATACTCACCATGCGCCCGGCAGCGTCGGCGGTACAGAAGTAGACCGTGCCGCCGCGGGGCAGTTCGCCCGGCCCGAAATCCCCGGCCGTGGGGCCGATCAGCGCGCGGCGGTCAGCCAGACGCGCGCGGTCGAGCAGTTGTGCCGTGGGCACCGCAGCCATAGCCGGGTCACCCACGTAGGCAAACACATCGGCGAAGGCCAGTTTCATCGCCTCGATCTGCAAATGGTAACTCTCGGCCGAGTCGCGGGGAAAGCGCCCCGGATCAAGCCCATCGAGGATGCCGAGGGCGAGCAGGGCGGCGATGCCCTGGCCGTTGGGCGGGATTTCGGCAACGGTGTACCCTGCGTAGTCCATCGTGATAGGTGTGACCCACTCGGAGCGATGGGCGGCCAGGTCATCCGCGCTGAGCAGGCCGCCGGTGGCGGCGCTGAAGGCGGCAATCTCTGCCGCGATAGCGCCCTCGTAGAAGGCGCGCGGCCCCTCGCGGGCCAGCAGGCGCAGGGTTCGGGCGTGCCCCGGGGCGAGGAAGCGTTCACCGGCGCGGGGGGCGCGCCCGGCAGGGGCGAAGGTCTCTAGAAAAGCCGCAAACTCCGGCCCGCGACGTGCCCGGGCCGCCGCCACACCCTGTTCCCAGAACCGGCTAACCAGCGCCGCCACCGGCGCACCTTCCTCGGCATAGGCGATCGCCGGGTCGAGCACCTGCTCCAGCGGCAGCGCGCCGAACCGGGCGTGCAGATCGCCCCACAACTGCACCATCCCCGGCACTGTCACCGGCAGCCACCCCTCGGCTGGCACCCGCGCGTGACCGGCGCGTTGCAGCGCCTCGACACTCAGGGCCGCCGGGGCGCGCCCTGAGCCGTTGATCCCGTGCAACGCTGTTCCGTCCCACACCAGAGCGAAAGCGTCGCCCCCCAGGCCGTTCGAGGTCGGTTCAAGAACGGTGAGACAGGCTGCGGCGGCGATGGCGGCGTCCACCGCGGTGCCGCCGGCCTGGAGCACGCGCAGGCCGGCCTGCGAGGCCAGCGGGTGGCTGGTAGCGACAACGCCGTTGGCCGCCAGCAGCGGCGCCCGGCGCGTGGCGTAGGGGTAGCGCAGCAAATCGTAATGCACAAACCCTCTCCGGGGCAAGGGATCGGGTTCAGGATCGATGATCCAGAACCCTTCCAGCAAGGATAACGGTGCGGGGCCTGACTGTAATTATGCCACATTTCCCGACATCCGGCGCCAGCGGTTCGGGGCAGTGATACCAATTACCGTTGATGATGCCGCATTGCTTAAAGCGGTTTCAGGCGTTGTGCTGCCCAGTGTGGCAATCCACAATCCAAAATCTAAAACCAAAAATGGTATGATGACCTTACCCAACCCTTCGGGGGAGCTTTCACGGGTGGGTTTATTTGGGCCACGGCTTCTCCTCCTCACCCCCTGACCCCTCCTTTCAGGTGTAGCGTTTTTGGCGGATGGCCTCCTGATGCGCTGCTGGTCCTCACCCCCCTGTCCCCCTTCGGCTCCGCTCAGGGCAGGCCTCTCCCTGTGCGGAAGTTTAAGGGCGGACAGAACGTACGCGCGCCGACGGGCGCGATGGCGTTGGGAGGCGCTGGTTGGTCCTCACCCCCGGCGGGAGACCAGAGCCGCGCGCGGGAGGGTTCCAATGCGGTACAAGCCACGTTGGCCCGGAGGTTCTGTCCACCCTTAAAGGGAGGGGCGCGGCGAAACCCGGCTTCCCCGTGGTCACCTCAGCTTGCCTCTTGCAGCGCGGCGCGCATCACGGCCAGGGGCGCGGGGCGCCCGGTCCAGCGGGTAAAGGCCAGGGCGCCCTGGTGCAGCAGCATGCCCAACCCATCGCGGGTGGCGGCGCCACGGGCCGCGGCCTCACGGAGCAGGCGGGTAGGCCGGTAGACCATGTCGTAAACCAGGGTGTGCGGGCCGACGGGGGGATCGGGCAGGGGCGTCTCTCCGTCGCGCCAGCCGAGCGCCGTCGCGTTGATCAGCAGGTCGCAGGCGGAAAGATGTTCGTTCAGGTCAGGGTCGCGGAGATCGAGGGCGATCAGGCGCGGCGGCGGCTCGCCGGAGGGGGTCAGGCCCTGCTCGTCGGTAATGCCGATGAGCAGGTCGGCGAGCAGTTCCTCGGCGCGCTCGACGGTGCGGTTGGCGATCACCAGGGCGCTGATACCAGCCCCGGCCAGGGCAAAGGCGGCCGCGCAGGCGGCGCCGCTGGCCCCGAGGATTACCACCGTGCGCCCGGTGAGGTCAACGCCGGCCTCGGCCAGATCGGCGAGCAGGGCCGGGGCGTCGGTATTAGCGCCCACCAGGGCGCCGGCATCCTTGTAGATCGTATTAACTGCCCCGATCAGCGCCGCCTGCGCCTCGAGCCGGTCAAGGAGGGGGATGACCGCCTGCTTGTGGGGCAGGGTAACGTTCGCGCCGAGATACTCGGGGCCGGCCAGGGCCGCCACACGCTCGGGGAGTTCCGCCGCCGTGGTGCGCACCGCCTCGTAGCGCGCGGCGATGCCGAGGTGCTGGAGGGCGGCGTTCTGCATCCGCGGCGAGCGGCTGTGGGCCACGGGATCGCCAATGAGGATAATTCGCTGCATAGGCTGTCTCGACGTACGTGTTCACCCTTCTCCCGGGAGCGCGGGCAGCTCGCCCGCATCCAGGCCATTGCGGGCGAGACGCCCGCGCGCGGGAGGATTTGGGCGTAGGGGCGCGGCGGCGCCGCGCCTCTACGCCCTCCCAGGAAACAACCCGCCAGCGGGGAGGGTCTGGGAGGGCTTCGCCCTCCCCAGAAAAAACCCCCGGGTTCGCGTCGGCTTCAACCCTACTGGCAGGCCAGCCATTCGGCCTCGTAACGCTGGAACTCTGCGTAGGTGGCCGCAAAGTTGTGGCTGCCGTCTCTGGCGCAACTGGCGACGAAGAACAGGTAGCCGGCAGCCGTGTCCGGTTGCGCGGCGGCAGTCAGGGCGGCGAGGCCGGGGGCCGCGATCGGGCCGGGTGGCAGACCGGGGTTGAGGCGGGTGTTGTACGGGCTGGCGATCTGGAGATCCTCGGCGGTCAACTCCTTGCGCCACCAGGTACCTTCCCGGGCGCTGTAACCCGCGGCGTACTGAACGGTCGCGTCGGCGCCGAGGGTGCCGCCGCCGACAATCGGCGCATTCTCCGGCTTGAGGCGGTTCCAGAACACCCCGGCAATCAGCGGCATTTCGTCGAGGCGGGCGGCCTCGCGCTGAACGATCGAGGCCATCGTCACCAGGTCGTGAACGGTTGCGCCGGGCACCTGTACGCCGCGCTCGATGGTGGCGTATTGCTCGACGAACCGGTTGAGCATGACGCGAATGATGTCATCGGGGCGCGCCTGCTCGGGAAAGCGGTACGTGTCGGGGAAGAGGTACCCCTCGAGTGAGGCGCCGGCGGGCATGCTGCTCAGAAGGAAAAACTCCTTGCGGAAACGCTCGCCGTCACGGGCGGCGGCCAGGAAGTCGGCGGCGCTGGTTACCCCCGCCGCTTCGAGAATAGCCGCCATTTCTTCCAGCCGCAATCCCTCAGGAATGGTCACCTGCACCTCGGCCATACGGCTGTTTTGCAGGGCGATCATGATCTGGCTCATAGTCATGGTCGGGCTGAGGATGTAGCGCCCGGCCTGGAGTTTGCTCTCAAGACCCTGGCTGCGGGCCAGCAGGGTGAACAGCGCAGGCTGGCGGATCAGACCCCTGGCCTTAAGCTCGGTCGCGATGTCGCCGGTCGAAGCGCCAGGCTCAACGATGAACTCGACCGGGTCGCCTGCCGTTGCCGCAGGGGCGCGGATCTCGCTCAAAATGACATAGCCGCCACAGGCGATCACCAGGGCGAACAGACTGATCCCCAGCATCAAAGCGCGCACGTGGCGCATCAAGGTTAACCTCCCGGATCAACGTTTCACGCGCTTGTTGTGATACCGCGTTGTGGTTGCAGCAAGGGACAGCCCTTCCGAGAACACCCTTCGAGGCGTCGGGCGATCAGGCGGGTGGGCCGCGCGCCTGGCTTTTGTGCGCGTCATTATACCATTCATGCTTTCGAGAGGGCGTCGTCTTCCCGGACCTGCCTATCCAGGTATAATGAACTTAATGCTTCCTGGGAGGGCGTAGCTCTCCCGAACCCTCCCCACAGGGAGGGGGATGGGGAAACCCGGTTTCCCCATTTCCCAACCGCTGTTAGGAGCGGCTGGCACCCCCAGAGGGAGGGGTGCGGTTCGACAGGCTCACCGCAGGTGGGGAAACCCGGTTTCCCCGTATTTTCACCTCAGGGTTCCGGGTAACGGGCGCCTGTCACCGTAGCAGCGCTCCACACCGCGATGACGAAGAGCCGCACTTCCCTGCCTGGCCGCCTCTGGGCGCGCTGGTGGCACCTCTGGGGCCTCAGTCTGTGCTACATGGGGCACACCATCCACGATCGCTCGTTCTACCGCGCGGGGGTTGGCTCGTTTCACCGCGCCATCCGCTGCTGGCCCGAGTTTGCCCCGGCGCACTACCAGCGCGGCCTCATTCGCGGGCGCGAACTGGGCGAGTATGCCGAGGCTATTGCCGATCTCCAACAGGCCAGCGCGCTGCGCCCGGAGTGGCCCGAACCCTACCTGCAACGTGGCCTGTTCCACCGCTTCAACGGCATGCCCGCACAGGCCCTCGCCGACCTGCGGCGCTTCGTTGAACTGGCCCCGGAGGGCTACTGGCGCGATGAGGCCGGCAGGCAGATCGCCGCCATCGAAGCCGAGAGCGCCGGGGGCGTGGTATAATCCGCAACGATGACCATTGCAGCTTGAAACCCCACCGGCAGGTTTCCTATGCCAACCTATCGCGCCTGGTTCGCCGCTCAGGATGATCCCGACGAGCGCTACCCGCTGACCGAGGTGGTCTACTACTCGCGCTCTGGAGGGTTGCTCGAAGTGCAGCACGATCTCGAGGCCCTGCGCCAGGTGAGCGCCGAGGAGTGGAAGCAACTCTTCGAACGCCGCTGGATGCGCACGTCCTGGCCCTACGGCTCGGGCGTCTGGGGCAAGAAGGAGTGGGTCTGCCCCGAACTCGACGACGCCAACGTTGTCAGCATGTTCGAAGGCGGTACCAACCTCTTCTGGGCCGAACGCTTCGGGCGCGAGATCGGCGTTGAGGACTTCTGGATCAAAATGTGCGGCAACAGCCACACCGGGTCGTTCAAGGACCTGGGCATGACCGTGCTGGTGAGCGTCGTCAAGCAGATGATCGGCGAAGGCAAGCCGATCCGCGCCGTGGCCTGCGCCTCGACCGGGGATACCTCCGCTGCGCTGGCGGCCTACGGCGCCGCCGCCGGCATTCCGACGATCGTCTTTCTGCCGCGGGGCAAGGTCAGTGTGGCCCAACTGGTGCAACCTATCGCCCACGGGGCCACCGTCATCTCGCTCGACACCGATTTCGACGGCTGTATGCGCATTGTTCGCGAGATCACCGCCGATCCGAACAACGGCCTCTACCTGGCCAATTCGCTCAACTCGCTGCGCATCGAGGGCCAGAAGACCGTCGGGATCGAGATTGTGCAGCAATTCGACTGGGAAGTGCCGGACTGGATCGTCATCCCCGGGGGTAATCTCGGCAATACCTTTGCGCTCGGCAAGGGCCTGCTGATGATGTACGAACTGGGGCTGATCTCGCGCCTGCCGCGGATTGCCTGCGCCCAGGCCGCGCACGCCAATCCGCTCTACCGGGCCTACCGTAACGACTGGCGCTATGAGCCGATCACCGCCGAACCCACTGCGGCGTCTGCCATCCAGATCGGCGCGCCGGTGAGCATCAACCGCGCGATCAGCACCCTGCAGCGCTTCAATGGCGTTGTCGAGCAGGCCAGCGAGCAGGAACTCGCCGACGCCGCCGCGCGCGCCGATCGCACCGGCGCCTACGCTTGCCCCCATACCGGCGTGGCCCTGGCCGCGGCGATCAAGCTGGTCGAGCGCGGGGTGATCAGCCGCAGCGACCGGGTGGTAGTTGTCTCCACCGCCCATGGGCTGAAGTTCAGCCGCTTCAAGGTCGAGTACCACGAGGGCCACCTGCGTGAGGTGGTCAGCACCTACGCCAACCCGCCGATCGAACTGCCGCCCGACATAGACGCTGTGCGTCGCGTGCTCGATGAGCGCATGGCCGCGGCGGCAAAAACACCCGCACCACCACCATGGTCATCACTGGCTACGCCCGGCGCATCAGCGCTTCCCTGAGCCCCTCGCAGGTGATCGCCCCCGAGGTGGTCGCTGGCGGCGACCCGGCGGAAATCGCGGCCCACTGTCTGGCTGTGGTTGACCCGGAGTTCGCCGAGCGCGTCCGCGACGGCGATGTGCTGGTGGTAGACGGGGATCTCTCCGGCGGCCCCGGGGCCGAGGCGGCTGTGCTGGCGCTACAGGCCGCTGGCGTCGCGGCCCTGATCTGCCGGGGCGCTGCGGCGGACCTGATCGCTCTCGGTGAACGCTACGGCCTGCCGGTGTTGAGCGCTCCTGCTGCTGTGCCGCACCTCGCCGAGGGCGCGCTGCTGCGCCTCGACCTTGAATACGGGCGTCTCTCCAGCAATGGCGTCACCTGGAGCGTAACCCCGCTGGAGGCCGCGGCGCTCACCACGGTGCGCCGGGTGCAGGTGCTGGCGCGCATGCGCCATGTGGTAGAGGAAGAGGGCCTGGCAGAGGGTTGAGAACCCGTGGGGCGCGTTGAGGCGCGCGGGGGAGCCGGCAATGCGCGCAAAAGAGTTCCGGCGCCTGGTACACGACCTGGCGCGGGCCGGGGAGCCAGTTGCGCCCCGTTGTCGCCATGCTGTCGAGTGTGGCGGGTGCGCCTTCCAGGATCGGGCCTATCCGGCCCAGCTCGCCGCCAAGCGCGCCGCCCTGGAGCAGATCTTCGCCGGAGCAGGCGCGCCGGTTGAGCCGCTGGCCGGGGCCTTCGACCTGGTCGCCTCGCCCGACCCCTTCGGCTATCGCACACGTATGGACTACGTAGCGACCAGGGGGCGCTTCGGGCTACGCGCGCGCGGACGCTTCAACCACGTGGTGGATCTGGACGAGTGCTATCTCGTTCCTCCAGAGGTCTTTGCGCACGCCCGCGCAGTATGGGCCGCGGCCCGCGCCCTCGGCCTGCCTGACTACGACGTGCGCCGCCACGAGGGCTTCCTGCGCTACCTGGTCGTGCGTCGCAGCCCCGATAACGAAGTGCTGCTGGCGGCTGTTACCGCTGCCGGAGAGCCGGAAGAGGCGATGGAGCGCCTTGCCGCCACGGCTCTGGAGGGTCCCGGCGTGGTCGGCTTTCACTGGCTACGCAACGCCACCCTGACCGATCTCTCCTTCGGGGCGCCGGTGCGCCACTGGGGCGCCGCAACCCTGCTGATGCGCGTCGGGCGGCTGCGCCTGGCGATAGGCCCCAACACCTTCTTCCAGAACAATGTGCACCTCCTGGAACAATTGCTGGAGGAGGTTATTGCTGCAGTTGAGGCGGGGCCTTACCGCGTAGCCGATCTGTACGGTGGAGTGGGCACCATCGCATTGACCCTTGCCCCGCGCGTGGCCCACGTAGTGTGTGTGGAAGCGGTGGACGAGAGCGCCGCTCTGGCGCGCGCAAATGCCGTGTCGAACCACATCGCCAACGTCGAGGCCCTCGCCAGTGACGTGGCGATGTACCTGCGCGCCCAGAGGCCGGGCGCCTTCGACGTGGCCGTGCTCGATCCGCCCCGCACCGGCCTTGGCCCCGACGTGTGCCGCGAGCTGCTGCGTATCGGCCCGCAGCGGATCGTCTACGTCTCCTGCAACCCGCTCACCCAGATCGAAGATCTCCGCGCCCTCGCCCCCCGGTACGCCATCCGCTCCCTCCGCGGCTACGATATGTTTCCGCACACCCCGCACGTAGAGACCCTTGCCGTCCTGGATCGCGCCTGAGGTGAACATATGGGGCAACCGGGTTTCCCTGCGCCCCTCCCTGCGGGGAGGATCTGGGAGGGCTGCGCCCTCCCAGGAACCAACCCGCCAGCGGGGAGGGTCTGGGAGGGCTGCGCCCTCCCAGGAATTCGCACTTCTCCCGGGTGCGCGGGCATCTTGCCCGCATCCAGGCGATTGCGGGCGGGACGCCCGCGCACTCGAGGTGACGCCTTACCCCACATGTGAACACCGTACACCGAACTGACCGATTGACAGATGGGCGATCTCGAAATATACTTAGAACATAAGTTCTATATTATCATCTGGCCCTGTTGCTGCACCAGAGAGTTTGTGGCGAGGACAAGGCTCTCCCCACGCCCCATCTCGCTTCAGTTAGGAGGGTTGGGGCGAGCGAAGATGTCCCGGGAACCTCGCTCTCCTCGCCCGGCTGAAAACCGGTTTGCCGGATCGCCGTTCAGCGCTGTAGAGGGAGGCAACATATGGCAGTTACGAGCAGGGAACTCGGCAGGAGGCTGCCAGCGCTCCCGCGGGGCCCGGGTTCGGTGGCCTACGCGCTCACGTTCGTACTGGCGGCGCTGGCGATTCACGTGCTCGTCAGCGCGGCGGTGGAGCGCACGCGGGTTGCGTTCGACGATCTGCGCTATGGTCGCCCCCGCACCGCGCACGTGGCGGGCTACGTCGGCCATGGAGCAGAGGCGACCGGCCGGCCAACCCACATTATCGCTATGAACCTGGACCGGCAAGTGGTGGTCCTCGAATTGCCGGCGGGCGACGCGGAGCAAGCGCGTAGTTTGCCTGGCCCCTACCTTTTTGGGGCGCATCAAGATCTTACACCTGTGGTATTATCTCTTCTGGATATGGATGGGGACGGCCTGGCGGACCTGGTGTTGAACGTCAGTAACGAACAGGTCGTCTACCTTAATCGCGAGGGCGCATTCCGTCTGCCCACGGCGGAGGAGCACGCGCTGCTGGCGCAGGAGCAACTTCCGTGAGCGCGTCCGACGACCAGGATCGTCCGGCGGATCACCGGCGGCGTAAGCAGGCGTTTCCTTTAGAGAGCGGGGACTTCACCCCTAAGAGATTGCCCCCACGGCCGCTCGGGCCTCTCTTCGCCGAAGACGAAGCGGCATTGCCCACCTTTGCCGAGACTCGTCCGGACCGTCCCGCATTTCCTCGCCGCGATCCCCACGGGGAAGAGCAGCGTTCCTCGGCGTCCTCTCTCGCCGGGCGGCGCCCTGCATCGAGCAACCCGGCTCGCGCTGCTGAGCCACCGGCGGCGACCTCGGCGGACAGGTCAGACGCGCCCTCGCGGTACGGCGCGGCGCCGGGCGGGCGGCCTCGCCCCGACGCAGAGCGCGCCACGACGCCGGGTGAAGCGGACGCGCCCTCACGGTACGGCGCGGCGCCGGGCGGGCGGTCTCGCTCCAGCGCAGAACGCGCCACGATGCCGGGTGAAGCGGAGGCGCCCTCGTGGTCCGGCGCGGCGCGGGGCGAGCGGTCTCGTTCTAACGCAGAACGCGCCACGATGCCGGGTGAAGCGGACGCGCCCTTGCGGTACGGCGCGGCGCCGGGCGGGCGGCATCGCCCCGACGCAGAACGCGCCACGCCCTCGGGTGAAGCGGACGCGCCCTCGCGGTACGGCGCGGCGCGGGGCGGGCGGTCTCGCTCCAGCGCAGAACGCGCCACGGCGCCAGCGAGTGGACCAGGCGCGCAGCCACGCATGCCGGCGCGTCCATCCGCCGGCTATGACAGAGTGGCTCTGTCGGAGCAGCGGGACGAAGATGACCCGCGCGTCGTAGCGCCGACCCGAAGCACCCGGATTTCCCGCTTCGTCCGCTTCGCTGGCCCCGAGACAGACGGTCAGCACCCGCGGTTGGAAGCGCCGCTTCCCGCGCCGTCGCGGGAAGCGATGCCTCCCGGTCAATGGCCGGAGCCTCTGGCGTGGTCGGACGCGTGGTCGGGCCTCGGGGCCCTGGAATTGCTGGCCGGCGCCAGGCACTGGGGCAAGGTCGCGCTTATCGCCCTGGTCAGCCTGGTGCTGATCATCGTCTTCCGGGGTGGGCCGGGCGATACGCCACTGGCCCGTTGGGTGGACGCGCAGCTCAACGGTTACGGGGGTGACTGGTCAATCACCAGCAGTTTGAACGTGACGGCACGTCCGCCCGGTGATTATACCGTCACAGGGCCGCCGAGTCTCACGCCACAGCAGATTGACGCCATTCTGCGTTCGTATGGTTCTCCTGCAACGGGAACCGGGGAATACTGGCATAATCTCGGCGTGCAATACGGAATTGACCCTGCCTTCGCCCTGGCATTCTTCATTCACGAAAGCGGGGCCGGCACCAACCCCAACTGGGCCGGGATCAAGCCCGACGGTCGCACGACTCACAATGTCGGCAACATCATCTGCGCCGGTTACCCCACCTGCTACGGGCGCTTTCGCGATTACGGCTCCTGGGCCGAGGGTATCGAGGATTGGTACCGGCTGATTTCTGTCGAGTATATTCAGGGGCGCGGCACACGCACCGTGGCAGAGATCATTCCGATCTACGCCCCGGCCTTCGAAAATGATGTTCAAGGGTATGTGAACGTTGTCCAGCGCCTGGTGGACGAGTGGCGCGCGCAGTTCAACACCGCCCGCCCGCTACAGGGCCGCGGCATGCCCGACGAGATCCGTCCGCACGGCAATCCGCTCCGGGCGGCGAATACCGTAGTGACCCAGGGCTACGGTGTTGGCAGCCACGCTCCCGCCGATGTCTGGGGCGCGATTGACCTGGCCCTCGACGGCGACGGCGATGGCAAGGCCGACCCCGAAGGCTCGTGGGAGCGCCCGGTCTACGCCACCCACAGCGGCGTGGTCACGGTCACTGCCAACAGCTACCCGGCGGGTAACCATGTCTGGGTCACCAATGCCGACTATCGCACCGGGTACGCTCACCTGGCTTCCTTTGCCGTCAGCGATGGACAGGCAGTACGCCGCGGCGACCTGATCGGCTCCATCGGCTCCACCGGGATGTCGTCGGGTCCGCACCTGGATTACCAGGTCTGGGTTCGCCAGGGAGCGCAATGGGTGAACGTGAATCCGCTCGATTACGGTGCGCTGGAGGCCCTCCCGTAGGTGAGTTTTCGCCCCTCGCTTCATCCTCGTGGTGTGTGGCGTAGCCGCATGGGTTTTTGAGGTGAAAATAGCCCACCCACGGGAGGGTTTGGGAGGGCAAAGCCCTCCCAGGAAACAACCCGCCAGCGGGGAGGGTTTGGGAGGGCGAAGCCCTCCCAAGAACAAATATTTTTCATTCTGGTGTTGTGCGGCGCAGCCGCATGGATGACCGAGGTGAAAATATGGGGAAACCGGGTTTCCCCACCTGCGGTGAGCCTGTCGAACCGCACCCCTGCCTGTGGGGGCGGCAAGCCCTCCCCAGCGGGAGGGTTTGGGAGGGCGCCGCCTTCTCAAACGAGGAAAGGCTTTTTGAAGCCCGCTGCGGTGCGTGCGCGTTCGATGCGCGTGAACACAATCCTCCCGGAACCCGGGCCGCAACATTAACCGTTCTCTTACCGTCGTATGTGCGGTAATGTGAAGCAATCGTCTCCGAGCAATGGTAGGAGCGCGCGATGCAGCCCCGTCTGAGGCGGAGCGCCACCGAGTCGGTGGTGGCGGGTGTATGTGGTGGCCTCTCTGAGTATTTCAATATTGATCCGGTGATCGTTCGGCTGATCTTCGTGGTGGTGACCCTCACCAGCGGCCTCGGATTGCCGGCCTACCTTATTCTGTGGATGGTGATGCCCGGGGCGCAACCGGGTGGCGCGCAGCCGCCGTCGGGTCGGCGCGCGCGCCGGATTGGCCGGGTGACAGAGGAGATGGGCCAGTCGGCCATCGCATCCTTCGCCCGCGCGGATCGCCAGGAGCCTGTTGAACACCCGGGGCAGACAGCCCCCGCCAGCGCCGTGGATGAGGCGCCGGGGAAGGGTGGTGAGCCGCTCACCGGCCAGCCACGGGCAACGGAGGGCCTCGCTGACCACAGCGGAGAGCCGGAGCCGGTGGTGGAAACACCGGCTGCGCCCGCCCGAGGCGCGAGGCGCGGGCACACCCTGGGGCTGATCCTCATCGGCATCGGCGGCCTGGTGATGCTGGATCAGTTCGGTATTGACACGTCGTTCCTCTTTCCCGCCTTGCTGATTGTGGCCGGGGCGATCCTTTTGCACCGGCAGCGCTGAGGCTTGCCAAACCCTTTTCGATCCTGTATAACGAATAACAAGACGCAGGAACGGTCATGCGGCGGAGCCGCGCCCCATGCCGGTCACATAGCCGGTTGCAGATAAGACCCTGCCGGATCTGTCCGCCGGGCAGGGGACGTGGAGTAGGGGGGTGGCCCTGCCCCCTGCCCTGGCGGGAGGGTTTGGGAGAGCTGCGCTCTCCCGGGAACAGTTACGTAGAAAGGAGCCTGACCATCGAGACCGGAACCATCGCCCGTCGCGTCGTCGAGCTGGCCGAAGACAAGCAGGCCAACGAGATTGTGCTGCTCGACATTCGCCCGCAAAGTGTCATCGCCGATTACTTTGTGATTTGCTCCGGAGAAAGCGACCGCCAGATCCGGGCGATTGTGGAGCACATTGATGAAAAAGTGCACCAGGAGTTCGGGCTGAATCCGCGCCGCGAGGGCACGCCCGAGACCGGCTGGATCGTTCTGGATTACGATGATGTGGTCGTTCACGTGTTCAGCCCGGCGCAGCGCGAGTACTACCGCCTGGAACGGCTCTGGAGCAAGGTGCCGCCCGTGGTCGTTGTGCAGTGAAACTGTCGGGCTTGTGGCGCCCGCCGTGAGTTTCCCGGAGCGAAGGAATGAGTCTGAGCGGTAAGGTAGCAATCGTGACGGGTGGAACCGGGGCGCTGGGCGGCGCCGTGGTTGATGCGCTGTTGAGCGCCGGAGCCGCCGTGGCCGTGCCCTATCGCCACGCCGGTGATCTGGAGGCCCTCCGCGAGCGCCTGGGTCGCGCCGATGACGCGGCGTTGTCGGGCGCCCAGGTAGACCTGACGGACGAGCAGGGCGTGCGCGCATACTACGATCAGGTGGCGGCGACGGCGGGAGGGCTGGACATCCTGGTGAATGTGGCCGGCGGCTTCGATGGGGGCAAACCGGTGCACGAGACGGGTTGGGCGATCTGGCAACAACAGCTCGATATCAACCTGAAGACCGCCGTCATCTCCTGTGCGGCGGCGGTGCCGCACCTGATCCGTCGCGGCGGTGGGGCGATTGTCAACGTGAGCACCCGCACCGCGACGCAGGCGGGGGCCAACCTGGCTGCCTACGCCGCCTCGAAGCGGGCGGTGCTGCAACTGACCGAGGCGCTGGCTGCCGAGTTGCGCGACCACAATATCACCGTCAACTCGATTCTGCCCAGCACCATTGATACGCCCGCCAATCGCCAGGCCGCCCCCCAGGCCAACCATAGTCGCTGGGTGCCACCCGAGGCCATCGCCCGCGTGATCCTCTTCCTGATCGGTCCCGACGCGCAGATTATCAGCGGGGCTCACGTGCCGGTGTATGGCAAGGCATAGCAAAGCCAGAGGGGCCTGTGGCCCCTCCGGGTGAAGGTTATGCACGCGCGGATGCGCGATTGGATACCCACGCGGCTTTACCGCACAACGACGGGCCGCAAAGAGGTACGTGTCCACATGTGGGGTAAGGCCTCCCAGGAACCAGCCCGCCGACGGGGAGGGTTTGGGAGGGCATAGCCCTCCCAGGAATAATATCTGTTCATTCCGGCGTTGTGCGCCACGCCATGCGCATGACCGCCTACTGGTTTGTCAACCAGGTTGTGATGGATAGTTTTTTGCGGGGAGGGCTTCGCCCTCCCGCCACGTTCATCACAATTATCGTGGCAGACCACTACTCCTCCACAGGCGTATCGAGGAAGGGGTAGAGCATACCGCTGGTGAGGGTGGAATGGGCCGAAGAACCCTCGCTGAAGCGGAACGAGCCAAGCACCTTCATATAGTTAGCCCGCTCGAACGCCGCCGGCTCGGCTACGGCAAGTTGCGACATACTGCCCTGCATCATGCTGATCGAGTCGTATTCGTGCTCAACCATCCACGCTTCCAGATCGGCGATCACACTACGCACACGCTCCTGGTAGTTGCCCCGTAGCAGCGCCGAGGCCATCATCGCTACCTTCGCGCCCGCCATCATCGCCTTGAGCACATCAAAGGCCGTATGCACACCGCCCGAGATGGCGAAGTCCGTATGCACGCGCCCGTGGAGGATGGCAACCTCACGCAGCGGCAGACGCAGATCCTCGGAAGTGCTGAGGCGCAGATTGGGCACCACAACCAGGTTTTCCAGATCAAAATCGGGCTGGTAGAAGCGGTTGAAGAGCACCAGACCATCGGCGCCGGCCTCGACCAGGCGCCGGGCAACGTTGGGCAGGGCAGTGAAGTAGGGGCTGATTTTCACCGCCAGCGGAATGCGCACCTCGCTCCGCACGGCCTGCACCAGCTCGATGTAGGTCTGCTCGAGCTGGACGCTGGTCAGGTCGGGGTCTGTGGGAATGTAGTAGATGTTGAGTTCGAGGGCATCGGCGCCGGCCTCTTCGATCAGCTTGGCGTAGTGGACCCAGCCACCCTTCGAGACGCCGTTGAGGCTGCCGATGACCGGAATGCCCACAGAGCGCTTCAAGCGGCTGAGTTGCTCAAGGTACTGCTCTGGCCCGATGCTGTAGCGCCCGGCATCGGGAAGATAGCTCAGCGCCTCGGCGAAACTCTCGGCCCCGTGGCTGAGCAGGTAGTCAATCTCCAGACTGGCGTGGATGATCTGCTCCTCGAAGAGCGAATACATCACCACGGCCGAGGCGCCGGCCTCTTCCAGGCGCTGCACCGTCTCCACACGGTGCGAAAGGGGCGAGGACGCGACGACGATCGGGCTTTTCAGGTGCAGGCCGAGGTACTGCGTGCTCAGGTCAACCATCGCAATAGCTCCTGGATAGGAGAATCCGGATGACCAGGACCAGGCGAGTGCGGGAGACCAGGAGCGCCGGCGCCAGCCGGTTACGCCCCTGGTTCCCTGATCCCCCTGGCTCCTGGTCTTCCAGGCTCTCCGACTTGTCCTACGCGTCCTTCTCCAGCATTTGCTCGAGGCGGTGATAGTGTTCGGCGTTCGTGCGCATTGCTTCGGCAATCAGTTCCTCGGCGCGGTGCGGGTCGCTGCGCTGGAGGATCTGGAAGCGACCCTCGCCGGAGATGTACTGTTCAATCGAAACCGAGGGCGCCTTGGAGTCGATGGTAAGCGGGTTCTTCCCCTCGCGCGCCAGGAGGGGATTGTAGCGGTAGAGGGTCCACATCCCCGACTGCACGGCCAGCTTCTGCTGGTCGAGGCCACGGCGCATATCAATGCCGTGGGCGATGCAGTGGCTGTAGGCAATGACCAGCGATGGGCCGTCGTAGGCATCGGCCTCCAGGATCGCGCGCAGGGTCTGCACATCGTCGTAGCCCATCGCCACCCGCGCAACGTACACATTGCCGTAGGCCAGGGCCAGCAACCCCAGGTCCTTCTTGGGGGTACTCTTGCCCTTGGCGGCGAACTTCGCCACGGCGCCGAGGGGGGTTGCCTTGCTGGCCTGCCCGCCGGTGTTGGAGTATACCTCGGTATCGAGGACGAGGATGTTGACATTGCGCCCGGAGGCCAGCACGTGATCCAGACCGCCGTAGCCAATGTCGTAGGCCCAGCCGTCACCGCCGATGATCCAGACCGAGCGGCGCACCAGCACCTCGGCCAGCGAGTCCAGATCGCGAAGCAGCGGCGTATCGGCGTCGGGTTTGCCCGCCAGCTCGGCGGCGATGCGCTGCTTCAGCAGCGCCACGCGCTCGCGCTGGGCGCGAATGCCGGCCTCATCGTGCTGATCGGCGTTCAGCAGTTCCTCGACCAGATCGGGGCCGAGGCGACCGGCCAGGCGTGGGAGCAACTCACAGGCGTATTCGCGCTGCTTGTCGATCGTCAGGCGCATACCCAGGCCGAACTCGGCATTATCCTCGAAGAGCGAGTTGGACCAGGCCGGGCCGCGCCCTTCGCGGTTCACCGTCCAGGGAGTGGTGGGCAGGTTCCCGCCGTAGATTGACGAACATCCGGTAGCGTTGGCTATCACCGAACGATCACCGAAGAGCTGGCTAACCAGCTTAACGTAAGGCGTTTCGCCACAACCGGCGCAGGCGCCGGAGAACTCGAAGAGCGGGAGCAGCAACTGCGAGTTCTTCACCGTATTGAGGTGAAGCTGGGTCCGGTCCACTTCCGGAATGTCGAGGAAAAAGTCCCAGTTCGCGGCCTCGCTCTCGCGCAGAGGCGCCTGGGGCGCCATATTGATCGCCTTGCGCCCGGTCTGGCGCTTATCTTTCACCGGGCATGCCTCGACGCACAGGGCGCAGCCGGTGCAATCTTCGGGCGCGACTTGCAGGGTAAACTTGTAGCCCGGAAACTCCTTGAAGCGTGCATCGGTGCTCTTGAAGGTTGGCGGCGCACCGGCGAGGGCCTCGGGAGCGTAGATCTTGGGGCGGATCACCGCATGGGGGCAGACGAAGGCGCACTTGTTGCACTGGATGCAGATATCCGGCTCCCAGACCGGGATTTCGATGGCGATATTGCGCTTCTCCCAGCGCGAGGTGCCGGTTGGATAGGTGCCATCGAAGGGCAGCTTGCTGACGGGCAGATCGTCGCCGTGCAGACTGATCATCGCTCCGAGCACCTCGCGCACAAAGGGCGGCGCGCCAGGGGTGACCGGTGGGCGCATATGGTAGCCATTCTGCTCCGGCTCGACCGCGGGGATAGGCACCTCGTAGAGCCGATCAATGGTCTGATCGACGGCCATGTAGTTCTGCTTGACCACCGCATCGCCACGCCGGCCATAGGTCTTCTTGATGCTGCGCTTGATCTGGGCGATCGCCTCGTCGCGGGGGAGCACGCCGCTGATGGCGAAGAAGCAGGTCTGCATCACCGTATTGATGCGCCCGCGCATCCCCGTGGCCGCAGCGACTGCGGTGGCGTCAATCACCCAGAAGTGCAGGTTCTTCTCGCGGATCGCCTTGCGCACCTCAACCGGCAGTTTCGACCAGACCTCGTCGGGGCCATAGGGGCTGTTGAGCAGAAAGACGCCGCCGGGGCGGGCGTAGCGCAGCACCTCGAAGCGTTCCAGGAAGCTGAACTGGTGGCAAGCGACGAAGTGGGCCTGACCGTCGCCGATCAGGTAGGGGGCGCGGATCGGCTCGGGACCGAAGCGCAGGTGCGAGATCGTCACCGAGCCGGACTTCTTCGAGTCGTACACGAAGTAGCCCTGGGCCTCGTACTCAGTCTCCTCGCCGATAATCTTGATGCTGTTCTTGTTCGCCCCTACCGTACCATCGGACCCGAGGCCCCAGAAGACGCAGCGCACGGTACGCTCCGGCTCCACATCGAAACTGCTGTCGTAGGGCAGGCTGGTGCCGGTCAGGTCATCGGCGATGCCGATGGTAAAGCGGTCGCGCGGATGGGGAGCAGCCAGTTCATCAAAGACGGCCTTGACCATACCCGGCGTGAACTCCTTGGAGGAGAGGCCGTAGCGCCCACCGATGATCGTGGGGAAGGGGCGGTGTGCGGCGGCGCCGTCGTGGAAATGGCCGCTGCCATAGCTATAGACCGCCGAGACCACATCGAGGAAGAGCGGCTCGCCAGCGCTGCCGGGTTCCTTGGTGCGGTCGAGGACAGCAATGGCGCGAGTGGTGGGTGGCAACGCAGCCACAAAAGCCTCGGCGGCAAAGGGCCGGTAGAGCCGCACCCGCACAACGCCCACCTTCTCACCCTGAGCGGCGAGGAAGCGGGCCACCTCTTCGGTGACCTCGCCGCCGGAACCCATAATCACGATAACGCGCTCGGCATCAGGCGCGCCGGCATAGTCGAAGAGGTTATAGTGGCGCCCGGTCAGGGCGAAGAACTGGTCCATCGCCTGCTGGACCACCCCGGGGCAGGCGATATAGAAGGGGTTCACACTCTCGCGCGCCTGGAAGTAGACATCGGGGTTCTGCGCCGTGCCACGCAGCACCGGATGCTCCGGCGAGAGGGCCCGCGCCCGGTGCGCCCGTACCAGTTCATCATCAATCATCGCGCGGATGATGCTGACATCGAGCGGGGTGATCTTGTTGACCTCGTGGGAAGTGCGGAACCCGTCGAAGAAATGGACGAAGGGGACCCGGGACTGTAGAGTGGCGCTGTGGGCAATCAGGGCCAGATCCTGGGCCTCCTGCACCGAGCCGGAGGAGAGCAACGCCCACCCCGTGGCGCGCACCGCCATCACGTCGGAGTGATCGCCGAAAATCGACAGCCCCTGCGCGGCGAGCGACCGCGCGGCAACGTGAAAGACCGTCGGGGTCAGCTCACCGGCGATCTTGTACATATTCGGAATCATCAAGAGCAGACCCTGCGAAGCGGTGAAGGTCGTGGTCAGCGCGCCGGTCTGCATCGCGCCGTGCAGGGCGCCCGCAGCGCCACCCTCGGACTGCATTTCGTAGACCGTTGGCACGGTGCCCCAGAGGTTTGGTTTCCCCGCCGCTGCGAAGGCGTCCGCCGACTCGCCCATTGGCGTAGAGGGGGTGATAGGGTAAATCGCCACCACCTCACTCAACATATATGCCACATTTGCTGCGGCTTCATTGCCGTCAATGGTGATCTGTGGAATTGGTTCGGCAATGCCAGTTGCGCTTTCCAGATCCGGACGTACATCCATGAGGATGCCTCCTCTGCTGAGAGTATCGGGCCGCACACATCGTAACAAGGCTAGTATAGGATTTGCGCCGCCTTGCACGAGGTAAAGGCCGTGCAACCTTTGGTGACGATCTCTTTTCCCCCTATCGAATGTGGCGTGTGCAACAATAGGTCTACTGGTCGGCTCCTGCACTCCTGAATTGAGCGTAAGGAACCCGCTTTCTTCCCCGTCCGGCAGGGATGGGTTTGGGCGGGCGCAGCCCTTCCAGGAAATACCCCCCAGCGGGGTTCAGGGGCAGACAGAACCTAGGGACGCCGACGGGCGTCGGGATGCGCTGGGTGGTCCTCACCCCCGGCCCCTTCGACAGGCTCAGGCTTCGCCCTGAGGCTCAGCCCGAAGGGGCGGGCCGCTCCAGCGAAGCTGGAGAGCCTGCGCTGAGCCTGTCGAAGCGGGGAGATCAGAGCCGTGCGCGGGGGTGTTCCAATGTGGCACAAGCCATGTTGGCGCGAATGTTCTGTCTGCCCTTCCATCCAGCGGGGAGGGTGTGGGCGAGCGCAGGGGCAACCAGGCGGCCCCATACCTGTGCGTACCGTTGATCCACAACCAAACATAACGCAATGTGTTATACTGCCTTGCACAGGAGTGACAATTCGCTCATCCCCCCCGCCTCAGGAAGATGCAGTGGCAGGTACCATAAGCGTAGACGCCTGTACGGCCCTGCCGCAGAACGACTCGATGCAAGGAGGTGTGCCTGGGAGGGCGCAGCTTTTCCAGAACCCTCGGCGCGCAGGCTATACTTATGTCAGAGATTGGGCTACGGTTCGATAGGCGCGGGTAGAGCAACACGTATGCTCCGCCTCTGCTGGAGGTGGAAGCAGGCCAGGCCCTCCTGAGCCGGCTGTCTTTTGTCGCAAGGGCGCACGGCGGAGCCAGATGGGTGCCGCACTCATATGCAGCGTTGTGCATGCGGGTCGGCTCTGCTCCGCAGCGTAACGCGGATCGCGCCGCTCGTCACTCATCACTCGTCACTGGCATCAGACTACATAGGGAGCAGTCTATGACACCAACGCTAATAGTTCTCGCCAATGTGTTGAGCGATGAGGATCTGGCTCGTTCGTTTGGCCCTGCTGCGGTGGCGCTGCTTCAGGCCCTGGTGAGCGACACGGTTGATATCGCGCGAGAGATTACCGGCGGGCGCGTGGTGGTGGCCCACGATCCGCGGGTGGCGGTTGACCTGGCCCTCAATGATGTGACGTTACGTCCACTGGCCTGCACAAAGCCACAGGGCATTGCCACGCTGCTGAGCAAGGCGCTGGCCAACGGCGGCCCGGCGGTGGTGATGGGCGGCGATCTGCCCCATCTCCCACCCTGGCGCCTGCGTGATGCGCTGACCCACCTGGCCGCCGGAGCAGGGGTGGTGTACGGCCCGAGCGATCGCCAGGGGTGGTACCTGCTGGGGTTGGCCCGCGCGGAGCCGCTGCTGCTGCGCACGCTACCCGCGCGTGGCGAGAACCCCGAGGCGCTGGTCTGCGCTGCCCACGGCCTTGAGCTTCCTGTCGCCGTCCTCCCCGGCTGGTTCGGGGTTAGCGATCTGGCGGATCTGGAGGCTCTGACCAGCATGCTGGGAGAAATGCCATTGACAATGGCCAGGCGCACCCGCGCGGTGCTGGCCGGTGAGATGGCCCGCGCCGTTGGCGGATGACGGAACCGTTATCCAGGGCGCCGTTCATGGTCAGCGGCCTCCCATCGCTGTCCGGTACACTGTTGTCATCCTATCCCATTGCGGTATAGCGATACGGAGGAAAGCCGAATGAGGCAGGAACCACACAGCGCGACGAATCCAATGCCCGTGTTCATCGACACCGATGTCGGCTGTGATGACGCCCTGGCCATTGCCTGGCTGCTGCGCCGTCCTGAGGCCCGGGTTGTGGGGATGAGCAGCGTCTTTGGCAACAGTAGCGTGCAGAACACTACCGCGAACCTGCTCACGCTCCTCGGTGTGCTCCGCCGCGAGGTGCCGGTGACGATCGGCGCCTCGGCGCCGATGGTCTATCCTCGAACCAGCGCCGGCGCTCTGACCCACGGCCCCGACGGCCTGTGGGGGGCGCAGCGCCCTCACGATCTTGACGGCTTGCCTGCGGGCGCGCCGGGAGCGATCGCTGCGGCGGCACGGGCGCATCCCGGCCTGACTATCATCGCCCTCGGGCCGCTCACAAACATCGCGCGCGCCGTACAAGCCTACCCCGAAGATCTGGTCGGAGTGCGCCTGGTGGCGCTGGCCGGCGCCCACGGCGCCGGCTCGATTACGCCCGCTGCGGAGTTCAACGCCTTTGCCGATCCCCACGCCCTGGCGCTGGTCCTCGAAAGCTCTCTGCAGGTCGAACTGGTTACCCGTGACGCCTTCCAGACCCTGGAACTGGATCGCGCGTTCGCCCGGCAGTTGGAGCGCGAAGGCGGCGAAGCCGGCCGATTCCTTGGTCGAGTGCTGGCGAGCTACGCCGACGCCGTGAGTCGCCAGATGGCGCCAATCGCCGTGCCCGATGCCGCGGCAGCGATCTACGCGCTGCACCCCGACCTGGGCCTGGCCGTCCCCGCGACCGTGCGGGTTGTTACTGAGGGCGAGTTAACCCGCGGGCAGACGATTGTGGCCCTGAGTGAGCAGCATCAGGCGGCGCTGGTTCTCGGAACGCACGGCGTTGAGCACCTGGCGAAGAACGTGACTGCACCTGATTTTGATTATGAAGAGGCGCTGCGTCAGGCGAGCGCCCGCGCGCCGCGGAACGCGCGCGTCGTGCTGGAGATTGATGCCCGGGCTATGGCCGAGATCCTGGAAGCTGGTCTGATGGAGTGGGGCATCGAGCGGGCAGTGGGAGGGTAGCTCGCTGATCCGGCGCTACGAAGACACGAGGCCAGATCTGGAAACCGGGCTGCGGCGAGCCTGTCGCACCGTGACCCTCCCGGCTTTCAGGTGTGGAGTTTTTGGCAGATGGCGTCCTGATGCGCTGCTGGTCCTCACCCCCGGCCCCGCTCCAGCTTCGCTGAGGTGAACATAGCCCGCCCGCGGGAGGGTTTGGGAGGGCTGCGCCCTCCCAAGAACAATAATATTTTCATTCTGGCGTTGTGCGGCGCAGCCGCATAGATGACTGGAGAGCCTGTGCTGAGCCCGTCGAAGCGGGGAGACCAGAGCCGCGCGCGGGGGCGTTCCAATGCGGTACACGCCACGTTGGCTCGTATGTTCTGTCCGCACTTAAACTCTCAGGACGCCAGGGAAAAAAACGAAGCCGCAGGTTCATCCTGCGGCTTCACTGCATACGTGTCAGGCTTCGAGTTTCTTCTGCGAGTCCATCGCGCCAAGGATCTTGTTGGTCAGGTAGGTTGCCAGCCAGGCTGCGGCAAGACCGAGCAGCAAGTTGAGCAACCCGTAGATCAGCCGGCGACGCAGATCTTCGTCCATTTAGTCCTCCCGTCGTCCTGCAAGCAAGGTGGCGAAGTAGAGCAGTTGCGCGATCGCCTGAGCAGCCGCGGCCACATAGGTCAGAGCGGCGGCGTTGAGCACGGCGTTAACTCCATTCATCTCCTGAGCGGTGACCAGGCCATTGCGCTGCAGCATCTGCCTGGCCCGGGCGCTGGCGTTGAACTCGACCGGGAGGGTGACCAGGGTAAACGCGACAGCAGCGGAGAAGAGGATCAGCCCGACCGTCGCGATCGTGTAGCCAAAGGTGCCACTGGCGAAGGCGGTCAGCATTAATCCAATGAAGAACAGGATGGTGCCCAGGCTGGAACCGATGTTGGCGATCCCGACGATACCGGCGCGCGCGCGCAGCCAGAAGTAGCCCTCCTGATCCTGGGCGGCATGCCCGAGTTCATGGGCCACGATGGCCATAGCAGCCACTGAGGGCTGCAATGAGCCTTCGGAGAGGCGCATCACCGCCCCGCGGGGATCGTAGTGATCGGTGAGCATTCCGCCGATCCGCTCCACCTGCACGTGGGAGAGGTTTTCGTTCTGCATCAGCGTGCGGGCGACATCGAAACCGTTCAGGCCCCTGGCGTTGGGCACCTGCGACCATTTGCGATAGGCCGACTGGACACGAAACTGCGCCCACATTGCCAGGAGCAAGGCGGGCAGGGCAAATACGAAATAGAGTGGGTCAAAAAAGAACATTGCTATATCTCCTTACTGCTTCATCCGGAGCCTCAGAGCCGGGAAAGAGGGTTTCCGCGACGGTGTGGCCCTCCTGCTCGGCACGTTACCGGATGCGTTAGGTACTCGTTGGCAGGCAATTGTCTGTAAACGAAGTTTTCTGGTATTGTCCCCCCCGGGGGGAGGCGTCTGGCTCCTCTCCTGGCGGGGGTAGCCGGGCAGCGATTAGAAAACTCTGTTGACAGTCTTGTCCATACTGGCAACGAAAGACTTATCACAATTATAGTATACCATCCATCGGGCAGGGGCATGGGGGACCTGACGTATGTGTGCACCTTCTCCTGGGAGTGAGGGCAGCCCGCGCGAACGCAGGACGCCCCCGCTCCCGGGCTTGCGTGGTGACCCCAACTCTGAACACGTACACCAGCCAGCGCAACGCGCCATCTTCCTATGGCCCACCGGTATAGTGGCGGCTACGCCTGCCACCCCGGCGCCGGAGAGCCAGCGCGGCAGGCCGTCGCGGCGGGCTGTTGTGGCGGCGCGGCAGGCCGGCTCTACGACTCGGCAGGAGGTGGGGGAGGGAGGTAGAGGCGGGCAGCGCGGCGTTCCGCGAGGCGTTGCCCGAGCACGACCAATCCGGCTGCTGCTGCGCCGAGAACGAACCCGACCAGTATGCCTCGCAATAGCGGCCATTCGCCGCTCTCGGGGATAAGGCGCGCAACGTCTTCTGCAATGGTACTCACGCGGTAGCTCCTGGAGCCTGGTCACGACAACGGCAGTATAGCACGGTGAGGGCATCGGCGGCAACCTGGCCGCGGCGCCACGATCCGCGCATGCCGTGAACGCGCCGGTCTCGTGATACCCGTTGAAGGGGCAGCCCTCCCTGGAAACAACCTGCTGATGGGCGTGGTATACTGCGCCTCGCAGCCGTTTCACTGCTATCACCGGGAGGCAGGTATGCCGTTCGATGCCCTGGGACGACGCCTCGAACTCAGCGAACCGCCCCGGCGGATCGTCTCGCTCGTGCCCAGCCTGACCGAGTGGCTGTTCAGTGTGGGCCTGGGCGAGCGGGTCGTCGGTGTGACCGACTACTGCATTGAGCCTGCGGCGGCGCTGGCGGGCCTGCCGCGTCTGCGGGGCACCAAGAACCCCGACCAGGCGCGGATCGTCGCCTTGCAGCCCGACCTGGTGATCGCCGACCAGGAGGAGAACCGCGAGCGCGATGTTCTGGCGCTCACCGCGGCGGGCATCCCGGTGTATGTGACGGCCATCCGCAGCGTGGCCGATGTGCCGGAGCAACTCGAGCCGCTGGCGCGGATGCTGGGGGTAGCTGAGCGAGCCGCCCCGGCGCTGGAGGACCTGCGCGCGGCGATCAGCGCGGCGGAGCAGGCCCTGCCGGCCACGCCGCGCCCGAGCATCGCCTTTATCTGGCGTGACCCGTGGATGGCGGTCGGCGCCGAAACCTACGCTGGCGACCTGCTGCGGCTCTGTGGCGCGGCCAACCTCGCCGCGCAGCTTCCCGGGCGCTACCCGCGCGCTCCCCTCGATGCCTTTCTGGCCCTGCGCCCGGAGGTGATCGTGCTCCCCAGCGAGCCGTATGCCTTCAGTGAGCGTGACCTTGACGCCTTCACCCCTTTCGCCGATGTACCCGCGGTGCGCGATGGGCGGGTTTCCCCATTCCCCTGCCCACGGGGTGGCAGGCGACCCCGGCAGCAGGAATGCCAGTGGCCGATCCCACGGGCAGCGCAAATGCGGATGTGTTAGAATATCTGTGCGTTTTTGCATCGCTGTTGAGTGAGCGCCTGTCATGACTAACCTGACCTTCTACGAATTCTTCGCCGGCGGCGGTCTGGCACGGATTGGTCTGGGACCGCAGTGGACATGCCTGTTTGCCAACGACTTCGATGAGAAGAAGGCAGAGGTGTATCGCCGCAACTTCGCCGGCGCGCCCGAGCTGGTCGTTGAGAACATTCATCGCCTTACAGCCGATATGCTGCCGGGGCGTGCGCTGCTGGCGTGGGCGTCATTTCCCTGCCAGGACCTGTCGCTTGCCGGGAAGGGCGGCGGTCTGCGCGCCGAACGCAGCGGCGCCTTCTGGCCGTTCTGGCGTCTGATCGTTGATCTTGAACGAGAAGGACGCAGCGTTCCCATCATCGCTATCGAAAATGTGGTCGGTTTGCTATCATCGAATCAGGGGCGCGACTTCCAAGAACTGGCTTCGGTGATAGTTGCAGAAGGATACCGATTAGGAGCGATGGTTATCGACGCGGTTCACTTCGTTCCGCAATCAAGACCGCGCCTCTTCGTGATTGCGGTCAAGGAACATGTGACAATACCGGACACGTTGACGACGCATGTGCCAGACGCCCTCTGGCATCCATCTGCGGTCGCGCGCGCGTGCCATGGTCTGGCGCCGGCTCTGCAGAGCGCGTGGATCTGGTGGAGTCTGCCCGCGCCTGCATGCGCGCGCCCGCACCTGCGCGACGTGATCGATCACGAGCCGGTTGGTGTGTCCTGGCACAGCCAGGAAGAAACAGGGCGCCTGCTCTCACTGATGTCGCCGCGCAATCTTGCCAGAGTGCGTCACGCGCAGGCAACCGGTCGCCGGTATATCGGAACGATCTACAAGCGAACGCGCATCCAGGACGGTGTCAAGCGCCAGCGCGCCGAAGTGCGGTTCGATGGCGTGAGCGGTTGTCTACGCACGCCGACTGGAGGTTCGAGTCGGCAGACGATACTGGTTGTTGAGGGAGATGGTATCCGCTCGCGCCTGCTGTCGGCACGCGAAGCAGCACGCTTGATGGGATTGCCTGACAGTTACTGGTTGCCAGAACGCTACAACGACGGGTATCATGTGATGGGAGACGCCGTAGCGGCGCCGGTCGTTTCGTGGCTGGAAACGCATATCCTGCGACCGCTTGCAACACATATCGCGCAAAGCGTAGAGGATCAGACGCATAATGTCAGCGTCTAAGCCGATCATTTTCTGTGAGCTGTCCGAACATACGAAGCGCCTTATTGAAAAGTATGTCGAGGCGCTCAAATCGTCTGCGCCATCGATTGGCAGCCACGGCATGAACGAGACCGAATTCTGGCAATCAGGACTCTTTCGCGCTGCTATTGAGCAATTGCGTGGCGCTCAAGCAGCCACAACCCACGAAAAACGTGACTTTATCGAGCGGGTGCTGGGCTTTCTCAAAGATAATCACAAGATTACCGACTGGACGTTTAGCGGATCAGGCAATCGCCACGATTACGAGGTTCACATAAACGAAGACTACACGTGTGTCATCGAGGCGAAAGGCTGTCTCGACGGCAATAACACTAATATCTTCCAGCGCCCGGCCAATGCCAATGAATTCATTATCTGGTCGCTGTGTCAGAATCCCGGCTCAGATCCTCGACACAATGCCTGGTCGGGCATTCATACGCGGTTAAGCGCTGAGATCATTCACCAAAAGGAGCGAGTGGATGGCTTGATAATCTGGGATATGCTCTGTGGCACGAAAGGTCGCGTCTGTCCCAAGCTGGCCGCTGGGCTTGAACGTAGCACAAGAGTAGACGCTTTTCAGGTTCCGCCACCGTGTTTGTATCTCTTCCCCAAGACGCTTCCCGATGTGCGCAATAATTCCAGACCGGCGTGCTGGAACATTAATGACGTTAGGTTTTTGAAAATACTCTATGACACATTCAAGTGTGATGTTCATGATATAGTTGAGATTTGCATCGAGGTGCGCACTTCTGGCCCCGATGTTGAACGACGAACGATTTGGAAGCGCAACGGCGTGTTAGTGGTTCAGTCAAGGTGGACAAAAATCAAGCGGTAAATTATGCCGGATGTTTTTCAGCCAGAAGAACGAAGCCGCATTATGGCAAAGGTGCGCGGCGAGGACACCTTGCCGGAAAAGCTCGTGCGCTCGTTGATTCACAGGATGGGGTATCGCTTTCGACTTCACTTAAAAGATTTGCCCGGCAAACCTGACATTGTTTTGCCGCGCCACAAGAAAGTTATCTTTGTACATGGCTGTTTCTGGCATCAACACGAAGGATGCCCTCATGCAGCGCGACCGGCGAGCAACATCGAATACTGGAATAAAAAACTTGATCGAAATATGATTCGTGATCGGGAAAATATGCAAAAGCTAGAATATCTTGGCTGGAAGGTGCTTGTCATTTGGGAGTGTGAAACGAGAGATCAGGAGCGATTGATTCAAACTTTGAAAACCTTCCTGTCTTCCTGAGGTGAAAATAGCCCGCGCTCGGGAAGGTTTGGGAGGGCGCAGCCCTCCCAAGAATAGCTATTTTCATTCCGGCGTTGTGCGCCATGCGCATGACCGTCTGAGGTGAACATACGGGGAAACCGGGTTTCCCCAATCCCCTCCCTGCGGGGAGGCGCCCGGTTCC
>OGCL01000566.1_pt1 | contig 38712 bp, 37 predicted proteins | sample 1570041 | NCBI WGS metagenome assembly OGCL01 (sample SAMN06266162, study PRJEB24511) | hot springs metagenome | isolation source: Hot spring water | place: South Africa: Limpopo | collected 2015-06-22 | reverse complement strand
TACCTGACCGACCTGTTCCCCATCATGGAACTGGGCACCTCGGCCAAGATGCTGTCCATCGTGCCGCTGATGGCCGGTGGCGGCATGTACGAAACCGGTGCGGGCGGCTCGGCGCCCAAGCATGTGCAGCAGCTGGTGGAAGAAAACCACCTGCGCTGGGATTCGCTGGGTGAGTTCCTCGCGCTGGCCGTGTCGCTGGAAGACCTGGGCCTGAAGACCGGCAACGGCAAGGCCAAGATCCTCGCCCAGACGCTGGACGCCGCCACGGGCAAGCTGCTCGACAACAACAAGAACCCCTCGCCCAAGACCGGCCAGCTGGACAACCGTGGCAGCCAGTTCTACCTGGCCATGTACTGGGCCCAGGAACTGGCCGCGCAAACGGCAGATGCTGACCTGGCCGCCAAGTTTGCGCCCCTGGCCAAGCTGCTCACCGCGAACGAACAGAAGATCGTGGACGAGCTGAACGCCGTGCAAGGCCAGCCCACCGACATCGGTGGCTACTACATGCCCGATGTCACCAAGCTGGACGCCGTGATGCGCCCCAGCAAGACGCTGAACGAGGCGCTCAACACGGTGAAGTGAGCGGTGGCGTGAGCCGCTGGGTTGATGGGCGCCTGGGCTTGCCGGAGGCGCTCAGCAACAGCGCAAGGGGTCCGCTGGTGGGTTTCAGGCATCAAAATGGCCCCCACCGCGCGACCACATTGCCCATATAGCTATATATTCAATAGCAAACAACAAAAGGACCCCGCCGCAACGCGGGGCCCTTTTGTTTTGGGTGGCACCAGCGGGGTCGTTGGCACCGTTGCGGCCACCGGTCGGCCCTTCAGGCCTGTGGCGTCACGGCCGGTCGCGGTCCACCACCCGGCTGGCCAGCGGTGCGGGCACATAGGCAGGCAAGAAGGCGCAGCCCTTGCCAAACTCGGCCTCGTGGGCGGCGCATTGCTGGGCGATGCCTGCGGGCGTGGGCTTGGCGCCCTCGCCTTCATTTACCCAGCGCAGCAGCGCCGCCATCAGCGTGGGGTAGGTAGGGTCGCTCAGGTAGCTGTGGCCGCTGTGGCGCGTGAAGGTCTGCACCAAGCGCGCGCCGCTGCCCGCCTTGTCCATCGTGGCCTTGAACTGCGCGTCCAGCTCGACAAAGGCCGTGGGGTCGTCCACGCCCTTCACGGTGAGCACGGGCACGGGGATCTGGCCCGTCGGGTCCGTGTCTGCGGCAAAACGCGCCACGGCCTGCGGGTCGGCGCGGTAGCGCAGCACACCCGCATTGAGCGCCGCATCGTCCGGCGAGCCCTTGTAGACCGCCCCCACATTGCCAAACGGACTCGCGCCCCCGGTGCGGTGCTGCACCACGTCGCGGTAATGGAAGGTCGCCCAGTTCATGTGGCCCGGGATGGAGCTGGCCGGGATGCGGATCACATCGACGAGGGTCTGCACCTTGCGCTGCTGCTCGGGTGTGCGCTCGGCCACGGGCTTGTTCAGCGCCAGGCATTCGTTGATGCGCGCCGCCAGGTCAGCCTGGGTCATTGCGGCATCGCGCGGCAGGCCGGTGTTCAGCGGGTACTGCGCCTCGGTGGGCCGCGGGTGGTTGTTGCAGAGGTACTGGTAGACCACGCGCAGGTCGGTGCGGAAGTCGTACGAGCGCGTGCCGCCCGCAAGCACGCCGCTGGTCAGCAGCACGGCGTCGTAGGGGCGTTTTCCATCGGCCGTGCGCTGGAACATCTCGGCCCCTTTGGCCGCCACACTGGCGCCCCACGACTGGCCGTGCAAAACGGTGCGCTGCGGCTGGGCCACATGCTGCACAAAGATCTGGCGCAGGCGCTCGGTGTCCTCGGCAGCGGAACGCACTTCCACCCCGCCCTGGCGGAAGGTGCTGCCCGCCCAGGCATACCCCGCGCGGACCATGATGGACCAACGCTCCAGGTCTTCCACCGCACGCTCGGCCTTGGGCGCGCCCAGCGTGGGCCCGCCGTGCGCGTGCAGCACCAGGTGGCCGTTCCACTTCTGCGGAATGGCGATGAGGTAGTAGGCCCCGGCCGAGTCCCGGCCCGCCAGGCAGCGGGCGATGGCAGCCACATCCTTAGGGCAGGCCGCCGCCACGGGCGCTGCCTCGGCTGTGGTGGCAGGCGGGGGGGGGGTGGCCATAGGTGCGCAGGCCGCCATCGCCAGGCAGGCCAGGCCCGCGAGGGCCCAGCGGGGCCCTCGGGGCAAAAGAGGCAAAAGGGGTGGCAGGGAATGGGGCTGCAGCGCAGTCATGGCGGGGGTGTCTCCTGAAAAGTTCTTGGGGTGCGAGCCGGATGCCGCTGCATCGTAGAAACCAGCTTCCAATACGTCAAATAGGCAAAAATGGCCCTGGCGATACGATTTGCATATGACCACTTTCCCGGCCACCCGCAGGCACTGACATGGACATCCGCCAGTTGCGCTACTTTCTGGCCGTGGCCGAGGCCGGGCACATGACCCGTGCGGCCGAGCTGCTGGGCATGGCCCAGCCGCCGCTGAGCCAACAAATCAAGGCCCTGGAAAACACGGTGGGCCTGGTGCTGTTCAAGCGCCACGCCAAGGGCGTCACCCTGACCGAGGCCGGGCATGCCCTCCAGGCCGATGCCGCCCGACTGGTGCATGACTTCGACGCACTGCAAAGCCGCATGCAGCTGCTGGCCGAGGGCAAGACCGGGCGGCTCGTGATCGCCTTCACCAGCTCGGCCGCCGCCCATGAATTCACCCCGTTCGCCCTGCGGGAGTGCCGCGCGCGCCACCCCGGACTGGTGCTGGAGATTGGCGAAAACAACGCCGCCGAAATCACCGAGGCCGTGGCCGATGGCCGCCTGCACTGTGGCCTGCTGCGCGTGCCCGTGGCGCGGCCTGCGGGCCTGGTGTTCGAGACCCTGCAGCACGAGCCCGCCATGGTGGCCCTGCCCATCGATCACCCACTGGCACAACGCCAGCGACGCGGCAAACCGCTGCCTGTTGAGATTGCCGACCTGGAGGGCGAGCCCATGATCCTGGTGCGCCGCCCGGGCGCGCCCGGCCTGTATGCCAACCTGCTGGCGCTGTGTGCCGAGCAAGGCGTGCGCCCCCGCGTGGTGGCCGAGGTGGCGCGCATGCTGACCAACCTGAACCTGGTGGCGGCAGGCACGGGCATCTCCGTGGTGCCGTCGTCCATGCTGGGCGTGCACCGGCATGCGATTGCCTACCGGCCGCTGGTGGATGGCGGGCGACTGGATGTGCCGCTGACCCTGGTCTACCGCGCGGACGACAACGTGGGACCCACGGCCACGTTCACCACCCTGCTGCGCACGCTGGCACACGAACAACACCCGGTGGCGGCCACGGAGCCCCCACAAAAAAAGGCTGCCCGGTAGTCCACCCGGCAGCCTCTTCCTGCATCTGCACTGCACCGGTTCGGGTGCGGCCGCCAATCATCACAACATCACCACAGCGCGGGTCAGTTGTTGCCCTGCGCAATCCCCTCGCGGCGGGGGTCGGCGCCACCGGCATAGGTGCCTGCACCTGGGTTGCGCGACAGCAGGCTCGCATTGCCATTGGACCGCAGGCCGTTGAACACCGCGCCATGCAGGCCGCTGGTGAAGGTGTCGGTCTGCGCCACGGTGTGGCCGCGCGCCTTCAGGCCGTCGCGGATGGCGGCGGTGTCGATCACCGAGCCCTTTTCGATGGATGTGGTGGCATTGGTCTGCGCGCCAAAGTTGGGCAGGTTGATGGCTTGCTGCACGTTCAGGCCCCAGTCCGTCATGCCCAGGATGGTCTTGGTGGTGTACTGGATGATGGCGCTGCCCCCGGGCGAGCCGACCACGCCTTCGAGGTCACCCGTGGCGGCATTGAAGATGATGGTGGGCGCCATGGAGCTGCGCGGGCGCTTGCCGGGCTGCACGCTGTTGGCAATGGGGTTGCCCGCCGCATCGGTGGCCGTGAACGAGAAGTCGGTGAGCTGGTTGTTCAGCAAGAAGCCGCGCACCATCTGCAGGCTGCCAAAGCCGTTTTCGATCGTGGTGGTCATGGACACCGCATTGCCTGCGTTGTCGATGATGGACAGGTGGGTGGTCGATGGCAGGGCCAGCGAGTTGTCCCGCCCCTTGGCGCCACTCACACCCGGTGGTGTGCCCGCCACGGGCGTGCCGATGCTCTTGCTCATGCTGATGAGCTTGGCGCGCTCCTTGAGGTAGTCGGCGTTGATCAGGCCGGCCTGGGGCACGCTCACGAAGTCGGGGTCGGCCACATACAGCGCGCGGTCGGCATAGGCCAGGCGATAGGCCTCGGACACCAGGTGCACAGAATCCAGCGTGTTGGGCTTCATGGCCGCCAGGTCAAAGCCCTGCAGCAGGCCCAGGGTCTGCAGCACCGCAATGCCGCCCGAGCTGGGCGCGGGCATGCCACACACGCGGTACTGCACGCGGTAGACGCCGCACACGGGCTCGCGCACCTTGGGGGTGTAGCCGCTCAGGTCATCGAGCGCGAGCTTGCCGGGGTTGGTGGGGTGGCTGGTGACCTTGGCCACGATGTCCTTGGCAATATCGCCCTTGTAGAACGCGTCGGCACCGCCCGCTGCAATGGCCCGGAGGGTGGCCGCGAGTTCGGGGTTCTTGAGCAAGGTGCCCGCCGCCTTGGCCGTGCCGTCGGCGTTGAGGAAGTAGCTCGCACCGGGCTCGCCCTGGGCCTTGATGCGCGCTGCCGATCCGGCAATCGACACGCTCATGCGCGGCGAGATCGCAAAGCCTTCTTCGCTGAGCTTGATGGCGGGCTCGAACAAGTCCTTCCAGGGCAGCTTGCCGTGGGCCTTGTGGGCGGCTTCGAGCATGCGCAGCACACCCGGCGTGCCCACCGACAGGCCGCCGTCCACCGCCGCCAGAAACGCCAGCGGCTTGCCATCGGCGCCAATGAACAGGTTGGGCGTGGCGGCCTTGGGCGCGGTCTCGCGGCCGTCGTAGGCCAGCAGCTTGTTGGCGCCCTTGTCAAAGTGCAGCATGAAGGCGCCACCGCCAATGCCCGAGGACTGCGGCTCCACCAGGTTCAGCACCATCTGCACGGCAATCGCAGCGTCGGTGGCCGTGCCGCCCTTGGCCAGGATGTCCACGCCCGCCTTCACCGCCAGCGGGTTCGCCGCCGCCACCATGTCCTTGTTGGCATAGCTGATGGCCTTGGGCGTGTAGCCCGAGGGCGGCTCGGGCGGCACGTACTGCTCGACGGGTTCGGGGGTGGCCACCGGCGTGGTGGGGCCATCGCTGCCGCCACAGGCCGCCAGCACCGCCAGTGCAGCAATGCTCAGGCCCAGGGCATAGGGTTTGCGTCGAAAAACAGAAGCCGTCATGGATGAAGTCCTTGGAAGAAAAGGAAGGGAGGGGGAACACGGGCCATCGGGCGCAAAACACGCCGCACCACGGTAGATGCAGGCCCCGGAGCTGCAGGCACAGACCGCAGATTCCGTGCCAGAAACGCCCGTCCAGTATGTGACACGGGCATGAAAACCATTTTGCTTTTATGCCCCGTATATCGCCAAATACGAGAAACGATTTTTCTTATTTGCCGTGAAACAGAATCTGGATTCCATTGACCGCCAGCTGCTGGCGATGCTGCAGCAAAACGCCGAGACGCCGCTGGCCGAGTTGGCCGATGCGGTGCACCTGTCCAACACGCCCTGCTGGCGGCGCATCCAGTGGCTGCGCGAGAAGGGCTACATCACCCGCCATGTGGCCCTGGTGGACCCGCGCAAGGTGAATGTGGGCGTGACGGTGTTCGTGGCCGTGAAAACCAGCCAGCACCACCAGCAGTGGTTCGACACCCTGCGCGACGTGGTGATGGGCATCCCCGAGATCGTGGAGTTCTACCGCATGAGCGGCGATGTGGACTACCTGCTGCGCGTGGTGGTGCCCGACATCCGCGCCTACGACGCGGTCTACAAGCGGCTCACGCAGGCGGTGGCGCTGTCGGACGTGAGTTCGAGTTTTGCGATGGAGGAAATCAAGTTCACCACCGCGCTGCCGCTGAACTACGCGCAGTAGCCACACCGGGTCGTGGCCGCCTGCGCGATGGCCCGGATCAATACTGGCCCATGTAGTCGCGCTTGCCCAGTTCCACGCCGTTGTGCCGCGCAATGGCGTAGGTCGCGTTCACGTGGAAGAAGAACTGCGGCAGGCCGTAGTGCAGCAGGTAGTGCTCGCCCACAAACTGCTTTTCGCGCGGCGTGCCGGGCTGGATGGTGATGGCGCGCGTGGCGGCATCGGCAAACGCGGCCTGCGGCAGGCCTTCGATGAACGCCAGCACGGTGGCGATGCGTTCGTTCAGGTCCGCAAAACCGGGGCGCTCGGCGTCGGGGAAGGACGGCACCTCCACCCCGGCCAGGCGCGCGGCCACGCCCTTGGCGAAGTCGCAGGCAATCAGCACCTGGCGCGCCAGGGGGAACATGTCGGGGAACAGCCGCGCCTGCAGCAAGGCATCGGGCTCGATCTTGCGCGCCGTGGCATGGGCCTCGGTCTTGGCCAGGATGTCTTTGAGCGAGCCCAGCATCTGGCGGAACACGGGAATGCTGGCGTTGTAGAGGGGTGAGGTCATGGGGGGTCCTGGAAGTGGTGTGAGGGCTGCGCGTTGCAGGCCATGCAAAGGCCCCCGCGCAGTCGCAGCGATTGCAACACAAGCCCGCCAAGCCTGTTGGCGCGCACGCAGAAGCCCCGGCGCACCCGGCCCATTGATGGATGCCCCACCGACGATCCACCAACGAGAGAGCGCTTCAGAGCGCTTCACCTCTCCCGATCAGGCAGCGGTTGCCAAGGGCCGCGCGGCCCGGGCCGCCACGCCCACACCCACCAGCGCTGCCGACACCACGCTCAGCACCAGCGTGAAAGCCGAGCCGTAGAAGATGCCCGAGGTCATGCCATGGTCCAGCATGGCGCCAAACGCGGGGGCCGCGAGGCAAAAGCCCAGGTCCAGCCCCGAATACACCGTGCCATACACCCGGCCCGTGGCGCCGGGCGGGGCAGCGCGCTTGATGAGCATGTCGCGCGAGGGCCCGGCCAGGCCCGTGCCCAGCCCGGCCACCGAGGCCACCACCACCGCCGCCATGCCGGGCAGGAAGCCCAGGCCCACCAGCACCAGCAGCGCGGCCGAGCCCAGCAGGCACACCGAGATGATCTTCTCCAGCCGCTGCACACGCCCCACCAGGAACCCACCCACCAGCATGCCTGCCGCGCCACACAGCATGTAGCCGGTGACCACCATGGCTGTGATGCTGAGCGGCAGGCCGTACATGGACTGCAGCGCGGGGCTGGCGAAACTCTGGATGGCGCTCAGTGCGCAGGTGCTCCAGAAAAAGAACGAAAAACACAGCCACACCGAAGGCAGCTTGAGGAAGGCCATGGGGTGCTCGGGCTTGGCTGCCCCTGCCCCGCCTTTGCCCTGGTGCGCCCAGGCGCCCTGGCGGTCGTCCAGCGCGTCGCGGTTCCAGACCATGATGGCCAGCACCACCAGGGCGAACAGCCCCCCGCACAGGCAGGCCGTGCGCCACGAGCCCGTGGCCGTGGCAATGCCCGCCAAGAACACCGGCGCCGTGGCCCAGCCCAGGTTGCCGCTGATGCCGTGCACCGAAAAGCCGTGCCCCAGGCGCTGCGGCGACACGCGTTTGTTCAGGATCGTGAAGTCCACCGGGTGGAAGGGCGCGTTGCCCAGCCCAGCCAGCGCGGCCGCCAGCAGCAGGCCCCAGTAGCCCTGCGCGGTGCCCGCCGCCAGGCCCGCTGCCGCAAAACTCGACAGCGCAAAAAACATCACCGGCCGCGCGCCCACGCGGTCCACGATGAAGCCTGACAGCGCCTGGCCCACGCCCGAGATCACAAAAAACACCGACACCAGCAGGCCCAGCTCGGAGTAGCTGAAGCCGAACTCGCCGATCAGCCACGGAAACAGCGGCGGAAGCAGCATGTGGAAGAAATGCGAGCTGCCATGGGCCAGGCCGACGAGGCCGATGGTGCGGGCGTCCTGTCGCAACGGGACAGGGTTGGCGAGGGTGCCAGAGGAAGAGGAAGCGGTCATGGGGCTGATCTTAGGCAGGGTGGCCCCGGCAGGTTTACGATAGGCAGACAACTTTTATCGCAAACATGCCAAACCCGCCCGCTCTGCCCACCGAACCGGCGGTGGAACACTTTGCCGCCCAGGTCGTGCCGCGTGCGCAGACCGGAAAGCCGCGCGGCCTGTCGTATGTGGACTCGCTCACGCCCGAGCTGTTTGTGCCCACCGCAGCGCGCCCGGTGCGCGCCAAGCTGCGCTGGCTGGCCGCCGACACGCAGGTGATGCCGCACAGCCACCCCTGGGCGCAGGTGGCGATATCGACCACGGGTGTGATCCGGCTCACGGTGAACCACGGCACCTACATCGTGCCGCCTTCGCGCGCGCTGTGGATTCCGCCCGGCGTGGAGCATGCGGTGACCATGGTGGAAGACGCCGACCTGCGCACGCTGTACTTTCACCAGCCCCGGGGGCGCTGCGGCCCCGGCGTGCCACGCGACCAGGAAGACGCCTGGCGCCAGTGCCGCGTGCTGGAGGTGTCCGACCTGCTGCGCGCCCTGGTGCGCGAGATGCCCACCGCACCCGATGGTGGCCCCGCGATCAGCCCCGCCGACCTGCGGCGTGAACAGCATTTGAGCGCCCTGGTCAGGGGCGAACTGGCCCGCGCCGCCGCCGTGAAGCTGGGCGTGGACCTGCCCCAGGACAAGCGCCTGCGCCACCTGTGCGAGGCCGTGCTGGCCGACCCCACGCGCCACGAGACCCTGGCCGACTGGGCACAGGACACCGGGGCCAGCCCGCGTACCGTGGCGCGGCTGTTCCGCTCCGAACTGGGCAGCACCTTCACCCAGTGGCGCCAGCAGGTCATTTTGGCCAAGGCCGTGTCGCTGGCCGCCGGGCGCATGCCCATGGGCCAGATCGCCGCCGAGCTGGGCTACAGCGCCAGCGCCTTCAGCGCCATGGTGCGCAAGTCGGTGGGGCAGCCGCCGGGGCGGTTTCTGGGGCAGCAGCAGCCGGGGCCGGCGCCATAACCTGGGCAAAGCGTGCCGGCGCCGATACGATGCGTTGAGCATGACGAACCACCGCAACCCACGCCCCCATCTTTCAGCTCTGCTGGCCGCACTGGGGTGCGTAGCGGCTTCGCTGGCCCACGCCGCGCCACTGGACGTGACGCCCGACACGCTGATCGAGCGCGCCAACCTCCTGCGCGACGCACGCGAGCGCCCCTGGGACCCTGACACCGGCCGACTGGGAAACTTGCGGCACGTGCACATCATCGCCAACGACTGCACGGTGCGCGTGGTGTCCGGCGCGGAGAACCGGCTGTTCCTGGGCAGTGGCACCTTTCGGGCAGCCGACAGCACCTACAGCGGAGACCGCCAGCGCACTGCCAGGCTGCGGCCGTACGACGTGACGATCAGCGCCGCGCAGGGCGCGTCGGCCATCCCGCGCGTGGGCGCTGACAACGCGGCCGAGTGCTTCACGCTGCAGCTGGCCACGGCCCACGAACTGTTGCTGCGCGGGGACAACCTCAACGTGCTGTTTGACCGGGTGGACTTGCCGGTGCTGCGCATGTACGTCAACCCCAGCCATGGCGTGAAGCTGTGGTTTCACGACGTGCGCCTGGGCCTGCTGAGCGTGAGCTCGAACGCATCGGTCGTGGCGGGTGGCACGGGCCAGGCGCAGTGGCTGCAGCTGGCCAGCGCGCAAAGAAACACAGCGCTGCTGTTCCATGACATGGACGTGCGCCACGCGGGCGTGACCGCCACCACCACCCGGGTACGGTTTTCCATCCGCATTGGCGCAGACACAGACGCAGGCTACTACCAACCGGCCAGCGCGCCGGGCAGGATCGCACTGGAATATCCGATCTGGATCGACGGCCCCGTCAGCGCGCTCAAAATGCCTGCGGGCCGCGTGAACCCCATGACCCTGACCAGCGCCCTGCGCGATGAAACCCGCGCGCTGCAGCAGGACGTGATGGGCCTTGCGGGCAGTCGGCCGGTGCTGCCAGCGCCTGACCCGGGCTCTGCGCCACCCCCAGGGGCGCAGGCTGCTAGCGGTGAGCCCGTCTCGCCGCGCCAGCGGGTCAGCAATGTGCTGCAGCCGTTGCTGCCCAGCGGAATGACCCTGGGCAAGATTGACCTCTGGAAGGACGGCGCAGCGCTGGAGGGCCGAGCGCCCGACGACGCGGCCGTGCGCCAGTGGGTGCAGGTGCTGGAGCGCTCGGGCGAAGTCCGCAACCCGCAGGTGGCCTGGGTCCGGCGCGAGGCTGACCAGGTGGCCTACCGCGTGCTCGTCAACTTTCTGTGCGCGGCGCCGGGCGAGCGCAGCGTGTGCCTGCCAGCCACGGGCAGCGCCTACACCCAACAGCAGGTGGAAGACGCTCTGCGCCCGGTGCTGGGCAACGGAGTGACCCTGACCAAGCTGGTGCTGCGCGACGGCAAGCGCGGCCCGCTTGTCGAGCTGGAGGGAGGCGGCAGCGAGGCCGAGGTCCGCGCGGCGCTGGAGCGCGTGCGCCAGCAAGTACCCTGGTTGACAGCGTCGAGCTCCGGCATTGGCCAGGGGATGTTCTCTGCCCAGCTGCGCATGGTGTGTGCGGTGCCACCGCCCGCCACCCCCGGCATTTGCGCTGCGCCCAGCCCGCCCCGCTGAGCCAACGGACGGTGCTTCAGCACTCCAAAACCCCCTCCCCGCGCATCCAATAAGCTTGAACAGCTATTAAAAAGTGAGCGTTTTGATGCCCCCGTGACCGCAGCGTGCTGCGTCTGCCGCTAAGGTGCTGGCTGTCTACTCCTGCCCGCAAAGCCCCATGACCACCCCACAGCCCCCGCGCACCTTCCACAGCTACGAACCCCGCCTGGGCCATGGCCTGCCGCACGACCCGTTCAACGCCATCGTGGGGCCGCGCCCCATCGGCTGGATTTCCACGCAAAGCGCCACGGGCGCTACCAACCTGGCGCCCTACAGCTTCTTCAACGCGTTCAACTACGTGCCGCCCATCGTGGGATTTGCCAGCATCGGCTTCAAAGACACGGTGCGCAACGTGCAGGCCACGGGCGAGTTTGTGTGGAACCTGGCCACGCGCGACCTGGCCGAGCAGATGAACCAGAGCTGCGCCGCCGTGCCCCCCGAAGTGAGTGAGTTCGACCTGACCGGCCTCACCCCCCTGCCCTCCACCCGCGTGCGCCCGCCGCGCGTGGCCGAAAGCCCGGTCACCTTTGAATGCCGCAGCACACAGATCCTGCAGCTGCAGGGTGTGGATGGCGCACAGGTGGACACCTGGCTGGTGCTGGGCGAGGTGGTGGCCGTGCACATCGACACCACCCTGCTGAAAAACGGCGTGTACGACACCGCCAACGCTGGCCACATCCTGCGCGGCGGCGGCCCGGCGGACTATTTCACGGTGGGGCCGGAGCAGTTGTTCAGGATGTTCCGGCCGCGCTAGGAGCCTGCTGCTGCTCTCGCAACAGTCGCAACGGAGCACACAGCCCGGCGGCCGGTTGACGGGCCCATTGCTCGGTCCAGACCCACACCTGCTGCACGCCGTCCACGCCCGATGCGGGGCGCTGCAGGCCGTGGTCGGCACCCTCCATGCGTCGCGCGCAATAGGGCGCGGTGCGCAAGGCCGCCAGCGCTTCAAACCGCGTGTAGGCCACGGCGGGCACCAGCGCATCGTCGCTGCCCCACACCTGCAGCAGCGGCCAGGGACCTTGCAGCAGGGGCAGGGTCAGCGGCCAGTTCCACAGGTCGCGCCAGTAACCCAGGCTGCGCCCCTGCACCACCACGCTGTCGTGCGGAGCACCCGCCACGATCTGCGCCAGCGCGGCCCAGTCGTCCTGCACGCCCAGGCGGCGGGCCTGCAGAGCCCCGGCCTCTTGCGGGTCCAGCCCGCTGGAGCCGATGAGCACCAGGCCGGCAAGCTGGGGCACCTCGGGCGCCAGCGCGGGCAGCAGTTCTGCCCCTTCGGAGATGCCCACCAGCAGCTGCGGCAGCGCGGGCTGCCCCTGGCGTTGCAGGGCATCGGCACGCAGGGCCGCGCGGGCGTGCGCGAGCCAGGTGGAATGCCGGTCGCGCGACACAAAACTGTGCGGGCAGTCGGCGGGGGCGGTGCGGTCGCCAGGGCTCACCCCGGGCTTGTGCAGTACCAACACCTGGGCGTGCAGCAGTCCGGCAAAGTAGCGGTCGGCAAACGATCCCAGGCCCGCACAGCCAGAGCCGGGCACCACAATCACCCGGTAGCGCAGGGGCGGCACCCGTTCGCTGCGCTGCAGGGCTTGCAGCACTACGCCGCGCTCGCCGGGCAAAACCAGGGGCTCAAAGCGGCCCGAGGGGGCCGCGTGCGGAGGCTCGGCCAGCACCGGAGACAGCGGCGAGTCCGTGGGCTGGGCCGCAACCGCCCCAAAGGCCGCGGCCAGCGCCGCCGCAGTGGCCCACCGCCGTGCGCCCAACAAAAAGGCCAGCACGCGGCTGGCCTGGCGCGATAGGGGTACAGCGACGAAGCAGTGCGCCACGGCGTATCACCCCCAAAGAGCTGTGTTTACTTGAGGATCAGCACCTGCTCGGGCTGCTGGGGCTGCGGCACGGGCATGGGCTGGCCGCCTTGCTGGTACACCGGCGGCGGACGCACGCCGCGCGCCAGGTTGGCGTCGGTGTAGCCCAGTTGCCCGGCGAGCTGGTGGTACACGTCCTGCGCCAGCGACAGCGAGGTCTCGCGCATCACCTTGGCGCGGTTGGGCGGGGCAATGTCACCACGGACCGACAGGATCTTGGTGTCGTTGCCTTCGCCCTGGGCGGAGAACGCGGCCTTGATCTCGTAGGTCTTGGTGTTGATGAGCGAGAAGTCGGCCAGCAGCTGCAGGCCGTACTGGCGCGTGGCGCTGGTCGTGCCCTGCAGGGGCGAGAGCGCGTCGGTGAAGTCGATGCTGGACACCACGCCGAACAGCACGTAGTCGGCGCCGTTGAACTCGCCCTTCTTGATGCGGCTGATCACATCGGCCACCTGGGGCTGCGCCTGGGGTGTGGCCATCTTGCCGCCCTGCACCTGGTTGAGCACCTGCTCGGCCTTGCTGGGCTGGGGCTTGCCCGCGTCAAAGCCCTTGCCCTGCACCAGCTTGAAGTAGGTGCCCTGCAGGATCGCGCCCTTGATGTCGTTGGTGTAGCCACCCAGCTCGCGCTGCTCAATGTAGCTGTAGCGCCCGGCCACATAGGTGCCGCTGGCCTGCTCGGAGGCCTGCATCGAGTGGCTGCCCGAGTGCGAGCCGCCGCCGCCATAGGGGCCGTGGCTGTAGCCGCCGCTGTGGCTGCCGCCCGCGCTCATCTGGCTGCTGCGCTGGTAGGTGCCGGCCAGGAAGTATTCGGACACGCGCTGGGCGTAGGCCAGGTCGGTCACGGCGATCTTGGGCGCCGCGCCGGGCTGCTGCGCCTGCGCGCCCGTGCCCCAGGCCAGCGTGGTGGCCGCGATCACGGCCAGGGCCGTGTGGAGGGTGATTCTGCGTTGCATGGTGTGCTCCTTGTGAGCTAACGGAAAGTCATGAATTCATCGAGCGATGTGGCCTCAGCACCAACATCCTTCGAAACTGGCACGGCCCAGGCCAGCGGCCGCCGTGCAAGGGCCGCCCCACCGCACTGGCGGCGTCCCCCTTCCCGCGCGCAGCGCGAGAGAAAGGGGGAAGCGGCGCAGCCGCTCAGGGGGTTATCTCTTGCTTGTCTTGCGGATTTCTTTTTCGTCCTGCCACTCGATCGTGCCTTCCTGCACATCAAACAGCTTCAGCGTGAACTTGTAGTACACGTCTTTGGTGGTGTTGTTCTGCTTGACGATGCTGGTCAGCTCGCCTTCCATGCTGTACTTGGCGGCGGTCATCTGACCGACCTTGGCGGTGGTGCCCTGCTTGTACAGGCCGCTCTGGTTCTGGCGCTGCAGCTCGTCCACACCGGCCTGCATTTCGTTGATGGAACGCACAAAACGCACCTTGCCCGACTTGACCAGCGCGGTCTGGATGGAGTTCATCACGTTGGTGGTGTCGATGTACTCGCTGGTCTTGTTCTTGACGGTGGAGATCGTCACCGTGGGACGGCCCTGGAAGATGCCGGTTTCGAGCAAACCGCCGGTCATCTTCTCGGCAATCATCTGCAGGTCGGTGGAACCGAACTCGTTGGTCACCAGCTCGACGGCCTTGGCGTCGCCGTAGTTGACCTGGCGGTCAAAACGCACGGTAGGCGACGACAGGTTTTGGCAGGCCGACAAGGCCAGGGTGCTGGCCGCAAAGGCCAGGACCAGCGCGCTGCGCTGGATGCGGTTCTTGGTTGTCATGGTTTTACTCCTCACTCAAAAAGGGATTGGCGCGAGCGCGATCAGCGCGGCTCCACATTCATTTCCAGGCGCAGGTCCACAGCGGCGCTGGTGGGCGCCACGCTTTTCACGGTCTGCTGGCCCAGGCCGAGCACACTCATCTGCTTCCAGGATTCGCCATCGCCCACCTGGTTGCCCACGTTGTCCAGCCACTTGAAGCGGTAGAACACGGTGCGGTCGGTGCGGCCCATGTTGGCCATGTCGGCCTGCACCACCAGGATGTCGTTCTTGCGCACGATGCGCATCTCGCGCACGGCGATGCTGTTGGCTTCGCCACGCAGGGCGACCTTGGCGGCCACGGCCAGCGGAGTGGCCGGGTCGTGCAGCTGGGCCTGGGCCGCGGAGGCCAGGGTCATCGCGAGGACGGCACACGCAGCGGCGGGTGCGGCGGCGGCAAGGGCAAAACGGGTTCTCATGCCAGAGGCTCCTTGAAAATGGGACATGTTCGGTTTCAGTTCTTGGCGGCCGGCGCGGTGGACGTGGACTTGACCGCTGCCTTGGGCACCACACGCGTGCGGCTGGTGGTGGTGGTTGTCGTCGTCGTGCGCACGGTGGCGGCGGGTTCGGCGGCTGCGGGCTGCGGTGCAGCGGCCACGGTGGGCAGTTGGCCCAGCATGGCCACGTCGCCGGTCAGCACGCTGTTGTCGTACATGCGCAGAGGCACCAGAGCGTACTGGCCATCGATCTTGATGGGCTGGGGCAGCTGGCGGCCATTCACGCTCACCACATGCTCGCCGGGCGGCAGGTAGCCACGGGCCACGTACACGCGGCCGGGCAGCATGCGCCACATGCGGTCGTCGGCCTGCTCGGTGGCCACCGAGGCGGCCGCGCCGATGATGCCGCCAATCAGGCCGCCGCGCTTTTGCAGCTCGTTCTGCAGCACGCCCTTGGCCACGGCGCGCGTGAAACCACGCAGCACCATGCCGGGCATTTCGTCCTTCAGCGCGCGGCGGGCCATCACGTTCACGTCCACCACTTTCTCCAGCTTGAGGTCGGTGCCTGCGGCAGAGATGGTGGTCAGCAGCGCATCGGTGGACGGCTCGATCACGGGGTAGGAGATGCTGGCCGTGACCATGCCACGCCCCGTCGGCACGGGGATGGTGAAGGCCTTGGGCTTGCGCGCAGGGGCATCACCCGCCTCGACGATGAAGAGAACGTCGGTCATGCGCTGGCGGCGCTTCCAGGTGAAGCCGGTGCGGTTGTCCAGGCCACGCAGGCCTTCTTCCAGCACGGGGGTGTCGGGCTTAAGCTCGATGGCCTTGCGGTAGCCGGGCGCGGCCAGGCCGGGCTCGTTGAGCATTTCATAGAGGAAGCCCGCCAGGTAGTGGCTCAGGGCGTTGGAGTAGCCGTTCTTGAGCGCCAGCACCTCGGGGTCGTTGAGCGTCTCGACAGGGTAGCCGTTCAGTTCCTTGCCACCCGACGTGGCGCCCTTGGACTTGGCTTCTTCTTCAGCGGCCAGGGTTTCCTTGGCGCGGAATTCGGCAATGATGGCTTCGCGCTCGTGCGTGCGCTTGATGTCCACCCGGGCATTCTCAAAGTCGCCCACGGCCATGCGGTTCAGGGCCAGGCGCGTGGTCACCCACACTTTTTCGTAGTCCTGGCCCTCGTAGACCTTGAGGCGTTCGCTGATCAGCGCAGCGCCCACGGTGCCCATGAGTTTGCTGGGGTTGGTCTTGGCGGTTTCTTCCCATTCCTTGACCTTGTTGTCGGCCAGCAGGAAGGCATTGGTGCTGTCAGGGTAGCGGCGGTCCATGCGCAGCAGCTCACCGCGTTCCATGTTGTAGAGCAGCGCGGTTTTTTCTTCTTCGGTCTTGGCCGTGCTTTCCAGCTGGGCGATGGCGGCAGGAATGCCGCCACTGCGCCCGGCCGTCTGCATGTCGGTGGCCAGCTTGTCGTGGCTTTGCATGGTGGCGCAGCCGGTCAGGGCGGCGCTCAGCGTCAGCACCCACAGCAGACGGGGGCGGAAACGGGACAGGGGGGTGGTCATGGATGCTCCTTGCACGACGATCGGTTAGGCACCAGAAAAACCCCGGCGTGGCCCACGCGCCCTGCGGCTGCCGGGCCTGTTGGCCAGCAGCAAGGCAACACACCGTGTCTGCAGCGCTGCAGGGTGTGACGTAGGAAAACCGGACAAGGAAGTTGCCGACAGACCGCCTGCATCCCTCCCGATGCGCAGCGGCGCTCTGTGCGTCCCCCTCTGGCTGTGAGTTTCTTGGTTCTTGTGTATGGGGTTGTAGCCAGGGGCGCAATGTAGCAAAAGCTTGTATCTTTTCTGTAACCGTTCGGGGCCTCTGACACAGGCTGACACACAAAGCCGGGCGCGGTGCATGTCATGCCTCCACACGGTTCAGCGGCATGCGGTACAGCCACACCACCCGCCCACCGGGTGCGCGCAGTTGGGCGCTGGGCAACCAGCCGGGCACGGCGAACTCCAGGCTCACCAGCCAGGCGCCCGGGGCCAGCTCGGCCTGGGCCTTGGCGGCGGCGCGGGCCATGCTTTCGGGGCGCTGGAACAGATAGACCATGCGGTAAGGGCTCCAGTCGGCCTTCCACATGTCGGCGCGCCGCACCTGGGCCCAGGGGCACAGCGCAGCGCACGCCAGGCGCAGAGGCCAGCTCCACTCCAGCCCTTCGAGCTGGGCCGCAGGGTAGGCATGGCGCAGGGCCTTGAGGCCGTCGCCCAGGCCACAGCCCGCATCGAGCACACGCGCGCCCAGCGGCAGCGGTGCCTGCACGGCCAGGGCCTGCAGCGCGTGGCGCGGGGTGGGGAACAGCGGCGCATCGCGCCAGGCGTTGAGCGGGTAGACCAGCAGCAGCAGCGCCAGCGGCACCAGCCACGCCCAGGTGGGCAGGCTGGCGGCGCCCAGCAGTGCCAGCGACAGCGGAAACCCTGCCGCAATCAACCCCCGCCGCCACCAGCTGCCGCCCAGCACACTGGCGGCCGTGCCCAGCAGGCAGGCGGCCACCAAGGCGCCCACGGGCGGCACGGCGGCGCGCTGCAGCGCGACAAAAACCAGCCACGCCCCCGCCCACGCCATCAATGCGGGCAAGGGCCAGGGCATGCGCAGGGCGAGCATGGGGGCGTTCTTCCTGGTTCAGCGCCCGAACAGGCCGCGCAGCAAGTTCACGGGGTTCACCACTTCGCCCGGGGTGCTGCCCGCATCCGACGGCGCACCGCCCGAGGACTGGCCACTGTTGCCCATGCCACTCGAATACGCCCCGCCACCGGCGCCAGCGCCTGCCGGAGCCGTGGCGCCCATGCCCCCGCGCTGCCCCTGCATCTCTTCGCCCAGCATGGCCATGGTGTGCGACTTCACACGCACACGCACCGACCATTCAGGCTCCCACGCGGCCTTGGGGTCGGCCGGGCGGGGTGGGTGCACGATGTGGCTTTCGCCGCCATAGGCCATCATGCGCAGCATGGGCGTGGCGTCGCGCCCGCCGCCCGCAAAGATGCCCTGGGGAATGGCGCACTGCGTGGTCTCGGGCTGCAGCAGCACACGCTCCTTGAGCCAGCGGTCGATGGTGGCGGGCGAGAGGTAGTCGAACAGGCCCATGCCCGTATCAGGCGTTTCGGCGCTGGACCACATGATGAGGTCGTCCCCGCTTTGCGACATGGCGTGCAGGTAATAGGCGCGCGCATTGCGCACGGGCTGCCAGCTGGTGCCCATGCTGTCCTGCGGCTTGCCGCTGGTGCGCAGGTCGATGGCGGGCATCAAGTCTTGCGCGGCCCCCAGCGTGAACTTCATGGACGCAGGCACGCCGTCGCCACGCACCTGGTGCTCGCCCACCACCGAGCTGTCCCGCGACAGGCTGACCTGGTTGCGTTCGTTGGGGTACAGCGCATAGGCCGGGCCCACACGCGGGCCCCGGTCGGGCACGGCGCGGCCGGCAAAGGCCTGGGCGTAGTCGGAGGGCTTGGCACGCGCCAGATCGATCACGCGGGGCTGGCCCGCACGCACCGTGGCACTGCAGCCCCAGTACAGCAGGATGCGGCCCTTGGGCTGGTGCTGCTGGTATTCCTGCGGCACGTCACCGGGCTCGGTCTGGGTGGGCTGCGCGCGGGGTGGGATCAGCGGCAGGGATTCGCCCATGCGCATGCCGGGCGGGATGGCCTGGCTGGCCTCCACGCCGGGGCGCAGGCTGTTGTGCAAGGCGATGTCGATGACGCGCGGCGGCATGATGGACATGGCGCGGGCATGGCCATAGGCCGTGTTGCCGCCACCCGCCCTGCCCTGCGCGCCGCCGCCCATACCGCCCATGAGGCCGCCGAGCATTCCGCCGCCGCCGGGCAGGCTGTCCATCTCGGGCATGCCCGCCATGGTGCCGGTGGACAGGTCCATCCACAGCTGGACCTTGGGGGGTTTGGTGTTCTGGGCCTGGGCGCCCAGGCTGGCGATGCTCAGGCCAACGGCCAGGCAGGCGGGGGTCAGGACAAAGCGCAAAGGAGTCATGGTGGTCTGTTCCAGGAGATACAGGAATCACCCGGCAAACCATCGTGGGCCGCAGCGCAGCGTCAGATCGCTGCCTGCCAAGGCCTTGCGGTCAACCCGGGTGTGTTGAACGCAGCGCAGTGTAGGCCCCGCACTGACGCATTTTGCCTGCGCAAGTTACGGCTGGAAACCGTTTCTGTGCGCTATTTCACGCATGTTTGCGCGGCGACAGCACCGCGCCCCGCCCCCGGCGGCGGATCAGCCGCGCAGGCGGTCGATCAGCCCGTTCAGGGCCTCCAGCGACCCGAACTGGATCGCCAGCTCGCCCATGTCTTCCACGCGGCCATGGCGCTTGACGCGTTTTTTGACGCGCACCTCGACCTCGGCCATGAGCAGGTCCGACAGCTCTTCTTCCACGCGCTTCAAGTCGCGCGACTTTTCCTTCTTGGGCTTTTGCGGCACCAGGCTGAACTCGGCGCTGAGCTTTTTCACCAGCGCCTCGGCCTCGCGCACCGACAGCTTCTTGGCCGCGATCTGGTTGCCCGCCGTGATCTGCGCGGCGCGGTCCAGCGCCAGCAGCGCACGCGCGTGGCCCATGTCGATGTCGCCCGCCATGAGCATGGTCTGCACCGGCTCGGCCAGATTGAGCAGGCGCAGCAGGTTGCTGGCGGCGCTGCGCGAGCGGCCCACGGCCTGCGCGGCCAGCTCGTGCGTGAGGCCAAATTCGCGCACCAGGCGCTGCAGGCCCTGGGCTTCTTCCAGCGGGTTCAGGTCTTCGCGCTGGATGTTTTCGATGAGCGCCATGGCGGCTGCCGACTCGTCGGGCACATCGCGCACCAGCACCGGCACCTCGGCAAGACCCGCCAGGCGCGAGGCGCGAAAGCGCCGCTCGCCCGCAATGATTTCGTACTTGCCCGCGTGCTCCCCGCCCGTGAGCCGCCGCACCAGGATGGGCTGCATGATGCCCTGGGCCTTGATGGATTCGGCCAGCTCGTACAGCGCGCCTTCGTCCATGCGCGTGCGCGGCTGGTACACCCCCGGCACCAGTTCGGACAGCGGCAGGCTGCTGGGCAGGCCCGCCTCGGCGGCCTGGGCCTGTTCCACTTTGTCTTCGACCTTGGGGCCCAGCAGGGCTTCCAGGCCTCGGCCGAGGCCCTTGGGTTTTTTGGTGACCATGCGATGTCTTCTTCTCGAAAAGGAATGGGGAGAGGGAAATCTTCAGCGGTCGATGATGACCAGCGTGCCGTGGCTGCCGGGCGCCACGGCGTGGGGCACGCCTGCGGGCACGATGAACACCTCGCCCGCGTGCACCTCGGTGACCTGGCCTTGCAGGGCGAGGCGCATGCAGCCGTCCAGCACCAGCAGCGCTTCGTCAAAGTCGTGCGATTCGTCGGGGTAGGCCGCGTCGTCCATGCGCAGCACCTTGAGGTTGGCGCCTGCGGCCTGGCCCACCACCGTGGAGTTCCAGGCGCGGGGCAGTTGGTCGGCGATGGCGGCGAGAGCGATTTTGGACATGGATGCGAAACGGTACAGGGGGTTTTCAACGCGGCGCACGGCCCATGGCACGGCGCTTTTTTCGGCTGCGCCACAGGCGCAGCCACACACCGAACGCCACTGTGAGCAGCACCAGGGCCAGCATGAACTGCCCCAGCGCGCCCACTACCACCGCCCCGCTGGGCAGCAGCCAAGCCAGCACCAGCTGCAAGGCGTCGCCAAGCCAGTAGAAGTCAGCCGTGACCCGCCGAGGTGGAGGGACAGCATCGCCCGCCGTCACTGGCGGGCGCTTGCGCCAAAAAGCCCAGCGGCTCATGCCGGGGTGGCGAGCTGCATCAGCCAGCTGCGCCCCTCTTCCCAGTCGCCCAGCCCGGATTCGGCATTGATGTGCCCCCGCTCGCCATAGTCCACAAACCGCGCGCCCCATGCGTGGGCCAGACTTTCGGCGCGCTCGAAGCTGCAGTACGGGTCATTGCGGCTGCCCACCAGTACGGCCGGGAACGGCAGCGGCTGGCGCGCAATGGGCGCCCAGCCGTGGATCTGCGCCGCCAGGTCAGGCCGCTCCACATCGCCGGGCGCCACCAGCAGCGCACCGCGCACCTTGGCCGCATGGCGGGTGTGCGCCGCCCACCAGGCGGTGAGGATGCAGCCCAGGCTGTGCGCCGCCAGCACCACGGGGCCCTCGGCATCGGCCACGGTTTCTTCCAGGCGCGCAGACCAGTCGCCACGCAGCGGGCGCATCCAGTCGTGCTGCTCCACGCGCTGGTCGCCGTGCAGGGCCTCCCAGCGGCTTTGCCAGTGCTCGGGGCCGGAGTTCTGCCAGCCGGGCAGCAGCAGGATGGTGGCGGGCTTCATTACTATCAATTTAATAGCTATCAGCGCTTTCCTATCAGGCGCCAGCAGCCATTTTTGCCATGGAAGCCGTTGCCGCCGGCATGGTTTTGACGCGCGCGACCATCTCCTCGGCAAACTCGACAAACGCCTGGCTGCCCTTGGCCAACGGGTCAAACACCACACCGGGCAGCCCGTAGCTGGGCGCCTCGGCCAGGCGCACGTTGCGCGGGATCACGCTGTTGAACACCTTGTCGCCAAAGTGGCCCTTGAGCTGGTCGCTCACCTGCTGCTGCAGCGTGATGCGCGGGTCGAACATCACGCGCAGCAGGCCGATGATCTGCAGGTCGGCGTTGAGGTTGGCATGCACCTGCTTGATGGTGTTGACCAGGTCGGTGAGCCCTTCGAGCGCAAAGTATTCGCACTGCATGGGCACGATCACGCCGTGGGCGCTGCACAGGCCGTTGAGGGTGAGCATGGAGAGCGACGGAGGGCAGTCGATGAGCACGAAGTCGAAGTCAGCATCCGCCTCGGCCAGCGCGGCCTTGAGGCGTTTTTCACGATGCTCCAGCGTCACCAGCTCCACCTCGGCGCCCGCCAGTTCGCGGTTGGCGCCCAGCACCCAGTAGCCACATTTGTCCGACAGCACGGCCGCCTCTTTCACCGAGGCGGATTCGAGCAGCACGTCGTACACCGTGAGGTCGAGGCTGCGCTTGTCCACGCCCGAGCCCATGGTGGCGTTGCCCTGCGGGTCCAAGTCCACCATCAGCACGCGCTGGCCGATCTTGGCCAGGCCGGCGGCGAGGTTGACGGTGGTGGTGGTCTTGCCCACCCCACCCTTTTGATTGGCAACGCAAAAGATCTTGGCCATGTGGGTGCTGCAGTTCGTGTGGTGTTATTTGGAGATGGCCAGCTTGATGCCAAAGCCGATCAGGAAGACGCCCGCGATCTTTTCCAGCACGCGGCCGATGCGCGGGTTGGCGCGCATGCGCTCGGCCAGGTGGTGCGTGAGCAGCACGGCGACCAGGCCATAGAGAAACGTCAATGCCGCCACGGTGGCCGCCATCACGCCAAAGGTCAGCATGCCCTGGTGGCGCGCAGGATCGACGAACAGCGGGAAGAACGCCATGTAGAACACGATGGCCTTGGGGTTGAGCAAGGTGATGAGCCCGGCCTGCTTGAAGTAGTGGCGCGGCTCGATGTTCAGGATGGGCTGGGCGCCCGGCTTGGCCGTGACCATCTTGAAGCCCAGCCAAGCCAGATAGGCCGCGCCCAGCCACTGCACGGCGTTGAAGGCCGCCGGGTACGTGGCGAGCAGCGTGGCCACCCCAGCCACCGCCGCCCACATCAGCACCTGGTCACCCGCGATCACACCCATGGTGGCAGCCAAACCACCCCGGATGCCGCCCTTGCTGGTGGAGGTGATGAGCGCCAGATTGCCCGGACCTGGGATGAGCAGGAACAACACAATGGCAGCGACAAAGGCGCCGTAGTCTGCGATGCCGAACATGGTTTCTCCTGGTGCGCGGGGAGGGTGCGGTCAAAAGATGCACCCGGGTGAGCAGCCGAGTTTACGCGAGCCCCCTGCTTCGGCTGCCGAAAAGTCGGCAGCCCGGTGGTCCGGGTGATCAGGCGGGCTTCATCCAGACGATGCAACGCTCGGCATCCAGGCCTGGCACCGTGATCTGTTCCACGTGAAACACCGCTACATCCGCAGGCAGCGCAGCGATTTCGTCCTCCGGGTGTTTGCCCTTCATGGCCAGCCACACGCCATGGCGCGCGGCCAGTGCGCTGCGCGACCAGGTCACAAAGTCCGGCAACGAGGCAAACGCGCGGCAGCTGATGAGGTCGAACGGCGTGGTCAGCGTCTCGACCCGCGCATGCACGCCGTGCAGGTTGCGCAGCTTGAGCGCCACCGCTGCCTGCTGGATGAACGCGGCCTTCTTGCCCACGGTGTCCACGCAGCTCACATCCACGTCGGGGCAGCAGATGGCAAACACCACACCGGGCAGGCCGCCGCCCGATCCGACATCCAGCAGCTTCACCGCAGCCACCCCGCCCTGCTGCAGGCCTGCCACATGCCTGCGCAGCGGCGCCACGGCGGCCAGGCTGTCCAGCAGGTGGTGCGTCAACATCTCCTGCGGGTCGCGCACGGCGGTCAGGTTGTAGACCTTGTTCCACTTCTGCAGCAGCGCCAGGAAGTCCATCAACAGCCCGATCTGCGCATCGCTCAGGCCCAGCGCCAAGGCGTCCGCCCCGGCTTGCAATTGCTGGCGCAGGCTGTCGTTGTTGCTGTTCGCCACCATCGTCATGCCGCCACTTCGCCTTCTGCCTTGGTGGGCGTTGCCGGTGCCACGGCGAACTCCTTGAACCCGCCCTTCTTCAAATGGACCATCAGCAGCGAGATCGACGCAGGCGTAATGCCCGTGATGCGCGAGGCATGGCCCAGGGTCTCGGGCCGGTGGCGGGTGAGCACCTGGCGCGCCTCGATGCTCAGCGCGGTGACCTGCATGTAGTCCAGGTCGGGCGGCAGGCGCAGCTTCTCGAAGTGGGCAGCGCGCTCCACCTCGCCCTTCTGGCGGTCGATGTAGCCTGCGTACTTGGCGGCAATCTCCACCTGCTCCAGCACAGGGTCGCTCAGGTCACCCAGGGTTTCACGTGAAACATCGGCCGATGCGTACTTGCCGCCGTCCATCGATACCAGGTTGGCGTAGCTCACATCGGGGCGGCGCAGCAGTTCGAACAGGTTGTATTCGTGCTCAATGCTCTTGCCCAGCACCCGCTCGGATTCGGCGGCAGGCAGGTTGCGCGGGTTCACCCAGGTGGCCTTCAGGCGCTCTGTTTCACGTGAAACCGCATCGCGCTTGCGGCTGAAAGCATCCCAGCGTGTGTCATCCACCAGGCCCATCTGGCGCCCCACTTCGGTCAGGCGCATGTCCGCGTTGTCTTCGCGCAGCTGCAGGCGGAACTCGGCGCGGCTGGTGAACATGCGGTAAGGCTCGGTCACACCCTTGGTGATCAGGTCATCCACCAGCACGCCCAGGTAGGCCTCGTCCCGGCCAGGCAGCCAGGGCGCATCGCCCCGGCACTGCAATGCGGCGTTGATGCCGGCGAACAGGCCCTGCGCGGCCGCCTCTTCATAACCGGTGGTGCCATTGATCTGCCCGGCAAAGAACAGGCCCTGGATTTGCCGCGTCTCGAAGCTGCTCTTGAGCGAGCGGGGGTCGAAGTAGTCGTACTCGATGGCGTAGCCAGGGCGCAGGATGTGGGCGTTTTCCAGCCCGGGCATGCTGCGCACCAGGTCGTACTGGATGTCGAACGGCAGGCTGGTGCTGATGCCGTTGGGGTAGTACTCGTGCGTGGTCAGGCCTTCGGGCTCCAGAAAGATCTGGTGGCTGTCCTTGTCCGCAAAGCGGTTGATCTTGTCCTCCACACTCGGGCAGTAGCGCGGACCCACGCCCTCGATCTTGCCGGTGAACATGGGGCTGCGGTCAAAGCCGCTGCGGATGATCTCGTGCGTGCGCTCGTTGGTGTGGGTGATCCAGCAGGGCACCTGCTGGGGGTGCATCTGCGCATTGCCCATGAAGCTGAACACGGGCACCGTGCCCTCGTTCACGCCGCCGGGCATGCCGTCCCCGGGTTGTTCGGTGCACTTGCTGAAGTCAATGCTGCGCCCATCAATGCGCGGTGGCGTGCCGGTCTTCAGGCGCCCTTGGGGCAGCTTCAACTCCTTGAGGCGCGCCGACAGCGACACCGCAGGCGGATCCCCTGCCCGGCCCGCCGCGTAGTTGTTCAGGCCCACATGGATCTTGCCGTCCAGAAAGGTGCCCGCCGTCAGCACCACGGTGCGGCTGCGGAAACGGATGCCCACCTGCGTCACGGCGCCCACCACGCGGTCGCCCTCCACCATCAGGTCGTCCACCGCCTGTTGGAACAACCAGAGGTTGGGCTGGTTCTCCAGCATGCGGCGGATGGCGGCCTTGTACAGAATGCGGTCGGCCTGCGCCCGCGTGGCACGCACCGCAGGGCCTTTGGAGCTGTTGAGGATGCGGAACTGGATGCCGCCCTCGTCCGTGGCCAGCGCCATGGCGCCGCCGAGCGCATCCACCTCTTTCACCAGGTGGCCCTTGCCGATGCCACCGATGCTGGGGTTACAGCTCATCTGCCCCAGCGTCTCGATGTTGTGGGTCAGCAGCAGCGTTTTGCTGCCCATGCGCGCAGCGGCCAGCGCGGCCTCGGTGCCTGCATGGCCACCGCCGACAACGATCACATCAAATTCCTGGGGATACAACATGGGGACACTCCGGGGCCTGGCGGGCCCGATAATCAAAACACCCGGTGTACGCGGGCACCCTGTCAAAGGCGCCGCATACCGGCCCTGCTGGTGGCGGGCGCACTTGGCGCCCCAGCAGGCAACCCGCGATTTTCCCACTTTGCGCAGGCCGTGTCTGTTTCTAGCCCCCTCACCCTCTTCCTGACCGAGTTGCTTGGCGCCCCGCCCCCAGCCATAGAGGCCTGGTGGGCTCTCGCCGAACGGCGCTTGCTGGAGCGTGGCCAGCCCCTGCTGCGGGCGGGCGAACACTGGCGGCACCTGTGGTGGGTGGAGCGCGGCGCGCTGCGGCTGTATTACCTGGACCGCGACGGCGCCGAGTCCAACAAGAACTTCTTTTTGGACAGCGCCCTGTGCTGGCCCATCACCCCCTCACTGCGTCAGCAACCGGTGATGTTTCACGTGGAACCATTGGAAGACAGCGTGGTGTGGGCGCTGCCCTTGCCCACCGACCCACACACGCCACTGCCGTCAGCCAACTGGGCTGCATGGGCCGCCCTGGAGCACCGGGTACTGGGCGCACTGCTCGACCACAAGATGCAGCGCGAACAGGAGTTCCTTCAGCTCAGCGCCCGCCAGCGCTACACCCGCTTGCTGGAGCAACACCCGGCCTGGGCCGAACGCATCGCACTCAGGCATCTCGCGTCCTATCTGGGCGTGACCGATGTGTCGCTATCGCGCCTGCGCAGTGAGATGGGGCTTATCAAAGGATAAGGCGCTGGGGGCGGCTCATCGGCAGACTGCGGGCATCTCACCAAATGCCCGCGCCCATGACAACTGCCCTACGTGCCCAACCCACGCCCGCCCCGCTCGCTCTGATCCCCCACACCCTCGCCGTGGTGTGGCTCGGTCTCATGGCCGGGTTCTTCGGCACCTACAGCGCCAACGTCAACCTGGCCCTGCTGCAGATGGACGGCGCCACCTACGCCACCGTGCAGTCCGCCTTCAACCGCAACGTGCGGCACGCCCTGTTCTTTGGTCTGTTCTTTGGCCCACCCTTGTGGTGCGCGCTGACGATAGCCACGGCCTGGCGTGAACGCCGCAGGCTGTGGTGGCGCCTGCTGGCCCTGGTCGGTGTGGCCTACCTGCTGGGCATTGTGTTCTTTACCCAGCAGGTCAACCTGCCCCTGAACTACACGACAGAAGCCTGGAACCCCCAGGCCCTGCCCGCCGACTGGAGCCGGGTGCGCGACCAGTGGAATGCCGCCAACCTGTGGCGGGCGTGGCTCAGCCTGGGGTGTTTTGCGGCGGCGCTGGGCACGCTGGTGGGCCGCCTGGCCGGTCGCCGCATGCCGGGCTGACGTGGTCAGCGGTGGCCGCCGTCATCCCCCGCGCAGCACCGAGCCAAAAAACCGCAACGCGCTCCCCGCATGCAGGATTCCTGCCGCCCGCCTGTGATTCAATCGCAGGCACCATGCCCAACACCACCACCCCCTCCTCCCTCCTCGTCTTTGCCGGCAGCACGCGCCAACAATCCTTCAACCGCAAACTGGCCCATGCCACCGCCGCCATCGCGCGCGATGCGGGTGCCAGCGTCACGCTGCTGGAGCTCTCGGACTTCGACATCCCGCTGTACAACGCCGACCTCGAAGCCCAGGGCACACCTGCCGACGTGATCCGCCTCAAGGAAATCCTGTGGCAGCACCCGGCCTGGGTGATCTGCTCGCCCGAGTACAACGGCAGCTACACCGCCCTGCTCAAGAACACCATCGACTGGGCCTCCAGCCCCGTCAAAGGCAACCCCGACTGGCAGGACGGCGGCAAGAGCTTTCGCGGCAAGGTGGTGGGCATGCTCAGCGCCTCGCCCGGCGCCCTGGGCGGCCTGCGCTCGCAAAGCCACCTGGCACCCCTGCTGATCAATGCCGAATGCTGGCTCGCGCCCAAGGCGTTTGCGCTGGGCTCGGCGGGCAGCGCGTTTGACGACAGCGGCGCCCTCATCCAGCAAACCCACCGCGACCGCGTGCGCGCCGTGGTGGACCAGGTGCTGTGGGCATCGGCCCGGCTGAATGCTGAGGCCGTCACGGGCCAGTGAGCGCAAAAAACAAGGGTCAAAACAGGTCCTTGCGCGCACCCCGTATGCCTCGATAGCTATACAAACAAGAGCAAATACCCATGGACTGCCGCCCCGGCTGCGGCGCCTGCTGCACCGCCCCCTCCATCAGCTCGCCCATCCCGGGCATGCCCCAGGGCAAACCGGCGGGGGTGCGCTGCATCCAGCTGGGGGACGATGCTCGCTGCCTTATTTTTGGGCAACCCGAGCGCCCGGCGGTGTGCGGCGGGTTGATGCCTTCCACTGAAATGTGCGGCGCCAACAACGAGCAAGCGCTGGTGTATCTGACGCGGCTGGAGCGACTGACGCAGCCGGGAAGTGTGGGCGAACCGGTGGCATAGCCGGTCTTCCTCCTCTTGCCGCCTGACCAGGTGACTGCTACTTCATCGAGTGCAGACCTACCTTGTTGCCCTCGGTATCCACAAAGTGGGCAAAAAACCCGAAGTCACTCCCAATCTCCGTCTTGGGCACCACCACCTGGCCACCGGCCTGCGCCACACGCGCCAGCAGGGGGGCCAGGTCATCGCCGCCGTTCAGGTACACCATGGTCCCGTTCTGCGACGGCACGCCGCCCTCGCCCTGCACAATGGCACCGCCCACGGCCTCGGGGTCGGTGGACAACATGCCCATCATGGTCGGGCCCATGGCCATGGGCGCAATGCTGATGCCCAGCACCGTCTCATAGAAGGCCTTGGCGCGGGCAAAGTCGGTCACGGGAATCTCGAACCAGTTCAGGGCGTTAGGCATGGGTGGCTCCTGGGATGGGTGGAAGAAAAGAAAACCTGCCGATGTTGACCCAGCTTCGAGCTGCAAACAAGACCGTCACCAAACCTGTGCCTGCGCCGATTCACGGCCTCGGCAACGCCCGATCCTCCCGGCACGCCTTCAGCGGCTTGGCCGTGGCCGACGCAATGCGCAGCACCCGCTGCTCGCTGCGGTCCACCACCACCTTCATGCAGGCGCAGCCGTGGCCATAGTGGCCGTTGGTCTTTCTCCATTGCGCGTCGGTGAACACGGGCCAGTCGCCCTCGGCCTCGGGCCCCGCCTGGGTGCTGATCACCCACTCGCCATCGCGGTCGGTCAGGGTGGCGTTGCCGGGGGTGGGGTTGTGGAACCAGCCGCAGCGGTTTTCGAGCGGGGCAGCGCGGCTGGTCGATGGCACAGCAGTGTTTTGGGCCATGGTGGCCACAGTGCAGGCCAGCAGCGTGGCGCCCAGCGCCAGAGGGCGGGCGTGGCGCCGCAGCGGGGTGGAGATGGGTGGCATGGGTGGTTCTCTCTGAATTGGAAGAAAAATGGGCTCTTCGGCGCTTCCATCATGCCCTGATAGCTATCAAAACAGAAGCGGTTGATACCTTGATGTCACACAACGGCGGCCCCGCGCGTCTATGCCCAGGCCCCGCCCGATTTGGTGCTTTGGGCGCACACTCTACCTCCCTCGCTCCGCTGCCATGACGCTTTCTGCCCCCACCCCCGCCGACCCCTTCACCACCCTGCGGCCGCGCCTGTTCGGCATTGCCTACCGCATGCTGGGCGTGCGCGCCGATGCCGAGGATGTGCTGCAGGACGCCTGGCTGCGCTGGAGCCGCCAGGACCCCACCGCGCTGCAGTCGGCCGAGGCCTGGCTGGTGACGGTGGTCACACGCCTGTCCATCGACCGGCTGCGCGCGCTCAAGGCCGAGCGCGAGGCCTATGTGGGCTGGTGGCTGCCCGAGCCGCTGGTGCAACTGCACGACCCCAGCACCGGCGACGCGCAGCACCACCACACGCCCGAGGCCGCTGCCGAGCTGGCAGGCGAGCTGTCGGTGGCCTTCTTGTATGTGCTGGAGCGCCTGGGGCCCGAGGAACGCGCGGCGTTTTTGCTGCGCCAGGTGTTCGACTACGACTACCCCGAGATCGCCGCGCAGCTGGGCAAGACCGAGGCCGCCTGCCGCCAGATGGTGCACCGCGCGAGCGAGCGCGTGCAGCAGGCGCGCACGCGTTTCGAGGTGCCACGCAACGTGCACCACCAGCTGCTGCAGCGCTTCATGCAAGCCGCCCACAGCGGCGACCGCAACGCCATCGAGGCCCTGCTGAGTGAGGACGCGCAGCTCATCGGCGACGGCGGAGGCAAGGTGCCTTCGTTCCCCAAGCCGCTGGTGGGGCCGTTCCGCATTGCCAACCTGTACTGGGCGCTGTTCCGCCGCCTGGGCACGCAGGTGGCCTACCGCATGGCGCTCATCAACGGCGAGCCCGGGCTGCTGCGCTATGTGAACGGCCGCATCGAGTCGGCCCAGGCGTTGGTGACGGACGGCGAGCGGATCGTGGCGATCTATGCGGTGCGCAACCCGGACAAGCTGGTGGGGGTGCCGGCGGTGCTGGACCAACGCTGAGGCCAAAGAAGCGACGGTTTTGCGGGCCAATCTGTCACAACCACGCACCGCGCAACGTCTTGAAGGGTATGGAAGGCAGCGGCAACCCGTTCGCTGCGGCTTCTTCCAGAGCAGTTTTTTTCTTTCTACCCCTTCAGGAGTTTTCCATGTCCCAGCACACCGCCCGCCTCCCCTACCACCAGCTGTCGTCCAAGGCCTTCATGGGACTCGTGAGCCTTTCCGAAACCATCAAGAAGGGCCCGCTGGGCCTGCGCCTGACCGAGCTGGTGTTTTTGCGCGTCTCGCAGATCAACGGCTGCGCCTACTGCATGGACATGCACTGGCATGTGCTGGTGAAGGACGGCGTGGCGCCGCGCCACCTGAACGCGGTGGCGGGCTGGCGCGAGGCGCCGTTTTTCAGCGAGCGCGAGCGCGCCGCGCTGCGCTGGGCCGAGATCATCACCGCCACACCCCACAGCGATGCAAGCGACGCAGAATTCGCCCAGCTGCGGGCCGTGTTCAGCGATGCGGAAATCTCCGACCTGGGTTTCGCCATTGCGGTCATCAACGGCTGGAACCTGATCAACGCGGGCATGCGCGCGCCGATTCCGGAGACACCGGCGGTGTAAATTCAAGCAAAAAAGGCCGTTACCGCTCTACTGTATTGCCTCGATAGCTATATTTTTGATAGCACATCTTATCCAAGGCCACACCCCGCCTGTGTAGCCTGGCTGACAGTCACCCGCGCGCGGGCGGCCTACAGTGGTGCCTCCCAAAAACCCACTACAGCGGAGACACCACCCCATGCTCACCATCCCCTCGCTGCAAGACAGCGTCAGCCCCGAAGAATGGCAGCTGCGCTGCGACCTGGCCGCGTGCTACCGGCTCGTGGCGCTGTACGGCTGGAGCGACCTGGTCTTCACCCACATCAGCGCCAAGCTGCCCGAGTCGGTATCGGGCCCGGGCGAGCACCATTTCCTCATCAACCCCTATGGCCTGATGTTCGACGAGATCACGGCGTCAAGCCTGATCAAGGTGGACATGGCGTGCAACAAGCTGCACGACTCACCCTTCCCCGTGAACCCGGCGGGCTTTGTGATCCACAGCGCCGTGCACGAGGCGCGGCCCGAGGCGGGCTGCGTGCTGCACACCCACACGCGCGCGGGCGTGGCCGTGAGCGCGCAGCAATGCGGCGTGTTGCCCATCAGCCAGCAAAGCACCTTCGTGCTGGGCTCGCTGGCGTACCACGAGTACGAGGGCGTGGCCTTCCGCGACGAGGAAAAGCCGCGCCTGCAGGCCGACCTGGGCGACGCCAACTTCCTCATGCTGCGCAACCACGGGCTGCTGACGGTGGGCAAGACCATTGCCGACGCCTTCCTGTCGATGTACACCTTCGAGAACACCTGCCGCATCCAGATCGACGCCCAGGCCGGCGGCGCACTGACGAACGTGAACCCCCACATCGTGAGCGGCGTGGCCCAGGCCATGCGCGTGCAGACCGGTGGCCTGGGCGGCGCGTTTGCCTGGCCTGCGCTGCTGCGCAAGGTGCAGCGCGACCTGCCAGGCTACGACACCTAACCCCCCTGTGTCGCCTTCGGCGCCCTCCCCCCAGGGGGACGCCGCCCGTGCGGCGGGGCGGCCCTTGCACGGCGGCACTGACTTGGGCCGTGCCAGTTTCCGCCTCCGGCGGCCTGTGCAGCGTAGGCGGCCAGCAAGAAAGCTGCGCAGCGCATAGGATCAGCGATTCCCGACTGTTTTCAAGGACCGATCCATGAAGCTGTACTACTCCCCCGGCGCCTGCTCCCTCTCCCCCCACATCGCCCTGCAAGAGGCCGGCCTGGCCTACACCCCCGTGCTGGCCAGCACCAAGAGCCACAAGCTGCAGGACGGCACCGACTACTACACCATCAACCCGCTGGGCTATGTGCCCCTGCTGGAGCTGGACAGCGGCGAGCGCCTGCGCGAAGGTCCGGCCATCGTGCAGTACATCGCCGACCAGGTGCCCGACAAGCAACTGGCCCCCGCCAACGGCACCCTGGCGCGCTACCGCCTGCAAGAGTGGCTGACCTTCATCGGCACCGAGCTGCACAAGGGCTTCAGCCCCCTGTTCAACCCCGCCACGCCCGACGACTACAAGCCCCTGGTGCGCGAGCGGCTGCTGCAGCGCCTGCAGTGGGTGGATGGCCAGCTCGCTGGCAAGCAATACCTGATGGGCGACCAGTTCACGGTGGCCGACGGCTACCTGTTCACCGTGACCAACTGGGCCAAGCCGACCAACCTGGACATCTCCGGTCTGGCGAACCTGGCGGCCTACCGCGAACGCGTGGGTGCCCGCCCCGCAGTACAGGCGGCCATGAAGGCCGAAGGGCTGCTGAAATAGGGACACCCTCCTGAGGCGCTGCGCGTCTTCCCCCCGCCCTCACTGTGGGGCGGCCCTTGCTCGGCGTTCCTGGCCTGGGCCGCGCCAGTATCGATTGGGAGCGCGTAGCTCCACGCGGCCAAAACTTCAGATGCGCTACAACGGCTTCTGCCGCCACGCTACCAACGCCCCCACCCACAGCGCGCAGGCCGAGAACACCAGCCCGCGCGCCAGGCCTCCAGGCCCATCGGCGATCCAGCCCACCACCGTGGGCCCCACGATCTGCCCGGCCGCAAACACGATGGTGAACGCGCTGATGCCGCTGGCCCACAAAGCCTGCGGCAGGTTGTGGCGCACCAGCGCTGTGGTGGATGCCACCACCGACAGAAACACCCCGCCAAACAGCAGCCCCGAGGCCAGCACCACCGGCCAGGCGCCCGTGACGGCAGGCAGCACCGTGGCCAGGCCCAGCAGCGCATTGAGCCGCGCCAGCGCCTCGCCGCCCCGGCTGCGGTCCAGCAGCCCGGCCCAGATGCGCGACGACAGCACCACGGCCAGACCCAGCAGCGCATAAAAGGCCGTGATCGCCCCCCCGCTGGCGCCCTGCTCGCGCAGCAGCGCCACCACAAAGGTCATGTAGCCGATGTAGCCCACGCCAAACAGCCCGTAGCCCAGCAGCGCAGGGGCCAGGGCCCGCCAGCGCAGCCTGGCGGGCGGCGGCGTAATGTTGAATGCTGTGGGGCTGACCGGTGGCGGCGCCAGCACCTGCAGCGCCTGCGCGGGCCACCACAACACCGCCGTGGCCGCTGCACAGGCCAGCGCCAGCGCCCACCAGGCCCATGTCCAGGGGTGCGGCACGGGCCCCGCTGCCGCCAGCACGCCCGGCACCAGCAGCGCCGACAGGCTGATGCCCCAGCCCGTGCCCCCGTAGTACAGCCCCAGCAGCAGGCCGCTGCGCCCCGGCTCGTGCGCGCCCAGCCGCGCGGCCAGCAGCCCCCCGGCGATGAAAACGAGCGCACTGGCCACCCCCGCCAGCAGGCGCTGCAGCAGCAGCCAGGGCGCGGCGGTAAAAAACCCGCTGAGCCCCATGAACACCGAGGCCAGCACCGCCCCCACCAGCAGCACCTGGCCCGGCGCCACCCGCCGCAGCAGCAGCGGCGTGGCCAGCGCGCCCAGCAGGTAGCCCAGCGCATTGGCCGTGTTCATGCCCCCGGCCAGGGTGTACGACCAGCCCAGGTCCTCGCGCATGGGCGGCAGCAGCAAGGCATAGGAAAAGCGCGTAATGCCCAGCGAAATCGCCGCCCCCATGGACAGCGCCACGGCCAGCCACAGGGCGGGAAGGGGCGCGGTGGAGACAGGCGAAACGTCAACGGAGGCGGGGCGTGTGGGCATGGCGTTTTGATTCTGCCGCAGCCCGGCAGAGCGTGCCGGGGCCTGCGCCCGGCCCGCCAACCTGGCCGTGCGGCTATCACAAAAACAGAAGCCTTGTTGACGCATGTGCGCTGCAGATTTTGCGCTGCAGCATTACGCTTGCGCCCGTTCCATCGTTGGTCTGCAACCCTTTTTCCGAAAGCCTCGACCCATGCCTTTTCTGTCTGACCCCGTCCAAGCCGGTGACCTGCAACTGGCCAACCGCATCGCCATGGCGCCGCTCACGCGCAACCGTTCGCCCAACGCCATCCCCACCGACCTGGTCGCCACCTACTACACCCAGCGCGCCAGTGCGGGCCTGATCATTTCAGAGGCCACGGCCATCAGCCACCAGGGCCAGGGCTATGCCGACGTGCCCGGCCTGTATGCGCCCGAGCAGATCGCGGGCTGGAAGAAGGTGACATCCTCCGTGCACGCCGCAGGCGGCAAGATCGTGGTGCAGCTGTGGCATGTGGGCCGCGTCTCGCACACCGACCTGCAGCCCGGCAATGCTGCACCCGTGGCGCCCTCGGCCATCCAGGCCAACACCAAGACCGTGCTCATCAAGGACGGCGTGCCCACCTTCACGCCCACCTCCATGCCCCGCGCGCTGGAGCTGGCCGAGATCCCCGGCATCGTGGCCGACTACCGCCGCGCAGCCCGCGCCGCCATCGAGGCGGGTTTTGACGGCGTCGAGATCCACGCCGCCAACGGCTACCTCATCGACCAGTTCCTCAAGACCGGCGCCAACCAGCGCACCGACGCCTATGGCGGCAGCATCGAGAACCGCGCCCGCCTGCTGCTGGAAGTGACCCGCGCCATCACCGAAGAAATCGGCGGCGGCCGCACCGGCATCCGCCTCTCGCCCGTCACGCCCGCCAACGACATCGTCGATGCCGACCCGCAACCGCTGTTCGACTACGTGGTGCGCCAGCTCGGTCCCCTGGGCCTGTCTTATCTCCACCTCATCGAAGGCGCCACCGGCGGCCCGCGCGAAGTGGAAGGCCGCCCGTTTGACTACGCTGCCCTCAAGGCCGCCTACCGCGCAGCGGGCGGCCAGGGTGCGTGGATGGTCAACAACGCCTACACCCGCGAGCTGGCCGACACCGCCCTGGCCCACGGCGCCGACATCGTGGCCTTTGGCCGCCCCTTCATCGCCAACCCCGACCTGGTGGCGCGCCTGCACGCCAACGCACCGCTCAACGAGGTGAACCGGGCCACGCTGTACGGTGGTGGGGCCGAGGGGTATACGGACTACCCCGCGCTGAGCGCCTGAAATGAAACACCCCCTGAGTCGCTTCGCGCCTTCCCCCTCTCTCTCGCATTGCTGCGCAATGCGGGGAGGGGGACGCCCCCGGTGCGGCGGGGCGGCCCTTGCACGGGGGCGCTGGCCTTGGCCGCGCCAGTTTCATCCGCTGCGGGTGGCGCGCAGCGCTATGGATAACTGAGATTACCGTTCGGGCTGAGCTTGTCAAAGCCTTGCGCAGCGCTTTGACAAGCTCAGCCCGAACGGTTTTGTTGTGGAGACGGTGTGGGCAGAGAACTCATCCTAAGCCGATGGGGCTGGGTGCGCGCATCACGATGCGCGTGAACAGCCGGTCATAGGCCGCATCGCGCGGCTTGCCGGGGGCCAGCGGGTTGGTGTTGCTGGCAAAGGCCGCGTCGATGGCCACCCAGTCGCCCGGCTGCAGGCATTCCTGGGCCGCAGGCAACACCACGGATTCTTCCAGCCGCATGTGGTCCAGGTAGAAGCGGACGTACTTCTGCAGCGCTTGGGCAAAGACCTCACGCCGCGCATCGCCCATCAGCTCCCAGCCCAGCAGCAGGTGCTGCAGTTCACGCACGGCCGCCTCGCCGCCCGCGTGTTCGCGCTCCAGCTGCGCAATGGCTTCGGCGGCCTGGGGCGAGCGCTCGGCCACCCGGGGGAACAGCCACTGCGATTCCTTGGGGTGGTGCTGTCGCTCGGGAAACTCGTCGATGTAGAACAGCATCGCCCGCATCACATCAAAAAAAGCGGCGGGCTCGTCGCCCGGGCCCTGGTCCAGCATCAGGCGCAGGGAGTGGAGCATGGCCGACAGCGACGCATGCTCTTCGCGAATGGTTCGCAGGCTGATCGATGGCATGGCGCGCGCTCCAGAATAAACAACGGGAAGCCAAGGGTGCCACGGCAGGGTGGCTGCGCCCATGACGCAGGTCAACAAACCCGGTGCATGGCAGCGCGGCGCAACCCGCCCAAAACAAAGGCCCCGCAAGCCAAGCCTGCGGGGCCTTGGGCGCACAGGGCGCCAGGGGGATGGGTGGGCGGACTCAGCGCGTCAGCCGGGCCTGGGCAGCGCCCGCCGCCAGTGCCTGGGGCTCTTCCTGGTACGGCGCGGCCACGCTGCGGGAGGCGTGGTGCTGGCCATGCCCCATGGCCTCGGCCAGGCGGAACTGCTGCACCACCTGCGACAGGCGCGCGGCCTGCTCACGCAGCGACTCGGCGGCGGCGGCAGACTCTTCCACCAGCGCGGCGTTCTGCTGCGTCATGCGGTCGATCTCGCCCACCGAGCTGTTCACCTGGCCGATGCCGGCCGACTGCTCGGACGCAGCCGCCGTGATCTCCCCAATGATGTCGCCCACGCGCTGCACGCTGCTCACGATGTCCTTCATGGCCGTGCCCGCTTCTTCCACATGGCGCACGCCGCCATCCACCGCCGTCACGCTGCTCTGGATCAGGCCTTTGATGTCGCTGGCCGCTGCGGCACTGCGCTGCGCCAGGCTGCGTACCTCGCTGGCCACCACGGCAAAGCCCCGGCCCTGCTCGCCTGCGCGGGCGGCCTCCACGGCCGCGTTCAGCGCCAGGATGTTGGTCTGGAAAGCAATGGAGTCGATCAGGCCGATGATGTCGCCGATCTTGCGGCTCGATGCCGAGATTTCATGCATGCTGGCCACGGCCTGCTGCACCACACCGCCGCCGTGTGTGGCGATCTGCGAGGCCGATGCTGCCAGCTGGTTGGCCATCTGCGACGACGATGCGGTTTGTTGCACGGTGGAGGTCAGCTGCGACAGCGAGGCCACGGCCTCCTGCGCGTTGCTGGCTGTCTGTTCGGTGCGCTGCGACAGGTCCTGGTTGCCCGTGGCGATCTCCTGGCTGGCCGTGGCGATGTTGCCGCTGGCATCGCGCACCTGCGCCACCAGCGCGCCCAGGCCCTGCTGCATCTCGCGCAGTGCGCGCTGCAGGTCGGCCACTTCGTCCTTGCCCTCGGCCGCAATGTGCTGCGACAGGTCACCGCCCGCAATGGCCTGCGCCATCTTGCGCGCTTCTTCCAGGGGCTTGCAGATGGAGTTCATGTTCATCAGCGTGGTGGGCACCACCACCACCACCGTGATCAGCACGGCCAGCACAAACAGCCACTTGGTCTGGTTGGACACCTCACCCTGCTGTGCCACGGATTGCGTGACCTCGTTGCGCAACACCGTGTCCAGCTCCAGCATCAGCTTGTCCGCCTGATCGAACTCGGCCACGGCCTTGCCGCTCATGCGGTTGGCAATGGTGGCCGTGTCGTAGCCGCTGGCTTCGAGCTGGCGCGCCACATGGGCAAACAGGTCCTTGTAGCTGTCGAGTTTGGTGATGATGTTGCGCACCACCACGTTGTCGGCATCCTCGCCCCCTTCCAGGAACTTGCCCGCAATCTTCTTGGCCTTGTCGTGGCTGGCCAGCCACTTGGTGTGGGCGGCCTTCACGGCTTCGGGCTTCTCGTAGCCAATGATCATGTCCTTCTCATACTGGCGGATGGCGCCCATCTCGCCGCGCAGCTCGGCCATGTTGCTCACCTTGGCGAACGAGTTGTCCATGAAGTTCTGGCTCATGTCATGGATGCGGAACATGCCCAGCATGCCCGCGCCCCCCAGCAGCCCCAGCAGCCCCAGAACCACGCCAATGGCGCCCAGCATGCGCAAACGTATGGTGAACTGCCGCATGAGCGAGAAGAGATTCATGATCTGTCGTCCTTGATATAGCTATGCCAATGCGGTCGCCGCACCTCCCCCGAGGCGACGGATTCGCAACAAATCGTTGCAGTTTGCCAGACATCGATGACCGTGCTGTACGTATTTATCACATGCGCCACCGCTTGAGTAGGAGGGCATTCGCCATCACGCTGACCGAACTCAGCGCCATGGCTGCGCCCGCCACCACCGGGTTCAGGTAACCCAGCGCCGCCAGCGGAATGCCCGCCACGTTGTATGCAAACGCCCAGAACAGGTTCTGGCGGATCTTCATCACCGTGCGGTGCGAAATATCCAGCGCCGCCGCCACCAGCATCGGGTCGCCGCGCATCAGCGTAATGCCCGCTGCGTGCATGGCCACATCAGTCCCGTTGCCCATGGCCATGCCCACATCGGCCGCCGCCAGCGCGGGGGCATCGTTAACGCCGTCGCCCACCATCGCCACATGATGGTGCTTGCCATCAGTGCCCTGTTGCAACGCAGCCACCTTGGCCGCCTTGTCGCCCGGCAGCACCTCGGCCATCACCTCGCCTGCGGCCGGGTCCAGCCCCAGGCGCCGGGCCATGGCCTCTGCCGCGCCCCGGTTGTCGCCCGACACCATCACGGTGCGAATGCCGCGCGCCTTGAGCGCCGCCAAAGCTTCGCGCGCGCCCGGCTTGGGTTCGTCGCCAAAAGCCATCACCGCGCGCAATGCCAACCCTTCTGTGACCCGCTGGGCCACCGCCGACACCGTGGCGCCTTCGCGCTGCAACGCCTCCGCGCGGTCTGACAACGGGCCCAGTGCCACCCCCAGCTCCTGCATCCAGCGCAGGCTGCCCACCAGGTAGCTCTGGCCGTCCACCTCGCCCTCGGTGCCGCGCCCGGGCACCGCGCGCACGTCCTGCGCGGTGGCCACGTTGATCTGCCGCTCGCCCGCAGCCGCCACCACCGCGCGCGCCAGGGGGTGTTCGCTACCGCTTTGCACAGCGGCCACCGCCGCCATCACCGCGCTGTCATCCAGGCCCGGCACCACCTCAAACGCCGTGAACCGGGGCCGGCCCACGGTCAGCGTGCCGGTCTTGTCAAAGGCCACCGTGTCCACCTTGTGCGCCAGCTCCAGCGCCTGCACGTCCTTGAT
>OGCL01000559.1_pt1 | contig 39017 bp, 33 predicted proteins | sample 1570041 | NCBI WGS metagenome assembly OGCL01 (sample SAMN06266162, study PRJEB24511) | hot springs metagenome | isolation source: Hot spring water | place: South Africa: Limpopo | collected 2015-06-22 | reverse complement strand
CGCTCGACCTGCTGGCCCACATGCGCGAGCTGATCGACGACGACGGCGGCTTGTTGATTGGCATCGACCTGCCCAAGGACGTGGATGTGCTCGAAGCCGCGTACGACGATGCGGCGGGTGTGACGGCCGCCTTCAACCGCAACGTGCTGCGGCATGTGAACCGGCTCATCGGCAGCAACTTCGACGTGGAGCAGTGGCAGCACCGCGCATTTTTCAACCAGGGTGCGTCCCGCATCGAAATGCACCTGGAGGCCATGGCGGACTTCGATGTGCAATGGCCCGGCGGCGGCCGTCGGTTTGAGCAGGGCGAGCGCATCCACACCGAGAACAGCTACAAGTACCCCCTGCGCGTGTTCACCGACATGCTGGAGCGCGCCGGGTTTTCGCAGGCCCAGGCCTGGACCGACGACCGGGGCTGGTTTGCCGTGGTGCACGCCAGGCCCTGAAGGTTTCTGGTATGACCAACATGGATTTTGGTTCTTCGCTCACCGGGCTGCTGCACCGCTACACCGCTGTGCGCAACCACACAGAGGCCCTGGTTGCCCCCCTGTCGGCCGAGGATTGCGGCGCACAGTCCATGCCCGACGCCAGCCCCGCCAAGTGGCACCTGGCGCACACCACCTGGTTCTTCGAGACCTTTGTGCTGGAACCGCACGAGCCGATGTTTGCGCCATTCAACCCGGCGTTCCGTGTGCTGTTCAACTCCTACTACAACGGCGTGGGCGCCAGGCACCCGCGCCCGCAGCGGGGCCTGCTCACGCGGCCGCCGCTGGCCGAGGTGCAGGCTTACCGCGCCGATGTGGACCAGCGCATCGCGCGGCTTATGCCCGCCGTGCTGCAGAGCGATACGTTGCGCGCACTGGTTGAGCTGGGCTTGCAGCACGAGCAGCAGCACCAGGAGCTGCTGCTCACCGACATCAAGCACCTGCTGTGGTGCAACCCCATCTTTCCGGCCTATGGCGATGCCACCACCCCGGTGGGCGATCCCGCCATCACCCCCGCCACTGCGCCCCCGGGCTGGGTGCGTCTGGAAGGAGGGCTGGTGGACATCGGCCACGGCGGCACCGGTTTCGCCTTCGACAATGAAAGCCCGCGCCACCACTGCTACCTGGCGCCGTATGCGCTGGCCTCGCGGCTGGTGACCTGCGGCGAGTGGCTGGCGTTTGTGCAGGCCGGGGGTTACCAGCAACCCGCCCACTGGCTGGCCGAAGGCTGGGACTGGCGTGTGGCCCAGGGGCTGGAGCACCCGCTGTACTGGCACCGCCCGGTTGGCGACGGCCCCTGGCAGGTGTTCACGCTGGCGGGGCTGCAGCCCTTGCAGGCGGCGCTGCCGGTGTTGCATCTCTCGTATTACGAAGCCGACGCCTATGCCCGCTGGGCAGGCGCGCGCCTGCCCACTGAGGCCGAATGGGAACACGCCGCGCAGCCCGCCCCAACCGGCAGCCCTGGACTGGAGCAGCTGTTTGGCACCGCCTGGCAGTGGACCCAGTCGAGCTACGCCGCCTATCCCGGCTTTCACCCGGCCGAAGGCGCGGTGGGCGAATACAACGGCAAGTTCATGGTCAACCAGTACGTGCTGCGCGGCAGTTCGTGCGCTACGCCGCCGGGGCACGCGCGCAGCACCTACCGCAATTTCTTTCCTGCCACTGCACGCTGGCAATACAGCGGGCTGCGGCTGGCGCGTGACGCATGAGTGGCGTCACCGCGCTATCTGACGCGCTCAGGTTCCATGCGGAAGGTGTGCTGCAGGACCAGGCGGGCGGGTTCCCCGTTGCGTAGCAGCGGCGCAAATTTCCAGCGGCGCACGGCATCGATCGCCGGCTTGTGCAAGGCATCATCCCCTGTGCCAGACAGCACACGAACGGTGCCGACCAGCCCGCTGGGCATGATCTCGAACGACACCGTCACATCGCCGCGTGCTTTGGATGATGTGTCATTCAGCAGGAAGGACGGGTAGCGCGGCAGCGGTGCCTCCAGCAGCGACAAAGGCGCATCCAGCGGAGGCGACACCTGCTTTTGCAGCAGTTGCTCGTCCTCCTTCTGGCGAAAACTGGCGACGTGGGAATCGGTCACATCCGCTCCGCGCGGCGGGATGGATGGTGTGGAGCTGCAGCCGACCAGAATCAGCAGGCCGAGCGTGACCGGAGCAAGAGAGGATAGGCGGGACATGGCGATCTTGAATCAGGGCACCCCGCGATCTGCGGGGCAGGCCCTCCAGTATCCCGCAACCTGCGCTGGCTGTTGCCGAAGGCTCAGACGGCGTCGAGAGCCTGCACCAGGTCGGCCCGCAGGTCGTCGATGTGCTCAATGCCCACCGACAGGCGCACCATGTTCTCGCTCACGCCCGCCTTGGTCAGCTCTTCGGGGTTGAGCTGGCGGTGGGTGGTGGATGCCGGGTGCGTGGCCAGCGACTTCGCATCGCCGATGTTGACCAGGCGCGTGAAGAGCTGCAGAGCGTCGAGGAAACGCGCACCGGCCGCACGCGGGTCGGCATCGGTGCTCTTGAGCCCAAAGCTCAGGATGCCCGAGGCGCGGCCGCCCAGCTGGCGTTGCACGATGGCGTTGTCCGGGTGGTCGGGCAGGCCCGCGTAGCGCACCCATTCCACCTTGGGGTGGCTTTGCAGGTACTGGGCCAGCGCCAGCGTGTTGTCGCAGATGCGGTCCATGCGCAGGGCCAGGGTCTCGATGCCTTGCAGGATCAGGAACGCGCTTTGCGGCGACAGCGCCGCGCCCGTGTTGCGCAGCGGCACCACGCGCGCACGGCCAATGAAGGCGGCGGGGCCCAGGGCTTCGGTGTAGACCACACCGTGGTAGCTCACATCGGGCTCGTTCAGGCGCGGGAAGCGGGCCTTGTGCTCGGCCCACGGGAACTTGCCGCTGTCCACAATCGCGCCGCCCACGCTGTTGCCGTGGCCGCCCAGGTACTTGGTGAGCGAGTGCACCACGATGTCGGCGCCGTGCTCGATGGGGCGCAGCAGGTAGGGACTGGGCACGGTGTTGTCCACGATCAGCGGCACGCCGTGGTCGTGCGCCACCTTGGCGATGGCCGCGATGTCGGTCACGTTGCCCAGCGGGTTACCGATGGACTCGATGAAGATGGCCTTGGTGCGCGCATCGATGTGCTGCGCAAAGCTGGCCGGGTCGCGCGGGTCGGCAAAGCGGGTGGTGATGCCTTGTTGGGGCAGCGTGTGGGCAAACAGGTTGTATGTGCCGCCATACAGCGTGCTGGCCGACACGATGTTGTCGCCCGCCTCGGCAATGGTCTGGATGGCGTAGGTGATGGCGGCCATGCCCGAGGCCACGGCTAGCGCGGCGATGCCGCCTTCGAGCGCCGCAACGCGCTTTTCGAGCACGTCGGTGGTGGGGTTCATGATGCGGGTGTAGATGTTGCCCGGCACCTTCAGGTCGAACAGGTCTGCGCCATGCTGGGCGCTGTCAAACGCATACGCCACCGTCTGGTAGATGGGCACGGCCACGGCCTTGGTGGTGGGGTCGGGGCTGTAGCCTGCGTGTACGGCCAGGGTCTCGATTTTCATGAAGGCTGTCTCTTTCGTTGAAGGGAAGGGAGTGGAGCAACCGCGTTCCACCCATGGCGGGCGTTGCCCGATGTGCCGAAGGCGCGGGCCATTCTGGCACCGCAGGCCCCTTGCGTCATCGAATCGTTGGCTATGTGCTTATGAGGTTCTTGTGCGTCAGGGTCTCTGTGCCTGTTTACGCTGCGGGCTCATCCAGTGCGCTGTCGCTGGGCTCTGGCGCAGTGCGCCGCTGTGGCTGGCTGCGCCGCCAGGCCTTTTCGATTTCCACGACCACCAGCACCACCAGCGCGGCGCCAATGCACAGCGCCAGCTCGCCCAGGCTCAGCGGCTCGGTGCGGAAGATGGGGTTGAGCCAGGGCGTGTAGATGGTCGCCATCTGCAGCGCAAACGTGAGAAGTACCGCGCCCAGCAGCGGGCGGTTGCTCCACAGGCCCAGGCGCCAGATGGGCTCGGACTCGGAGCGGATGGCGATCACATGCGCCATCTGCGCCAGCGTGAGCACGGTGAACACCATCGTCTGCCAGTGCGCGTGCCCGGTGTGCAGCGCCCAGGCCTGCACCGCCAGGCACAGGCCGCCAATCAGCAGGCCCACGCCCAGGATGTGCTGCCACATGCCGTGGGCAAACAGGCTTTCCCGTGGCGCGCGCGGCGGGCGCTGCATGATGCCGCGTTCGGCAGGTTCGGCCGCCAGCGCCAGGCCCGGCAGGCCGTCGGTCACCAGGTTGACCCACAGGATGTGGATGGGCAGCAGCGGAATAGGCAGCAGGAGCAGCGGTGCGAGGAAGATGGTCCAGATCTCGCCCGAGTTGCCCGTCATCGCGTAGCGCACAAACTTGCGGATGTTGTCGTAGATGCGGCGGCCCTCGCGCACCGCCGCGACGATGGTGGCGAAGTTGTCGTCCAGCAGCACCAGGCTTGACGCCTCGCGCGCCACGTCGGTGCCGCCCTGGCCCATGGCCACGCCGATGTCGGCGCGTTTGAGCGCCGGGGCGTCGTTCACGCCATCGCCGGTCATGGCGACAAAGTGGCCCTGGGCCTGCAGGGCCTCGACGATGCGGATCTTCTGCGCCGGGTCCACGCGGGCGTAGACCTGCACCTGCTCCACCTTCGCCTGCAGCGCGGCGTCGTCCAGCGTGGCCAGGTCGGCGCCAGTGAGCACCGGGGCATCGGGACTGCGCACGATACCCAGGCGGTGCGCAATGGCGCGCGCGGTGGCGGGGTGGTCGCCCGTGATCATCACCGGCGTGATGCCCGCGCTGATGCAGTCGCGCACTGCGGCCTGGGCCTCGGGGCGGGGCGGGTCGATGAGGGCGATCAGGCCCAGCAGCTCCAGCTGGTTTTCTACCGCGTCGATGTCGTTGGTGTCCGGCAGGCGGGCGTGGCTGCGGCGGGCGAGGGCGAGCACCCGCAGGCCCTGGGCGGCGAGTTGCTGGGCAGTGGCGAGGACCTTGGCGGTGTCGAGTGCGGCAGCGCCGTCGGGTGTCCAGTGGGCGGTGCAGCGGGGCAAGAGCGATTCCGGCGCGCCCTTGGTGTAGGCCACAAACCCGTGCGCATCGCGGTGGAAGGTGGTCATGCACTTGCGGTCGGAGTCAAAGGGCTGCTCCTGCACGCGGGGGCTGGCAGTGTCGAGCTGAGCCTTGTCCAGCCCGCCCGCGTGGGCGGCCAGCACCAGCGCAGTTTCGGTGGGGTCGCCCAGCCACTGCGTGCCTGGGGCGTCGCCGTCGCCTTGCGCCTGCCGCGTGGCGTCGTTGCACAGCGCGGCGGCGCGCAGGGCTTCGGCATGGGCGGGGCCGGGCAGGGGGTCGCCGGGCACCCAGCGCATGCCCTGGGCCAGCAGCAGCTCGGCATGCATGCGGTTTTGGGTCAGGGTGCCCGTCTTGTCGGAGCAGATGGTGGTGACCGAGCCCAGCGTCTCGACCGACGGCAGCCGCCGCACCAGCGCATGCACGGCCACCATGCGGCGTGCGCCCAGGGCCAGCAGCACGGTCACCACGGCGGGCAGCGCCTCGGGGATGGCTGCCACGGCCAGGCTGATGGCCGTGAGGGCCATCAGCAGCGGTGCCTCGCCGCGCAGAACGCCCACCACAAAGATCACCGCGCAGATGCCCAGAACCGCAATCGCCAGGCGCTTGCCAAACGCCGCCAGGCGCAGTTGCAGCGGCGTGCTGCGGTCGCCGGTGTCAAGCAGCGTGGCCACCTTGCCCAGCTCGGTGTGCATGCCGGTGGCCACCACCAGCCCGCGCGCCCGGCCATGCGTGGCCGTGGTGCCCTTGAAGGCCATGTTGGTGCGGTCGCCCAGTGCGCCCACATCTTCGGCCGCCAGGGCCTCGGTCTGCTTGGCCACGGTGACGGATTCGCCCGTGAGGGCCGATTCATCCACCTGCAGCTGCGCGATCTCGATGAGCCGCAGGTCGGCGGGGATCTGGTTGCCTGCCTCCAGCAGCACGATGTCGCCGGGCACGAGCACGGTGGCAGGCACCACCTGCACCGCACCGCTGCGCAGCACGGTGGCGTGCGCAGCCGCCAGTTGCCGCAATGCAGCCATGGCCTGGTCGGCGCGCCATGCCTGCACGAAGCCGATGACAGCATTGAGCACCACGATGACGAGGATCACCAGCGTGTCGGTGACCTCACCCACCAGCCCCGAGATGACGGCCGCGCCCAGCAGCACCAGCACCATGAAGTCCTTGAACTGGTCGGCCAGCAGGCGCCACCAGGGGCGGTCTTGCGATGCGGCCAGTTCGTTGGCGCCATGGGTGGCACTGCGGCGCCGGGCCTCGTCAGCATGCAGGCCTGCGTCCGGGTTGACGCCATGGGCCTGGGCCACAGCCTCGGCGGGATGCAGGTGGGGGGCTTGGGTAGGGGGCATGCGGCAATCTGGACAGAGGCCGCATGCCGGGGGATCAATGCGCGTTCTGCGGCCGGGCTTTGTAGAACTGGAGCGGGGCTTCCGGCACCTGGTTCAGCACCTGGCGCTTGATCTTGCCCACCACGTGCATTTCACAGGGCTTGCAGTCAAAGCGCAAGGTCAGCTTTTCCTTTCCATTGATCAGCATCAAGGGTTCTGCCTTGATGGAGCCCTGGACGCCCGTCACGCCCTTGGCCTGCTTGGGGCACAGGCTCATGGAGAAGCGCACGCAGTGCTTGGTGATCATGAGGCTGACTTCGCCTTCCTCTTCATGCGCCTCGTAGGCCGCGTCGATCACCTTCACACCGTGGCGTACGTAGAAGTCGTGCGCCTTGTGGTTGAACACATTGCCGAGGAACGAGAGCGTGTCCTCAGGGTAGGGCGCGGGGGGCTCCACCGGCGTGGCGCGCTGCAGGCGCGTGAAGTTGTGGGCGCGGCTGGCTTCCAGGTCGGCAAGCGCATCGCGGCGCAGCGCGTTGAGCACCGAGGCGGGCACAAACCACGTCTGCGAAAGCTGCAGCGCAATGTCGTGCACCGCAAAAACGGTGGCGCCAAAACGGCCCAGTTGCTCGCGCAGGCTGGCTTCGGCCTTGGCTGCGTCGGTGGCGGGTTGGTGCGGCTGCTGCACTTCGGCACAGCCCACGTTGCCGTCTTCGTCGGTCAGCATCAGGCTGAAGCCGGAAGGTGTCTCGCTCAGGTGCGCCCACAGGCCGATGCGGCGGTCGCTGGACTTTTTCTCCAGCGTGCGCACCCAGTCCATGTCGCGGTTTCGGTTGATCTCGGTGCCCTTGCGCAGATCCTTGAAGCCTTCCATCGGGTCTTTCGGATACACGCGCCACTGGCCCACGCTGCGTGCCGACACGGGCTCGGCCACGTTGATGGCCATGCCCACCAGCTCCTTGTGCAGGTCGTAGTAGCACAGGCCGTCGCCGTTGTGGAGCACGGTGGCGGGGTCGCTCACTTCCAGCTCCACAAAGTCGGGCCCCACCTTGGTCACCCAGCCAATGGCCTGGCCGGGGTTCTTGGGGCTGTCGAAGGCGCCGATGTCCTCCTTGCGGCCGGTCACGAAGTAGTCGGTGAACTCGCGGTTGAAATTCTGTAGCGGGTCGGGCGTGAAGGTGAAGGTGGTGGCGCCGCTGGACGAGCGCGACAGCGGCCGGCCCGCGCTTTCACGCTCTTCCAGGATCTCGTCGATGAGCGTGCGGTAGTGGGCGGTGATGTTCTTCACATAGCCCATGTCCTTGTAGCGCCCTTCGATCTTGAAGCTGCGCACGCCCGCGTCGATGAGGGCGCGCAGGTTGTCGCTCTGGTTGTTGTCCTTCATGCTGAGCACATGCTTGTCGTGCGCAATGAAGCGGCCCTGCGCATCTGTCACCTGGTAGGGCAGGCGGCAGGCCTGGCTGCAGTCGCCGCGGTTGGCGCTACGGCCCGTCTGCGCATGGCTGATGTTGCACTGGCCGCTGTAGGCCACGCACAGCGCACCGTGGATGAAGAACTCGATGTTGGCGCGGCCCGGCGCATCCACCGGGCCCAGCGCCTTGTGCACGGCCGCAATCTGCTGCACCGTCAGCTCGCGTGCCAGCACGATTTGCGAGAGGCCAACGTCCTGCAGAAAACGCGCCTTCTCGGGCGTGCGGATGTCGGTCTGGGTGCTGGCATGCAGCTGGATGGGGGGCAGGTCGATTTCGAGCAGGCCCATGTCCTGGATGATGAGCGCGTCAGCGCCCGCCTCGTACACCTGCCAGGCCATCTGGCGCGCGGCCTCCAGTTCATCGTCGCGCAGGATGGTGTTGAGCGTGATGAAGATGCGGCTGTTGAAGCGGTGCGCGTGTTTCACCAGGCGCTCGATGTCCCGGATGTCATTGCCCGCGCTGGCGCGTGCGCCAAACGCGGGGCCGCCGATGTAGACGGCATCGGCACCGTGGTTGACGGCTTCGATGCCAATGTCGGCATCGCGCGCGGGGGAGAGCAGTTCGAGCTGGTGGGGCAGGAGAGACATGGGACGTGATTATCCCAGCGTGCCTTGCCGGGCGGTGGGCGCCGGCCTCATTAGCGTGGTTAATGCCGGAGCAAATTGCTAAGTTTGCATAGCAAATGCGGCAAATGGCCGCTGGCATGGCTAGGATGCGGGGCTTGTTGTGTACAAGATCGGTGCACAACAAGCCCGCATTGAATGATTCTGGAGACCTCGTACCGTGTTTTGCCCCGCTTCTGCTTCCTCGCCCCTGTTCCGCATTTCTGCCCTGACTGCTGTTGCGCTGGCCGCCAGCGTGGCCTCTGCGCAAGACGTGCAAACCGTCAAGATCGCCCACGCGGGCCCTGTGTCGGGTGGCATTGCCCACATTGGCAAAGACACTGAAAACGGCGTGCGCCTGGCCATTGACGACCTGAACGCCCAGAACCTCGTCATCGGCGGCAAGAAGATCAAGTTTGAAATTGCGGCCGAAGACGACGCAGGCGACCCACGCCAGGCCACCGCCGTGGCGCAAAAACTGTGCGACCAGAAGGTGGCGGGCGTGGTGGGGCACCTGCAGTCGGGCACGTCCATCCCTGCATCGGCGATCTATGCCAAGTGCGACCTGCCCCACATCACGGCCTCGGCCTCCAACCCCGACCTGACCAAGCCCGGCCACAAGACTACCTTCCGCCTGATCGCCAACGACAACGCGCTGGGTGCGGCGCTGGCGCTGTTTGGTGCCGACCACCTCAAGCTCAAGAACGTGGCGATCATCGACGACCGCACGGCCTACGGCCAGGGTGTGGCCTCGGTGTTCAAGGCCACGGCCCAACAAAAGGGCCTGAAGGTGGTGGCGGAGGAGTTCACCAACGACAAGGCCACCGACTTCATGGCCATCCTCACGGGCATCAAGAACAAGAAGCCCGACGCGATCTTCTACGGCGGCCTGGACGCGCAGGCCGGCCCCATGCTGCGCCAGATGGAGCAACTGGGCCTGGGCAATGTGAAGTTCTTTGGTGGCGATGCGCTGTGCACCGAGAAGCTGCCCGAGCTGTCGGGCAAGACCCCCGCGCTGAAGAACGTGACCTGCGCCACAGGCGGCGCGTCGGTGGACAAGATGCAGGGCGGCGCCGACTGGAAGAAGCGCTACGACGCCAAGTTCCCCGGCCAGTTCCAGATCTACAGCCCCTATGCCTATGACGCCGCCATGGTGTTGGCCTACGCCATGAAGCGCGCCAACTCGGTGGACCCCAAGGTGTTCACGCCTTTCCTGGCCAAGACGGAATACAAGGGCGTGACGGCCAACATCGCCTTCACCGCCAAGGGCGAGCTTACGACGCCCGCAGTGACGCTCTATACCTTCAAGGATGGCAGCCGCGTAGCGCTGAATTGAGGCCCGCTGCGTCAGCGAAACCTTCAACGGCCGCCGCGTGCGGCCGTTTTTGCGTGCGGGGTTTGCCTTTACAGTCGGGCGCGTAGCCAACGGGCGGCTGGTGCCCGGCAAGGAGCTGTCTTATGCGTGCAGTGTTTGGATTGGTGGGGCTGGTTGTGGTGCTGGCCATCGTGGGCCTGCTGGCCAAAAAACAGTTGTCGGCCACGCGCGCCCCGGTGCCCGCGCTGCAGACGGCCCCGGGGGCCGCACCCGCATCGGCACCCCCGGCCACCGTGCGCGAGCAAAGCCAGCAGGTGCAGCAACAGGTCAAGCAGCAAATGGAAGGCCTGATGCAGCAGGCGCGCCCCATGCCCGAGGATGCCGCCAAATAATGAATGAAAATGGCCGCTTCCGCGCGGCTGTATTCATTTTATTGCTATCAATATTGAAATTATGGGCAAAAACCCCGACGACACCCACTGGATGCGCCTGGCCCTGGCCGAGGCGCAGGCGGCCGCGCAGGCGGGCGAGGTGCCCGTGGGCGCCATCGTGGTGAAGGACGGCAAGGTGATTGCCAGGGGCCGCAATGCCCCAGTGCAGGCCCACGACCCCACAGCCCACGCCGAAATCGTGGCGCTGCGCGCCGCAGCCCAGCAGCTGGGCAACTACCGGCTCGACGGCTGCAGCCTGTATGTGACGCTGGAGCCCTGCGCCATGTGCAGCGGCGCCATGCTGCATGCGCGCCTGGCCCGCGTGGTCTATGGCGCGGAGGAACCCAAGACGGGCGCCGCTGGCTCAGTGCTCAACCTGTTCGCTCACGCCGAGATCAACCACCAGACCGAGGTACTGGGCAGCGTGCTGGCCGACGAATGTGGCAGCCTGCTGAGCGGCTTTTTTGCAGAGCGCCGCCGCCAGCAGCGCGCGGAAGCGCTGGCCCGCCACCCGCTGCGCGACGATGCACTGCGCACGCCCGATGCAGCGTTTGCCGATTTGCCTGGTTACCCGTGGGCGCCGAAGTACATCAGCGACCTGCCCAGCCTGGCGGGTCTGCGTTTGCACTATCTGGACGAAGGCCCGCCAGACCCGGCGATGGCGCCCCGCACCTGGCTGTGCCTGCACGGCAACCCGGCCTGGAGCTACCTGTACCGCCGCATGCTGCCCACGTTTCTGGCCGCAGGCGACCGCGTGGTGGCGCCCGACCTGATCGGCTTTGGCAAAAGCGACAAGCCCAAGAAGGAGGGCGCCCACCAGTTCGAATGGCACCGTCAGGTGCTGCTGGAGTTGATTGAAAGGCTCGATTTGCGCAACGTGGTGCTGGTGGTGCAGGACTGGGGCGGCATTCTGGGCTTGACGCTGCCCATGGCGATGCCCGAGCGGTTCAACGGTGTGCTGGTGATGAACACCTTGCTGGCCACGGGCGACGCGCCCCTGCCAAAGGGTTTTGTAGACTGGCGTGCGATGTGTCGCGACAAGCCGCTGTATGGGGTAGGGCGCCTGCTGGCGCGTGGCAACCCACACCTGAGCCCCGCCGAATGCGCAGCCTACGATGCGCCGTTCCCCGACAAAGGCTACCGTGCCGCGCTGCGCGCGTTCCCCGAACGCGTGCCCGCCGCCACCGAAGACCCGGGCGCGGCCTTGTCGCGCGCGGCCCGCGATTTCTGGCAGCACCAGTGGCAAGGCCAGAGCCTGATGGTGGTGGGTGCCCAAGACCCGGTGCTGGGCCTGCCCACCATGCGGGCCCTGCAGCAAACCATCCAGGGCTGCCCCGAGCCCGTGGTGCTGCCGGATGCGGGCCACTTTGTGCAGGAGCATGGCGAGGTGATCGCCGCACGGGCTGTGGAATACTTCTCGTTTCCTGGCACTGGCAGCTCTAACGGCTGACACAGCGCCAGACCTCTCTTTTTGACGGAGCAGGCCCTCGGCGGGTCTGAGCGCTTTGCACGACCACGATCACGACCATTCCCAGTGCCACCACGACCACGGTCCCAAGCACATCTACATCTATTCGCCCTCCAGCGCCGTGCGCGACAAGGCGGCCTTCAAGCGCGGCATTGCGCGGCTCAAGGCCCTGGGCCACGAGGTCGAGGTGGACGCCGATGCGCTGGCCACCCACACCCGCTTTGCAGGCGACGACGAGACGCGGCTGGCCGCCATCCACCGCGCTGCCGCCAGCGGGGCCGACGTGGCGCTGATCTCGCGCGGGGGCTATGGCCTCACCCGCATCCTGCCGGGTATCCGCTACAAGGCCGTAGCCAAGGCCATCGACAAGGGCATGCACTTTGTGGGGGTGAGCGACTTCACCGCCTTCCAGCTTGCAGTGCTGGCCAAGACCGGCGCCACCACCTGGACTGGCCCCTCGCTGGGGGCGGATTTTGGCGTGGCGGGCGAGCCCGACGACATCATGGAAGCCTGCTTTGACGACCTGCTGACCGGCCACGGTGAAGGCACGGGCTGGCGCATGCACAACGAGAAGCCCAACGCCACCACGGGCAAGCCCGCCGTGCCCAATGTGTATGTGAAAAGCGGCACGCTGTGGGGCGGCAACCTGTCGGTGCTGGCTGCGCTGGTGGGCACGCCATATCTGCCGCAGATCAAGGGCGGGGTGCTGTTCATCGAGGACGTGCACGAGCACCCCTACCGCATCGAGCGCATGCTCACCCAGTTGCTGCACGCCGGTGTGCTCGCCCAGCAAAAGGCCGTGGTGCTGGGGCAGTTCACCAACTTCAAGCTGGCGCCGCACGACAAGGGCTACAAGCTGCAGTCGGTAGTGGACTGGCTGCGCAGCCAGATCAAGGCGCCGGTGCTCACAAACCTGCCGTTCGGGCATGTCGAGACCAAGGTGCTGCTGCCGGTGGGGGCGACGGTGTCGCTGTCGGTGGAGGCGCGTGATGCGCTGATCTACTGGGGGCACCAGCATTGAGGCCACCGAGGCAAGTGGACCGGGCCGGAGAGTGTGGCCCAAGGGGCCGCTAGGCTGGCTTAGAAATTCCGGAACCGGGGTTCCTGTGGTGCCTGGGGGGTGCGCAGGGACAGCGGCAATTGACCCTGGAACAAGGGGGTTACGTGGTCCAGCACCTTCTGGGCGACGGCCTCGCCCCGCAAGGGCACCAGGGTGTCAAACAGATCGATGCGCAGATACCACAGCGCTTCGATGTCGCCCGCATACCGCAGCCGCATGTTCATGCGAGCCACTTCGCAGCCCGATACGCCCATCAGGCCTTGCAGCATCGCCTGTCGCACTTCCTCCAGCCCCTGGTCGCGCACCCAGGCCGTCGAAGACGGCTTGTCACGGCCGAGCAGGTCGTGCAGGTTGTTGCGGAGATTGGGTTTGTTCCAGCGCATGGGCGGGGCGCACAACGGTTTTTGTAACAGGGTCGGTCAAATTAAGCGGGAGCGAGGATTGACGCAAGGGCGGTGCTCCTGTTTTTGTATAAAGACAACACGCCAGCCCCGTTTGTTGCGAACTTTTACGTATTTCGCGCAGTTGCTTGCAATGCCCTGACGCCGCTTGGGCATGCCATGTACTAAGTAGTGTGTGGATGGGGCTTGAAGGTGCATGCGTTCCCTTTTGCCCCTGGCCAGGTGCCCGGAGGTGGGTGGCCTGGAGCTCGCTGGTGGAGGCGCCACACCCGGCTCAGGATTGTTGACGCTTGGGTGGGTGCGTCTTCGTTGAGCTTGCACTAAACTGATTCACATGATGTTACTAATAGGCCATCGTTCATGAGCGTGCTGTCAACGGTGGTCTTCGCGGACATTTCGGGCAGTACCTCGTTGTACGAAACGCTGGGCAACGAGCGTGCCACGGAAGCCGTGACACAGGTCACCCAGTGGATTGCCGACACCATCGAAACCCACGGGGGGCGGGTGGTCAAGAAGCTGGGCGACGGCGTGTTGTGCGTGTTTGGCGACGCGGCCGGGGCCGTTTCGGCCACCACCACCATGCTGCGCCAACACCAGGAGCGGCTGGGCCGCTGGCCGCAGCCGCTGCGCATGGACATCCGGGTGGGCGTGGCCAGTGGCGAGGTGGTGGATGTGGATGGCGATTGTTATGGCGATGCGGTCAACGTGGCCTCCCGCCTGTGCGAGCGGGCCGGGCCCGCCGAAATCTGGGCCACCGAGACCACCGTGCTGCTCGCTGGCTCGGCGCCCGATGCCTGGTACCGCAAGCTCGGCCACATGGAGATCCGGGGCAAGGCCGAACTCCTCATGCTCTACCAGGTGGAGTGGCGCGAGAACGAGGAACCCGACTCCCTCACCATGCAGGCGGCGCTGGTCAGCAGTTTTGCCCCGGTGGACCCGATCCTGGGGGAAATCCAGTTTTCGTGGCATGGGGTGAACATGTCGTTCACCTCGTCGGACGCCCCCGTGCATGTGGGGCGCGCCAACCATGCGCAGCTGTGCATCAATGATCCCCGGGTGTCGCGCCTGCATGCACGCATCGACTGGCGCAACAGCGGTTTTGTGCTCACCGACATGAGCAGCTTTGGCACCTGGGTGCGGTTTGAAGGCAGCGATTCGCCCGTGCGGCTGCGCCGCGATGCCTGCATCCTGCACGGCAATGGGCAGATAGCTCTGGGCGTGCCTTTTACAGAACCCAGCGCGCCGGTCATGAGCTTCCAGGTGGTGGGCACCAGCGTGCACCTGGGCTGATCGTTTTGCCCACTGCAGGTTCGATGCCGCAGGCTGCTGGTCTGCAGGCGTCCCAAGGGACGTGCGGCTAAACACTCGGATGACACAACACAACAGCAGGAGAGACAAGACATGGCGTGGATGAAGCGGACGGCCGTCGGGCTGGTGGTGGCGGCGTTGCTGGCGGGCACGGGCGCGGCGGTGTATGTGCAGCGCAGCTTTGCGGTGGTGGATGGCACGCTGCAGGTGCCTGGGTTGCGCGACGCCGTGCGTGTGCAGCGTGACCCATCGGACGTAACCCATGTGCGCGCGCAGACCCCGCAGGATGCCTGGTTTGCCATGGGCTATGTGCATGCGCAGGAACGCACCTGGCAGCTTGAATTCAACCGCCGGGTCATGCATGGCGAGCTGTCCGAGGTGTTTGGCTCGGCCACCGTCGAGACCGACAAGCTCATGCGTGCGCTCGACATCATGGGCGTGGCCAAGCGCCAGTACGCGGGCCTGCCCCAATACGCCAAGGACGCGCTGCAGGCCTACAGCCAGGGCATCCACGCCTTCCACAAAAATCGCCCGCAGGCGCTGCCGCCCGAGTTCCATGTGCTGGGCGTGCAGCCCGGCGGCGCGCAGGGCACAGTGTGGGAGCCCGAAGACAGCGTGGGGTGGGCGCTGATGATGGCGCTGGACCTGGGTGGCAACTGGGGCACCGAATTTGCGCGCCTGTCGGTGGCGCGCACGCTCGACACGGACCGCCTCTGGCAGCTGATGCCGCCCTATCCGGGCGAAAAGCCCGCCGCCTCGGCTGACCTGGCAGCGCTGTACCGCCAGCTGGGCGTGTACCGCGCGGCAGATGCGGGCTCCACTGCGGAGGCGCAGGGCAGTGCGGCGGCGCAGGGCAGTGCGGCGGACGCGGTCAGCCGCAAGTCGGAAGGCCCGCTGGCCCGGCAGATCAGCACCGGCATGCTGGCCTGGGCCGACGAGCTGACCCGCAACGCGGGCACCAACGAAGGCAAGGGCAGCAACAACTGGGTGCTGGCGGGCTCGCGCACCGTGAGCGGCAAACCCCTGCTCGCCAACGACCCGCACCTGGGCCTGTCGGCCCCCGCCATCTGGTACTTCGCCGGGCTGCAGGCGCCTGCAGGGCAGGCCTCGGACGGCACGCCCATTGCCGCCATCGACGTGGTGGGTGCCACCTTGCCGGGCCTGCCCTTTGTGGTGCTGGGCCGCACCGACAAGGTGGCCTGGGGCTTTACCAACACCGGCCCGGATGTGCAGGACCTGTACCTGGAGCAGATCAACCCGGCCGACGCCACGCAGTACCGCACGCCCGAGGGCTGGGCGCCGTTCACCGTGCGCAAGGAGACCATCCGCGTCAAGGGCGATGCCGACGTGGTGCTGCAGCTGCGCAGCACCCGCCACGGGCCGGTGATGAGCGACGTGCAGAAGTCGCACGCCGAGGTGCTGGATCTGGGCAAGTACGTGCTGGCGCTGCGCTGGAGCGCGCTGGATGACGACAACCAGACCGTGCTGGCAGGCTTCAAGACCAACCAGTCCAAGAGCGTGGACGAGCTCTTTGCGGGCCTGGCCCACTACCACTCGCCCATGCAGAGCGTGGTGGCGGCCGACGACCAGGGCAACATCCGTTTCAAGGCCGCTGGCCGGGTGCCAGTGCGCGATGCGGCCAACGACATCCGGGGCGTGGCGCCATCACCCGGCTGGGACGCACGCTACGACTGGAAGGGCTGGCTGCCCTACGAACAGACCCCGCAGGACGATGGCAACAAGGGCTGGGTAGCCACTGCCAACCAGCGCGTGACGCCCCCCGGCTACCCGCACTTCCTCACCCAGGACTGGGCCTTGCCGTACCGCTACGAACGCATCGCTCAGCTCATTGAAGCCACCCCCAAGCACGACGCGGCCAGCATGCAGGCCATCCACCGCGATGTGGCATCGCTCGCCACGCGGCGCCTGCTGCCGCACCTGCAGCAGGCGCAGTCCGTGCACCCGCTTGCCGCTTCTGCGCAGAAAGAGCTGCAGGGCTTTGACGGCGTGATGGACGCGGGCCGCGCTGCGCCGCTGATTTTTGTGGCCTGGACGGACGAGCTGGCGCGGGGCCTCATCATCCCGCGCATTGGCGAGGGCCGCTTCAAGGCCACCTATGGCAAGCGCGATTACCGTGCGGCCATCGAAGGCATCCTGGAGCGCAACGACAGCTGGTGGTGCCAGCCAGCGACCTGCGCCGAGCAATCCGCCGCCGCCCTGGGGCGCGCGCTCGACCGCCTGCAGGCCACCTACGGCGCAAACCCTGCCCAGTGGCGCTGGGGCGCAGCCCACCCCGCGCTCAGCGTGCACCGGCCTTTTGGCAATGTGCCCGCGCTGGCGCGCTTCTTTGACGTGAGCGTGCCATCGCACGGAGACTCGTACACCGTGAACGTGGGCCAGTACAACGCAGGCGAGGCCAAGGGACCGTATGTGAACCGCCATGCCGCATCGCTGCGCGCGGTGTATGACCTGGCGGACCTGGAGCAGTCGCGCTTCATCTATCAGACCGGCCAAAGCGGCCTGGTGTTTTCGCCGCGCTACCGCGACATGAGCACCACCTGGGCCGACACCGGCTACCGCACCCTGCAGCGCCAGCCCGCGCGCTGGGCCCACAGCCTGACGCTGGCCCCCGCAACCCCTCCCACCACCGCACGCTAAGGCCGCTGCCAGGAATCATCGCCATGGGTTTTGTTCCGTTGATCGAAGTCAGCCGGGGCGGCTTGCCCGAGTGCCAGCACTGGGGCGCCGTGGCCGTGGCCAACCGCCAGGGCCAGGTGCTGGCGCAGGTGGGAGATCCCTATACGGTCACCTTCACCCGTTCCACCATCAAGGCGTTTCAGGCGCTGCCCTTCATGCAGTCGGGCGGGGCCCGCGCGCTGGGCTGGGGGCCGGGCGAGCTGGCGCTGCTGTGCGCCAGCCACAACGGCGAGCCCATGCATGTGGAGCAGGCCGACCGCATGCTGGCCAGCGTGGGGCAGGACTACCACGCGCTGCGCTGCGGTTGTCACCGCCCCCTGTTCGCCGAGCTGGGCCTGGGCACATTGCCCCCGGGTTTTGTGCCCGACGAGCGCCACAACAACTGCAGCGGCAAACACGCGGGTTTTGTCGCCCATTGTGTGCAGCAGGGGCTGCCGCTGGAGGATCACCTGGACCCCGCCCATCCGCTGCAGGTGGCCATACGCAACCACGTGGCGCAGGCCGTGGGGCTCGCCCCCGATCAACTGGCCATGGGCATCGACGGTTGCTCGGCGCCCAACTACGCCATGCCGCTGGCGCACCTGGCGCGGGGCTATGCCCGGCTGGCGGGTGGCGCGCCCGACACCGACCTGCACGAAAGCCTGACCACGCTGGCCGACGCCATGGTGGCGCGGCCCGAGCTGGGCTCAGGCACCGGGCGGCACGACCTGGATTTCATGCAGGTAGGGCAGGGCGACTGGGTGTCCAAGACGGGGGCTGACGGTGTGCAGGTGGTGGGTAGCCGCAGCCGGGGCGAGGCCTTTGCGCTCAAGATCATGGACGGCAACATGGTCGCCCAGGTGGCTGCCGCCGTGGAAGTGATGGACCAGCTCGGCTGGCTGGATGCTGGCCAGCGCGAGGCCCTGGCGCGGCGGCGCTCTGCGCACATCGTCAACGCCCGAGGGCTCACGGTGGGCGGGCGCCGCGCGGTGTTCAGGCTGCAAAAGACGGGCTGAAGCCCCCTGCGCCCGGGGTGGGGCAAAAATTTGAATAAAAAGTGCCGTCTCCGCGCTAAGGATAAGCGCTTGCAGCTATAAAAAATGTAGCAAATGATTCCGTGTCTGGCAGCACATAGACCACGCCGGGCCCTTGCCCGAACAGCGGGGCGATGTGCTGGTTGTAGAACGCCTCGGGCGCATTCACGCAGCCATAGCTGATGCGCTTGTCGCGTGCGCTGCCGCTGGCCAGGCGCTGGTGGCGGCGTTCCGAGGCGCTGACGCTGCGCACCCGGTGCAGCGACACGGCCGAGTCGTAGTCGATCCACACAATGTCTTCCCCGCGCAGGTTGCGGCCCGGTTCGGTCACAAAACGGCCTGCGGGCGTGGTGCGCTCCTCCGGCCGGATCTGCGCCAGCGGCCGCGTGCCCAGGTCGGGCGCCGACCGGTCGCCCCGTGCCGCGCCCAGCAGCACCGGCGCACTGCCCAGCCACTGCCCTTGGGCCGAAAACACATGGATGCGGGCCCAGGGCTTGTCAATCACTGCAAAAGGCAAGCCCTGGTGGTCGCCCGTGTCCGTGGCCCAGCGCACCAGCTGCCGTGCCGTGGCCGAGGCATCGGCGGGCAGCGCCAGGGCGGCCAGAGGAGACGAGGCCAGCGTGCAACCCAGGGCGAAAAAGGCAAGACGGCGGTTCATGGTGAAAACATGCAAGTGAGCCAAACGCTGTGCCCCATCCACGGCCGACGAAACCGGCGCGGCGCAAGGCCAGTGCACCCGTGGGGCTTGCTGTGTCGGGCCACCGGGTGCGTCCCCCTTCGGGGAGGGCGCCGCAGGCGACTCAGGGCGGCTTTTCCCTCGGGGGGCTTTCTCCGGCAGCGAATGCCCCCAATAATGCCCGTACCCGTGACTCTTGCGAAGCACTCCGCTTCCCCCTGGCCATGTTCGATCGCCTGCGCAAAGCCTTCAGCCCGTCCAGCGGCTCCGCCGCCCGGCCCGTCACCAACAAGGAAGTGGCCCGCTGGGCCGCGTCGCAACAGCTGGCCATCGTGCCGTCGGCCACCGAGGGGCACTTCGACCTGGGGGGCGACGTGGGCGGCCACCCCTGGCGCCTGGAATGTGGTGCCCCCACACGCGACTATGTGCGGGGCCTGGAGCTGCGCGGTCGCGCCGACGTGGGCGCCGACCCGGACGCCGCCGTGATGGTGCTCAACCGCTCCTTGCAAGAGGCACTGGAGGGCAGCGCCTACAACGCCATCACCGACACGCTGCAGACCACGGTGAACACCAACCTGCCCGAAGAAATGCGCTGGCTGGCCATGTACGAAGAGATGACCTGGCCCGGCCTGCCCGCGTCCTTCCGCCAGCATTTCGCGGTGATTGCCGAGCGCATCGAGGTGGCCCAGCGCTGGATCCACGCGCCCGTGGTGTCGCAGCTGCTCAACTTTCTGGAAGGCGAACACAGCGCCGCGCGTGCGCAGTCTCCCCTGGTGCTGATGCTGGTGCGCGGCAAGGTCTACCTGCGCATGGAACACACCGAGCGCAGCCTGCCCGAAATTGCACACGCCACCCAGATGCTGCTGATAGGCGCCCAGGCCGCGATGCAGAACCTGCCGCCCATGTCGGTGGCGGGGCCGGATGATTTACCGAATCTGGAGCGGTAAACCCCCTCGCCATGCCGACCCAAAAAAGCAAACGGGGCCTGTGGCCCCGTTGTTCATTGTGTTGCCCGCGCGATCAAGCCCCGCGCGTGATCGGCACCCCCGCATCGCGGCCATAGGCGCCGTACTTGCCCAGCTCCCACTTGGCGATCGCGTTGCGGTGCACTTCGTCCGGGCCGTCGGCAAAACGCAGCGTGCGTGCACCGGCGTAGGCATAGGCCAGCGGGAAGTCGTCGCACATGCCGCCGCCGCCGTGCACCTGCATGGCCCAGTCGATGACCTGGCATGCCATGCTGGGGGCGACGACCTTGATCATGGCGATTTCGGTCTTGGCGACCTTGTTGCCAGCCACGTCCATCAGCCAGGCGGCCTTGAGCGTGAGCAGGCGGGCCATGTCGATCTTGCAGCGGGCTTCGGCAATGCGCTCTTGCGTCACGGTCTGCTGGGCCACGGTCTTGCCAAAGGCGGTGCGTGAGGAGGCGCGCTTGCACATCAGCTCCAGCGCGCGTTCGGCCAGGCCGATGAGGCGCATGCAGTGGTGGATGCGACCGGGGCCCAGGCGCCCTTGTGCGATCTCGAAGCCACGGCCTTCGCCCAGCAGGATGTTGGAGAGGGGCACGCGCACGTTCTCGAAAGTCATCTCCACGTGGCCGTGGGGGGCGTCGTCATAGCCCATCACGTTCAGCGGGCGGATGATGGTGATGCCCTTGGTGTCGGCGGGCACCAGCACCATGCTTTGCTGCGAGTGCTTGGGCGCCTCGGGGTCGGTCTTGCCCATGGTGACGAACACGGCGCAGCGCGGGTCGGCCGCGCCGGAGATCCACCACTTGCGGCCGTTGATCACGTACTCGTCGCCCTGGCGCTCGATGCGCGTCTCGATGTTGGTGGCATCGCTCGACGCCACATCGGGCTCGGTCATCGCAAAGGCCGAGCGGATCTTGCCTTCGAGCAGGGGCTTGAGCCAGCGGGCCTTGTTGGCCTCGTCGCCGTAGCGGGCGATGGTTTCCATGTTGCCCGTGTCGGGGGCCGAGCAGTTGAACACTTCGCTGGCCCATTGCACGCGGCCCATGATTTCGGCCAGGGGCGCGTACTCCTGGTTGGTGAGGCCCGCGCCTTCGTAGCCCGAGGCGGCGGCACTGTCCACTGGCAGGAACAGGTTCCACAAACCGGCGGCCTGGGCTTTGGGCTTGAGGTCTTCGATGGTCTTGAGCGCGCTCCAGCGTTTGCCCGCTGCCGTGTTGGCCGCCAGTTCAGCGGTGTAGGTGGCTTCGTTCGGGTAGATATGGTCATCCATGAACTGGAGCAGCTTGGCCTGCAGTTCCTTGGTTTTGGGCGAGTAGTCAAAGTCCATGGGTTTCTTCTCCGTTGGTAATCGTGGGGCGGCGCCTGTGCTTCTGCCTGTGTTGTTCTCAGCCGCGCTGTGCAAACGACCAGGCCAGCTCGGCCATGGGTCGTGCGGTGTCCCCCGAGGCCTTGGCCTGCGCGCTGGACGCGGTGCCCGCTTCGACGCGCTTGGCAATGCCCTGCAGGATGGCCGCGATGCGGAACATGTTGTAGGCGAGGTAAAAGTTCCAGTCGGCGCGCAGCGCCTCGGGCGTGGCGATGCCGGTGCGTTCGCAATACAGGCGGATGTAGCTGTCTTCGCTGGGGATGCCGAGCGCGGCCAGGTCCTGGCCCGCAATGCCCCGGCCCATGGCGGCGGGGATGTGCCAGCTCATGCAGTGGTAGCTGAAGTCGGCCAGCGGGTGGCCCAGGGTGGACAGCTCCCAGTCGAGCACGGCGATCACGCGCGGCTCGGTGGGGTGGAACATGAGGTTGTCCAGCCGGTAGTCGCCATGCACGATGGACACCTGGCTTTCATCCCGCGCGCTGGCGGGCATGTGGGCGGGCAGCCATTCCATGAGCTTGTCCATTTCGGGAATGGGCTGCGTGATGGAAGCCACGTACTGCTTGCTCCAGCGGCCGATCTGGCGCTCGAAGTAGTTGCCAGGCTTGCCGTAGCTGGCCAGGCCACGGTCTGCAAACTTCACGGTGTGCAGCGCGGCAATCACGCGGTTCATCTCGTTGTAGATGGCGCCGCGCTCAGCCTGCGACATGCCGGGCAGGGACTGGTCCCACAGCACGCGGCCCTGCATGCACTCCATCACGTAGAAGGCGCGGCCGATGACCGACTCGTCCTCGCACAGCACGAACATGCGCGGCACGGGCACATCGGTGCCGTACAGGCCGCTCATCACCGCAAATTCGCGCTCGATGGCATGGGCCGAAGGCAGCAGCTTGGCCACGGGCCCGGGCTTGGCGCGCATCACATAGCTGGTGGTGGGGGTGATGAGCTTGTAGGTGGGGTTGGACTGCCCGCCCTTGAACATCTCCACCGTCAGGGGGCCCGCAAAGCCCTTCATGTTCTGCGAGAGCCAGGTGCTCAGCGCTGCGGTGTCGAACGCGTGCTGCTCGGAAACGGGCCGGGTGCCCACGAAGTGGTCAAAGTTGCTCATGAGAGGGCGGAGAGTTTGTTGTTGTTGCTCTTCAGTTGTCGGTTTCCGCAATGCGCATGAGTGCCTCGCGGTCGCGCACCACCAGGCCGCCCGGCTCGATGCGGATGGCATCCTCGCGCTCCATGGCTTTCAGCTCCTGGTTCACGCGCTGGCGCGATGCGCCCAGCAGCTGTGCCAGCTCTTCCTGCGCCAATTGCAGCCCGATGCGCATCTCGCTGCCGTCCGACAGGCTGGGAATGCCGTAGCTGCGCACCAGGTGCACCAGCTGCTTGGCCAGCCGCGCGCGCAGGGGCAGGGTGTTGAGGTCTTCTACCAGGCCGTAGAGCTGGCGAATGCGCCGCGCGTGCAGGCGCAGCATGGCTTCGTAGAACTCCACGTGCGAGGCCAGGATCTTCTTGAAGTCGGACTTGGCCACGCACAGGATCGTGGTGTCGCCGTGCGCATACGCGTCGTGCGTGCGCCGGTCCCCGTCGAAGATCGCCACATCGCCGAACCAGATGCCCGGCTCCACGTAAGTCAGCGTGATCTGCTTGCCCGAGATGGAGGTGGAGCTCACCCGCACCGCACCGCGTGCGCAGGCAATCCACTCCTCGGGTGGATCGCCGCGTGCGCAGATCAGGGCGCCGTCCTTGAAACGTTTGACGTATGCACATCGGAGGATGTCGTGGCGTAGCGAAGGTGAGAGGGAAGAAAACCAGCGACCGGAGTTGATCGCTTCACGTTCTTCGATAGTAAGAATCGGGTCGTCCATGGTCTGTCTTTTGCGTGACTGGTAACGGGCCCATTGTCGCGTGAGGGACCTGCGCAAAGCGTCAGGGTTGTCACCTGCGCGTCTGCGCAGCCGCGCAGCAAAAAGCCCCTGGCGGCCGGTTCGACTGCCAGGGGCTTGGGAGGGTGAACGGGTAGCGGCTTACTCGTAGCGCGGCACGCGTTTTTCGAGAAAGGCGGAAATGCCTGCGCCACCGTTGGCGTGGTGCAGGTTCTTCACGAAGTGGTCGCGTTCATGGCCCAGGTGCTGAGTCAGGCTGGCGTGGGGCGCTTCGTTCAGCAGCTCCTTGATGCTGGCCAGGGCGTTGGGGGCCTTGGCGTTGAGCTGTTCGGCCAGGGCGAGCGCAGCATCCAGTGCAGAGCCCGCCTCGGCCACGCGGTTGACCAGGCCCAGGGCATGCAGGCGCTCTGCACCAATGCGGTCACCGCACATGAGGATCTCGGTGGCAATCTGGCGGGGCAGGGCCTGCGACAGGCTCCAGCTCGCCCCCCCATCGGGCGACAGCGCCACGTTGCTGTAGGCCATCACGAACACGGCATTGCGCGCCGCCACGATGAAGTCGCAGGCCAGCGCGAGCGAAAAGCCCGCACCGGCCGCCGCGCCTTCCACCGCCGCAATCACCGGTTTGGGGTAGGTGCGGATGGTCTCGATCCAGTTGTGCAGCCCTTCAATGCTCTGGGCCTGCACCTCGGGCGGCTGCTGGCGGTTGGCCAGCAGCCGCTGCAGGTTGCCGCCCGAGCAGAACATGCCGTCGGACCCGGTGATGACCACGCTGCGGATGTCGGCGCTGCTCTCGGCCACGCTCAGCGCCTCCACGCCTGCCGCGTACATCGACGGGTCGATGGCGTTGCGCCGCTCGGGGTTGCTCAGGGTCAGGATCAGGGTCTGGCCCTGGCTGGTGCTTCGGAGTTCTGCGGGCATGGGTGGCCTTGGTGCGGGCGTTCAGTTTTCTTCTACATGCGTGAGGCTCAGGCCAATGGCGCCGCGCCGACGCAGCCAGGGGCTGGGGCGGTAGCGGGTGTCGCCATACACGGTCTGCATGTTGAACAACACTTCGAGGATGTTCGTGGGGCCCCAGCGGTCGCCCATGGCCAATGGGCCCAGCGGGTAGCCCAGGCCCAGGGTGACGGCGGTCTCCAGGTCCTTGGGCGAGCAGATGCCTTGCTGGCAGATGTCGGTCGCGATGTTGACGATGGTGGCCACCACGCGCTGGGTAACAAAGCCGCCGCTGTCGCGGATCACGCTCACAGCCTTGCCATCGCGCGCAAACAGCGCATGTGCCGCGTTGCGGATGTCCACGCGCGTGGCGGGGTTGGTGGCCAGCACGCGGCGCTTGGTGGCGGCGTCGTCGATGAGCATGTCGATGCCGATGGTGCGCGCCGGGTCCAGCCGCTCCACCACGGCCACGGTAGTCACATCAAAGCCCAGCGGCGCCACCAGCGTGATGGCGTGCGGCGAGGGGGATTGGCCCGTCTCGATGGTGGCGCCCAGGTCCTTGAGCAACTGGTACAGCTCGGCGCGCCGGGCAGCACGCGGAGACACCCAGACGGGCGGGATGTCGTTGACCACGGGCACTGGGGCTTCGGCGGGCACCTGTGCTACGCCGTCCACATAGCGGTAGAAGCCTTCGCCCACCTTCTTGCCCACGACGCCACCGGCCAGGCGCTGCGCCGTGATCACGCTGGGGCGAAAGCGAGGCTCGTCGTAGTACTGGCGGTAGATGGATTCCATCACCGGGTGGGAGACGTCGAGCGCCGTGAGGTCCATCAGCTCGAATGGCCCGAGCTTGAAGCCCACCTGGTCGCGCAGGATGCGGTCGATGGTGGCGAAGTCGGCCACGCCTTCGCCCACGATGCGCAGCGCCTCGGTGCCAAAACCACGCCCAGCGTGGTTCACGATGAAGCCGGGCGTGTCCTGCGCCTGCACTGGCGTGTGGCCCATTTGCTTGGCATAGGCGGCCAGGGCGGTGCACACGGCGGCATCGGTCTTGAGCCCGGCAATCACTTCCACCACCTTCATGAGTGGAACCGGGTTGAAGAAGTGGAAGCCTGCCAGGCGCTCGGGCCGCTGCAGGCCCGCGCCGATGGCGGTGACGGACAGGGAGGAGGTGTTGGTGGCCAGCACGGCATCCGGGCGGACCACGGCCTCCAGCTCGGCAAACAGCGCCTTCTTCACGTCCAGGCGCTCCACGATGGCCTCCACCACCAAATCGCAGCTCGCCAGGTCGGTCACGGCCTTGACGGGGTGCAGCCGCGCTACCAGCTCGCTGGCCTGCGCGGCATCGATGCGGCCTTTGGCCACCAGCTTGTTCCATTGTTCCTGGAGTGCCGCCTGGGCCGCATCGGCGGCGCCGGGGTTGGCATCCAGCAGAAAAACCTGGCTGCCGGCCTGGGCTGCGATTTGGGCAATGCCCCGGCCCATGGCGCCGGTGCCCACGATGGCGATGGTGGGAAACTGAATTTTCATAGCGCCATTATGGCTCTGGCCTTATCTGGGACTTGTGTGCAAGAATGCCTCAGACCAGGAACAGAACTTATTGTGAAAATCCGTAACACTATTTTTGGGCCGGGGCTGTGGGTGTTCGCAGCTGGTGCGTCGGCACTGTCGCTGGGCAGTGGCAGTGGCACGGTGGTGTTGGGATCTCCTGTCGATCTGACGTTTGAATTGCAGCCCGACCCGGGCTCGGATGTCGCGTCTTCCTGCGTCTCAGCGAAGCTGGTGGCGGGCGACAACGCGATTGGCGACAGCAAGGTGCGCGTCATCCCCCTGCCTGAAGTGCGGGGGCGCCCATCGGGTGTGCGGGTCATGGCATCCGTTTCCCTGGATGAACCCGTGCTCACCGTGACCCTCACGGCCGGGTGCGCTGGCAAAACCACACGCACATACACATTTCTCTCTGACCTTCCGACCACTGCCACGCGCTCGGCCTCGGCGCTGCCGGTAGATCTGTCGCGCCTGCCCGCTGCCAGAGGGGGCGAGACCGTCCAGCCCCCGGCGGCGGCACCCGACAGCCGTGCGGTACCAGCCCCTGCCGACCAGCAAGCCACGCGCCAACCCCCGGTACCCCGGGCGCCCACCGTGGCACGGCCTGCGTCCCCGACCCCTGCGCGGCCTGTTGCCCGCTCACCGGCCCCCGCCAAGGCCTTGGCGGCTGGGGCCGCGCCCGCCCAGCGCCCCCGCCTGGTGCTGGAGCCCCTGGACATCTGGCTGGACAGCCCGGTCCCGCTGCGTTCCAGCACCGAACTCATGGTCACGCCGTCCGAGGAAATGTCGGTGCAGCGCGCACAAGCCATTGCGCTGTGGAAGTCGCTGAACGCGCAGCCAGAAACCCTGCTCAAGGACAGCGAGCAACTGAAAACGCTGGAGTCCGAGGCCGCAGCCCTGCGCGCGCAGGCCGCCAAAGACCGTGCTGCCGCCGCGCAGTTGCAGCAGCAGCTGGAGTTGGCAGAGCAAGAGCGCTTTCCGGCGGCCATCGTGTATGCGCTGGGGGCCTTGTTGGCGCTGGCCCTGCTCGGGGTTGCGTGGATGTGGGTGCGCCTGCGCAATGCCTCCCAGAACGCTGCTCGGGCCTGGGGCGACTCGGTAGCCCTGGGCGCGCGCGATGCCGCCGTGGCCGAGGAAGCGCTGGGCCTGGCACCCCATCCCGCAGATTCCTGGCTGCCGTCCGACACCCAGCCTTTGCCCGACGAAGGCCCCGCCTCCCCGGGGCCGTCGTCGCCAGTCACCGTCCCTGCGCCCAGCCCGGCACCGGTGGCAGCCGCGGCGGTTGCGGGCAGCGTTGTCACCAAATCCCCTGTGGTCAGTGCTCCGGCGCCGCTGTTCAAGCCGCCGGTGCCGGTGGTGCCGCCATCACCCGCCGCAGCATCGGCATCGCTGCACATCGTCAACCCCGAAGAGCTTTTTGACATCCAGCAGCAGGCTGAATTCTTCATTTCGGTGGGCGAGCACCAGCAGGCCATCGAGGTCTTGAAGAACCACATTGCCGAGCACCGCGAGACCTCGCCGCTGGCCTATCTGGAGCTTTTGCAGCTGTACCACACGCTCAGCCGCGTGGACGAGTTTGCCCAGCTGCGTGCGCAGTTCATGCAGTCCTTCAATGCGCAGGTGCCGGAGTTTTCCGGCTTCCACCGCACGGGGCGCATGCTCTACCACTACACCGATGCGCTGGCCGAGATCGAAGCTGCGTGGACATCCGCCGAAGTGCTGGGGTTGCTGGAGAAGTTCCTGTTCCGCCGCACCGGGGCCGAAGCGGTGGAGCCGTTTGACCTGGCAGCCTACGACGACCTGCTGCTGCTGCTGTCAATCGCGCAGACCACCCCTGCCAGTGCACGGGGCGAGCCCCCGCCACGCAAGCGGACCACCCCGCTGGCACCGCCCCGGGTCGAAGCCCTGGTGGCCGAACCGTCCGTGGCCTCTGCTCCGGCAGTGGCTGCATCGTTGCGGGACGACGCGCCGCTGGATTCGCTCGCAGCCAGCCTGGAGTTTGACTTTGGGGCCATGCCGCCACGCACTGCCCCGGCGAACAACAGCGCCCCCGTGTCCACCGCCCCGGCGGCCATGGGCGCAGACAGTGGCAATGCCCCCCTGGATCTCGATCTGTCCGAACCCCTGCACCTGACCCTCAGCGACCTTCCGCCCGTGCCGGTGACGCCCCCACCATCCTCCGGGCAGGCCGTGGGTTTTGGCATGGAGAACGACCTGATGGAACTGCGGCTGGAACTGGAGCAGATGAAGCACAAGGCCGATCGCAGCAAGTAAAAGGCCTGGGCCAGCGGCCCAAGGCCTGCTGTGGCGTCTCGGCTCGCGCTGCGTGGGCGACATCAGGTGGGTTGGATGCCACGTCAATGCACCGCCGCCGCAGCATGGCGCAGCACTTTCAGACCCTGGTGTTGTGTGCCAGGCCCTGGGGCAGCCTTCAGATGGGCGTGGGCGCCATGTGCTGCATCAACTGGGCCGCAGCGCTTTCAGGATCTGCCGCGTTCACCAGCGCCCGCACCACGGCGATGGAGCCCACCCCCGTGGCCAGCACCTGCGCAAACTGCTCGGCGCCAATGCCGCCAATGGCCACCTGCGGGTAGTGCCGCATCAGCCGCGCATACACCCCCAGCCGGCCCACGCCCTGGGGCGCCGTGGCCATTTTCTTGAGCGTGGTCGGGAACACGGCCCCCATGGCGATGTAGCTGGGGCCCACGGCATCGGCGCGCACCATTTCGGCATAGCCGTGGGTGCTGACGCCCAGGCGCAGGCCCGAGTTGCGCAGCGCCTGCAACTCGTCGGCTTTCAGCGCATCCAGGTCTTCCTGGCCCAGGTGGATACCGTAGGCACCCGCGTCGATGGCCACGCGCCAGTGGTCGTTGATGAACAGCAGCGCACCCGTGCCCTGCACGGCCAACACGGCGGCGCGCACTTCCCGTTCAATCGCGGCCGCATCGTCGGACTTGAAGCGCAACTGCACCGTGGGCACACCTGCGCGGGCCATGCGGCCCACCCAGGTGGCGTCCGGCAGCACGGCGTACAGGCCCAGGCGCTCGGGGCAGGGCGCGAACTGGTGGGCGCGGGGCAGAGGCTGCAGGCCGAAGTCCTCAGGGGCGTCAGGCCACACCTCGGGCTGCGCCGCGCCAGTGCGCAGGGCGCGCGCCTGCCACGCCCGGGCCAGGCATTCGGCGTCGTGGGCGATGAAGCCCAGCTGGCTGCAGGCTTGCAGCGCGGCCAGGTAGACCGGCTCGTGCGAGGTGGGGGCAGGCACGGGCTCGGGTGCAAAACCCGCAAAGGTGGCTGCGTGGTGGCTCAGGATGGCGTGCGCCAGGGCGGGGGTGTCATGCATGGGCGTGGTGCCAGAAAGGGGTACCCAGCACGGGGGTGCTGGGCTGGGCGGCGTCCTGCGCGGCCATGGCGCCTGCCAGGCGCGCTGCGCGCCCGGCGCCCACGGCATCGGCAAATGCACCAGCCATGGCCACGGGGTCCTGCGCCAGGGCCACGGCGGTGTTCAGCAGCACGCCGTCATAGCCCCATTCCATGACCTGGCAGGCGTGCGATGGCAGGCCCAGGCCCGCGTCCACCAGCATGGGCACATTCAGGCGCTCGCGCAGCGTCTGCAGCGCGTAGGGGTTGACGGGGCCCCGGCCGGTGCCGATGGGGGCGGCCCAGGGCATCACGGCCTGGCAGCCCACATCCACGAGGCGCTGGCACAGCACCAGGTCTTCGGTGCAGTAGGGCAGGACCTGAAAGCCTTCCTTGATGAGGTGTTCGGCCACGCCCACCAGGTTCAGCGTGTCGGGCTGCAGGGTGTAGTCGTCGCCGATCAGCTCCAGCTTGATCCACGGGGTGTTGAACACCTCGCGTGCCATCTGGGCGGTGGTGATGGCCTCTTGCGCGCTGTGGCAGCCAGCGGTGTTGGGCAGCACGGGCACATTGAGCTTGCGCAGCAGCTCCCAGAAGCTGCTCCCGCTTTCGGCCGGGTTGCTGCCCTGGCGGCGCAGCGAGGCGGTGACCATGGCGGGCTGCGCGCGCAACACGGCGGCTTCGAGCACGGCGGGCGAGGGGTAGCGCGAGGTGCCCAGCAACAGGCGGCTGGTGAACTGCTGGCCGTACAGCACCAGCGGGTCTTGGGGCGTCGGAGTGGTCATGTGTTTACTATGTTTTTGATAGCTATCAGGGCTTGATGGACGCGCGCAGAGGGCCTATTTTCTTCAAATTTCAGGCGCTGCATCAGCCCCCGGTCACGGGCGAGATGATTTCCACGCGGTCGCCGGGCTGCAGCCGGTGGGCGGCGTAGGCGGTGTTGGGCACAAAGGTGGTGTTCACCGCCACGGCAAAAGGCGGGCGTGCCGCGATGGCGGCCACGGCGTCGGCCACGGTGGCGCCTTCGGGCAGTTCGTGCGGGGTCTGGTTAATGGAGATGTTCATGCGAGAGCGGCAGCGCTGGTGGCGGGCACGGATGCAGGGGCCAGGTCCAGCGCGAGGTCAAAACGTTGCGAAAGCTGCGATTGTCCTGTGTTCAGCACTTCCAGGGTCACATCCAGCATCGCGGGGGCGATCATGAAGCCATGGCGGTACAGGCCGTTGATCTCCAGCACACCCGGCCGCGTCTGGCGGATGGCGGGCAGGTTGTCGGGCAGCGTGGGGCGGCACTGCGTGGCGAGCTCCAGGATGCGGCCTTCGGCAAAGCCGGGGTGCACGGCATAGGCAGCGCTCAGCAGTTCCAGCGTGGAGCGCACGCTCGCGGGCGAGAGGTCGTCGGATTCGATCTCGGTGGCGCCGATCACAAACAGGTGGTCTTGTTTGGGTGCGATGTAGATGGGGTAGCGCGGATGCACCAGCCGCGTGGGGCGCTGCAGCGTCACATCGGGCGCGTGGATGCGCACCACCTCGCCACGCACACCGCGCAGCGCGCTCCACTGGCCCTTGGCGCCCAGGCCCCGGCAGTCCAGCACCCAGTCGGGCTGGCCAGGGGCACCGGGGCTGAAGGTGTCGGGCGACTGCGGGCTGTGCCAGTGCGCACGCACGCCCAGGCGTCGCATCTCCACCACCAGCGCCGCCAGCAGCTGGCGGTTGTCCAGCTGGCCCTCGCCGGGCAGGTAGAGGCCCTGGGCAAAGCGGTGGGCCAGCGTGGGCTCGGCCTGGGCCAGGCCGTCGCTGTCCAGCTTTTCAAGCCGGGGCAGCTCGGGCACGGTGTGCTGGTTGGCCTCCAGCTGGCGCGTCAGGCGCTGGGCTTCGGCGGCATCCTGCCGGTGCCACACGATCAGCGTGCCTGCCTGCTGGAAGAACACCGGCTCGGCCAGCGGCGCCAGCAGCTGCGGCCAGCGGGCCAGGGCGTGGTGGCCCATGTGCACCACGCCGGGTTCGGTGATGGCCGATTCGGCCAGGGGCGCGAGCATGGCGGCGGCCACCGTGGCGGCCGAGCCTTCGGCGGCGGGGCTGCCCGCGTCATGGATGTCCACGCGGTGGCCCTGGCGGGCCAGCTCCACTGCAAGCAGGCGGCCCATGAGGCCTGCGCCCAGGATGGCAAAGGAGGAGGGTGGCAGTGGCATAGGCGTTGTGGTCTGTCCGTGTGCCGCAAACGAGGTGCGAGCAAGGTGCATGGGGACAAAACGGGGCTGTGCCGCTTGAAAAGAAACTCCCCACGCCAGCATGATCTGGATCGGGTAGCGGGGCCATGGTGTGCAGTGTTGCTGCGGGCCCCAGGGTATTTCTCAGTCGCACACCTTAGAACAGCTTCTAAACGGCGGGACACCCCTGTTTCGTCCGGAAAAATCAAATTACAGCACAAGCCCGCGCCACCCTTTTTGCGCTGGCGCATAGGCCATAATTTTTGCCATGACTTCTTTGACCCCGCCGTCCTCCTCCTCGTCTGTGCCGTCTATGCCTTCCACACGCCGCTATGTGCGTGTGCTTTCCATCGCAGGCTCCGACAGCGGCGGCGGCGCGGGCATCCAGGCCGACCTCAAGACCTTCAGCGCCCTGGGCTGCTACGGCATGACGGCCATCACCGCCATCACTGCGCAGAACACCTGTGGCGTGACAGGCATCCACGGCATTCCGCCCGAGATGCTCAAGGCGCAGATCGACGCGGTGGTGCAGGACATCGGCGTGGACGCCGTCAAGATCGGCATGCTGCATTCGCCCGAGGTGGTGCGTGTGGTGGCCGATGCCATCCGCAGCTACCAGCTGCCCCATGTGGTGCTGGACCCGGTGATGGTCGCCACTAGCGGCGACCGCCTGATCGCGCAGGAAACGGTGGGCGTGCTGGTGCAGGAGCTGTTCCCGCTGGCCGAGGTGATCACCCCCAATCTGGACGAAGCAGGCTGGCTGCTGGGCCGCAAGATCGACGGGGTGGATGCGCTGGACGCCGCTGCGCAGGCCCTGCGCGCGCTGGGCGCCCCGGCCGCGCTGCTCAAAGGCGGGCACCTGCCCGGAGACTGGGTGGTGGATGTGCTGGCCCTGCCAGACGGCACCTGCCAGCGCCTGGCATCGCAGCGCATTGCCACCCACAATGGTCACGGCACCGGCTGCACGCTGTCGTCGGCCATTGCATCGCACCTGGCGCTGGGCGCGCCCCTGCCGCAGGCGGTGGAACGCGCCCGGGCCTACATCCTGGGCGCCATTGCCGCCGGTGCCGATGTGACCACCGGGCGCGGCCATGGCCCGCTGAGCCATGGCTATGCGCCGCTGCCGCAGGTGGCGGTGCAGGGCTGACGATTTATGATATTTTTGGCAGATCGCGCGCGTCCATCATGCGCTTGTTGCTATCAAAATGATAGTTTTTCTGTAGCTGGCGGGAAGCCGCCCCGGCGCTGAAACCACTGCTGAAATCTGCGGTTGCCCCTTGGCGGGGCGCGCGGCCTCGTGCCGTACAATCCGCGCCGGGCTGAAAGGCCGCCCACCTCGCAAAAGCGCAAGCACCTTTTTCTTTTCCCTTTCGCAAGCCTGGCTTGCATACCCTCCGTGGCCCGCAGCGAGATGAGCCACCTGTTTCTGGAGCCGGTATGCCCTTTCTTTTTGCTCGCGGACCGCACGTTGCTGCCACAGCCTTGCCGCCGTCGCCTTCCTCCCATCCTGCGTCTTCTCCTGCACAAGCCGCCATGCTGCGTGAGGCCAAGCGTTTGCACCGCGCCGCCACATCCGACGCGCTGTCAGAGGCCTTGCCGGTGCTCCGGCGGCTGCTGGCCGCGCGTGCGGTTCCGGCCTGCCCCTTGCAGGCGCTGTTCCGCGATCGCGCAAGCCTTCAGCGCAAGCATGTGCTGCGGATGCTGGCCTTCGAGGCGGGCCATGTGAGCTGGGAGGCTTACAGCCAGGCCCTGTCCAGCCTGGACTCCCAGTCGGTGGTGTTGTTGGTGGCGGCACAGCGCAGCACGGCCATGCTGAAGCACTGGTTTGTGGGCGAACAGCAGGCCGCGCAGTTCGCTTCGGCCCATGGCGGGCTGGTGACACGGGTTGGCCACCAAGGGGCTGTGGTGTGGCCGGTACAAGAGCGCCAAAGGGGCCGCGAGGGGGAGCGCTGAGATGAACGAAACCCTCTTTTCTGTGGCCAGCGTAGGTGCCATGCTGGGCTGGCTGGCGCTGGGTGTGGCGGTCATCGCGCCGCCGGGCCGCTTGCGGGCGTCACTGATGGTGGCAGCGGGGCGCTGGGTGCCTGCTGCACTGTGCGTCCTGTACGCCTGGTTGCTGGTCATGCACTGGGGCTCTGCACCGGGCGGGGGCTTTTCCAGCCTGGCTGCCGTGCAGGCCCTGTTTGCCGTGCCCGGCAAGGTGCTGGGCGGCTGGGTGCATTTTCTGGCATTCGACTTGTGGGTCGGGCACTGGATGGCCGCCGATGTCCTAGCGCGCGGTCGGGCGCGGTGGCCGCTGCTGGTCTTGTTGCCTGCCACCTTCATGTATGGTCCCTTGGGCTTGCTGCTGTACCTGGCCACACGGCTGGCAGGGGCCCAGCCATCCCCTGCGGGCCCTGGCCGTTAGCGGCTGCGCGGCCGGGTGGCCCAGGCCAGCGCAAAGCTGAACGCCAGCGCTGGCAGGGCCGAGCCCGCACCCGGCAGCACCTTGGGCGCCAGGTGGTACACCGCAATGCCCGCCAGCCAGATGGCCACGGGTGCCACATTCACCTTGCGCGCAGCCGCCAGCAGGGCGGTCGCATCGGTGCCAAAGGCCAGGCGCCCCAGAATCACGCCAAACAGCGGCACAAACACCGAGCTGAGCAGCAGCAAAAACGGCTCCAGGCTGTGCATGGGCAGCACCAGCGCCAGCACCGTGCACAGCGCGGCCACCAGCAGGCCCCAGGCGCGCACGCCGAAACGCGGAAGCAGGCTGTGGGCCGACACGGCGCCCGAATAGGTGTCGCCATAGGCGTTGTCCACTTCGTCGATCAGGATCAGCGACAGCGCGATCAGCCCACCCTGGGCCAGCAGCAGCGCCTGCACCAGGTCCTTGCTCGGCAAGGTCAGCGCCACCAGCACACCCAGGCTGTAGCACCACATGTTGGCCAGCGCATAGCCCAGCCAGGTGCCGCGCAATGCCGAGCCACCGTTTTTGCCATGGCGCGCATAGTCGGCCACCAGGGGCAGCCACGAAATCGGCATGGCGATCACCAGGTCCAGCGCGGGCAACACGCCCATGCCGCCTGCGCCCTGGCGTGTCCACAGCGCTTCAAAACCCTGGGCCTGCGCCAGCGACAAGAACTGCCACGACAGCCACAGCAGCGACAGCACCACCAGCGGCAGCGCCACGCGCGCAATCACCTTGCGCACCAGCTGCACCATCGATCCACTGATCAGCAGCATCACCACGCCGCCCCACAGCAGCGTGGCCAGCACCGGCCAGTGGGCACCCGCCATGGCCCCCGACTGCTGGCCGATGGCCACGGTGGCATCGCGCATCACCACCAGCTCGAACGTGCCCCAGCCCACCAGCTGCACGATGTTCAGGATGATGGGCAGGCTGGCAAATGTGCGGCCGTAGACGGCGTGCATCAGCCCCGCGCTGGCCAGGCCGCTGTCGCAACCCAGCTTGGCCACCCAGCCCAGCAGGCCCGCGCCCACGATGGAACCGGCGACGATGGCAATCAGTGCCTCCTTGGTGCCCAGCGCGGGCATCAGGTAGGCGCCTACCTGCATCACCAGCAGGCCCACGCCCAGGCTGAACCAGAGTGAGGCATGGTCATGCCACTGGAAGACGCGGCGGTCGGAGGAGACGGGGGCCAGCGCTTCGTTGGTAGCGTGCGTGGCGGGGGATGAGGACATGGTGGGCTCCGTAAGCAGATACAGAGCAGGGGCCGCCCACCGGTGCGCCCTGACGTGTTCAGAGCCGTGCAATGGCGGACTTGCTTCCCTGCGCGAGGATGATCTCAATCAGGTTCAAAGGGACTCTCTCAGTCGAAGTGGGCAGGCCCACATCGACACCCCTAGCGGTAGCGCTTGCAAAAGCAGCGCGCTGCGGATTGTAGTGGCGTGTGTGGCCGCTGCGCGCCCGGTCAGGCAGCAGCAGGGGCGGGCGCCACACCCAGCAACTGGTGCAGGCGCGGGCTGGTGGTGGTGTATTGCAGGGCCACCTTGTCGCCCTTGAGCGCCTCGGCCGCGCCAAAGGCGGCCAGCGTGGCCTCGTGGAAGCCACACAGGATGAGCTTGCGTTTGCCGGGGTAGGTGTTGATGTCGCCCACGGCGTAGATGCCGGGCACGCTGGTGCGGAAGGCTTCGGTGTCCACCACCAGCTGCTTGCGGTCCATGGCCAGGCCCCAGTTGGCGATGGGGCCGAGGCGGGGGGAGATGCCCAGCACGGCCACCAGCAGGTCCAGCGCCAGGGCCCGGGTGCTGCCATCCGCATCCACCACCTGTAGTGCGGTGAGGCGGTCGCCCACGGTGTCAATGCCGGTGATCTGTGCGGCCTCGACGTGGATGCGGCCTGCGTCGCGCAATTGCTGCAGGCGTTGCAGCAAGTCTTCAGACGCCTGGAAGACGTCGCGGCGGTGCAGCAGGCTCACGCGGGCTGCCTTGCCTTGTTCGGCCAGTTCCACGGCGCGGGCCACGGCGGGCTCGTCGCCGCCGTGCACTACCACGTGGCGCCCGGCCACATCCAAGCTGGCGGGGAGGTTCTGGTAGTGCAGCTGGGTGCCCACAAAGCGCTCGATGCCGTCCACCTTGAGCGTGCGTGGCACAAAGGCGCCCACGCCTGCGGCGATGAACACGCTGCGGGCCAGCAGTTGTGCGCCTTGCGAAGTTTCGACCAGCAGGCGCCCGTCCGCTTGTACGGTGAGGGCGGACACCAGCGCGTTCAGGTGCCACTGGGTCTTGAAAGGGGCAATCTGCTGAAGCAGCAGACCGGCCAGCTCGCGCCCGGTGCACACGGGGATGCCCGGGATGTCGTAGATGGGTTTGTCGCCGTACAGCTCGACGCACTGGCCACCCGCATGGGGCAAGGCGTCGATCAGGTGGGCGGTGATGCCTTGCAGGCCCAGCTGGAAGACCTGGAACAGGCCCACGGGGCCTGCGCCGATGACGACCGCGTCGGTCTCTACAACGGCGGGCGTTTGCAAAGCCGGGTTCACCAAGGGGCGCCTGTTTGGCTTACTTCACCAGATCGTTGATTTTCCCGGGCTTGCCGTTCCACTCATCGGCGTCGGGCAGCGCGGGCTTGCGCTTGGTGATGCTCTTCCAGCCGTCGGCAAAGGCCAGGTCGGCGTTGAGCTTGATGAAGGCGATCTGGTCTGCGGGCAGGTCTTCTTCCGCAAAGATGGCATTGGCCGGGCATTCGGGGATGCACACGGCGCAGTCGATGCATTCGTCAGGATCGATGACGAGCATGTTCGGGCCTTCGCGGAAGCAGTCCACGGGGCACACGTCCACACAATCGGTGTACTTGCACTTGATGCAGTTTTCGGAGACGACGTGGGTCATGACAGGAGTTGTGTGGGTCGGTGAAAACCCTCGATTTTAAAAGCTTTCACCGACCTTTGGTTACAGGGTCCCTCACCCCGATGGGGTGACTGGGGGGTTGGGGTACTGATTTGGGTCAGTGGACCAGCACGGCGCCAGCGGTTTTGTGGCTGGCGGTGTCCACCAGGATCAGCGAGCCCAGCACGCGGGCCTGGCCGAAGGCGGCAGCCGGGATGGCTTCTTGCAGCACGAGCTGGACATGGCCAATGGCGTTGGGGTCGAGCTGCGTGGCGGCTTCTTCAGCCAGCGTGTTGATGTTGAGCTTGTGCACCACGGCTTTCACCTTGGCCTTGACCCAGCGGTGTCCGTGCAGTGCCCAGTAAACGCGGCCCGCAACCAGGGGCTCGTCGTCCATCCAGGCGATGGTGGTCTGCAGTTCACGGCTGGCAGGCCAGGCCGGGGTTGCGGCGGGTGTGTCGCCAAAGTCGTCGTCAGCAGGCGCTGCGGCGGCCGTGGGGGCGGCCAGGATCCAGTCGCCGCGCGAGACGTCCACCTCGCGGTCCAGAACGATGCCGGCGCTGGTGCCTGCGGGCACATCGGTGGGGCGGCGGGCGTGGTCCAGCACCTGGGCCACGGTGGCCAGCTGGCCGCTGGGGAAAACCTGTACGGCGGTGCCGGGCGCAAAGCTGCCTGCGGCCACGCGGCCCCAGAACACACGGCGGCCCTGGCTGGTGTCGGAGGACGACGAGAACTTCTCGACCCACTGCACCGGGAAGGCCGGTGCCAGCGCCGTGTCGGCGGGCGTGTTGGGCAGCACTTCGAGCACCTGCAGCAGCGTGGGGCCTTCGTAGCCGCACCAGCCCGCGTGGGCATCGACCACGTTCCAGCCCTTGAGCGCGGACACGGGCACGGTGGCACGCACGGCGATGCCAGCGGCCTGCGCGAAGGACTGCAGCGCGCCCTGGATGTGCTTCCAGGCCAGCGCAGGGTCTTCCACCGCGTCGAGCTTGTTTACGGCAAACACCAGCGAATGCACGCGCAGCAGATGCACCAGCAGGCTGTGGCGGCGGGTTTGGGGCAGCAGGGCCAGGTCGGGGTTCTTCCAGTCGAGCTTGGTCGCATCGACCAGCACCACGGCGGCGTCGGCGCTGCTCGCGGCCGTGACCATGTTGCGCGTGTACTGCTCGTGGCCGGGCGCGTCGCCAATGATGAACTTGCGCTCTTCGGTGGCGAAGTAGCGGTAGGCCACGTCAATGGTGATGCCCTGCTCGCGCTCGGCGCTGAGGCCGTCGGTCAGCAGGGCCAGGTCGGTCTGACCGGCACGCTGCACGCCCGCCAGCTGGTCCGCCATCACGGCGCGGCTGTCCAGCAGCAGCCGGCCGATGAGCGTGCTCTTGCCGTCGTCCACGCTGCCGCAGGTGATGAAGCGCAGCGCCGCATCGGTGCCGATGTCGGGCACGAAGCCAGCGTCGGAATCCACCGGAAAAACCGCCTCAGACCTTGATTCAACGGGATAAGTTGCTATGAAATCAGGAGCTTTCATCAGAAGTAGCCATCCTTCTTGCGCTTTTCCATCGACGCGTCGCTGGTCTGGTCGTCCATGCGCGTGGCGCCGCGTTCGCTGACCTCTGCCGCCAGCGTCTCGGCCACCACTGCGGCAGCATCGCCGGCCGCGCTAGCAACTGGACAGGTGCAGGTGATATCGCCCACGGTGCGAAACCGCACGGTGCGCCGCAGCACCGCCTCGCCCTCGCGCGGCGGCGTCAGCGGCGTGACTGGCACCAACAGGCCACGCCGCTCCACGACCTCCCGCTCGTGGGCGTAATAGATCGACGGCAGTTCGATGGCCTCGCGGTCGATGTATTGCCACACGTCCAGTTCGGTCCAGTTGCTGATCGGAAACACGCGGAAATGCTCGCCCGGATGCAGCCGGGTGTTGAACAGCGTCCACAGTTCGGGGCGCTGGGCCTTGGGCTGCCACTGGCCGAAACCGTCGCGGTGGCTGAAGATGCGTTCCTTGGCGCGGGCTTTTTCCTCGTCACGCCGGGCGCCGCCGATCAGCGCATCGAAGCGGAACTCCTCCACGGCTTCCAGCAGGGTCACCGACTGGTGCGCGTTGCGGCTTTCGTCCGGACGGGCCAGTCGCACCGTGCCGCGCGCGATCGAGTCTTCGACGCTGCGCACGATCAGCCGCGCGCCCAGCTCCGCGGCCCGCCGGTCACGGAAATCGGTCACCTCCGGGTAATTGTGACCGGTGTCGATCATCAGCAGCGGATAGGGCATGCGGCCTCGCCCGAAGGCCTTTTCGGCACAGCGCAGCAGCACCGCGGAGTCCTTGCCGCCGGAGAACAGCAGTGCGGGGCGTTCGAAGGCGCCCGCGACCTCGCGCAGCACGAAGATCGCTTCCTCCTCCAGCGCGTCCAGGTGCTTCTGCGGAATGCGGCCCAGCAGTCTGGGTTCGGCGCGGGCGTTCATGCGGCTTCCTCGTGACTCATGTTCGGATGGGCGACGGCGCCCGTGCCTGGGTTCGCCGTACTCCCGGGGGTGTCGATGTCGGCGGGCGCCGGCAAGGCGCCGGTGCGGCGGGCGACCGGCTGCGCCTGCCCGTGCAGGCCGCATTC
>OGCL01000558.1_pt1 | contig 39018 bp, 39 predicted proteins | sample 1570041 | NCBI WGS metagenome assembly OGCL01 (sample SAMN06266162, study PRJEB24511) | hot springs metagenome | isolation source: Hot spring water | place: South Africa: Limpopo | collected 2015-06-22 | reverse complement strand
ATGTCTCAACATCAAACTAAAGCCAATAACTCTGATCCAAGAATGAGTGTAACGATTGCACGTGCCAAAACTACGGTAATGGATACGTCTTATTTCACAACTGAAACGATTAGAAGTAAAAGTGGATTAGGTGATATTAGTTTAGCTGGAAGACGTTTAAAAGCATTTGGTCCTCCAGATCGTATTTATGAAATACATGTAGATACTGGAGTTGTTAAAACAGCGACTCGCGAATATCCAGATAAATTAAAAGATGGTTGGAAGGATCAATTTGAATTAGGTTTTGGAAGTTCAGTTGCTATAGCATTCGATGGAAATTGGGTTAGATATAGAAAACTTTGGAGATTGATTACATCAGAAAAGCCTTTTATTTTTTGGGTAGATGATTTAGGGAATTTATGGTCTCAGTATTGGGACGATGTAAGTACTAAATTTCAACTAGCAACTGGTGTTGTAAAGGTTAAAGCTATTCGTGCTTGGAAGAATGCATCATACATTGATAAAGACCAAGGGATAGTTGTTGGATTCATTAAAACAGATGGATCATTATATTATCGAAGTTATTGTCAACAGTTTGATAATACTTACCAATGGGAAAACGAGCAACTAGTATCTGAGTTTACAGGTACTGCTGTTTCGTTAAATATGTTCATAACAAATGACTATCGTATGGGCTTTGTTGTTGAGAATAATGTGGGAAGTATTCAGTGGTTCATTACTCAACGAAATTGGGCTGGTATGGCTTCACCTGATGAGTACTTAAGATCATCAATCAAGAGCATTAAGTTTGAAGTCATTCCGTTAACTCATACAAATTATGATCAAAACGATGAGTATATTAGCACAGGATTATTACCATGGTTCAATGTTGCAGAACCAATCTATCCTCTACCTATTAGTGCGGAAAATGAAGACGAATATACGATTAAACTAAAATTTAATTATTTAATTGATGCAGATCTAACACAAGTTGTATCTGCTTTCACTGTTAAAGATAATACAAACATTCCATTTAATGTAATTTCGACTATACCTGGTATCGATAATTCAGAAGTTATATTTAATATGAGTAATTTCACTAGTGCTAGCGGAGATTTATATATTTCATATGATCGAAGTTTGTTCGAATTGGATTGTCTAAATCAAGGTAGTAGATTTGCAATAGAAAGTTTTGTGTTCAATTTCACTCCAGAGTTAGTACCACCTGAAGGATTTGATATTGAGAATATTTCAATATCACTTCCATTAACATTCATTCCAAAACAAGTCTATTACACATATACAAAAAACAGTGGAGATAACGTTTCAATTAATATTTTAAATATAGGTTTTGTTGTGACTAAAGTTGGAAGTAATCCACTATAAAGGAGAATTATGGAAATAAAAAATAACATCAAAATACATAATCGATTTGATATCGAGATTGTGGATAAAAATACAGGGGAAGTTAAACAATCACTTGTTTCCTATAATATCGTTTTGAGTCAAATGTATACTCGATTATGTGGTGGATTAGCTTACTTTGTTAATATTCATTTTGGATCTGGTACAGGTACATTATCTCCTTCTAGAACAACTTTATTTACTCATTTAGGAACTAAAGCAGCTGCAGATGAAGAGATAATTAAGGCAATTCCATTATCTGTATGGAAGCGTAAAATTGTTTTAAATCCAGAAGAATATGTAGGAAATACGATTTCAGAGGTTGGAATTGCATTTGGATCTACTAATACTAACCTAGTGACCCATTCATTATTGAAAGATTCAGAAGGGAATACAATTTCAATAGTTAAAACAGATGTTGACGTAATTACAATTTACGCGACTGTGTTCGTGACTTTCGATACCACAAATCCTAATTTAACTTATATTAGTATGCCTAGTTCGAACCAATTAGTTAATTACTTGATTGGTGGATCTGTTGCGCCAACTGGAGCATTTAGTTTAAATGATACATTTCTTGCGAAAGTGAAGTTAGGAACTACATCAAACGTAACTTGGACAAGTGATGTTCCAAATAAACAAAGAAAAACGAATATTCCAAGATTTGCGACTAGTGTTGGTAATGGGCATGTGAGATTTCTAGAATTTGTAAATATATTTAGTTTAGAGTTACCATATATTCCTGTATTTACTGGTCAAGTATATAGTGATGTTTCATTAGGTATCGGAGATGGAGTTGAAAGAGAATTTCAAATACCATCAGCTAACATTAAAGAGAATAGTATTGTAGTAAAAAGGAATGGTGTTGTAGAATCGTTATCAAGTTATGTATTGAATGATTTTTTAGGTGAATTTAGGTCATCTAAGATTCAAGGATTATCAATTGGGGCCAACTCGATTGCATCAATTGCAATATCAGGGGATGGAAGAGTTGTAGCAATTCCGATAAGCAATTCAAATAACATTAATATATGCGACTTTGATGGCGACAATTTAATATCTAGGTTTGAATATAATACTCTCGCACAAACAACTGCTGATATAGCATTGAGCTACAATGGAATGGTAGTTGCGAGATCTAGCTCAAATGGTTCTACGATTAATGGTGTAACTGGATATGCAAAAGTATTTGATGTAGTTGAGAATTCACTAATTCCAAGAGCGACAATTTCAAATACTAATACTCCAATTCAACACTTAGAATTATCAAATGATGGAAATAGGTTTATTTATGCACCAAGTTCAAACACTTTAAAAAGTGCACTATGGAATGGTACAAGTTGGAGTTATCAAACATTTGACGAAGCATTAAACAGTGCTGATATTGTTCAAATGAAGATGAATAAAGCAGGTAATGTTTTAGCTGTTGCACTTAGTATTTCTCCATTTGTTGTTGTATTTGATTTAGTTGGTACAGTATGGACAAAGCGCGTTAATCTATCTGTACTACCAAGTATTGCACCAACAGGCATATACATAGCTGAAGATGGACAAATACTCTTTATAGAGTTTGCATCAGGGAATGAAATGTATAGATGGAATGGATCGACATGGAATAAAGCGCAGAAAGTAGTTCGCGATCCTCAATGCTACAGAAAAAATACATCAATTAGCGATGATAGAAAGTATTTAGTTAATACAAATGGTGGTACAGCTCCTTTTAATGACATAAAATATGGATTACAATTCAAAATTATTATATTTAACATAGCTCCTTCAAATGGTGATGTAATAACTGTTGATTATACAGTCAATGGAGTACATAAAACTGATCAGTATGTAATTGATGCATCTTTTGCAATTCAATTTGGAGAAATATAACATGAAATTTGGCGAAATTAAATGTCCTTGTGGACAAGTATTTTACTTTGAAACAAACAAAGAATTTATAAAATGTACAACATGTGGATTAAGTCATGATACATTGAGCTTTCCAGCTAAAGAAGAAATTGTTGAGGAAGATGTCACAGAAACAGAAGTAGAGTGAGGTGAAGTATGCAATTAATATTTGAGAATTCGGGAGTGATAGCAAATGGATCATTCCCGGATTTTTTACAGTTTTACGATACTGAAGGACAAGTATTTTATACAAAAAGTGGTGAGTTATATGGTAAACCAAGTGAGAAATTTAAAGGTGATTTTAGTGATCCTGACTGGTTAAATGAAATTAAAGTAGGTTTAGACACTGATGTTTCACTGTTAGAAATTAAGACTCTCAATGGTTTCGGTTTAATTGGTTCATATAAAGCTGGTAATACTCAAAAAATGATAATCTATGAGTTTCAATATGATATGAATCGTTATTTGAAAGATGGAAGTATTCAATATAGCGTTGACAATCCTATTTACTCTTTCAATCTAGCCATTGAAAATCCAAAAAATGAGTTAAGTGATTTTGATGGGAATGTGGCCATTAATGAGAAGAATAGTTTGTTTTCTCCTGGTGCAAAAATAATATTCAAATTTGCGATTGGTGATGAAGATGAGATTGATATGGGTACATTCTATATTGATCATTCTGATTATTCTGTTACATCAGAGTCAGTTCAAGTAGACGGTAGAAACTTAATAGGTAAAGCATTAAAAGACCAAACATTAAACACTCATAAAGATATTACTTATAAAAATATCAGTAATATATTCGAAGAGCTGCTTGATTATGCAAATCTAACAAAGGATCAATACCAAGTTCAATATGAAGCTAGTCAACGTTCATTTAAATTCACAGCTGATAAAGATGTGTTAAGCGCAATTAATGAAATTTTAAAGACAATGGTTACTTGGAAAGTTGAAGAATCACTTGATGGACAAATTGTCATAGGTGATATGGATTATAGTTATTTTTCTAATCGATCTACTTACACTTTTTTACGAGATAAAGATATATTCAGTCGAAGTATTCGAAGAGATGATGAATCATCTTATAAAAAGGTTTGTATACACGATAGTAAATGGGTTGTTGAAGTTTATCGCGATGTTCAATCTTATGCTGGTTGGAATCTTCAATCGAATAAAACATTGTTTGTAGAAGTACCTGATGGAACAACTTTAACAAATGCTACTAGTATTGCTGAATCTATTGCAGCTCGATTAGAAAGTGTTGGTAAGGTTGAGAGTTTTAATGGTCCATTTAAACCGTTTCTATTAATAGGTGATGGTGCTAGCATCGTTGATCAAGATGGAACAACTGAGTTAGGTTTAATAACTGAAATTACACATAACTTTGGTAAGAGTGGTTATACAACAACATTCTCAGTTGATTCTGGAGGTAAGGTTGGTCGTGGTCGATTAGTAGATTATATTGCCATGGTACGTGGAGAAAGGACACCAGGATCTATTGGATACGAAGATATCAGTCCATAAAGAGTTTAGTAAAGAATTAGTTCGAAAAAGTTTCTTGATTGCAGTTATATTAACTATTGCCTTATTTATTGGATCAATGTTTGAAAAAGATATGTCAGCTTTCTCAAATGTTGTTTTAGCTAGCTGGGCTGAATTAAGTGGTATAAATGCTTTCTATATTTGGAAAGCTAGAGCTGAGAATAAGATTAAAATTATCGCATCATTACCAAAAGAAGTTATCGAAAAAATTGAAGTCCTGAGGGACTTTTTTAATTGAAAGGAGAACTATGGAAGTTCTAAAGAAATTTACATCTCGCAAGTTTTTAATCCAACTCGGAGGGTTGATATTCTCAATATTAGCTATTCTTTATGGCGAAGATAATGAATCGATAATGCTGATTGGACAAATTGGAGTCATTGTATTTCCACTAGCCTATATTGTTGTTGAAACTTATCTTGACGGTAAAGCATTAAGTTTAAAACAAACTGTTCCAACTTTTGCACGTACACTAAATGATCTAGTCCAATTATATGAAGACAAATATGGAGAAGATGGCATTACTAATTTCATTCAAGATTTCTTGGCATTATTAAAACGTCATTTTGAAGAAGATCAGGATATCAAACGTCCTGAGGTCACACAATGAAGATAGCTGAATCCATATTCAGAACTGATACTTATACTAAACCTACAGGTGGTTCTCTCTATGGTTGGCGCAAACATCCAATTACTAAAAAACCGCAATTTCACCAAGGGACAGATTACGCAACTCAAAAGCGTAAACTTCCTTTGTATGGGGTTGAAAACGGTTATGTTCACGATGTTGGATTTAACAATACGGTTGGTAATTTTGTTAATGTAGCTTACCCTAGAATTGACCTTATCGCTATTCATAGGCACAACGATCAAAACGATGTTGTTATAGGACAGATGATTAAAAAAGGTACACTGATAGGTATTACTGGTAATACTGGCGGATCAACTGGCATCCACCTTCATTTGGGGTTAAAAAGGATTTCAACTGGAGAGTATATAGATCCTGAAAAGTTTGATTATCAAGAATATTACATCAATGGAATATGGGATGAACAGTTTACAAGAGACATACAAACATATCTCAAAGAACATCATAATCCTAATATTATTGTTGATGGTATTACAAGTGGTCAAAATGGCAATCGAAGAAATATTAAAAAAGTTACTTATGGTGTTAAAGGATCAATGTGGGTTAAGGAACTTCAGAAACTTTTAGGAATGAAAGTTAATGGTCAACTTGATGTACCTACACTTAATGCACTACAACGTAAACTTGGATTAGTACCAGATGGAGTGATTAGTGAAATTTCAAGAACTGTTCGAATGCTTCAAACAAGAATGAGTGAGGGATGGTTAATATGAGTGAATCGCCAGTAACGAGAGAAATATCAAAGAAGCTTGATAAGATTCAAGAAGATATGACAGAAGTTAAAGTTAAAGTAGCAAAGATTGAAACAACACTAGAAAATCAACCTGAGCTAGATGAAGCTCTTCATTCAAAATTAGAAGTTAAGATAGATGGACATAATAAACGTATAAGCAGTCTTGAATCTAATCAGAAGTGGGTAGTAGTAGCTATCCTAGGAATAGTTATAAATGCTGTAATGCAACTTATATTACATTAACCTCTCTTAATTGAGGGGTATTTTTTATTGACATAAATCAATTGAAGTAGTACTATTAGTGACCATGTAAAGAAAATATTGTTTTTGGGTTTACCTTGGGTGAATATTGTGTATAATTTAATTATCAATAATAAAGGTGGGAAATCATGAACGTGCATATATTATTAGGCGATCAAATTGAGCAAATGAATATTAATCAAGTAGTAGATAATAAATCTGTTCCAGGAGTAGTAAATAAGTTAGTAAATCCAACACTAGTGTTTAGAAGTCAATTCATACCTGGATCAATAGATATTGCTGTTATTGTAACAACACAAGGCATTGATACTTCTATTAATCATGATACAAATGTTACGCTTAGAAAAAAGGGAAGTACTGATGTTTTAGCGACAACTAGCAATATTCAGTTACCAGCAAATTTGTTTAAGCAGAATGAAGGAATAAATTTAAATTGTGAGTTTAAGAAAGTTATCGTTCGAGAACAAGGTGAATATGAAGTCTTGTTTAATATCGATGGTATAGAGTTTGAGCAAATCTTTTTCGTCAACGGTATTGAAATATTACCATTAGGTTAGATTACAATGTCTTATCAAGTAAATTATAATTATTCAATAAATTCCACAGTAACACCAGATTATTCTGAGGTTGAAATTGCTAAAATAAATAATAGTTTTAATAAATCTTCTTTTAGTAGTTTTGCTAAAATAGTTATTCCAGCTTTAATTTGTCTGACTAGACCAGTTTTACAAAGGATAGAAGATCTCCAGAATTTTTCTAATCAAACATATTATGGTCAAGAAAATACTCAAACGCATGCTTTAGGTTTATATTTTAGTTCACAAAATGAAACAGGCGCAATAAACATGACAGAAACAAGACAAACAATTGAAAATACAAAAGATATAGAATATATTTCTAAAACACTCGATGAAATTAAAGATGTTTTAAAAACGTTACCTAGAAAAGTAGATATTGAAAATTTGGAACTAAAAATTGATGTTGCAATAAAGAATAATACTATAAACAATTATAAATTAATTGCAGGAGTATTATTTACATCGATTATCGCTCCTTTAGCCTTATTAATTATTCAACATTACTTTTTTAATTAATTTTAGCACTTCATAAAGAGTGCGATATAGATGAAAAATCGTTAAATTATAAAAACGAATATTGTATTATATTTAGATATAAAATTTATTCACATACAAATATAACTGTTGAAAATTATAATTCTGATAGTCAAAAAGTAGTCAAAAATTAGTATTGTTCAAGAAAAGCCTTATAAATAAAGGCTTTTTTTTATAAAGCAACGGACTGAAAATCCGTGTGTCGCCAGTTCAATTCTGGCCGGAGCCACCATTTATAAATGACCCTGTTGTAGACAGGTTTTTTTATGCCTTGTTTAAAATAGGTTATAATGAACTTATAGTAATTTAGAAGGAGGATGAATGATGGATTATTTCTTTGCGTCTGAGAAAGAGATTCCTGCTCAATTGAGTTTGAGTCTATATGGACGAACACATTTAGTGTGGTTAGGCGTGATTTTTGTGTTTATCATTTTATTAAGTATTTTTTATTCAAGATTAAAACCTTATCAAAAGAAACAATTCAAAAAGACTTATGCTTTATTCATTATCTTCTTTGAATTATTAAGACAAATTATCTATTTAGTATTGAATCGATATGAACTGGGTTTATTACCATTACACTTATGTGGGTTAACTGAGTTACTTATTTTCTTTCACGCTTTCTCAAAGAACAAGATTATTAAAGAAAGTTTATATGCGATGGGATTAATTGGAGCTTTAATGGCGTTATTATTTGCGGATTGGTTGGTTTATCCTGTCTTACACTTTCAATCGATTCATAGCTTTGTGATGCATGGATTATTATTAGGTTATATTGTGATGTTGCTATGGAGTCAAGAATTAAAGCCAAATGAGAAGTTATTACCTCAAGTTTCTGTTTTATTCTTCTTAATATGTTTTGGTTTGTATTACTTTAATAAACAATATGGCACAAATTTCTTTTTCTTGAATTATCCATCTCCAGGATCACCGCTTGTTATGTTTGAAGAGTGGGTAGGAAATCCAGGTTATATTGGATTAACGATTGGGTTACTGTTTGTTGTTTGGTTTATTATGTATTTGCCATGGCGATTAAGCCGTAAATAAAGGAGATTATCATGGGGAAGATTGATTTACATATTCATTCTCATTACTCAATGGATGGTGAATTTAGTGTGCTTGATTTATTCAAAAAAGCAGAAGAAGCTGGATTATCGCTTGCAGCTATTGCAGATCATGATAATATTGAAGCTGCTCGTCAAGTTAATACATATCGTACCTATTCAAATATTAAATGGATACCAGCAATTGAATGTACCTGCTCATACAATGATAAGGAATTACATGTTCTAGGGTATGGTATTGATCCATATTATATATGGTTTGATGATTTATACACAAGAATTAAGAAGGCTCAACGAGATGTCTTAAAACCACGTATTGACGCATTGAATAGAATGTTTGATTTAAATCTTACATTATCAGATTTTGAGATATTCTATGATAAATATGTTATGAGCCCTAAGTTTATTGCGAAGTATATCTTATCGAATCCGAATGCGATTAACAATAAACTATTAAAGCCGTATATTTCTGGATCATATCAATCACCGAGTAATACTCTATTTATTCAACATACCATGGCTTTTGGTAGAGATGCTTATGTAAAATGTGACTTACCGAGTTTAAATACTATCATTGAACAAATTCATCTAGCTGGTGGTTTAGCTGTATTATCACACCCAGGAAATACAGTAAAAGAAGATGCTTTATTACTAAATGAGTTAGTCCATTTAGGATTAGATGGTATAGAAGCTTATAGTTCATATCATAGTGAATTTCAGAATGTATTTTATGTCGAATATGCATTACGGCGTAAATTGTTAATTACCTGTGGATCAGATTTCTATGGTAGTAGTAAACGTTTTATTAAGATGGGGAATACACATTGTCCTATGAGTGAAGAGGAAGTTATAGAAGGGTTTAATAGAAAAGGATTAAATATATGAAAGTTGGTTTAGTATCATTAGGATGTAGTAAGAATTTAGTGGACTCAGAGAATCTGTTGGGTTGGTTTAGGGCAAATGATTATACTGTCGTTTCAAATTTAAAAGAAGCTGATACGATTGTTATTAATACATGTGGATTTATTGAAGCAGCAAAACAAGAAGGGATAGAAACAATTCTTGAGTTAGCGGATTATAAGAAACATAACTGTAAGAACTTAATTGTGACAGGTTGTTTAGTACAAAGATATCATCAAGATTTAGTGGATGCACTACCTGAAGTTGATGCATGGGTCCGTATTCAAGATTATCCAAAGATTAATGAAATATTGAGTGAAAAGCTACATCAAGAATTTAAAGTAGTATATGGAAAACAAGAAAGACTTCAAAGTACGGCAAAACATACTGCATATTTGAAAATTGCGGAAGGGTGTAGTAATCGCTGTACATACTGTGCTATCCCTTTAATTCGTGGAGGTATGAATTCATATCCTATTGATGATTTACTCTTAGAAGCGATTAAATTAGCGGATAATGGTGTAAAAGAATGTGTTATTATCGCTCAAGACACTTCACGTTATGGTTTAGATCATGGCAAGAGTTTATTACCAAAATTATTAGATGAGTTAAATAAAATAGATGGATTTCATTGGATCAGATTACTTTATCAATATCCAGATGCGATTACAGATGAAATACTAGATGCGATGAGACGTAATGAGAAAGTATTACCTTACTTTGATATTCCGATTCAACATGCGAATAATCGTTTATTGAAACTCATGAATCGAAAGGGAACGAAGGAAGATATCCGAAAAGTCATTCAAAACATTCGTGAAGTATTCCCTAAGGCTATTTTACGAACGACAATTATTGTTGGATTCCCTGGAGAAACTGAGGAAGAATTCCAAGAGTTACTTGATTTTGTGGAAGAGATTAAGTTTGATCGCTTAGGCGCATTTACTTATTCTCCTGAAGAAGATACGGTTGCCTATGATATGCCTGACACAATTGAAAAGGAAATTAAGGAAGATCGTTATCATCGATTAATGCGTCTTCAATCTCTAATCTCATATGAGAGAATGCAGACTTGGATGAATGAAGTAATTGAAGTGTGTGTTGAATCCAGAGATCCAAAATCTTTGGTATATCATGGTCGTTCTTTACATAGTGCACCGGATGATGTCGATGGAGAAGTCCTATTTACCTCAAATAAACTACTTAAAAAGGGTAGCTTTGTACAAGTAAGAATTAATCGAGTAGAAGAATATGATTTATTTGGAGAAACCGTTGAATAATGGTTTCTTTTTTAATTTAAAAAGAGCTTTCGCTCTATTTTGAGTATTGTCTAATGTAAATGGGGATACTTTGCGCAAAGAAGTTAACAAATGTATCTTTAAATTCTTCATCATTAATATCAAGTACACCTAAAGAATATTGTAAAGCAACTCCATCAAGAGCTGCGACTAATATAGCAGCGATTCTTCTTTGGCATGCTTCATTCTCAACTCCAAAAGCATAGAAGTAGAGTTTAGCAACTTTATCAATAATTTCATTATAATCCAACTTATATTTTTCTTTTATACGACCACCTTTAGTAATTGCATATGCTGTTAATAAGATTAAGAGACGTTGTTCTATTTCTTTTGACATACGATTACGAACATTATTACTAATTTCTTCAAACATTTCTTGGTTTGATTTAACTTTACTATCTTTATCTTTCTCAGATAATCTATGAACAAAATAAGCTGATTCTTTAACCGCATCATAGTAAAGATCGTCTTTATTTTTATAATGATAATAGATAGCGCCTGTAGTAAGTCCAGCATTTGCCGCAATCTCACGCATACTGGCTTTTTCGAATCCTTGTGTAGCGAATACATGAAGAGCCGCATCTAATAGTTGTTTCTTCTTATCTATAGTTTCTTCTAACATAGTTCATCCTCGATTAGAGTGTATCATAGTTCTCACTTTCTAAGAAATATTTACTTGTTTATTCATTCACATATTGTAACATAACAAATGTTATGTTAATATTATCACAACTAAAGTGATAATTCACAGAAAGAGTGTTTATGACGGAATTCAAAATATTAACCATTAAAGAAAGTGTTTTTAAAAACAACAATGAACGTGCAGATTTATTGAGAGAATCATTAAAAAAGGATAAACGATTTTTACTCAATCTTATGTCTTCTCCTGGATCAGGGAAGACTACAACCTTAACTCAAACTATTAATCGATTAAAAGATGAGATGAAGATTGGAATTATGGAAGCTGACATAGATTCAGATGTCGATGCACATACTATTTCAAAAACAGGTGTGAAGGTTATTCAACTTCATACTGGAGGTATGTGTCATTTGGATGCGGACATGACTAAACAAGGATTAGATGGTTTGGGTGTTGATGAATGTGATTTAGTTATTCTTGAGAATGTTGGGAACTTGGTATGTCCTGCAGAATTTGATACAGGTTCAAGTAAGAATGCGATGATTTTAAGTGTTCCTGAAGGGGATGATAAACCACTTAAATATCCTCTCATGTTCTCCATTTGTCAGGTTTTACTGATAAATAAGATTGATGTGATGGATGTATTTGATTTTAATCTAGAACTTTGTATCGAGCGTGTAAAAAAGATTAATCCAACCATAAAGATTATTCCGATTTCTGCTAGAACAGGTGAAGGTATCGATGAGTTTGCACAGTGGTTAAGAACTGAAGTCAGAAACTGGAAAATGTAACATGGAAAATAATCAAGTTAAATTAAAAGTATTAGAATTTGCGAATAAAGTAAGTAATAAAAAAATGGGTTCTAAGGGTGCGATTACAGCGAGTGATCCACGTTATTACATTATGGAGCCTGTTGTTAGTGATGAGATGGCTGAAGTCGCTTTGGTGATGGAATTTAGAAAACCACTGAGTGCTGAAGAATTATCTGTACGTTGTGGAAAATCTCTTGAATTAACAGAAAAGCTTTGTTGGGAGTTATCTCTTGCGGGTGTTTGTTTCGTTAATAAAAAAGAGGGTGTTGATAAGTATTGGTATGACACATGGGTTCCAGGCATCATGGAAATGATGTGTAATAATCTCGAAAATGTTCGAAAATATCCACAAATTGCTCGTGCATTTGAAGAATATGGAAGAGTTGTAGGACCAATGTCAGTCGGTAAGTTTCCGATTGGTGTTGGGGTAATGCGTGTTATTCCAATTGAAACAGCTATTCAAGGTGAAACACGTAAAGCATCTTATGAAGAAGTATCAAAGTATTTAAATGATGCGCATATTTTCTCTGTATCAGACTGTTCATGTCGAACATCTCGTGAAGCGATTGGAGAAGGGTGTGGGCATTTAAAAGAAGACATGTGTATTCAAATGGATCATGCGGCTGAGTATTATATTCGTACAGGTCGTGGTAAAGAAATTACACGTGAAGAAGCATTTGAAATAATAAAAAGAGCAGAAGAAAATGGGTTGATGCATCAAATTCCTAACCTAGATGGATCAGGTAAAACACATGCGATTTGTAACTGTTGTGGATGTTCATGTTATGCGATGCGTATTGCGTCGATGTTTAAGAATTCCGATATGGTTCGATCAAACTATGTTGCACATGTGGATGCTGAGAAGTGTGTGGCGTGTGGACAATGTGTAGAAAATTGCCCTACCAATGCAGTTAAATTGGGGCAAAAACTTGGTACGATTAATCCAATTAAGCAAGCAAAGATTGAAACTCCTCGTGATATGAAGTGGGGACCTGATAAGTTTAATCCTGATTATCGTACCAATCGAAAAGATGTGGTCGATAGTGGTACAAGTCCTTGTAAGACAGAATGTCCTGCTCATATAGCAGTTCAAGGATATATTCACTTAGCTGCACAAGGTAAATATAAAGAAGCGTTAGAACTTATCAAGCATGAAAATCCTTTCCCAGCTGTTTGTGGTCGTATTTGTCCACGTAAGTGTGAATCGGCATGTACACGTTGTGAAATTGATAAGGCGGTTGCGATTGATGAAATTAAGAAGTTTATTGCGGATCAAGAACTCAATAACGATACTCGTTTTGTTCCTAAGCTTAAACATAATTATGGTAAGAAGATTGCGATTATTGGGGCAGGTCCAGCCGGATTGTCCTGTGCTTATTATCTTGCGATTGATGGGTATAAAGTAACTGTATTTGAGAAACAAGAAAAATTGGGGGGTATGTTAACCCTTGGAATTCCAAATTATCGTTTAGAGAAGGATGTAGTGAATGCAGAAATTGATATCTTAAAAGAACTAGGTGTTGAATTTAAAACAGGTGTAGAAGTTGGAAAAGATATTACACTCGATGAACTACGTAAACAAGACTTTAAGGCATTCTATGTGGCAATTGGGGCTCAAAAAGGTCGTAAGTTGAATATAGAAGGTGAAGATCATGAAGATGTTATTTCAGGTGTTGATTTCTTAAGAAATGTTAACTTAGGGCATGCGAAATCATTAGAAGGTAATGTAGTTGTGATCGGTGGTGGTAATGTAGCGATTGATGTGGCTCGTACGGCGGTTCGATTGGGCGCAACTAAAGTTGAAATGGTTTGTTTAGAAAGTCGTGAAACGATGCCTGCTTTGGATGAAGAAATTCATGAAGCTTTGGATGAGAATGTTCATATTAATAATTCTTGGGGTCCTAAACGAATCGTAGTAGAAAATAATAAAGTAGTTGGAGTTGAGTTTAAGAAATGTATCTCTGTTTTAGATGAAAACAATCGTTTTAATCCAAAATTTGATGAAAATAATACAATTATCATACCTGCATCACATGTATTAATCTCAGTTGGTCAAGCGATTGATTGGGGTAATTTATTGGATAATACAGAAGTTGAGTTTAATCCAAATAAGACACTTTGTGCAGATGGATTTACCTATCAAACCAATCATAAAGATATCTTTACTGGTGGAGATTGTTACACTGGGCCACGTTTTGCGATTGATGCGATTGCGGCGGGTAAACAAGCTGCGATTTCCATTCATCGATTTGTTCAACCAGGTCAAAGTTTAGTCTTAGGTCGTGATCGTCGTGAATATATTGCGATTGATAAGGAAAATCTAGATTTACAAGGGTATGATCGTATTCAAAGAGAAAGTGTTAAACATAACTATAAAACATCGGGTTCTGACGCGTTTAAAGATGGTCGTTTAACCTTTACTGAGGCTCAACTTAAAAAGGAAACTGAAAGATGTTTAGGTTGTGGAGCTGCTTTCGTGGATGAGTATATGTGTGTTGGTTGTGGTCAATGTACGACAAAGTGTAAGTTTGATGCGATTAGTTTAGTTCGAACCTATGATTCTAAAGGGGCGGGTTATGAGGAATTAAAGCCTTTAGTTCTTAAACAGATTGTTAAGCGTGAAATTAAAATTATCTCAAAGAATATTAAAAATGTCTTTGTGAAAGAGTAAGTTATGCATGAGTTAGGTGTAGTGATTGAAGTGGTGAAAACACTCGATCGAATCGTGTTAGAAAATAACTTAATAGAAGTAGAATCGATAGTCTTACAAATCGGGGAAATATCTTCCATGATTCCAAAGTACATTGAGGATTGTTTCGATGTAGCGATTGATGGAACTCAGTTTGAGAAGACGAAGTTAAAAATTGAAGTACTTACGGCAACTGCTTTGTGTCGACCTTGCCATCGAGTCTTTAAGCTCGTTGAAAATGATGGGAAGTGTGATTGTTGTAAAGGAAATGATTGGGAACTCTTAAGTGGGAAAGAGTTCCTAATCAAAGAGATTGTGGCATGTTAAGGAGACACTATGAATGAATTAAATACCTTATTATATACAGCCTTTTTTATCGGTACAGTTCATACATTTATTGGTGTGGATCATTATTTACCGTTTGTTGTTTTATCTAAATCCAATAAGTGGTCGATTAAGAAAACAATGATTATTGTCTTTATTTGTGGATTGGGACATGTTTTTAGTTCTGTACTACTTGGATTTGTTGGATTAGGAATTAGTTCAAGCTTAAGTACATTAGTAGGAATTGAAGATGTACGAGGAACCTTAGCTACCTATTTCATTATTGTGTTTGGTTTGTGTTATACCATTTATGCTTTACGAAAGCTTTATCTCAATAAACCTCATACACATAGGGTTAATGGTCAAGAAATTGTACATGATCATCATGATTCGAAAAGTGTAAGTGATCATGTGCATAAGAATAATAATGTACTTTGGGGATTGTTTATTTTATTCGTTTTAGGACCATGTGAACCTCTTATTCCAATTCTAATGTATCCTGCCGCAACCCTTAATTTAAGTGCATTAATTAGTGTTACTCTTGTCTTTTCTATTAGTACGATTAGTATGATGTTGGGTTTAACTTTATTGGGCGTCAAGGGATTGGATTTTATTAGAATCAAGAGTTTAGAAAAGTATGGAGAAACATTAGCAGGATTGGCGATTACATTGTGTGGTGTCTTAATGATTACCATGGGAATATAGACAGTTTGTCTATGGGAGGAATCTATGTTTGTTTTTAACACTTTAGAGGGTGGAAACTTTCTAGCCGCATTTAGTATGTGGATTGTTGTGTTTGTTTGTCTATTTGTCTTTAATGAAGTTGTACGTCGATTTAAATGGATGGGTTTCTTTAGTTTTGTCGTTTTGCCTATTATTCTTACAATCATTTGGTTTACAGTCATGAAAGAAACGACTTATACTGATTGGTTCCACTTAGCGAAAGTATACTCCGCAACGGCTGGATCTATTGGGTTCTGGTTGATTCGTCATTATGAAAAGAAGGATAAAGAAGGTAATGTTATATGGAGACTTGCGACAAATAAAATCGCTTTATGTTTCCCACCACTTATCTTAGCTATTAACATTTTAGAAGCAGTAGCTCGCGATATAGAAGTGGGTTCTACTTTCTGGATGATAAACTCTGGCGCAATCGAAGGTGAAATCATGGGTGTATTAGGTGGGCCATGGAATTATATGAATGCGATTGCGGGTATCTTAAATATCATTACGATTACTGGATGGTTTGGGATTGTGATTCGTAAAATGTCAGATAAAGATAAGAGTCGTGATATGTTGTGGCCAGATATGTTGTGGTTCTGGATATTAGCGTATGATATTTGGAATTTTGTTTATACCTATAACTGCATTCCTACACATTCTTGGTACGCAGGTTTAGCTTTACTCATAGCACCTACATTATGTGCATTCACCGTAGGAAAAGGAGCTTGGCTTCAACATCGTGCCGCAACCCTAGCGATTTGGTGTATGTTTGCACAGACGTTCCCATTATTTCAGGATACAGGTAAATACATGGTCGCATCAACCTATAATCCAACGATTTATACAATCTTAGGTGCTTTGTCACTACTGGTTAATCTAGCAGTATTTGTTTATATGATTTTGAAAGTAACTAAGACAAAGCGTAATCCATATAAAGCTGAATTATATATCGATCATCCTGAATATAAAGCTATTAAAGCATTAGCAGAATAAAAAAACGGAAAATTTTCCGTTTTTTATTTCTTTAGAAGTTCTTCTAATTCATTGAGTCGAAGTTCGAAGAGTTTTAATGCGTCGAGTGTTGCTTGATTACTTCTCATATCAACCCCTGCAATCAGTAGGGCATCGATTGGGGTAACACTGGATCCAGCGGATAAGAATTTAAGGTAGTTCTTAACAGCGGATTCTCCTTCACTTAAGATCTTATAACTTAATGCCGATGCGGCACTAAAGCCTGTTGCGTATTGATAAACATAATAGTTGTAATAGAAGTGAGGAATACGTGCCCATTCATAATTGATCTCATCATCGTATACCATAGTATCACCATAGTATTTTCGATTGATATTTCCATAGTTCTCGGATAAGTAATCACTCGTTAGTGCAATGCCATCTTGTAAAGATTTATGGATAAAGTGTTCGAATTCCGCGAATTGAGTTTGACGGTAGACTGTACCTTTAACACCATCTAAGTAGTGGTTGATAATATAAGCTTGAATCTTAGGGTCGGTATATTTCTTTAAAAGATAAGCAGTTAATAAGTTTTCATTGGTTGTGGATGCGACTTCTGCCACAAAGATGGAATAACTACCATAGATGTAATCTTGGTTAAGTCTTGAATAATAGGAATGTAAACTGTGTCCTAACTCATGAGCTAAAGTATAGACATTATCTAAGTTATCTTGCCAGTTAAGCAAGATAAATGGATTTGTCGTATAACATCCACTTGAATATGCACCACTGCGCTTACCTTCGTTCTCCATAACGTCAATCCAACGTTCATTAAACGCTTTTTTAAGGACAGATACATAATCATCCCCTAATACGGATAATGCCTCTAGAATGATTTCTTGAGCTTCTTGATAGGTAAATTTAAACTCAACATCCTCAATCATAGGCACATACAAGTCATACATTCTAACTTCATCTAACTTAAGGGCTTGTTTACGTAAATCAACATATTTATGTAATAGATTTAAACGTTGATTAATTGCTTCTACCAATGCATCATATACAGACTCAGGAATATGATTCGCAAATAAAGCCGCAGCACGTGCACTACTGAAACCACGAACATCCGCATTTAAATTATGTAGTTTAACTGTGTTACTTAACGTAGATGCAAACGTATTTTTTAAATCACGATAACTTGCATACATATTCTTAAATGCTTTTTCACGAATACTACGATCTGTATTTTCAAGATATAACCCGTAACGACCATGAGATAATGGGTATGTTTCACCACTCTCTGTTTCAATCGGTTTAAATTTTAAATCCGCATTGTTTAATACAGAGAAAGTTACACTACTTCCATCTAATACATCACTTGCTTTTGCGAGTAATAATTCTTCTTTATCACTAAGGATAAATTTACGACGTTCAAACATGAGTTCAAATTCATGCGTATAAAGCTTTAAATCATCTTTTTTAAGATATTCACGCAACACATCTTCATCTGATTCCAATAATTCTGTTTCATAGAAGGATAAAGCACTCGCAACTTTACTATATAGAGTTCGTGCTCTGCTTTGTAAAGCCTGATTATCTGTATTGCTTGTATCTTGATCACTTAATAAATGAGAATAGGTATAAAGATGTTCAATCTTCTTCAATACTTCATTACGAAAGTTAAGGGCTTCTAACAAGAACTCTGCACTAGATGCGAGTTTTGATTGATAATCCTGAGCTTTGGGTAATAATCCATCAATTTCCTTGAATGATTTCTCAAAGTCTTCAACACTTCCAAATACAGTACTAATATCCCATGTTAATTCTGTAGGGACTTCATTTCTTTTTAAGACTAAATTGTTTTCCATAGAATCTCCTTAATAGTTTAATTATACTCTAATTTGATTTATTTATTAAAAATTTGCCCAAATTTGGTTAATAAAATTAAACTATTTTATAAAGAAAAACTGGATAAAAAATTCACATGAAAAAAGTTTAAAAAAAGTGTAAAAATGCATTGTATATTTTAGACAATACTGTATAATTTGTTTCGCATTAGTAAACAATCATCTTGATTGATAGTGTATGCAAATAGCGATAAGATAGGAATATAAAATGAATGATTTAAAGAAGGATCAATCAAGAGCTCCAATTGCAGAAGCAATGGAGACACATGCATACAAAAGAACGGTCGCATTTGATGTCCCTGGCCATAAACAAGGTAAAGGAAATCCAATGTTGCGTGATTTTTTAGGTGATAAGTGCTTAAGATATGATGTAAATTCAAGAAAAGACTTGGATAACTTATGTCATCCAAGTGGCGTTATTTTTGAAGCAGAAGAATTAGCTGCAGAAACATTTCATGCTGGGCATGCATTTTTCATGTTAAATGGAACAACATCTGCAGTACAAACCATGGTTTTGTCTGTTGCACGTGCGAATGAAAAAATTATTCTTCCTCGCAATGTTCATCGTTCTGTTATTTACGCCTTAATACTAACAGGTGCGATTCCAGTTTATGTAAATCCTGATGTTCATCCAAAATACGGAATTCCGTTAGGAATGAAATTATCAAATGTTGAGAAAGCGATTCTTGAGAACCCTGATGCAAAGGCGATTTTCGTCAATAATCCAACCTACTATGGCATTTGTAGTAATTTAAAGGGAATTGTGGATTTAGCTCATAAGCATGGTATGCAAGTGTGTGTAGATGAAGCACATGGAACCCATTTTTACTTTAAATCTGGATTGCCTATGAGTGCAATGGATGCTGGGGCTGATATGGCTGCAGTCAGTATGCATAAAACAGGTGGAAGTTTAACTCAGAGTTCGATTTTATTAATAAAAGATAAAGAACGGTTAGGCGAGATTCGTCAAGTTATTAATCTTACCCAAACGACGAGTGGTTCGTACTTATTATTATCTTCATTAGATATAACACGTAAATTCTTAGCTCTTCAAGGTGAACAGGTTTTTGAACAAGTTCTTCGTTTAACAAAATATGCTCGTGAAGAAATTTCAAGTATAGAAGGGTATTATGCCTTTGATGAGGAAATGGTAAACAATGATAGTGTGTTTGCGCTTGATCCTACTAAATTAACCATTCATACACGTGGAATTGGTTTAGCAGGAACTGAGATATATGATATTTTACGAGATGAATATGATATTCAAGTTGAATTAGGGGATCTTGGTAACATTTTAGCAATTATTGGGATTGGAGATTCTAAAGCTCAGATTGAGCGATTAATCTCTGCTTTACAAGATATAAAAGATAGTTATGAAACAGATGATAAATCGATGATCCCGTTTGATTATATTAATCCTGTTGTCAAGGTATCTCCTCAAAAAGCGTATTATTCTAAGATGAGTTCAGTATTAATAACTGAAGCTCTGCATAAGATAAGTGGTGAATCGATAATGGTTTATCCACCAGGAATTCCAATTATTGCGCCTGGAGAAGAGATAACACAGGTCGCGATTGATTATATTTTATATGCAAAAGAAGTAGGTAGTTTCTTAACAGGTATTGAAGATACAAACATTGAGTATATCAATGTATTGGAGGTCTAAATGGAATATTGGTTTACTGAAGAACACAGTGATAATGTTCGATTCTCCATTCGTACAAATAAACAGCTAGCAAGTGTAGAGACAGAAATCCAAAGAGTCGATGTATTTGATACACCTGAATTCGGAAAGATTCTTGTACTAGATGGAAATGTAACGATGACTGAAAAAGATGAATTCATATATCATGATATGATTGTTCATGTGCCAATGGCAGTTAATCCCAACATTAAACGAGTATTAGTTATTGGAGCAGGGGATGGTGGTACGATTCGCGAATTGTGTCGTTATCCAATGATTGAATCAATTGATATGGTTGAAATTGATGAGGCAGTTGTAAATATTTGTAGGGAACATTTTAAAACGACATCGTATGCGTTAAATGATCCAAGAGTTAAAATATATTTTGAAGATGGTTTACGATTTATTAGATCGAGTAAAAAAGTTTATGATCTTGTATTGGTGGATTCAACTGATCCAATTGGGCCGAGTGAAGGATTGTTTTCAAGAGAGTTTTATGGGAACTGCTTTAATGCGCTTAAGGATGATGGGATTTTAGTGAATCAACATGAATCTCCTTATTATGATTTTAATGTTAAAGCGATTCAGAAATCGATTAAGCGATTAAGAGAGAAATTTCCGATAGTTAAGATGTATCAAGCACATATTCCTACTTTCTCATCAGGATACTGGTTGTTTGGGTTTGCGAGTAAGAAGTATGATCCAGTTAAGGATTTAGATGAAGAAGCATTTAATCGATTAGGTTTACATACCAAGTACTATAATACAGATTTACATAAGGGCAGTTTTGCCTTACCGAACTACGTAAAGGAGCTATTAGATTATGACATTAAATAAGAATGTTCAAACATTTGTAGGTTGTTTCAGTGAATATGAGGATGCAGAAATTGTATTGTTTGGAGCACCATTTGATTCTACAACATCTTATCGTCCTGGGACGCGTTTTGCGAGTTCAGCGATTCGTACAGAATCCATTGGTTTAGAACTCTATAGCCCATATTCTGATCATGGATTAGAAGACTGTAAAGTATGTGATAGTGGAGACCTCGTATTACCATTTGGTAGTGCAGAACGTGCGCTAGAAGCGATTTATGAGCGTTCAAAAGTAATTGTGAAGGATAATAAGATTCCTTTCATGATTGGTGGAGAACATACTGTAACATTTGGTAGTGTAAGAGCTGTATTTGAAAAGCACCCTGATTTACATATTATTCATTTTGATGCACATACCGATTTAAGAGATACCTACTATGGTGAATATTATTCACATGCGACCGTATTGAAACGTTGTTATGACTTGATAGGCGATCATAAGATTTTCCATTTCGGATTACGTTCAGGTGCTCGTGAAGAATTTGTATTTGCACAAGAACATAGTTATATTGAAAAGAGTTCATGTGATACTTTAGTGGATGTATTGCCACAATTAAAAGGGAAACCCGTCTATATTACGATTGATTTAGATGTCTTAGATCCATCTAATTTCCCGGGTACAGGTACACCTGAAGCAGGTGGTATCAACTTTACACAATTGTTAAATGCAGTATTGGCCATGAGTCATTTAAATATTGTTGGATTAGATATTAATGAACTATCTCCAATTTATGACCAATCTGGTGCAAGTACAGCACTAGCGTGTAAACTTACGAGAGAAATCTTGATTGCGGTATCAAAAAATAGATCAAAATAACACTGATTACAGTGTTATTTTTTGTGTGAATATTTAATAATTCGTTGATTAATATTATTTAACATCTCTTGTAGATTACATGAGAATACATCAATAGGGACTTTTTCTTCTAATTGATGTGTTTGTTTTAAAATGGTTGCGCCTAATTTCTTATAGAATGCGTTAGAATCAGCGTAATGAAAATTATAGATGATTATTTCTTTCTTGTTTAAATCTAGATAATACTCAATTACTTTTTTAAGTAGATGTAAAGATAGCCCCTTATTACGATGTTTAGGATCTACCCAGAGACCATTGATTTCTATACCATTTTTTGAATCATCAACTTCCGCAAAACCTGCAAAGATTGCAGCTAATAAGGCGTCTTTATCAAATACACCATAGAGTTGTCTATCATCGTTGTTTTCAACAGATGAAATCATCCATTGACTCCAAAATTGATATTCTTTTTCTCGATCAAATTGTATTCCCGATTTACCATGAATTTCTTCAGGCCAACAGATTTCTTTTATTTCGATTGCCTTTATCATCTCTTCTGGAAGAAGTTCTCTAATCTCAATCATAATTGGTTTATGAGTTCGTTGTACTCTTCTTCTGTTAGAATTCGATATTGGCCCTTATTTAGGTTATCTAAAGTTAGATTCATGATTCGAATTCTCTTTAAATAAACCACTTTATAACCTAATGCAGAACACATTCTACGAATTTGTCGATTTAAACCTTGCTTAAGAATAATCTTGAAGTTCTTTTCACCAATAATTCTTACCTTACAAGGTTGAGTAATAGTCATTTCATTTTTAACAGGATTGAATATTTCTACGCCTTGTTCCATGAGATATTTAAATTCACGATCAATTGGTTTATGTACATAAACTAAATATTCTTTCTCATGATTATTTTCAGATCTTAGGATTTGATTTACAATACTTCCATCATTGGTCAATAGAATCAATCCTTCGCTCTCTTTATCAAGTCTGCCAATAGGAAAAATTCTCTCAGGATAATTAACTGCATCAATGATATTTCCCTTGATATCAGGTTCACTCGTACAAGTTATACCAGATGGTTTGTAATACGCTAACGTAGCGAATTTATTCTTAGGTTTTATTGGTAAATCATCAACTAATACTTCATCTTGTTCATTGACACGCATACCTAAAATAGCGATAACACCATTAACTTTTACTCGTTTCTCTTCGATTAGAGTATCTGCTTCACGTCTTGAGCATCGTCCAGTTGAACTAATATAGTTGTTTAATCTCATTTGGTTTTCCATAATCTATCTAATTATGACATAAAAAAAGAATAATCCAAGATTATTCTTTATTGATAAAGGTTCATTTGAGATGCATTTGTTGAACTGCGCGATGGCTCAATGATTAATTCTCCACTTCTTACTAATTTTACGAATATTTTCGCAAGAATTGGGTCAAATTGCTTACCTGCATTTCCTTCAATCTCATCCAATGCATAGTCAATACTTAAGTGAGTCTTATAGTGACGATTCGATGTGATTGCATCAAAAGCATCTGCCACAGCTATACATCGTGCAGCAAATGGGATATTTTCACCCTTTATGCGACGAGGATATCCACTACCATCCCAACGTTCATGATGCCCAACAACTGCGGGTATAACATGACTGAAGGAAGGAAGATATTTAATAATGGTGATAGACATATCAACATGCATCTTCATGATTTCGTATTCTTCATCGTCTAATCGAGTAAACTTTGTAAGAATATGCTCAGGAATTCCTATCTTTCCAATATCGTGTAGTAGAGATGCTTGACGAATCATTTCAATCTCATCTTTATCTGCACCAGCTTCTTTAGCAATTGCGGTTGCATATTGCGCAACACGTTGACTATGACCGAATGTGTAATGATCTTTCGCATCAATTGCTGCAGTAAGTGCATAGATTGTTGCCATGTTCATTTCATCTGATGCGGAATCATTCATCTTTTGATCATGGATATCAGGATTGAATATAACGGATTTATTCTTACCAGTCATTTTTGCATATCTAAGCGCTGCAGTTGCCTTTGCGATTAAATCTTTATCATCACTTGCGATCGTAGGTGCAGAACAGATGCCTGATGAGATAGTGATATTTCGAGTAATCTCATCACCTTTAGCCATTGAAGTCACTTCAACACGTTCTCTAATCTTTTCTGCAAGTTCATATGCACTTCTAGAATCAACATACGGAAGAATGATCGCAAATACATCTCCTCCATATCTACACACAGTACCTTTTTCACCATTCACAAATTTTATTGCATCAGAAACTTTTTGAAGTACAATATCACCAGCATAATGTCCATATATTTCGTTAAATAATGCAAACATATCGATATTGATGATGATAAGGGATACCATCTGTGAACGTAAATCCTTTGTGAGTTTCTGGAGTTGTTCAATAAAATAGCGATGATTGTATAAACTTGTTAAGCTATCCATAACAGCTTCTTTTTGAAATTTCTCAAACATACGTGCATTAGACATTGCAATAGCTGCAGTTGCACACAAGGTAGATACTGCATTTAAATCTTCATTACTTAAGAGTGTTTGATAATCTTTCGAAGAGATGATTAACATCCCTATAATTTCATTATTATATTTTAGTGCGACAGCAGCTTCAAATCGTTCTAATACGAGCTCTTGGCGCTCTTTTTCCCATAAGGTTTTAAAAATAGGGTGAGTATTTAAATATTCTTCTTTAATAACATCATTGAATTGTGAGAACCATTGAATAAATGGATGATTTTGACGAATATTAAGATTAACTCGATTCAATTTTTTATAAGATGCATAGTAACTAAAGTCATCGTTTTGGCTATTCTTAAAAAATACAGATACATTATCATTATTAGTAAGTTGATAGACAACTTTGAGTAATTCTTGTACTAAATGTTCTAAGTTTAAGTTATTAGATGCAGATAATGTAAAATTCTTTATTAAATTATTTTGATGATTTTCTTTTTTATAGAAGTAGCTATCAACTAATCGATGAATGAGACTAAAAAGAGGTTGGAAGATAATGATTGTGATCAAACTTGTTAATAAAACAAATATTTCTCGGCTTAGGCCATTGTTAAATTGATCAAAGAAATCAAGTAAACGATTAACCAGTAATGCAACTCCACCAAACAATACTGTCATAATTAATGTGAAAATCAGCGTACGAGTAACAACAATCCTTAATTCAACAACATGTTCCTTATAAATAGCATACATGAGTAGGGAAGAAGTGATAATGCCTGCTGCGAAATCGACTGGATACTTACCAATGGAAGGTAGAATATTTAGCGCGAATCCAACATATAGAATAAACAATCCAATTAAAACTGGATACAAGCGATTGGTATTCTTAACCCCAAATTTAAATGCATTACGCATTTTTAATAAACTACTCGATAATAATAAGAACATAATGCCAAATGCAGGATAGGCTAAAGGACCTGGCATATATGAAACTTCTTTAACGATCTGCCCTGAACTATTTGTAATTCGTAATATCTCAGCAGAAGATACAGTTAAGCCCATAGCATGAGTGACCATAATTGCGATAATAACAACAGACCATCCAAGCACATGAAACTTCTTCAATTGTGAGGTAAAGATACTGATAAATATATAAGCGAAATAAGGTACAAACGTAATACAGGCTGTCATAACTCTTGACCAGAATATAACATTTGGCGCAAACTCTGCTTTCATGAGTAATGAAGAGGCAGACCAGAATATCATGACTGCCACATACAACATAAAGGAAATGATGAGCTTATCTTTTTTGGAAATTGCGAGCATGAAAAAGAGCATTGCGTTAATAATCAATGCTAGTGTTGGCAATCCCCAATAGATAAGGTCTTGAATTACCATCGCTTCTCCTTACGCTTTTCCTTTAATATTGCTCGACTTTAGTACCTCGGTCACATCAAAATGTGAAGGATTTACTTTAGCCATTTTATGCCGAATACTTTGTGTATAGTTCTTAATTGAACCATTTGGTAATACGATTACCTCTAAAGGTTCAATGCCTAACATCTTTTTAAGACTCTTATAGTCATCATCTAAATATTTAAAGTAGACTTCTAAATGTTCTTTGATAAGTTCTGGATCTTCTAATCCTAAACTATTATCAACTTGATTTAACTCGATATAAAGTGCCATATAAGGTCGTTTATTTTCGTTATATCGTTTACATGCAAACCAATTTTCAATATTGAGTTTGGATAACTTAATAACTTCATTGATCGTTCCTTCTGTAATACGTGTAAATCCTGCAAGATCTATAACAGGATCGATACGATCAATATATTCAAAGTGAGGTAAATTTATACCATCTTGTTTGCGTTTTAAACTTACACATTTGAACACATCCCCAATACGATATCGTGCGAATGCACCACCTTTTAATGTCGTTATTACGATTTCATAATAATGATCCGGTTTTAGTTCATTCATTAAATAGGTTTTAGGTACATAAGTTGGATCTTGTAAGTTCTTATAAAACTCTTCCATTGGAATAAATTCATAAAAACATACTTCAGGAAAGAATATTAAACCACTTTTACTCCATGATTCTGCTCCGATACAAGTCGCTTCGGTTCCACCAAATATTTCAAGAGGTCTTACTCCCCAATATTCTTCGATTTTGTCTTTGAAATGTGCTGTATCGGTACCAGCACATACAAATCCTTTTAATTCAAATACATCTTTAGGTAATAAAGGACGTTTCTCAAGTTTTGCTTGAGCTTTTGCTCGTGCAAATTTCAGTAACTGTTTGAAATCGAAAGATAATAGATTTAAGCCACCAGATGAGGTATTACCTTCTACGAAACTCTCACTCATTCTTAATATGACACTACTAAGTCCATAGAATAATCCAATGCCTTTTTGGATACCCATTTTAAACCCAACTTTATTACGTTCACCAAAAGACATTTTATTACCAGCATCAATTCCTGGCATAAAGTTAACAGTATATTCTCCTTGTAATGTATACGGCAATAATCCAGTGATATAAGGTAAAGGAGCCATACCATTTAAGAAATTCATATTCGATTTTAAGTCAAAATGGCCTTTACGTTTGCTTGTCGCAAGCATAATACACGTAAATGCTACATCACGATGCGAAGCAATCATACTTGCGGAATATGGCGCAACTTTTACCGGTGCTTTTCCACCTTCCCAAGTAGTTTGAATCCAAACAACTGGTTCAGCAGGAAGGACTTTCGTGTTTTTTGTTAATAAGAAGTCTGCATAATCATCATATGTAGTAAGAGGTACAATACGTCTGAATTCGTCAGGGTTGCGAGGCTTTTGACCTTTCATTATTTTCTGACCTAATTCACAATTTGCGTACAACTCGATTTGTTCCATTAATAGTTGATTCTGTATTTCCATGAACTCATTCAAATTCATATCTAAAAAATTACAGTATCTCTGCCATATCTCTTCTTTGCTTTTCGTCTTAAGCATTTGATCAAAATTCATTTGCTTATTCTCCCCTTAACAATGTAGTACGAAAGCGATTAATACTTTCCTTATTAAATAACAGGAAAGGTGTCTTCTTTTGATATTCTGTATATCCTTGAAGTGTTTTTGGAAAGAAGTAACGATCTTGAACCCAAACGTGAATGATATCCATCAGTGTCCAAACAATTGTCGCAACTAACATCATCCATCTCCCACTTACAAAGAAAAGAAATAAATAGGTAAAAAAGAATGCCCAAACTCCAGGATGTCTACATAGTGCATAAAACCCAGTATCAATTACTTGGTTAGCTTGTCCTGATACATAAGTTGCCTTAAATGGAAGTGCACCAAAGAGTGCATAAAACATTGTAAATGCACTAATAATAGCAAGTATGATAAAAACAATTCTAAAATTATTCGGTAGTGAGAAATCAGTGGGTTGTTGGAAGAAGATTTTAACCGTAGAAAACAGAAGTAAAGCCACACCGACTGAGAATAAACTATTTATCCAAGGATGAATCTTCTTTACTTTATTGAAATCAAAGAGGTATAAAACGCCAAATCCTACACATCCCCAAAGTAATTCTTCCACATAATTCCCCTTATAGCCGTAAATGAATTATAAACCAACATTTTTTTCGATACAACATTTTATTAAACAATATGTTCTAAATTAACATTTATTTAACAAAATTATACATCGCTTGTGAAAAATAGGATAAATTGTTTAAAAAAACTCCCGAAGGAGTTTATTCAAGTTCTAGTTTATGATCATTTAGCCAAACAGCTAGTGTGATAAGTCCTACACTGATTAAACCGAAGTATAATAAGTCTACAAGATACATAAACCAATTGATTTCAAAGCCATAATTATCTTTGTATACGAACCAATCAGTTAAGATATTCGAATATAGATTATTAAATATAAAGTTTAATACAAGATATACTATGATACCAATCGCAAGTTTCTTAGAAGTAACATAACTTGTATTTACAAAGACAACAGTAATTAACATGAGTGCGCTTGAGTATACAAATGAGACAAGAACTTGAGGTAAACTGATACTAATTAAACGTATTACCTCAGGAATAATCGTATTCCATGGAATGTTTATCCAAATGCTTCTGTACTCATTTAAGACATATTGTACATTATTCCAATTCAATGCAATCCAGATTCCAGCAAACAATGAAGTCGCAAGTATATAAACCAAGAATGTTAATAATGTCCAAAGAACGGCAGTCATAATTTTTGACAAAAATGTTTCAAGTGTTGTGACTGGAAGGGTAAATGTTAAATATCCTTCTTTAGAAAATAAACGATTGGTAAATAACTTGATAATAGTTAATGTAAGTATCACAGTTGTTGCGATAAATAAAGCAAAGAATGGTAGGATGGTCACAACACTTAACCATTCTCTTTCAGGATTAACTGAAATTGCCGCAATCACCGCAAATAACAACAATCCCATATAAAGTGGAAATAAATCGCGATAACTTGATTTAATATCATGTTTGATTAGTTTTATTAACATTTGAAGATCTCCTTAAATAATTCATCAATTGATTTATTATGAGTTGAGCGGATTTGATCAACGTCATCACATAAAACAACTTCTCCCTCTTTGAGGAATACCACTGTGTCAAAGATTTGTTCAATTTCTGAAATAATATGAGTAGAAATAATCACAAGTGAATCAGTTGCATAGTTGTCCAAAATTGTATTTAGAATAAGTTCACGTGCTGCAGGATCTACCCCACCAATCGGTTCATCTAAAATATAGATTTTTGCTTTACGAGACATAACTAAAGCTAATTGAAATCTCTCTTTCATTCCTTTAGACATTGTTTTAATGGATTGTTTAGAATCCAATTTTAATTTTGATAATAATTCTCGCATACGGCTTTCATCAAAGTCAGAGTACATATCTTTAAATAAATCTATAGCTTTTTCGCCTGTCATCCAATTTGCCAAATAAGTTTGATCAGGTAAGTAAGAAATAAGATTTTTACTATGAACGCCTATACCTTGATTTTCAATTAAGACTTCTCCACTGTAATCTCTTAATAATCCGTTTAATATTTTTATGAGTGTTGTTTTACCTGATCCATTAGGACCCAATATTCCAACAATTTGTCCAGGTTTTAAGCTTAATGAAACATTTTTGAGTGCTTCAGTTTGCTTGTAGTGTTTGCTAACATTCTTAATTTCAATCATTTTGTCTTCCTTTCCTTAAATGCTTGATTTATATAATTAATACTTTCTTCATGTGATACTTTTAATTGTTCAATCTCATCTACAAATGTTTCTACTTTTTCCATAATCATTTGTTGCCTTAAACTCTGGATAAGGTCTAAATCATCTGAGACAAATCGGCCAATTGTACGATCACTTTTTACTAAACTTAGTCGCTCTAACTCTGATAAAGCTCTTTGTACAGTATTAGGATTCACTTGATATTGAAGTGCTAAATCTCGTACTGTAGGAAGTTGTTGTTGAGGCATTAATTTCTCACTAACAATTTCCTTTTTTATCATCTCCATAATTTGAAGGTAGATAGGTTGAGTTGATTGGAATTGATCCATAAATCTCCTTTCTGTATTATTGTATTAGACACTTAATACAATAATACAATATAAATTGATTGTCAACACTTATTTGTGAAAATGATATAATATTCTCAAAAGAGGGATAATTATGATTGAACTAACAGAAGCTTTAGTTTTATCCCGCCAAATCAACCAATCATGCTTGAATAAAAAAATCATAAATGTTGTAGTAAATCAAAATCCTCATAAATTAGCTTGGCTAAATGAAGATATGAGTGATTATTCAACAAAACTTATCGGTAGTTCTTTTAAACTTGCGAAATCATATGGGGGTATGGTAGAAATTGATTGTAATAAGTTTCATCTTGTTTTCACTGATGGAGTCCAGCTAAATTATAGTAATATAATTGATCCAGAAATTAAGCATCAACTATTAATTGAATTTAATGATCATACATTTTTTATAGCTTCAGTTAGAATGTATGGTGGTTTATGGTGTTATACCGATGTGTTTGATAATCCATATTATTTTATCGCAAAGAAAAAACCAAGTTTATTTAGTACTGGTTTTAGTTTAGATTACTTTAATCAATTGATAAACGATTCTAATGAAAGCTTAAGTTTGAAAGCTTTTCTTGCGACTGAACAAAGAATTCCAGGATTTGGGAATGGTTTATGTCAAGATGTGTTATGGAAGTCAAAGTTACATCCAAAGTCTAAAATTCGATATTTAAATAAAAGTGATATAGATCGACTCTATAATTCAATGATTGAACTTACTCATGAGATTGTCGATTTAGGGGGTAGAGATACTGAAAAAGATCTATTTGGAAACAAAGGTGGTTATATTACTAAGATGAGTATGGCTGGAATCAATGAAGGATGTCCTGAATGTGGAACATCAATTATAAAAGAAAGTTACTTAGGGGGTAGTATTTATACTTGTCCTCAATGCCAAGTTAAACAATAATCATTATAAAGGAATTTATAATAATAAATCTGTATAATAACGCTATGAAAAATTGGAAAAAAAATAGTGCATTTTTTATTGGTGGGCAGAGTATTTCGCTTTTCGGATCAATGCTTGTTCAATACGCCATAATGTGGCATATAACTTTAGAGACACGTTCAGGGCTTATAATGACCTTATCCATATTAGCTGGATTCATCCCAAGTTTGTTTTTAAGTCCATTCGCTGGAGTATGGGTTGATCGTTTTAATCGTAAATTGATCATAGTCTTAGCTGATAGTTTTATTGCGATTACGACTCTTATAACAGCATTACTTTTTTATTTTGGGTATGGTTCAATATTATTATTACTTGTTATTTCTGCATTTAGATCACTCGGTAATGCCGTTCATACACCAGCAGTTCAAGCTTTTATTCCAGAGTTAGTTCCTGAAGATAAACTTATGCGTGTGCAAGGGATTAATAATGGTATTCAATCGTCTATGATGATCATTGCGCCAGTACTAAGTGCTGCATTACTTGCGACTTTTGAATTATTTGTGATTTTCTTCATAGATACAATAACGGCTATATTAGGTATATTTACCTTAATTTTATTTGTGCAATCTGTACGTGTTACTTCACAGACTAATGGTAAGATTGAATACTTTAATGATATAAAAATGGGTATTAATTATATTAAATCCCACCCCTTTTTAGTTCCATTTTTCGTGTTTACCGCTATGGTATTATTTTTTGTTGCTCCAATGGCATTCTTAACTCCTCTTCAAACAGTATTTAATTATGGACCAGAAGAATGGAGATTATCGCTTATAGAAGTCGCATTTGCTTCAGGTATGATGATAGGTGGGTTTAGTATTGCGGCTTGGGAAGGCTTAAAAAATCGTATACATACAATGGCATTATCACTCATTTTAATGGGAATATCTTCTATCGTTTTATCTCTTACTAACCTATTTTGGGTTTATTTAATTTCAATGTTTGTTATTGGACTAAGCTTGCCATACTATAATTCTCCAGCTTATGTCATGATACAAGAGAAAGTTGATAATGAGTATCTTGGTAGAGTGTTTAGTGTGATGGGAATGATATCAAGTTCGATGATGCCGATCGGGATGTTAGTCTTTGGTCCTTTAGCTGATTACATAAATATTGATTATATAATCATTTTTGCTGGAATAATGATGATGATTATTACATTTAGTTTACTTTTCAATAAAACTCTAATTCAATCAGGACAAACCAAACAAGGCTAATGGCCTTGTTTGGGTGTTACATAATTATATACTTCACTGATGATAAACATAAATAGTATAAAACTAAATATTATTGGATATAGAATGGAGATTCCCAATGGATTAAATAAATATCCTAATCCAGTTGAGATAATTGTTCCACCTATATATGCAATCCCAACTTGATAGCTTATTAATATATTAGCTTGTTCATCATTGAATCGTCTTGGAGTTTCATGCATCATTGAAGGATAGAGTGGGGCAAAGCCTAAGCCAATGAGAATTACACTTAATCGAATAATGTGAATGTCTTTGATAAAAATGAGTAGAAGTGTACCTAAGCCTGAAAGGAATAAACCAAGTCGAATCATATTACGATTGCCTAATCGATTAGAAATAAGTCCAGATAAGAAACGTCCACTCATAATAGAAGCATAATAACTTGCGATAAAATATCCTGATACTGAAGGTAATAAGCCTATTTCTTCAACAAGATAAGAGTTAGTCCATAATCCTACACTAAGTTCTATACCAACATATAAAAAGAAAAGGGCGACTCCATATATCATTCTTGGATCGAAGCTTACTTTCACTTTCTGTATATTTGGCTTGCTTATATCATTAAGCCAAAAACCTAGACTTAAGAATAAAATAAAGGCAATGAAATATTGAAGTGAACTCAGACTTATATAGGCGAATGACCAAGTATAGTCATATTTTAGTATTGTTGTCATGATGGTTGGTCCAAGAGTCGCACCAACACCCCAGAAACCATGAAGCCATGTCATATGCCTTGAGCTATAATGTTTTGCGACATATGCATTTAAGAGTGAATCGACAGCACCTTGTCCAAGCCCTAAGCCGATACTGAAGAGAACAAGCATTGAAAAGTTATGACTAAATCCAATGCCCAAAAGTGAACTTGCGGTTAAGATTGCACTTAAAAATGTGACTTTACCAATTCCAAGTTTATCTGATAATTTGTGGCTATATATACTTGAAAGTGCAGATAATGGAAGTGTTATTAGAATGATTAATCCAGCTGCTTCTATTGGTTGATTAAAATCTAATCGCATTAGTGGCCAGCTAATACCTAATGAACCATCGGGTAAGCCTAAGCTTATAAAGGATAGGTAGATAATGGATAATAAAATTCTATTTCTTGTGATAGTTGATAATTTCATATGTGATTTCCTTTTAATAGGATAGATAATAATCAATGAATATGCAAGTTAATTAAGGTATAATGTTTTCCTATGGAGGATGTTATGATAGTAGCAATCGCAAAAAACAATGGCTTTGTACATGAATTCTTTGGATCATGCAATGAATTTGTACTAGTTCATATTGAAGATGGAAAAGTTGTATCAACTCAAGAGATATTTAATGATGTTGAAACGCATAAGTTGAGACCTAATTATTTAAAACGTTTAGGTGTTAACGTACTTGTTATCAAAGGGTTGGGATTAACTGCATACGAATTATTAAAAGAAAATGGGATAGAGCTTTATACAAGTGAACCTATTCTTATAGATGAAGCTATTCAAGCATACATATGTAATGATTTAAAATTGATGGATGTTCCAGCTGGAGCACATTGTTAAAAGAAACCTTTGCAGGTTTCTTTTCTATTCTCTTAATTCTGGATTTTTAATTGCTATTGTTACAGTCGCGGTATTCGATTGTGAACCATTGTTAACCTTAAATGTGAAACTATCATTTTCTGAATTTCCAGAATGAGTATATTGGAAATATCCAGAATAAGGATCAAAAATATCTAGGCTTCCTTGAGATGGTCCACTTATAAGCTCGTACATCAGATACCCATAATAGGGTTCATACCCAATCAATTGACCACTAACCACTTCTCCATTATTAATTGAAAGAGGTTGGGCAATTGCAATTGGATAAGATGCTTCACTGAGTGTAGCAAATTCTTTTTTGATGAGTCCGGTAACAGCTAAACTTGGATTTGAATAAGGACTTGGAGCAACATATGGAAATACATTGCGAACAACAGTAACGTCTACGACACCACTAGGACGAGTGATGTTTGTTGGATTTGATCGTCCTGTATAAAGTGTGTTCAGAATTGAGTTATTAATCTTACCCGGTAAATTCATATTATTAACCGATTGCGTCACATGTGAGATTTGGTTTAATACCGCTTTATCATAGCCTACCCAAACCGCTGTAGTATGTTCACTTGTTCCGGCGATCATCCATTTATCTTTTGCAGATCCAGCAGGGATACCATATTCAACACCTGTATCACCCCAATCAGATGTACCAGTTTTAGCGTAAACTTCAAATCCTCTCTGAAGTATTTGCATAAAGTTACGATAAGGGCCAGAGACATTTTGAGCCATCATTGCCGCTGTCATATAAGCAGCTTCTTCAGATAAGACTTTTTTGACTGAATAATCTGGAATTAAGTCTTCAGAGTTATTGATAAACTCAATTTTAAGTACCGTATGAGGTTTGATATAATTACCACCACTTAACATAGCTCGATAAGCTCCAGCAATTTGTAATGGAGATGCAGTAAAATTTGAACCGCCGATTCCAAAACCTAAATCAAAATTATTGATGTTAACATTACTAAATCCTATGTCATTAAGATAATTTACAACTTCTTTGTTTCCAATCTTACTTGCGACAGCACCCATGGTTTCAATTGCAGGAATATTGAGTGACACACCAATGGCGTAATCGATGGTAACGTTACCTCGATATACACTATCAAAGTTCTTAATGATGACATCTTTTACACCGGCATAACGAATCGGTTTATCTTCAAGTGTGTGTACAGTTGACCAACCAAGTTTCTCAAATGCAAGTGGATAGGTTAATATGAGTTTAGCAGATGATCCTGGTTGACGTCGCATATTGGTTACACGATTAAATAGTCGTTCACCTTCATAAAAACGTCCACCACCAATCGCAAGTATCTGTCCTGTTTTATTGTCAAGCGTAACCATAGCTGTTTGAATAATATCATTTGGCCATAATATATTGGGATCTTCACCATTTTGGATTTCTTCAAATTTATTTTGCAATGTTTCATCCATTGCAGTATAAATACGCATTGGAACTAAAACGGGATCCATACCTGTTAGTGCTTTAACTTCCTCAACCACCGCATCTACATAAGCTTGATGTGTAACGTTAATCGTTTTTGTGCTCAACTCACCCACAAGCAAATTCTCAAGAGGAATTGATTTAGCTAAGTCTGCTTCTGTTTTTGTAATATATCCATGATAAACCATAAGATCAAGCACAGTATGGGCGCGTTTCTCAGATAGTTCTAAATTATTGATTGGGCTAAACAAATTAGGAGCATTTATAACTCCAGCTAATACAGCAGCTTCAAGTAAGCTAACATCGCTGATGTTCTTTCCAAAGTAGAATTGTGCAGCTGTTTGAATGCCACGTCTATTTTTAGGAACCCCATAATTAATCTTATTGAGATAAAAGGTTAATATTTCTTTCTTACTTATGACTTTTTCCGCTTGTAAAGCAACGTTGATTTCTTGAATTTTACGATTAACACCAGCTAGACCTGAACGAACTGCCGTAGCCTCTTCTGTTTCAAAATAAGTTCCTTTGACCAATTGCATCGTAAAGGTTGAACCACCTTGAGAGAAACTCATCGTTTTCAAGTTTTCGAATATTGCTTTTGTAAAACGAGGAATATCAAATCCATTATGTTCAAAGAAACGTGAGTCTTCAATCGCAACAAAAGCATCAATTACATTCTGAGGTAAATCTTCATATGTGATATTCTCACGAATTTGTAGACCAATATTCGCTATAACATTTCCTTGAGCATCGTATATTTTTGAACTTTGTGCTGCAGTAAAATCATCTGGATCTAGCTGAGGTGATTCACTAGCTACATCAATAATATAATTAACGCCTATTGTTCCTATAACGAGTCCAGAAATCATCATAAAAATAACAAACCAAGTTAGAAATATTCTTAGTTTTCTATGTTTCTTATCGCTTGGAAAACTATTTTTATTTAACTTAGATAATCCATTTCTAATGAATTCTAAGTAACTCATAAATATGTTTTCTTTTTGTTTTTTGTTCTCTGACATAAGTTCCTATCAATTACCTTATTATTTTATACCGTTTATTATAATAGCACAGATGTTAAAAAAACGTTAATTTAAGCGCTAATATACTCGATTTCTATACAATCTTTTAATGGATATGTGCTAATCTGCTTAAGTTTTTTAGTATGTTCAATATTCTTAAACAATCGAATACCATCCCCTAAAAGAGTTGGAATGACTGTAATAATATATCGATCGATTAAATTGCTTTTCATACATTGTTCAATGATACTTGAACCTCCAACTAACCAAATATTCTTTTTTGCGACATTCTTACTTTGGTCAATTATGTCTTTTATATCACCATGAATAAAAGTTACACCATATGGATTCTCTAAGTAGCGATGTGTAAGTACAAAAACATTTAAATCAGTGTAGGGCCAATTATTAACCGAAAGTTCTTCGATTACTTGTCGATATGTTGAGTATCCCATAACGATAGTATCTATGTTTTCAATAAACTGATTATATCTTTCTGTAATGCTAGGATCATCATATTCTAGTAACCATTCAATAGATTCATCTTTTTTTGCGATAAAGCCGTCAAGACTTTGTGCAATGTATAATACAAGTTCTCTCATATTGCCTCCTAAAGTTTTATTTTGAAATAATTTAGAATTTGAAACGTGAATGAATAAGCAAGGGTTAATAAAATAATAGAAAAACTTAATCCAGGATAGAAATCAAATCTCTTAATAAGATAAGGTAAGACGATAAAGAAAGATAAAGAGGGGATTATCATCCAAAATATTGAGTGAGATAAAGAAATTATCTTCTGAATATCTTGAGTTTCTTGATACAACCAAATCATTGCCAAAATAGAAGTCAGTGGTAGTGATGCGATTAAACCGCCCAACCCTGGGAGTCTTTTGCTTACTGTTGAAATAATCGCAATAATGACTGTAGATACCAAAGTTTTTATTATAAATTGAATCATACATCCTCCTATGAATTAATTAATTCATTTATAGTTGTGAGAGCTAAACCTCTTCTATTAGGATCATTAAGTGTTATAAGTGCTTTCCATAGTGCCCAAGCTTTTGCGCGATTAATCGTAGCTTGATCAAGATGCAAATTTTCAAGAAATATCGCACGTGAAGATTTATCAAAATAGGTCCATGCTATGACATAATCACAAGCTGGATCACCCACTGCCATGTTTCCAAAGTCTATTACAGCGTATAATTTTCCATTTCTTATTAGTATATTATCTCTTTCGAAATCACCATGGATCCAAACTTTATCTTCTGTATGTTTTGAGATAGTTCCCTTATTCCATATATCAAATAACTGTGTATGATTAAAATCTCTACACTGTTGAATCGCATTAATCGTTTCTTCATGATAAACAGATAAATCACCCCCACGGAAGAAATTATGTAATCCTGGTTGGATACTATCTTGAGTATCACATCGTTTAAGTTCAACTAAGAACTTTGCACAATCCTTTGCGAGTTGATTTTTATCAATTATATTAATTGAATTAATTGATTCACCATCAATCCATTGATTAATAGAAAAATGATAAGGATAAAGTTCAGATGGTTTGCCTAACTCAATTGGGTTTGTAATCTGGATGGAAATTGACTTTTGAAGTCTCTTACAGTAACTATGTTCTTTTTGAACTTGAGTTGAGTATTCAAGTGCACTTGGAAAACGTAAAGAAAAATCATTCCCTAAATGAAATGTACGATTATCATGTCCACTTTTTATGACTTTTCGAATATCGAGATGTGCATATTGAGGGAATTGTTGTGAAAGGATTTTTTTAATTGTATTTATTTCAAGTTCCATAAATTTATTATGAAATGGTTATAAAGAATAAACAAGTTAAATAATCTTATTAATTGTCGTGTACCATCGTGGAATAATCATTTTAAAATCGTCGTACCAATATAATATTTGATTGGACATGTCTTTTGTAAAGTTAATTTCAGATTCTCCAAATTTTAATGCCCAAGGTAATGAGCTTATTTGATTAACTGAAATATAAAGAGCTAATAGCGCAAAGAAAGTCTCTGGAATTTCATTCTTAAAATAGCCATCAATACACCCTGATGCGTACGCTTCACTAACTCTAACACTGAATGGAATGCGATTAAATTCTTCCCATGGATCGCCTAAATCATGTCGATTAAAATCAATTATAACGATATTTCCATTGGTATCGATTAATGTATTTCCAATATGAAAATCTCCATGTTGAAAAGTTATGGGTCTATTATTTATTAAATGTCTATTCTGATTAATATAATCAAGGTAACAATCGAGTTTGTTTAATTTGATTGAACAATTATTTGCATTGTCAATTTTTTTATTAATGGCAAATTGTAAAATGAAGTCGTCCACCTACTAGAATAAAAGAAAAGCACCATTTAAAGAAACCGAGTATCATAGAG